>Ga0207752_1001052_pt1 | contig 12812 bp, 7 predicted proteins | sample Pon2CUnioCityCA_6_FD_187272 | JGI IMG/M metagenome (GOLD analysis project Ga0207752, IMG submission 187272) | Marine sediment microbial community from Union City, CA, USA - Pond 2C Sediment 2 (SPAdes) | ecosystem: Environmental > Aquatic > Marine > Intertidal zone > Salt pond sediment ... | reverse complement strand
AACTCCTGTTGTCAAGCTGGAGATGGCAGCATGAAATTCGCCATTGTCATACAACTCTGTAAGCCCAGGAGTAGTCCAGGTACTGCTACCATATGAAGTACTTGTTCCATACTCAAAGAAGCAGCTTTGACGATAACCATTAGAGTTGCTAAGTGAACCATGCAGTGTAGCGCCAGTCAAAGTTATGCCCGAGGCGTCTCCGGTAGTGATTATGTTGAAAGGATTCACCACCTGAGTAAGAGGAGGTGATGTACTCCCAGCGAAATTGCTGTCACCACCGTATATTGCAGTTATGGAATGACTGCCGACGGAGAGAGAGGAAGTGGAGTACGTTGCTGTTGCGGAATCGCCGCTTCCGGATAATGTTCGAGTACCCAGAGTAGTTGCTCCATCTTTGAATATGACAGTACCCGTGGGAGTACTGGCCCCACCTGCTCTGGTTACAGTAGCAGTAAACGTTACTGAATCCCCAATATTCGAAGGGTTGTTATTTGATGCTATCGTGGTGCTAGTATTAAAACTGTAAACAACATCAACCCAGACCGATGTACACCATGAAGTTACCCACTCGTAGTAGCCAAAAAACCACCTGTCTGCTCCTGGCGATCTTAGACTGACGCCGACTTCAAGATTGTCGATATCCGTCCAGGTCCATGCAGTAGACGTAGTACCGGGGACATGGTCATACGATGTACTTATGTTATACCACGCACCGGAGGGAATAGTCTGGGCAGCTCCCCAGACATCGTTGCCGTTGATCCGCAAATACGTCCTCGCGCTTGATTGTTCAGAACCGGCATATTGATATGACTCACTAGAAACCCTCGCATACACCGTCACGTAGTTGATGGCGGTGGCATCTAGGGCAGAACTGTGATTGGGAAGGCCATATCGATCGTACTGCCAGCTACTACTGGTTGTGTAGACAACGGTGTTGGGGTCCGAATCACTGACTCGCCCATAATTAGAGTCGCCGCCGTTACGGTTGAGATTCGTGACTACATCGGTGTTGGGACTGTAGGTAACCCCCGCCGCCATCGCTGGTACTGCTGTAACCAGTGCCATAGTCACCAGCATGACCAACAAGACCGCGGGGCAAATCACCTTTCGGCAATGCCTTCTCACCCATGTACTACCGGCTTTTCCAGCTTTCATGTCTCCCCCTTCTGCTGATTGTTTTTCTTATCCAAATTCGGCGGATTGACCTCCGGCCGATTGGGATCAAAGGGCACGAGAGTCTCCCAGCTGTTCGTCGATTACGTCCAGGAGTCCCTGGGTGGATAGCTCACACAATTGCTGACCGGACCATATTCTTACCAGGTTGTTATCAGGGCTAACGCCGATCACGAGAAGGGCGGGATGCTTCTCAAGCAAGAAGAAAGCGGCCTCGGGACGGTCAGCCTCTACATCAAAGAGGATCACATCCGGAGCGAGAGTCTCCAGATCAATCGTCTCGGGCCACGGCGGTGAAAGTGTACTCACTTCATATCGGGAGACGCGCCGCAGACTGGCTCCAAGAGTACCCAGTATCACCGAGTTGCCGTAGAGATAGATCCGCCGGCGCTTTTGCATAATAACGGGCGCAAGTTCCTTTGTGTTACACCAACTATTAGAGTATCGAAGCTGGATGCGTTATGCACCGTCTGCAGGGACAAAAAAAGGACAGTCTGCAGACTGTCTCTTCAGCCAGCGGAAGACTGTCCCTAGAGGATATGAGGACTACCCGGTGCAGGGGCCACGAGCAGCTCTAGAGGTCCGTTTTCTCGCGTCCCAGGCCCAGACGTCCGGCATAAGCCAGAACCTGAGCGCGATTCTCCAAGTGCAGCTGGTTCATGATCTCCACCATGTGATACTTAATGGTGCGGGGGCTTAAGGCCAGTTGAGCTCCAACTTCCTTGTAAGAGAGCCCTTCTGCAACCAGCTTCAGGACCTCGATCTGCCGCGGTTTCAACCCGCTACCAGATGGTGCTGTGTCAGGCTCTTCCGTACCGGCCGCTTTGCCAGTGGCAGCGGAATGGCTGATACGAGCGAACTCTTCCAGCAGTTTGGCGGCCAGCCCGGGGGAAAAGGGAGGAATGCCCTGCCGGGCCTGGTCAAGTGCCTCAGCCAGTTCGGCCGCATCCATGCTCTTGAGGAGATACCCGCAGGCGCCAGACTTGATGGCTTCAAACAGATCCTTCTCGTCCGTAGAGGTTGTCAGGATGACAATTCTGGACTCTGGGTTCTCCGCCTTGATGAGGCGGGTAGCTGACAATCCGTCGCATCCCGGCATACGGATGTCCATCAGAATGACGTCTGGCTTGAGCTGACGCGCCAGAGCGACAGCCTGCGATCCATCCTCTGCCATGCCGGCAACTTCAATATGGTGAGCTTCGAGCAGGTTTCGCAGCCCCTCCAGCATGAGGCGGTTATCGTCGACCAGCAATACTCTCATCGCCTGTCCTCCGGGACATCAGCGATCGGCGCCTGAAGCTTCACCACGGTGCCCGCACCGGGATGGGAATGAACTGCCAGAGACCCGCCGATCTGCTCCATACGCTCACGCATGAAGGACAGGCCAAAGTGGCGGCCGTTATCAAAGTCCACCCGGGTTGGATCAAAACCGGACCCATCGTCGGTGACGGTTATGGAGACCCGACCGTCATCGTGGGCTATGGAAACGCCCACCGATTGGGCCCGGCTGTGTTTCCGAGCGTTAGTAACAGCTTCCTGGATAACGCGCAGAATCTGGACCCCGTCCCCTGGCTTGATAACGTCTTCCTTCACGTCATCCGCCACAACAAGTTCGGTGCGAATCCCATAGTGAGCCTGGAAGTCACTGAGATACTTCTGCAATGTCGAAACGAAGGACCAAGCCTGTCCCGTCCCTGCCTTGAGGCTGAGTATGGACTCGCGCACGTCCGTGTGGGCATCTTGAGACACCTCCTCCAGGCGGTTGAGGAGAGATTGAGCTTTCTCAATATCGCCAGATGAAAGCCACTTCTGAATGGCCTGTGCCTGAATGCCGACATATCCGAGCACCTGTGCGGTACTGTCATGGAGTTCGTGCGCCAACCGTTCTCTCTCCTGCATTGTGGCCAGGACACGTTGTTGCTCAAGGAGCAGGGTCTGTGCACGCCTCTGTTCCGTTATTTCGTGGAACACAAGAAGCCGGCCGAGGGCTCGACCACTTCCATCCTTTAACAAGGTCACACTCAGGTTGTATTGGCGTACGCCTTTGCCGTTCCCAAGGCTAATCTCCGATTGGACCGTGCCCTCTCGGTCCGGGTTCAGCAGATCGGCATCCAAGGTCAGGATTTCATCTACAGGGCGTCCGAGGAGAGCGGGCTGGAGATCCTGGAGCATTCTAGCGGCAGCAGGATTCGAATCTACGATTCTGCCCTCCAGGTCCAAGACCAGCATCCCGTCGCCCATCTGCTGGATGGTGGTTGTATGAGCAGCAGGCAAAGGATCCAAAACGTGAAAGCGGAAGAGGGCCAGTCCGTATGACGAAGCCTGGACACCTATTATGGCGAGTATGGCTTCTCCCGGGCCCAGAATGTCTCCCCACATGTAATCGACCAGGAATATGGTGCGAGCAGTAAACTGACCGAACAACATTATAGCCGCCGGCCAGCGGTGCCCAGGAGAACGAATAGCCAGCCACACCAAGGCCGTCACATTCACCAGACCCAAAAGATAGCCATACCCGAGGAAGATCCGATTTCCGAAGCCGGGGGTAGGTACGAGGTATTCGTCCATCCGGAACCCTGACCATACCAGGTGATGGTAGTCGTTGGTGGCGACCAGGATGAGGAATACAAGTGGAGGGATAGACAGAAAGACAAGGTTACGGAGATTCAGAAAGCGGCCGAAGCCGGCGTACGCCAAAATGAAGCAGGTGAAGGCGGTCACTGTGGGCAGCTGCGCTGCCGCCTGAAACTTGGCCCAGAAGACCTGGGTGGAGAAGTCCACGGCCAAGATCTCGAGGGCGGTTCCAGAGGCCCAAAACAAGGCAAAGAAGCATCCGATGGCGAAGGGAGTAGCTCCACGTACCCCGCGCCGGCCCCATGCGTACCAGCCCAGGACGGCCAGTGAGGCTAAGGTTATGAGAGCCGGCCAGACCTGAGGATCGTAGCTGTAGGAGAAGGTCATCGAGCTGTACTCTTTTGCTTCAAGCGATAACCGCTTCTATTCACAAGACGCCAACGACGTTCATCCTACATCTCCCAGATTCCGACATCGCTTGATATGGAATTCCGAGTTTAGGGGAAGCAGCAAGAATAGTATAGGGTCATTCGTTACTCGAAAGAAAATCGTTTTGCACCGTTTTCTTTCAGGGTGATCTTCAAAACGTCAATATCCTTCCGCGAAATTCGCGCTGTATCTCGTGGTAACATCTGTCCCGATCCTGATGTTCGCTGTTAAGCAGCGAATTGAAGTTGACAATCAGCTCAACAAAACATAGTATCAGTGGCCAGCAGAGAAACGCCATGACCACTTTCGGACAAAGGCTTCGGGAACTGAGGAAAGCCAGAGGCATGAGCCAGCGCGAACTGGCGTCGCAAGCCCACATCAGCTTTGCCTACGTCAGTAAGTTGGAGACGGGGTCGATGCCGCCTCCCAGACATAGGACCATTACCGCACTGGCAGAAGCCCTGGCGGCGGACAGCTCGGATAGAGACGAGTTGTTTGGCCTGGCCGGTAAGATGCCACTCGATCTGTTGGGTCGGGTGGATACGAGGACCATCAGGGTCCTTCGTTCGATACAGTCAGAAGGCAAGACAGGAAGTCGTGGCCTGGCCAATTTGCGGCGTCGAATCGCCAGAATGCACGCTTCGCGAGACCAGCGCGAACGACTGGAGCAGCCAGTCAGCGGGGCCGAGGAACCCTACCGAGCTATCGTGGAGAATTCACTGGACAGCATCGTGATACTCGGCAGCGGGCTGGAGATCATTTACGAGAATGCAGCGGCGGCAGAAATGCTGGGATATCAGACAGGTGAATTCGTGGGTCAGGATGCCCTCGGCCTTATTCACCCTGACGATATGTCCAAGACGGCCCACCGTCTTACCAGACTGGCCCAGATTCCGGGATACAGGGACAGGGCGCAATTGCGCATGAGGCACAAAGACGGAACATGGCGCGTGGTCGAGGCCTTGGCCCACAACCTCTTGCATCATCCGGCGATCAAGGGGATTCTGGTCGATGTTCGAGAGATCCGGGAGTCTCCGCAACCCAGAGAAGGTCGGTCCACGGTCAAGGAATACCGCTTGACCGAGAGCCAACAGAGGGTGCTGGCTCTGATCGTGGAAGGGCGAACCAACAGAGAGATAGCGGAGCGGTTGGTAGTGAGCCAGTCCACAGTGAGATTCCATGTCAGCAGCGTTCTGAGGAAGGTGGGGGCCAGCAGCAGGGCAGAGGCCGCGGCGATCGCGGTGCGGCAACATCTGGTCTGATCTTGCGGCCCGGATTCACGGAGAGAAACGTGCGGTGGGTTTCGTCCACCTGGGGCGGACTCTACCCATCCTACGGGTTTGAACGGGGATGACGGTTGTAGGGCGCGATGGGCCTTCAGGGGTACGCTTAGGGCAGGTTTGAAACCTGCCCCTACGAGAGGGGGAATACGGTGGAGGCGGCAGCGGCGCCTTCACCAATATGACCGTTTCGCGCTTCTCTGGATCCCTGCCTGCGCAGGGATGAACAGATTGGGGAACGCTTAAGCCTCTAAGGATTTCTAGGGGTGCAGCTTTGGGCGTATGCCATTCGCCCCTACAGGGGTGACTGTACGCGCTGAGACGGGCGCTTCGCGAAGTGCCCCTACGGGACGACGATACACCACAACATACGGGACGAGGATACAGGACCGGGGTTGCGCTTCTCTGGATTCCTGCCTGCGCAGGAATGAATAGGAAGGATGGCCAGCACCTGATATAAGACGGCAGTGAACGTCATGGCCAAACAAGCATTTCTTGGTGAGAATGACGGAGCGTGTTGGATGGATGGCTGCCAGGTCAGGTCATGGACATGACACTCACGGAGTAGGCTGGCGCGGCGATCTTTCTTCACGGGTACGGCCTTTTTCTTAGAGAACGAAAGCCGAGCATATTCAGAGTGGGTTACCAAGCGAAAATGTGCGGTGGGTTTCGTCCAACTGGGACGGACTCTATCCACCCTACGGGTGTGAACGGGGATGACGGTTGTAAGGCGCGATGGGCCTTCAGGGGTACGCTTAGGGCAGGTTTGAAACCTGCCCCTACGAGAGGGGGAATACGGTGGGCACGCCACGCCGTGCCTCGTCTGCAGGAACTGTCTGAAAAACCAGCTATCTGTACAGGGGACATTTGACCTTGTGTCCAGCTTTCTCCAAGAGCTGCGCCGGATATCATTAGCATCAACTTTCGGGGGCGCACACACTTTCAACGCAGGCCAAGGTTGCGACCACCATTATGTGGCCGCCACTATGCTCCGATCATTTGCGGGTATCCGCCCGCGTTGCCGTGGACCAGCGCCAGTCGACCAACCGGAGAGGAGGCAGTATGAGCCAGGATGAAAGATACGACGTAGTGATTGTGGGGGGCGGCCACAACGGCATGACCACAGCCGCATATCTTTCTAAATGCAAACTAAAGGTTTGCGTTCTGGAGGAGCGGACAGAATGCGGCGGACCGTGTGAGACGATCGAACCACTGGCTGGCGTCCGAATATACCCTCACGCCATGCTGATGTACGGAGCGCCAGCTCCCGGTTTTGAGCAGTTGGAGCTGTGGAAATACGGCTTCAGGATGTCCTGGAGTCCCATGGATTTGATGCAATCAATGGGAGTGGTGGGACAGCCCACCAGCGCCGGGATCGAGGCCCCCACACCGAAGGACATGGAAGGTTTCGCCAAGATCAGCGGACTGGCGAGCCAGCCGCCATTCATCCAGGACCTGCTGCGGGCCACTTTCTGGTGCCCGCCACACCCTCCTGAGGTGGAAGTGACGGACGACAACGTGCCCTACATGCAAGTGTACAAAGAGCGTCAGCCGGATGTCTGGACCCCCGAATTGCGCGAGATGACCATGTTCGACCTGATGGACGAACACATGGAGACTGAGTCATTGAAGACCGTGCTGGCTTTCTCGGCCTGGGCATCGGGAGCCGCGGGGCACTGGGAGGGTGTGGCCGTACCTGCCTTTCTAAGCGTGATACTGCTGCTGATACCGGGCAAACTAAGCATCCCCAGGGGTGGGCTGCACGGATACTTTCACGCCATACACCGTTGTGCTGTGGCCAACGGCGCGGTAGTGCGGACGTGCTGCCCGGTGGAAGAGATCATAATTCAGAACGGACGGGCCGCCGGAGTCAGGCTGAGCGATGATGCCGCGACCGGACCGAAGAAGATATGGGCCGACAAGGCAGTGATCGCCGCCGTAGACTACAAGCAGACCTTCTTGAAGTTGATCGGACCCCAATATCTGGACGTAGCCTTCAGACAGCGAATTAATGATATAAGCCTCAAAGGAGGCAGTCTCTACGTCTCCACCCTGCACACCCGCGAACCGCTGCGCTGGAGAGCCAAGTTCAAGGCTATGGAAGCGGTGTCGGTCGGGCCCTACAAGAATCCTGTGGGCTGCGTGTTTCCGGCCGACTCCAGGGAGATCTATTATGAGAACGTAGCGGACGCAGACGGCCGCAAGGGCAACCCTACCGTCCCTCCCGAGAGGCTGCTCTGGTTCCTGACGCCTTCTCAGGCCTTTGATCCTACCGATTGCCAGGGGAGCTATCCGAAAGGCCACATATCGGCAGCGTTCGAGGTGAATGTTCCTCCTCCGGAGTATCACGTGGACGGACCGGAGGCCATCGACAAGATCAAGGACAAGCTGAACGCTTATATGCGCGAGGCCTTCGGACAGGCCCTGGAAGGCACGGATTCCGACAACGTAATTCACCACTGGGCCGCCACTCCTTACGAAGCAGAGTTCAGGCACAGCGGATTGGTGGGCGGAACCTGGTGCGGCACACGGCACTGCCGGGATCAGCTATGGACACAACGCCCTCTGCCGGAGTTGGCACGTTACCGTACACCGGTCGATGGCCTCTATCATTGCCACCAGACTTCAGGGCATCCGGGAGCCCTCTGTCTTATGGCCATCCCCTACAACCTGATGCATATCCTCATCGAGGATGGAGTAGCCGAGCCAGGGGCATGGTGGTACCCGTCCCCCTGGTACATACCGCAGTCGGGCAAGATATCGGCAATCCCCAAGAGATAGGCAGGAGGACGTCATGAGAGAACAACCTATGGTGAAGATGTTCGACGAGTTCCCGGACGAGACAGAGTGGGACGTAGTGATAGTGGGAGGCGGGCCTAACGGGCTCATCGCCGGGGCTTATCTGTCCAAGGCCGGGCTGAAAGTGGCGGTGGTGGAGAGGCGCTTTGAGATCGGCGGGGGATTGGCGACAGAAGAACTGATTTACCCCTGTTACTCCTCCAATCCGCATGTGGTTTATCACCTGATGGTGGACTACATGCCGGTGATCAAAGACTTCAATCTGGACGACCATGCTCTGGTATGGATCAAACCCAACGCTCAAACGGCCATGGTATTCGAGGACGGCAAATCCCTGCTCCTCACCCGGATGATAGAAGATACGAAGGACTCCATCAGCAAGTTCTCGGTGAAAGATGCAGTGGCCTTTGGCAAGATTATGAGAAGCTGGCGTCGGATTGTGAGCGAGATAGTGGCGCCGGCCACTTATGTGCCTCCAATGACGCCTCTGGAAATGACCATGGCCCTGCAGCGCACCAAGATCGGGCAAGAGATGCTCGACCTCGTGGAACGCAGTCCTCTCGAGATCATCAATGATGTTTTTGAGAACGACAGGGTGCGGGCCCTGATGCTTTACACCAGCTGCATGTGGGGTCTGGACCCGAGGGAAAGCGGCATGGGATTCTTTGTTCCGCTACTGATCGATCGGGGAATGAACAAGTGCTACTGCTATGGCGGCTCACACAAATTCGGCGCAGCCCTGGCCAGAGAGATAGTGAGGTCCGGAGGGATTATCCTGGAAGCAGCGGAGGTCACCAAGATCTTGACGGAGAATGGTCGCGCCGCGGGAGTAGAGATTGGGGCAGAAGGACGGACCCTGCGGGGCAAAGTGGTTATGTCAACCCTGGATCCGCAGACGACGTTCTTCGATCTGGTGGGCAAGGAGAATCTGCCCACCACTCTGAAAGAGTCGGTGGAAGGATGGAAGTATGACAAGTGGAGCTTCTACACGCTTCACGTTGCCTCTGAGCAGCCGCCACGCTATGAATGTGACGATCCGTGGGTGAATGACGCCTTCATGACCATATTTGGATTCGAGGGCACCGAGGAACTTCTGGCCCACTGGGACAACGTGGTGGCCGGCAAAGTGGGAGAGCAATTCGGCGGTCACGCTACGTGCGAGACCACATTCGATCCCCGTCTTAGCGCGAAAGACGGAAAGCATGTCTCCTTCTTCCAGATGCACGCTCCTTACGATATTCAAGGGGGTTGGGACAAGCGGGCGACGGATTTGGAGGAGGCGGCGCTCTCCAGGTGGCACAGGGCCGCACCCAATCTGAAAAGCGATATCATCCTGGGGACCAAACACGAGACGCCGGAGGACATTGAGATACGGTTCCCCAATATGAGGCGAGGCGGGATCAAGCACGGGGATTATCGGCCTTTGCAGCTGGGCTGCTTCCGGCCGAACCAGGAATGCTCGACAACGGCTACACCTATAGAGGGGCTATACGTGTGTGGTGTATCCACCTACCCTGGCGGGCTGGTTCTAGGGGGATCCGGGTATCTGGGAGCCAACCAGGTGGCCGACGACCTGGGGGTGAAGAGGTGGTGGAAGCCTACCAGTGAGATGGAGCGGTATGCCAAGACCTATCTACAGTAAGCCAGACCCTTATGGATGACCTACGACGCGGACGGGATGGAGCCCGTGTCTCCAGGGCCACACAGGCAGGTTAGGCTTCCTTCGGTGAAAGAGGTGCCCTCCTGGATTCCGGCTTTCGCCGGAATGACGCTGTTCAGCCGGGACGGCCGAGGCGTTTTCCCAAGGGGAAGGTGAAGAAGAAGGTACTGCCGTGCCCCAACTCCGATTCCACCCAGATGCGGCCACCGTGGGCTTCTACCAGCCGGCGGCATACCAGAAGTCCGAGACCAACACCCCGAACGCGGCTGCCGCGTGACTGGCTGACGCGCTGGAAGGGTTCGAACAGCCTGGCCGTATCATCCGGGGACAAACCGATACCACTATCGCTCACCCCGATGACCAGATTTTCTTTCTCGCGCCTGGCAAAGACCCGGATTTCTCCGCCCTTGGGAGAGTACTTGGCGGCGTTCTCCAGGAGGTTGTGAAGGATACGCTCGAGCCTTATTTGGTCGGCGGCAAGCATAGGAAAACGTCCGGGCAGGTCAACCACAAACCGATGACCCGTGGATTGCTTCTGCACTCTGGCCACCGCGTTGTGCACTACCCTCTTTATGCTGACGGGTTCCAACTGGAGCACGAGACGATTCGCCCTGGCGCGGGATAGCTCCAGCAGATTTTCAAGAAGGTGTGCCAGGGACTCGGCTTCCATGGCAGCGTCCTCCAATAGCTGGCGAATCTCCAGCGGGGTCAAGCGGGGCATTTCCGTCAGAGCAGTATTGATGCCGCCTATGACTACCGTCAGAGGGCTACGAAACTCGTGCGACACGAGGCCAATGAACTCGTCTTTCAACTCGTCCATTTTCCTTCTCTGGGCAATATCCCTCAGGTAGACTACTCCCCGTATATCGCCCGGTTTCTCCCCGGGGATCTGCACCGCCTTGGCCCAAACCGGAACCACCTGGCCATTCGCCCTGGCAAGTTCAAATTCCTGCTCCAGCACGACTGATTGCCCGAACCAGTTGCTATAGGCAGATTCGACCTCAGGCGCCACGTTAGGTATGAGGTCAAGAACGTTCTTGTCCGCGAGGCTCTGCCTGGCGTAACCAAGTAGCTGACAGGCACCTTCGTTGCCGTCGATGATACCGCCTTTGCCATCAAGTGACAGGATGGCGTCAGGTGAAGACTCCACCAGCGTGCGATACTTCTCTTCTGAGGCGCGCAGCTTATCCTCCGCCTTGCGGCGTTCGCTGATATCTCTGGTAACGCCGAGCAGGCCTATGGCGCGGCCATCCGAATCGCGGAGGAAATTCACCTTCTCTTCTACCCACACGGTTGATCCGTCCTTGCGATAGGCCTCCAGCTCGATGGTCCATGACCGGGAAGGATCTCCGGTGCGAGTAGTCTCCAAGTCCAGTTGTTCCTTCAAGATTCCGATAGCCCGCTTCAGAGATTCCGGGGTCAAGATACGATCTATAGGTGTGGCCATCTCTGAATCGACGTCGTGTCCGCGTAACCTGGAGACCGAAGGGCTGACGTAGGTGAGGTGCAGATCAAGATCTGTAGTCCATATGCCATCCGTGATGTTCTCAGCAAGCAGGCGATAGCGTCGCTCACTATCCATCAGCCTCTGCTCTACCTGTCTACGTTCGGTCACATCTCTCAACGAGATCAGCCCTGCCATTTTCCCCTGGTATGCGATTCTGATCCCCATCGCGCTCACCCACACCTCGCGGCCATCCTTGGTCATAACCCGGAGCTCGATAACTTCGTGCAGATTCTTCTCAAACATATACTCGGCGATCATACCGCCAACACGGTCTCGATCCTCCGCCGGGATGTAGTCGAGCGGATTCAGGCCAATCATCTCCTCGGGGGTAGCGAAATCGAACATATTGGCGGCCGCCTGATTGGCCAGGAGAATCCTGCCGCCGGCAGCGTCAATGACCTCAATTCCGTCAAGGGTATTCTCAAACAGATTTCTATACTGAAGCTCAGTATTCTCGAAGGTATTGAGCAGTTTCCTATACTCGAGGTTCTCGATGCTCTGCCATTGACCTTTTCGTCTCACCAGAGTGACGCGATGATTGCGGGCTACGTCCAGTGATTCACATACGCCGCATCTATCCATAGGGTAGGTGCAAAGGAGGATGACCGACTTGCCCTGCACAGCGCAGCCTGCCATCTCTTCGTAACAAGTGAGGTGATCCCAGTCGTGGTCCTGAACCCAACTAGTGTTGCCAGTGGCTCTAATGCCGTCGTAGGGTCCGTCAGCAAACCGGCTGAATTTGTCCAGGCCCGCCTCAAGCGTAGCCTGAGGGTAGAAAGTACCGTCTTTGAGATACCACTGAGTATGAGGGACTATCTCTATCTGTCCTCTGGCCACATACCCCTCAAAATCCGGCATTTCTCTTTCCATAGCTTCAAGGGCCTCCGTGACATCGAGAGGTGGGGCGGTAACCCAGAAACAGTACTCGTTGCTCTCCAACCCAGCTTTGAAATAGGGCACCAAGATGTCGAGCAGATCCTTTTTGGTGTGATACATCTGACAGAAATGGGTCCCCCAGGGTACGTCGCCCAGTGTTTCTATCCCGGTCTTTCGCAACTGCGCCCGCATGTCTCCTCCCCTAATTCAACACGTCACTATGTAAAGCTAAAGAATGGGCCTTTCCTGAAGGCAATTCTCCCGACACAATAACCGGCCCCGAGCTGGATGTCCAGTGAGCCAGCCAAAGTTGGATTTCCCCCGTGTCACGCAGACAGGCCCACCCCATTTGAAACAATACGCCGCGCCAAGTCGGTTTCTATTGTCTCCCCCACAATCAAGAAGGATGAAGCGCATACGATATATCGGGAAGGATTGTTGTCAGGATGTCAGGACCAATGAACATCATATACCCCGGAAATCGCTTTTTCAATACCCCGCACCGACCCGTTAG
>Ga0207752_1001051_pt1 | contig 12816 bp, 9 predicted proteins | sample Pon2CUnioCityCA_6_FD_187272 | JGI IMG/M metagenome (GOLD analysis project Ga0207752, IMG submission 187272) | Marine sediment microbial community from Union City, CA, USA - Pond 2C Sediment 2 (SPAdes) | ecosystem: Environmental > Aquatic > Marine > Intertidal zone > Salt pond sediment ... | reverse complement strand
GGAAATCGATAACAGCGCGGTCGCCGCGCCGCTGGCGGCCGTCGCCGGGCGCCTCACGCCGATCTTCGGCACCCATTTCGAACGCGCCAGCGCGCTGCTCGAAGACGGCGCGAACGCGGTCGAGCTGTGTATCGACAGCGGCCACATCAGCGCCGCCGGCAAGCAGCAGGCACTGTTCGAGCTGGAGCTGGAGCTGCAGCGCGGCTCGCCGGCCTTTCTCTACCGGGTCGCGCTGGCGTTGCTCGACCACCTGCCGCTGCGCATCGCCACCGACAACAAGGCGCAGCGCGGTCTGGCGCTGTACGCCACGGCCATTGGCGAAACCCCGCCGGCGCCGCAGCCACGCCGCCGCCGACGCATCGAGCTGCGCCGCGACTGGAGCGCCGAGCGCGCGCTGCAGATGATCCTGCGCGACAACCTCGGCATGCTGCTGGGCAACCGCGACTGCGCTCTGCGCGGCGACAACCCGGAGGGCATCCACCAGTCGCGCGTCGCCCTGCGCCGGCTGCGCAGCGCCCTCTCCCTGTTTCGCGACTGCCTGCCCGATGACGCCACCACCGGCTGGCTGCGCGATGAGCTGAAGTGGCTGGCCGGCGCCCTCGCCGCGGCGCGCGACTGGGACGTATTCCTCGGCGAGACCCTGCCGGCGACGCGCGCCGCGCTGGGCGATGCCGCTGGTGGCGACGACGAGTTGGCAGCGATCCGCAGCGCTGCCCAAGCGCGCCGCAGCGCCGCGTATCGCGAGGCCGCCGCAGCGCTGGAATCGCCCCGCGCAACGCGCTTGCTGCTGCGCCTCGGCCAGTGGCTGGAGGGTCGCGAGTGGCGCCGCGGCAGCGACAAGCGAACCCGCGCCCGCCAGCGCACAGCGCTGCGCAAACTGGCCGGCCGCCTGCTGCAACGGCGCTGGAAAAAGCTGCGCCGGCGCGCCAATCGCTTCGCCACGCTGAGCATCGCCGAGCGCCACGCACTGCGCATCGACGCCAAGAAAATGCGCTACGCCTGCGACTTTTTCTCCAGCCTCTACCCGCGCAAGCAGGTGCGCCGAATCCGCCGGCCGCTGGCGCGCATGCAGAGCGCCCTCGGCCAGCTCAACGACATCGCCGTCACCGAGCAGCGCATCACCGAGCTGCAGTTGAAAAGCGAGCGGCAGTGGCTGGCCGCTGGGCGTCTGCTGGGCTGGCGGGCCCGCAGCGCGGCGGAGGAGATTGAATCCGTCGCGCAAATCTGGCGCCAGCTGGACGAGCAGCGCCGCTTTTGGCGCTGAAAGCAGGCTGAAAGCGCGCGATTCCGGTCTGTTTTCGACGCCGGCCGAGCAAGCTCAGCGGCGTTGCGGAGCTTCTCTTTCGGCCGTGGCGGATGATGGCCGGTCAGCGCTCGCGGCCCGAGCGCTCTGCGTATAATGCGCGCCCGGCCGCGCGCGCGGCGCCCGATTGTCCAGCACCCGCATGCCCAGCACCCGCCCCGATCTGCCGCACAGCCGCGCCGAGTGGCATCGCCGCGTGTGGCTGCTGGCCGGGCCGATCATCCTCTCCAATCTCTCGGTGCCGCTGGTCGGCGCGGTGGATACGGCGGTGGTCGGGCACTTGCCGGATGCCACCGCGCTGGCGGCGGTGGCGCTGGGCGCGGTGATCTTCAACTTCGCCCTGTGGGGCTTCGGCTTTCTGCGCATGGGCACCACCGGGCTGGTGGCCCAGGCTGCTGGCAAGGCCGCTGGCAAGGCCGCCGGCAGTGGCGATCCACACGAACTGCAGGCGCTGCTGCAACGCGCGCTGCTGCTGGCCGCACTGCTGGCCGCGGCGCTGCTGCTGTTGCAGCGACCACTGGCGGCGCTGGCTTTCCGGGTGGTGGACGGCGGCGCCGAGCTGGAGGCGCTGGCGCGCGACGACTACTTTGCGGTGCGCATCTGGTCGGCGCCGGCGACGCTGGCCAACTACGCGCTGCTCGGCGCGCTGATCGGCCTGCAGCGCAGCGGCGCGGCACTGCTGGTGCAGCTGGCGCTGAACCTCTCCAACGTGGCGCTGGATCTGCTCTTCGTGATCGGCTTCGACTGGGGCGTGGCCGGGGTGGCCAGCGCCTCGCTGCTCGCCGAATACCTGGCGCTGGGCATCGGCCTGTGGCTGCTCGGCCGGCATCCCGGCTGGCGGATTCTGCCGCGCGCCGAGCTGTTCGACCGCCAGCGGCTGGCGGCGCTGCTGACGCTCAACGGCAATCTGTTCGTGCGCACCGTGTGCCTGCTCGGCGGCTTTTTCTACTTCACCGCGGTGGGCACCCGCCTCGGCGAGCTGACCCTGGCGGCCAACGCGGTGCTGATGAATCTGGTCAATTTCCTCGCCTTCGGTCTCGACGGCTTCGCCCACGCCGCCGAGGCGCTGGCCGGCGGCGCCTACGGCGCGCGGCGCGCGGCGGCGTTCCGCGCGGCGGTGTGCGCCACCAGCCTGTGGGCGCTGCTCGCCGCGGCGCTGTGCAGCCTGCTCTACGCCTTCGCCGGCACGGCCATCGTCGGCCTGCTCACCGACATCCCCGAAGTGCTCGCCGCCTGCGCCGAGTACCTGCCGTGGCTGGCCGGCGCGCCGCTGGTATTCTTCTGGAGCTACCAGCTCGACGGCATCTTCGTCGGCGCCACCCGCAGCCGCGAGATGCGCAACGGCGCACTGCTCTCGCTGGGCGTGTTCCTGCTCGCCTGCCAGCTGCTGGTGCCGGCGTTTGGCAACCACGGCCTGTGGCTGGCGCTGTACCTGTTCATGGCCTGCCGCGCGCTGAGCCTGGGCTACTACTACCCGCGCCTGCTGGCGGCGCTGCGCGCGCCGCCGGCCGACGGCGCGACCGATTCACCGACGCTGCGGGGCACGCCGTGAACATTCTGCGCGACCACGATCTGCGCCGCCTCAACAGCTTCGGCTTCGCCGCGCGCGCCGAGCACTTCTGCCGGGTCAGCGAGCTCGACGAGCTGCGCGCCGCGCTGGCCGAGGCGCGCCGCCAGCACTGGGCGGTGACGCTGCTGGGCGGCGGCAGCAATCTGCTGCTCACGCGCGACCTGCCGGGACTGGTGCTGCAGCCGGCGCTGCCGGGCATCGAGTTGCTCGAACAGCGCGGCGAGCAGCTGCTGCTGCGCGTCGGCGCCGGTGAAAACTGGCACGCGCTGGTCGAGCACTGCATCGCCCGCGGCTGGCACGGGCTGGAGAATCTGGCGCTGATTCCGGGCAGTGCCGGCGCCGCGCCGATCCAGAACATCGGCGCCTACGGGGTCGAGCTGGTGGATGTGTTCGACTCGCTGGAGGCGATCGAGATCGCCAGCGGCGCGGCCGCCGAATTCAGCCGCGATGAGTGCCGTTTCGGCTATCGCGACAGCGTGTTCAAAGGCCGGCTGGCCGGGCAATTCGCGATCACCGCGATCCGCCTGCGGCTGTCGGCGCGCGCCGAATTCGAGATCGGCTACGGCGCGCTGGCCGAGACATTGGCCCGGAGGCTGCCCGACGCCGCGCCGCCGACGGCGCGGCAGCTGGCCGACGCGGTGATCGCGCTGCGCCGCAGCAAGCTGCCGGACCCGGCGCGGCTGGGCAATGCCGGCAGCTTCTTTCACAATCCGCTGGTCGACGCGGCGCAGTTCGCCGCGCTGCGCGCGCAGCACCCGCAGCTGCCGCACTACCCGCAGGCCGACGGCCGGGTCAAGCTGGCCGCCGCCTGGCTGGTCGAGCGCGCCGGCTGGAAGGGCTACCGCGAGGGCGCGATCGGCGTCCACGACCGCCAGGCCATCGTGCTGGTGCACGACTTTACCCGCGCCGGCGGCAGCGGCGCGCAGCTGCTGGCGCTGGCCGAGCGCATCCGCGCCGACGTGCAGCGACGCTTCGGCGTGTGGCTGCAGATCGAACCGCGGCTGCTGTGAACCCGGCGCGCCGGCAGCCAGCCAATCAGACCCGGAGAGCGAGCGGCATGAATATCGACGGCATCCCCTACCGCAGCATCTGGCCGCTGGACGACGGTCGCGTGGCGATCATCGACCAGACCCGGCTGCCGCACGAGTTCGTCGTTCGCGAGCTGTCCGACTGCGCCGCCGCAGCCCGCGCGATTGCCGATATGCAGGTGCGCGGCGCACCGCTGATCGGCGCTACCGCGGCCTGGGGTGTGGCGCTGGCGATGGCCGAAGCGGCCGGCGACGCGGCGCTCGATGCGGCCATCGCCCGGCTCGCCGCGACCCGGCCGACGGCGGTCAATCTGCGCTGGGCGCTGGATCGCCTGCGCGCGCGGCTGGCGCCGCTGCCGGTCGCCGAACGCGCCGCCGCGGCGCGCGCCGAGGCGGCGGCGATCTGCGACGAAGATGTCGCCATCAACGCGGCGATCGGCGAACAGGGCCTGCCACTGCTGCGCGACGCCTGGCGGGCGAAAGGCGAGCGCGGCCGCCTGAACATCCTCACCCACTGCAACGCCGGCTGGCTGGCGACGGTCGATTGGGGCACCGCGCTGGCGCCGATTTACCAGGCGCACGATGCCGGCATCGCGCTGCATGTGTGGGTCGATGAGACCCGCCCGCGCAACCAGGGCGCGGCGCTCACCGCCTGGGAGCTGGGCCGCCACGGGGTGCCGCACGCGGTGATCACCGACAACGCCGGCGGCCATCTGATGCAGCGCGGCGAGGTCGATCTGTGCCTGGTCGGCACCGATCGGGTCAGCGCTCGCGGCGATGTCTGCAACAAGATCGGCACCTATCTCAAAGCGCTGGCGGCGGCCGACAACGACCTGCCGTTTTACGTCGCCCTGCCCGGCCCGACCATCGATTGGACGCTCGATGACGGCATCGCCGGAATCCCCATCGAGGAGCGCGAGGCGCGCGAGATCACCCACCTGCGCGGCGCGGACGCCAACGGCGAGATCCGCGAAGTGCGCATCACCCCGGCCGATTCGCCGGCCTGCAACGCCGCCTTCGATGTCACCCCGGCGCGGCTGGTGACGGCGCTGATCACCGAGCGCGGCGTCTGCCCGGCCAGTGCCGCGGGCCTCGCCGGGCTGTTTCCCGAGCGCGCCGCGTGAGCGCCGAGCAGCGGCTGCGGCAGGCGCTGATCGACAGCGCGCTGGCGATGAACGCCAGCGGCCTCAATCAGGGCATGTCCGGCAATCTCAGCCAGCGCTGCGGCGCGGGTTTTCTGATCACCCCATCGGGCATGGATTACGCCCGCTGCCGGCCCGAGGACATGGTGGCGATGGATCTCGACGGCGGCTGGAGCGGGGCGCGCAAGCCGTCCTCGGAGTGGCGCTTTCACCGCGACATCTACGCCGCTCGCGATGACGCCGGCGCGGTGTTGCACGCCCACTCGCCGTGGTGCACCAGCCTGGCCTGCACCGAGCGCGGCCAGCGCGAGGGCATCCCCGCCTTTCACTACATGGTGGCGCTGGCCGGCGGCCGCGATATCCGCTGCGCGGCCTACCACACCTTTGGCACGCAGGCGCTGTCGGACGCGGCGCTGGCGGCGCTCGACGGGCGCCGCGCCTGCCTGCTCGGCAATCACGGCCTGCTGGTGCTGGAGCGGGATCTGCAACGCGCGCTGGCGCTGGCGGTGGAGGTGGAGAATCTGGCCCGCGGCTACTGCCAGGCGCTGATGGTCGGCGAGCCGGTGCTGCTCGACGACGCCGAGATGGAGCGCGTGCTGGAGAAGTTCAAAAGCTACGGGGCGAACGCTCAGCAGGCGGCGCACGGCGACTGATTCGGCGCGCACTGGCCGGTCGAGCGGCGCGGCGAATGGCTATCCCCGCTGCGGGCGAACCACCAGATACACGCCGAAGGCAGTCACCAGCATGCCCAGCAGGGCCAGCGGCGAGAGGCGCTCGTCGAACAGCAGCCAGGCTTCCAGTGCGACCACCGGCGGCACCAGGTAGAACAGGCTGGCGACGCGCGCCGCGGCGCCCCAGCGGATCAGCAGCGCGAGCAGCGACACGGCGCCCACCGAGAGCACCAGCACCAGCCAGGTCATGGCGAAGATCAGCTCGCCGGTCCACTCGGCGCGCATCTCCTCGGTAGCCACCGCGGCCAGGCCGAGCAGCACTGCGCTGGCGCTGTACTGGACGATGGCGCCGGCGACCAGATCGTAGTGCGGGCAGTGGCGCTTCTGGTACAGGGTGCCGAGGGAGATGCCCAGCAGCGAGGCGATCACGAAGCCCACGGCGACGCCGTCGAAGCCCTCGAAGCTGGCGCCGTCAAAGCGCTGGGCGATCACCAGCGCCACGCCGACGAAGCCGATCAGCAACCCCAGCCACTGCAGCGCGCGCACCCGCTCGCCGAGCACCGCGCCGGCGCAGGCGGCGGTCAGCAGCGGCTGCAGGCCGACGATCAGCGCGGCGATCCCCGCCGGCATGCCGCGATCGATGGCGACGAACACGCCGCCGAGATAGATGGCGTGGATCAGCAGCCCGGCGACGGCGATGTGTCCGACCTCGCGCCAGCTGCCGGGCCAGCGCGCCGACCAGCGCGCGCGCAGCAGGATCGCCAGCGGCGCCAGCAGCAGCACGACGATGCACATGCGATAGAAGAGAAAGGTCAGCGGCTCGATGTACGGCAGGCCGAATTTGGCGCCGATGAAGCCGGTGCTCCACAGCAGCACAAACAGGCCGGGCACCGCGCTCACCAGTAACTGCCGCGGCGCGACGGACATCAGCGGCAGCCGCCGACGGCTGTGCCGGTCGGCAATCGATTCGGGCGGGGAAACGGGATCACAGCGGGCGGGATCACGGCGACGGCTCGGCTCAACAGTGGCAACGCGGGGGAGACTGGCCCGCGGCGGCGTCAATCCGGCGCGGGACCGTGCCGGCTAACTACGCCAGCGGTTTGGCCGCCAGCGGTTTGGCCGCCAGCGGTTTGGCCGCAAAGGCTCGGCCCGCAAAAGGCTCGGCCCGGAAAGGCTGCCGGCGGCGGGCGCAGGCCGCGGGAGGGCGCACTATACCGCCGCGGCGCGCGCCGCGCACGGATTGCAAAAAGAGGGCTTTGCTGGCCGCAATCGCGGCCGGAGTCGAGACCGGCTGCAGCGATTACTCGCTGCAGCGAAGACTCACTGCTCGCACTGTTCGCAGAGGGCGCGGTAGTGCTTTTCGGTCAGCGCGTGCAGCCGCGGGGTGAGGCCGACGTCTTCAAAGATCGGATCGCCCAGCTCGTCTTCGGCGACCACTTTTTCCCCCTTCACGTAGGGGATCTCTGTGAGCAGCTCGCCGAGGGCGGACTCGATCAGGTCGGCGACGATGCGCGGCTCCCCCTGGCCGGGGAAAAGCTCGGCCAGCGCGTGGATGCGCGCGGCCTGATCGATCGGCAGGCGCACCGAGAATTCCTCGTATTCGCGGCCGTTGCCGCTGCCCTCGTGCCATTGCTCCAGCAACTGCTTCACACTCACGACTCGCTCCTTTCGTATCAGTGGGTTGGCGTGCTCAATCCTAGGTCGGCAGGGCGCGCTTGTACCTGAAGCAGACCGCAGATTGCGCCAGCCGGCCGGCAGCGGATCAAAACAGCTCGACGGCCTGGCCATCGGCGCCGTCGCTGCCGCCATCGACCTGATCCTCGGCTTCGATGACGCGGTTGCGGCCAGCGTCCTTGGCCCGGTAGAGGGCGCGATCGGCGCGGTCGACCACCGAGGTGGGCAGCGCTCCGGGCCACATGCGGGTGAAGCCGATGCTCACCGTGACCCGGCCGACGGCGGGAAAATCGAAGCTCTCGACCGCGCGGCGAAAGCGCTCCAGCGCCTCGCGGGCGCCGCTGCCATCACAGCCGTGGACGATGACCACGAATTCCTCGCCACCGTAGCGAAAGAGCAGATCGGTCAAGCGAAATTCGCGCTCCATAATGCGTGCGAAAAGCAGCAGGATCTCGTCGCCGTAGAGGTGGCCGTGGCAGTCGTTGACCTGCTTGAAGTGATCGATATCGAGCAGCGCCAGCCAGCAATCGCCGTGCTGGCGACCCAGTTGCAGGGCGCGATCACTGCTCTGCGAGAGCACCCGCGCCAGGCTGGCATCGAACACCTGGCGGTTGAGCAGCCCGGTGAGCGAGTCGCGCTCGCGCTGATCCATCATCTCCAGCTGGTTGCGGTACAGCCCCACCAGGCTGGAGACGTACTGATTGCGCGCGTTGTCGTGGCTGTCGCTCTCCAGCAGCAGGGCGCGCATCAGGCGCTTGCCGCTGAATACCGGAAAGGCGCTGCAGCTGTAGCCGCTGCGCGGATCTACCGTGTGCACCGGGTTCGATTCGCGCAGGCACTGGAAGATCACGCCGCGCACCGGGGTTTCCTGCGGGTCACAGCAGGTGTGGCCAAAGCTGCGGAAGATCAGATCTCCAGCGTAGCGCGTGGCGAAGTCGTCGCCGCCGTCGGCGGTGCAAATCTCGAAGATGGCGGCGTGCCGGCAGCCGGGCAGCTGACGTACCCGCTTCAGCAGGCAACTGGTCAGCGAGTGCTGATCCTGCTGCGCGGTCAGCTCCAGCGCGGCCTCAAAGCAGTGCCGGTCGGGCCGATTTGACTGTTGTCGGGGATCGCTCATGCCGCACCCGCCCCGCCCGAAGGCGCTATCGCGGGGGGCAGGCGGCGCACCGCGGTGCCGACTTCGTCCGCTGGCAGCGGGCGCGCCAGGTGGTATCCCTGGGCGTAGTCGCAGCCCATGCGCTGCAGTGTGTGCATCGTCACCCTGTCCTCCAGGCCTTCGGCCACCACCTCCAGTCCGAGGTTGTGTCCGAGTTCGATAGTCGAGCGCACAATGGCGGCGTCATCGCTGTCGTTGGCCATGTCCATGACGAACGAGCGGTCGATCTTCAGCGCTTGCACCGGCAGGCGCTTGAGGTAGGCCAGCGAGGAATAGCCGGTGCCGAAGTCGTCGATAGACAGGCCCACGCCCAGCGCGCCGATCTCGCTCAACACCTTGCGCGTGTGTTCCACATCCTGCATCAGCAGGCTCTCGGTGATTTCCAGTTCGAGCAGCTGCGGCGCCAGCCCGGTGAGCTGCAGCACCTCGGCGACAGTCTCCGGCAGGCCGCCGGCGACCACCTGGCGGGCGGACAGATTGACCGCCACACGCAACGGCGGCAGCCCCTGCCCGATCCACTCCATCGACTGGCGACAGGCCTGCTCCAGCACCCACCTGCCCACCGGAATGATCAGCCCGGTCTCCTCCAGCAGCGGCACGAACTGATCCGGGAACACCATGTCGCGCTGCGCCGGCTGCCAGCGCAGCAATGCCTCGACGCCGCAGACGCTGGCATCGCGCAGATCCACCTGCGGCTGGTAGACCAGCCTGAATTCGCCGCGCTCCAGCGCGCTGCGCAAGCCGCTCTCCAGATCCAGCCGCTCGTAGCTGTTGCGGTTCATGCCGCTGGCGTAGTAGTTGAATGTGTTTTTGCCGCCGTCTTTGGCCTGATACATGGCGACATCGGCGGCGACCATCATTTCGTCCACCGTATCCGCGTCATCCGGGCCCAGGGCGATGCCGATGGAAGCGGTGATGTACAGGCGGTGGCCACGCAGCTCCACCGGCGCGCTCAATGCGCCGAGGATTTTCTCCGCCACCCGACCGGCGTCGCGGCGCTCGCGCAGACCGCCGAGGATCACCCCGAACTCATCGCCGCCGAGGCGCGCCAGCGAGTCGCCGTCGCGCACGCAGGCCGCGATCCGCCCGGAGACCACGCGCAGCAGCTCGTCGCCCCAGTGGTGATCGAGGGTGTCGTTGATGGTTTTGAAGCGATCCAGATCGATCAGCAGCACCGCGGTGAAGCGGCATTCGCGACCGACCCGCTCCAGCGCCGCGCGCAGGCGCTCGCGAAACAGCGAGCGATTGGGCAGCCCGGTGAGGGCATCGTGATTGGCCAGGTAGTGCAGGCTGGCCTGGGTGCGCTTGAGCTGGCTGATATCGATCACCGAGGCCACCAGCGAGTCGCTGCCCGGCTGTGCGGCCACCGCCAGATACCCCCAGCCGAGCTTGCCGCGGACATCGCGAAAGCGGAACTCCAGCCGCTGCGCAGCAGCGCCATCGCGCCGCGACTCATCGCCGGGCAGGCCGTCACCCGGCAGGCCATCGCCGGAGAAGCTCGAATCCCGCAGCGGCCGCTGGCGACAGCGGCGCAGGTGCGCGACAACCCGCTCGCGATCCTCGCCAGCCACGCAATCGACAAACTGCCGACCGCTGGTCAGCACCGCCGCCGGCGCGCCGATCATCTGCGCAAAAGCCTCGTTGACCAGCTCCAGCTCACCGCCCGGGCCGACCAGCGCCAGCGCCGCGCCGGAGTTGTCGAATATCGTGCGATAGCGCTGCTCGGAAAGCTGCAGCGCCTCGGCGGCGGCGGAGCGCTCGCTGATATCCACCACGCTAGCCAGAATCACTGCGCCAGCCGGCTCGCGCAGCAGTTGAAAACGTGCCTCCACCGGGTAGCAGCCGCCGTCGGCACGGCGCTGGCGGGTCTTCAGCACCACCTGTCCGCGACTGCCGTCGTACAGCGGAGCGAGCAGCGCATCCAGCTCCGCAGCGCTCAGATCCGGGTACAGATCGAGGCAGCGCAGGCGCTCGCCATCCTCCTGGCGATAGCCGAGATTGCGCAGCGCGCTGGCGTTGAGTTGCAGCACGCGCAGCGAATCCGCAGCGTAGGCGACAATCTCGTCGGGGCTGTTGTCGAGCAGCTGCCGCAGGCGCTGGCTGAGCATCGCCACGGTGCGATTATCCGTGGCATCGCAGGCCACCAGAAAAAGGCCGCCGCCCGCCGCGCCCTGCGGCGCCGCCGGCAGCGGACAGCAATCCAGGTGTACGTAGTGCAGATCGCCGAGCGCACTGACCAGACGCAGATCCAGTCGCGCCGGCTCACCGCTGCTCCGCACCCTGCCCAGCGCCTCGCCAACAGCGCCGCGGTCGGCCGGGTGGACATGTCCGAGCAGCGCGTCCAGATCACCGCTGACGCGCTCGCCCGGGCGCACCCCGAGCAGCGCGCGAAACAGCTCGCAGCAGTGCCACTCACCGCCATCGGCGGGCAGCTCGCAATAGCCCAGGCGGGCGATCTGCTGACAGCGGCGCAGGCGCTCGAACTCGTCGACACTGATGTCGGCGGCGTCGCTGGCAGGGGTGGGGCGGTGGTCGGATTCAGTCACGTGGTTCAACGCGCATCGAGGCGATGGGCTGCTTAGCGACCACCGCGCCAGCAGCTTTACCAGTGAGCCTGCCGCAGCCTGCGGGACAGGCTGCCGGGAGGCCTCAGACGGGCGCCTCGCCGGCGATGAAATCGCGCATCCAGCGCGCCACCCGCAGGTGGTCCGTGGGCACATCGAGTGCGGCCAGCGCGGCCGCGGCGAGCGGCTCGGGGATGCGCGTGCCGCGGCGGTTTTCGATCAGCATCCGGCTGTAGTCGGCGCTGAACTCCGGGTGCCCCTGAAAGGCCAGCACCCGGTCGCCGATGCGATAGGCGGCGTTGGGGCAGAAATCGCTGCCGGCCAGCCGCGTCGCCCCCGGCGGCAGCGCCAGCACCTGATCCTGATGCATCACCTGCAGCGCGAAGCGCCCGCCCGGCGCCTGCAGCCACTGCTCGTCGGCCAGCAGGCGATACTGGTGGCGACCACAGCCCCAACCCGCGTCGGCCTTCGCCGCGCGCCCGCCGAGCGCCTGCGCCAGCAGCTGGTGGCCGAAGCAGATGCCCACCATTCGCTGGCCGTCGGCGTGCAGCCGGCGCAGCAGATCGGCGCTGGCGGCGATCCACGGCAGCTCATCGTAGACCCCGGCGCGGCTGCCGGTGATCAGCCAGCCGGCGACCGCCTCATCGCCGCGCGGCAGCTCGCCATCGACCAGCGCGAAAGTCTCGAAATCGAGCTGCGCATCCACCGCGCGCAGCAGCGCGGCGAACATATCCGGGTAGTCGCCGAAGCGCTCGCGCCACTGCGGATCGACGCGATCGCACTGCAGGATGCCAATTTTCATGATCGGGAATCACTCCGCCATTGCTCGTCGGGCAGCTGCTCATCGAACAGCGCGCCGATGCGTGTCAGATCAGCCTCGTCGGCACCGCCCTGGCGCGCCGCCAGATCCAGCAGGCGGCGGCCGAGCAGCGCGTACAGCGCCGCCGCATCGCCGGACCAGTCGCCCAGCGCGGCCAGCTGCGCGGCCACCGTGGCGGCATCGCCGCGCGCCACCGGCCCGGTCAGCGCCGCGGCGGTATCGCGCCGCGCCACATTCTCCAGCGTGCCGGCGAGGATCGGCGCCAGCAATCGCCGCGCATCGGCGCGCTCCAGCCCGGCGGCGGCGTAGGCATCCAGCGCCAGATCTACCAGCCCGACCAGATAATTGGAGGCCAGCACCGCCGCGGCATGGTAGAGCGGCTTGCGCGCGGCGTCGATATCCAGACATTCGGCGCCGATGGCGGCAAACAGCGGGCGCAGCACATCGAGCGCCGCAGCGTCGCCCTCGCAGCCGCAAAAGGTCGGCGCGAAGCCCTCGGCGGCGGCCAGCGGCTCGGCGAAGGCGCGGATCGGATGCACGCTGGCGAGCAGCGCGCCGCGCTCGCGCAGCGGCGCCAGCCGTTCGGCGGGCAGTGCGCCGCTGGCGTGGAAGACCACCTGTCCGGCGGCGATCGGCGCGCACTCGGCGAGGCGCGCGGCGGCGGCGGCGATGGCCGCGTCCGGGGTGGCGATCAGGGTCAGCTCGGCGCTCGGCAGCTGGCGCGGGTCATCCAGCGGCTGGCCGGCGCCGATCAGCTGCGCGGCGCGCTGCGCGCTGTCCACGCTGCGGTTGCAGATCGCGCCGATGCGCAGCGCGCCGCCGCGCCGCCAGAGCAGGCCGAGGGTCTGGCCGAGGCGGCCGGCGCCGATGATGTTCAGCCGCGGCGGC
>Ga0207752_1001050_pt1 | contig 12859 bp, 15 predicted proteins | sample Pon2CUnioCityCA_6_FD_187272 | JGI IMG/M metagenome (GOLD analysis project Ga0207752, IMG submission 187272) | Marine sediment microbial community from Union City, CA, USA - Pond 2C Sediment 2 (SPAdes) | ecosystem: Environmental > Aquatic > Marine > Intertidal zone > Salt pond sediment ... | reverse complement strand
GCGCCCCATGTAGTGTCATCGCGAGCGAAGCGAAGCGATCTCCGCGCGGCATGCTGTAGATCGCCTCATTGCAATGGTCCACCCTGATCCATGTCAATCGGAGATCGCTTCGTCGCACAGAACGCTCCTCGCCTTGACACCTGTGAATGCTGTTAGGAAGGAAGGGCCAGGTGCAATGCACGTTAAACGTGCAATGCACCATCGAACGCCCCACGTAGCTGGTTGGGGGAAACTGTTACCGCTTTGTAACCGGCGCGTTACTCGCATTGTTACATTTTTCACTTAATCTATAAACAGAAGCATATCCGCGTTTGAACGTCAGGCGACAGGCGTTTTTCTGTTCGCCATGGAGGGAATGATGACATCCATTGCCGACCTGATCCGCAAGCTGCGCAGCCACGAAAACAAACGTGTCCTGGAGGCGGTTGAAGAGCTGCGCGTGCGCGGCTGGCTCAGCGACGGCACTTTGAATACGGTGCCGCTGTGTCACGTGCACATGGAAAGAGCCGACCTGATCGGGGCAAACTTGCGCAACGTCGATTTACACCAGGCTGATTTACGTTGGGCCGATCTCAGTATGGCCGACCTGAGCGGCTGTGATCTGTCGCGGGTCAAGTTTCGGGAGGCCAATTTGAGCGCCACAAACCTGGCTGGCGCGGATCTGTACAAGGCCAATTTGCAAGGCGCCCGCAACCTGACCGACGAGCAACTCGCCCAGGCCAAACGCCTGTACGGCGCCATTATGCCGGATGGCAGCGTCTACGACGGCTGCTACAACCTGCCCGGAGACCTGCAGTTCGCCAACTGGGGGCAGGTCGACCCGCAAGACGCCGGGGCCATGGCCGCATTCCTGGGCGTGCCGCTGGAGGTTTATCTGCAAGGACAGCAGCACAAGGCCGTCTTAATGCGAGGTGTGTGATGCTGCACATGCTGTTATTGGCCCTGGTGGCGGTCGTGTTTGCGCTGCAGGCCATTAAGACCGAGCGCCTGATCACTTCGGCGATGTGGCTGGCCGGCGCCAGCGCGCTGCTGGCGACCTTGTTTTACCTGATGGGCGCCCCGCAGGTGGCGGTGATCGAACTCAGCGTCGGCGCCGGCCTGGTGACGGTTTTGTTCGCCTTTGCCATCAGCATCGCCGGCGAAGAGTTGCTCGATTTGCGGCCCACGCTTCCGCAAGCGCTCTCCATCAGCCTGACGCTTCTGGCCCTGGCGTTGATGGGCGCGTTCAGCCTGCCCTTGCAGGCCGGCCCGGCCGCCGCGACGGAACCAGCCTTAACGCAAGTGATCTGGGAGCAGCGCGGCCTGGACGTGCTGGTGCAGGTGGTGTTGATCTTCGCCGGCGTGCTGGGTCTGCTGGGCTTGCTGGCGGAAGCCAAGGCGCCGCTGGCTTATCCGGTGGCCGAGGAAGTCGCCGCCCGGCGCGAGCGCGAACTGGAAGAATTGCAGCCTGCCTCAGAGCTGGTAGAGGAGGCCGTATGAACGTCTCCGGGTTGAATTTCATCTTGGTAGGCGTCCTGGGTTTGCTGGGGGTCGGACTGTATGGCTTGATGGTCACCCGTAACCTGATCAAAGTGGTGGTGGCCTTGCAAATCCTGGTCAAAGCCGCCTTGCTGGGCTTGATTCTGGCTGGCAATCTGAGCGGCGCCGTCAACCTGTCGCAGAGTCTGGCTATCACCGTCATCGTCGCCGACACCATCGTGGCCGTGATCGGTTTGTCGCTGGCGGTTCAAATTCGCCGCCACCTGGGAACTTTGGACGTCAAAGCGCTGTCGCACTTGAGGGGCTAGATCATGGCTGCCTGGCTTGTATTGCTCACGATTGGAATACCCTGGTTGGGAGGGCTGTGTGTCTGGTGGTTGGGGGACCAGCGCGCCGGCCTGCAGCACCGGGTGGCCTCCGCCTTTGCGGTGCTGGGTGCAGGGGTTTCGCTGGGCTTGCTGCGGTTTACCAGTCCAGACGTCATCCTGCGCATCCCCCTCGGGAGTGCGTTCGGCGATTTCACCTTCGTCGCCGATGGCCTGGGCGTCTACCTGGCCATCATCGCTACCGTTGTGGGCGGCCTGGCGGTGATCTTCTCAAACGATTATATGCAAGGCGAAAACCAGTTGGGCCGCTACTACGCCCTGACGTTGCTCTTCATCGGCGCCATGGCCGGCTTAGTGCTTTCCGACAGCCTGCTGCTGACCTTCCTGTTTTGGGAGATCACCGCCTTTTGTTCCTATGCTCTGATCTCGTTTCACAACGACGATCCTAAGGCGGTCGCCGGGGGCATCAAAGCCCTGATCATCACGCAGATTGGTGGGATTGGCCTGCTGTTCGGGGCCATCATTTCGTACGTGTACCTGGGCAACTACCAGATTCACCTGTTCTTGCAAGGGGTGGATGCGCTGCCCCCTGTCGTTCTGGCTTGGGCAGCCTTTGGTTTCCTGATCGCTGCGGCGGCCAAGTCGGCGCAGGTGCCCTTCCACACCTGGCTGCCCGACGCCATGGAGGCGCCCACCCCGATCAGCGCGCTGATCCACGCCGCCACCATGGTCAATGCCGGGGTCTATTTGCTGGCGCGCTTCTTCCCGGCCTTTGAGGCGGTGCCCGGCTGGAGGCTGGCGGTCATGCTGGTAGGGCTGGTTTCAGCGCTGCTGGCGGCCGTGATGGCCATCTTTGCCGGCGACCTCAAGCGCGTCCTGGCCTATTCGACCATCAGCCAGTTGGGCTACATGGTCTACGCCCTGGGTACGGGAGCGGTCTTCGCTAGCCAGTTCCACCTGCTCAGCCATTCGCTGTTCAAGGCCTTGCTGTTTTTGTGCGCCGGCGCGGTGATCCACGCGGTTGGCACGCGCGATATGTTCGAGATGGGCGCTTTGCGCAAGCAAATGCCTTTCGTATACGCCGTGTTCGTCATCGGCGCTTTGGCCCTGGCAGGCCTGCCGCTCAGCAACGGCTTCTTCAGCAAGGAGCTGATCCTGGAGTACGGCCTGGCTCATGGGCCGTTTTGGGCCTACGCCGGCATGCTGGCCGGTGTTGGGATCACCGGCCTGTACAGCCTGCGCATGCTGTGGTTGGTTTTCTACGCCCCGGCGCACAGCGCAAAACAGGTCCACGACGCCCCGGCAGCCATGCGGCTCTCGCTCTCGCTCCTGGCGCTGGGCACCTTGACGACCTGGCTGCTTTTAGGCCCCTTCTCCGCTGTGCTGGCCGAGAGCCTGCCCTATCACGCCTTGCACGCCGAAAGCACCCTGGCCGGCCTGGGCCAGGTCCTTTCCGCCTGGCCGACCTGGCTGGCGCTGGCGGTGGTTCTGGTGGGCATGGCGACCTGGTTCCTGCGGGATCGGCTGGCCGGACTGGCTGAGCCGCTGCAATCCGTGCTGGCTTTCATCCAGGACGGCTTCGGGTTCGAGTGGGTCAACCGCCAGGGAGTGCGCCTGACCAATGGCGTGGCTTCCGGACTGCAGGCCACCCAAACCGGCCTATTGGGCTGGAATGTGGCCTACATCGTGGGCGGATTGATCCTCCTGTTGAGTTTGATCTTGTGGGGTAGCTGATATGAGCGCGCCTGTATTTGTCTGGTTGATCCTGATCCCTCTGTTAGCCGCGCCCCTGGTCTACCTGGGTGGGCGCCTGGCGGATCGCACCTCTCACTGGCCGGTTGCGCAGGCCCTGGCGTTAGCGGCATTGCTGGTCACCTGGCTGCCGTTCGCCCGGACCGTGGGGGAGATTGGCGCATCCGGCCGCATGGGGATTACCCTCGGCTCGGTTAGTCTGTGCTTCGATGGCATCAGCCTGCTGCTGTCGGCCGTGGCTCTGGGGTTGGGCAGCATGGTGGTTCTGTTTTCAGGACCCTATCTCTCCGGCCAGATCGGGCAGGAGAAATATTACGCCATGCTGACCGCCATGATCGGGGTGATGGTCGGGCTGGGCTGCGCCTGCGATTTGTTCAACTTGTGGATCTGGTTCGAGGCCATGGCGATCACTTCTTACCTGCTGGTGGCTTTCTACCGCGACCTGCCCGAATCCCTTGAAGCGGGCGTCAAGTACCTGGTGCAGAGCGCCACCGGTTCCGTGCTGGTCGTGCTGGGCATCAGCCTGGTTCTGGCGCAGACCGGCACGCTCAACCTGGCCGAAATCCGCGCCGCCATCCGCGCCCTGAACCAACCTTCACCGCTGCTGCTGGCTGCCGGCGGGCTGTTCATCATCGGGTTTGGGGTCAAAGCGGCTCTGGTGCCTTTGCACACCTGGCTGCCGGACGCCCACTCGCAAGCGCCCAGCGGCATCAGCGCCATGCTCTCCGGGGTGGTGATCGAAGCCGGCCTGATCGCCATGCTGCGCGCCCTGTCCGCCCTGGCGGATGTGACGCTGATGTGGGGGCCGCTGCTGATGGGCTTCGGCGCCGTCAACATGCTGGTGGGCAACCTGATGGCCTTCCGGCAGACCCAGATCAAGCGCTTGCTGGCTTATTCCAGCCTGACCCACGTGGGGTACATGCTGGTGGGCCTGGGGGTGGCGGTTTACGCCGGCCAGCTCGACGGCGCCCAGGGTGGGTTCTTTCACCTTTTCAACCACGGCATGATGAAAGGCCTGGCCTTCTTGGCCGCCGGCGCGCTGCTGTACGCCCTGCACCTGGCTGCCGGTGAGCACACTCCATTAACCATCTCGGACCTGGCGGGCGCCTCTCGCAAGTATCCCTTGATCGCCCTGACCTTCGCGCTGGCGGTCTTCGCCCTGGGCGGCATCCCGCCCCTGTCCGGGTTTATGTCCAAATGGCAGATCATCGTCTCCGGTTTCGAGACCCGCAATCTGGTGGTGGTCGGGCTGGTAGTGTTTGCGGCCTTGAACAGCGTGTTTTCCCTGGCCTATTACGCGCCCCTGGTCAACGTGCTCTACCGCTGGCAGCCTTCGCCGGTCGTCAGCCGGGGGCGCACGGCGCCGCTATCCCTCCAGCTCCCGCTGATCGGCCTGGCCATCCTGATCCTTGTGGCCGGACTCTGGCCGGCGCTGGCAAATCCGCTGACTTCTCCGGCCGGAACGGCCCTATTAGCCGCTTTTGGCAGGTAAAGAGGGCGCTATGAAAGAGCTATTGCTGAACCCACCCGTCGCTTTCGGCATTTACCTAATTGTGGTAAGCCTTTTGGTTTTGGCCAGCCGTGTTCTGGCCGGTCCGGTCCAGGAGACCCCGCTGAAGAAGAGCACTTACGCCAGCGGCGAAGCGCCGCCGGCCAATTTGGCCGCGCCGGGCTACCGGCCCTTCTTCGTGGTGGCGCTGTTCTTTGCCATCTTACACCTGGGCGGGCTGGTCTTGGGCAGCAGCGAACCCTCGTCGATCGCCCTGGTTTATCTGGTTGGCTTGATGTTGGCGCTCTTGGCGTTGATTTTGGGATGAAGTTTGCTTGAGGAGGTTGGCATGGACTCGAATCGCAGCGACCTGCGAAGCGCGCTCGACAGGCTGAAAACCTGGGCGCTGATGAATTCTCCCTGGGTGGTGCACTTCAACACCGGCTCCTGCAACGGTTGTGATATCGAGATTCTGGCTACACTGACTCCGTACTACGACCTGGAGCGGCTGGGTGTCAAGTTAAAAGGCAGCCCGCGGCACGCCGATGTGCTGGTGTGCACCGGCCCCGTCACACTGCAGGCCCGCCGGCGCCTGATCCGGGTCTACGAACAGATGCATACACCCAAATTTGTCGTCGCGGTAGGCGCCTGCGCCCTGTCGGGGGGCGTCTTCCGCGGCTGCTACAACGTGATGGGCGGCATCGACCAGGTGATCCCGGTGGATGCTTACGTGCCGGGTTGCCCGCCGCGCCCGGAAGCCATTATCTACGGCGTGGTGGCGCTGCTGCAGAGCCTGAAGAATCCCGTCTCGCCGGCGGCTCTCCCCGAAGAGCCCCTGAAGCCCGAGCGCATCGGGTCATTGGGAGGCGATCATGGACTTTGAGACTCTGGTTGAAACCACCCGCTTGCTGATCGAAGAGTGGGCCGAAAGGATCGAAACCCTTCCGCCACGCCGGCTGGATGTGTACATGCGGCGCGGGCAGGATTTGGTACCCGCGGTGGCCGGGCTGCGGGTGAAGCGCCTGGGCTATCTGGCGGGCATCACCGGGTTGGACCCCGGGGTCGAGTCGCCGGATTTGGAGGTGCTGTACCATTTCTGCCCCGGCGGGGCCGCCATCCTCAATCTGCGCATCCCGGTGCCTAAACGTGAGCCCTCGCTGCCCAGCCTGAGCACTATCATTCCCAGCGCCGAGCCCTTCGAGCGCGAGTTGAGCGAGATGTTTGGAATAACCATGCTGGGTCTGCGCAATCCCGACCACCTGTACCTGCCGGAGGAGTGGGATACGAGTATTTTCCCTTTGCGCAAAAATATCGACCCGCAATCCCTGGCGCAGCGGGTCGCTGAAGGGCAGCGGGTCGCTGAAGGGCAGCGGGTCGCTGAAGGGCGGCGGGTCGCTCAAGGCGTGAAAGATGAGGGTGCCTGAATGATTGAAGAACGCAAACGTGAACGCTTTACCGTCCCGATCGGCCCCCAGCATCCGGCCTTAAAAGAGCCCGGTCATTTTCAGTTCACCGTGGAGGGCGAGATCGTCACCGAGGCCAGCGTGCGCCTGGGCTACGCTCATCGCGGCATCGAAAAGGCGGCGGAAGGGCGCAATTGGGTGCAGAACCTGTATCTGGTGGAGCGCATCTGTGGGATTTGCTCCCATATTCATGCTACCGCCTTTTCTCTGGGCGTCGAGCAACTGGCGGGGGTGGAGGCGCCGCCGCGCGCCCAGGCCATCCGCACGCTGGTAGCCGAGTTGGAGCGCATTCACAGCCACCTGCTGTGGTTGGGAGTGGCCGCGCATGAGGCCGGCTTCGACACGCTCTTTATGTATAGCTGGCGGGATCGAGAGACGGTCATGGACTTGCTGGAGGAGCTGACCGGCAACCGGGTGAATTACTCCGCCAATCTGTTGGGCGGGGTCAAGTTTGACATCAGCCAGGCGCAAATGGAGGCGATCCTGCAAGGGTTGGATTTTCTGGAGACTCGCACTTACCACTACCTGGAGGTCGTCAACAGCGATACCTTGTTCCTGCAGCGCACGCGCGGCGTCGGCGTTATGACCCGCTCGCAGGCGGAACTATTGGGCGCGGTTGGGCCAACTGCACGCGCCTCTGGGGTGGTCCGAGACGTGCGCGTGGAGGCGCCTTACGCCGGCTACATTGACTTTCCGGTTCACCCGGTCGTGGAAAAGGCCGGCGACCTGGAGGCGCGCTTCGTAGTGCGTATGAAGGAGCTGCTCGAGAGCTACTTCTTGATCCGCGGCATCCTGGCGCACCTGCCGGAGGGAGAAATCAACGCCCGCCTCCCCCGGCGGATCAAACCCGGCGAGGCTATCGTGCGTGTGGAGGCGCCGCGTGGCGAGCTGCTGTATTTCATCAAGAGCAATGGCAGCGATACGCCTGAGCGGGTTAAAGTGCGCACCCCGACCATCTGCAATATGACCTCGGTGATCAAACTGGCGGTCGGTCACCAGCTCGCCGACATCCCGATGATCTTAGCCGGCATCGACCCGTGCTTTTCGTGTAACGATCGCAGTGTGCTGATCCGCCGGTCAGATAGTGAGCAGCATTGGGATTGGGAGACTTTGCGCCAATATGGGAATAGGTTTTACCATGCAAACGCTAAATAGTTTGTTCGCTCTGTTAATCTTCCCCGGCGGTCTGTCCCTGCTGGCTGCCGGCCTGCTCTACGAATGGATCGACCGTAAGCTGCTGGCCCAATTCCAGAATCGCATTGGCCCGCGCTGGTTCCAGCCTCTGGCGGACGTTCTCAAGTTATTGGCCAAGGAAGAGATCATCCCGGAAGGTGTCGACCGGCGCCTGTTCATCGGCCTGCCGGTGATCGCACTGGCCGGAGGGCTCACGGCAGCCTTATACGCGCCTCTGTGGGGCTTTGCGCCGGCTTTCAGCTTCCAGGGCGATTTGGTCGTCACCCTGTACCTGCTCAGCCTTTTGACGCTGTGCATAGGGCTGGCCGGGGCGAATACCCTGGACCGCTTCTCGCTGGTGGGCGCCACCCGCACCCTGACCCAGCTTTTCTCTTACGAGGCGCCTTTTTTACTGGCTCTGCTGGGGCCTGCCATCGCTGCCGGGAGCTGGCAGATCAGCGATATCAGCGCTTATGCCCAGCAGCATTGGATGGTCCTGGCGCAGCCATTGGGCTTCATCGTCATCCTGATCGGCTTAATGGGCAAGCTGGAGCTGCCGCCGTTCGACGCGCCCGAAGCTGAGACCGAGATCGTCGCCGGGGCGCTGACCGAGTACAGCGGGCGCGGCCTGGCGCTGTTTCGCCTGGGCAAAGGTGTTGAGATGGTGGTTGGGCTGGCGCTGGTAGCCGCCTTTTACCTGGGCGGTGCCGGTAATCCGCTGCTCTTCATCGCCAAGACTCTGGGCTTGCTGTTCATCGTGGCGGGCGTCCAGTCGCTGCTGGCGCGCATGCGCATCGACCAGACGGTCGGCCTGTGGTGGCGTTACGGCGCCTTATTCGTGTTGGCTCAATGGATCTTCATCCTTGGGCAGAGGGTGATGGGATGAAAATTGGAACCATGCTGAGTGATGTGACCGCTTCCTTATTTAAGAAGCCGGTCACCCAGCGCTACCCGTCTGAACGCCGGAAGCCTCCCAAGCAGCTACGCGCCTTTTTGGTTTGGGACCCGGAAAGTTGCACCGGTTGTGGTCTGTGCGCCATGGATTGTCCCGCCGGCGCCATCGAAATGATCGTTATCGACAAAAAAGCCAAACGCTTTGTCATGCACTATCACGTCGACCGTTGTACGTTTTGCGCACAATGTGTGCATAGCTGCCGGCAAGGTGGCCTGTCCATGACCAGCGAGACCTGGGAGCTGGCAGGCCTGGACCGCAGTTCCTTCGATAAATGGTATGGAGACCCGTTAGATGTCGAACTCGCAATGGGTGACGAAGCTGCTGAGCAGACTTGAGCCGCTGGCGGAGCGCGCTACATGGCCGCGTATCGCCGTCATGGGTGTTGGCAACGAATTGCAAGGCGACGATTCCCTGGGCATACACCTGGCCCGCAGGTTGAAACCCTGCGCCAGCGCTTCCGAGCGACTGCTGGTTTTAGAGGCGGGCGCCTGTCCTGAGAATTTTTGCGGTTTGCTGCGGCGCTTCAAGCCTGACCTGATCTTGTTGGTGGATGCGGCCCGCATGGGTGAGAGCCCTGGAAGCGTGCGAATTCTGGATGTAAATTCTTCTGCCAACGCCGGGTTTTCGACGCACGCTCCCTGCTTGCAGATGTTGGTCGATTACCTGGAATTTGAATTGGGTTGTGAGATCTTGCTCTTGGGTGTCCAGGCGGGAAGGTTCTCGTTTGAAGCCTCGCTATCTCCGGCGGTGATGGAATCCATTGCATCGCTTGCTGGTCAACTGGAAGAACTGCTGGCTCCCACTTTGCGGGAAAGAAGCTTTAGCTGGGCTGCTCTGAACGCTTTGAGCGATATGGAGTTCGTTCGATGATGCCTCGTATGATTTTGCCGAAAACGGCTATTCCCGAATGGGTGGCGAGGTTGCGGGAAACTTATACCCTGATCGCGCCCAAGCCTATCAAAGACCGATTTGTGTTTGCAGAGATCGATTCTGCCTCGGACTTTACCCTGGATTATCCCACCAGCATCCTGCCTCCCAAGAAAGCGCTCTTGCCGCCGCGTGAGACATTAATCCGCTTCGATAACCACAATGCTTACGCCGAGCCGGCCCTCGACCCGCCTGCCACCGTGATCCTGGGTGTGCACACCTGCGATCTGCATGCTATTGCGCTTATGGACAAGGCCTTCACCCGCCTGTATGCCGACCAGCATTATGAGGCGCGCAGAGAAAGCCTCACCATCGTCAGTGTTGAGTGCTTGAAACCGTGCAGCGAAGAGGCCTTTTGTAAGGACATGGACACGCTGAACGTCCCGGAGCGCTTCGATCTGCATTTGACCAACCTGGGCGATGCCTACGCGGTCGATATTGGTTCGCCGAAAGGGGAGGCCCTGTTGCAGGAATTCTCGCCTATGCAGGAAGCCGCGCCTGAAGACCGGCGCAGTTACGACCGGGTATTGAGCAATAAATGGTCTCAATTCTCGTACCGCTTGCAAGCCGGCGCTTACGAGCTGCCCAGCACGTTAAACCTCGGATTTAAATCCACACTGTGGGAGGAACTGGGCGAGCGCTGCCTGGGATGTGGCGCATGCAATCTGGTATGCCCAAGCTGTTATTGTTTCGACATCCAGGATGAGACCGATTTCTCGCTCAACGTAGGAGAACGATATCGTATGTGGGATTCCTGCCAGTTGAGCCCGTTTGCGGTTGTGGCCGGTGGGCACGATTTTCGTCCTTCCCGTGCGAACCGCCTGCGGCACCGATTTCTCAGGAAATACCGCTACCAGACGCAGGCCACCGGCATGGCGGGTTGTGTCGGTTGCGGGCGCTGCGCCCAGGCCTGCCTGGTCGAAATTGCTCCCATTGAGGTGCTGAATACGCTCTACCGGCGTTGTTTGGCGACTGAGAGGAAGCCATGACAATGAACGTAAGCTTGCATGAGAAACTAAACGCTACTTCTATCTACCTGCCGCTGCAATCACGAATCGTGGATGTGCGGCCTTTGACCCCGGGTGAAAAACTGTTCACCATCGAGCTCCCGCACGGGCTGTCCCTGCAGCATACACCCGGGCAGTTCGTCCAGGTATCGATCCTGGGCGTGGGTGAGGCGCCGATCAGCGTGTCCTCGTCGCCCAGCCGCAGCAACGGGACGTTCGAACTGTGCGTGCGCCGGGCCGGCAGCCTGACCGAAGCGCTCCACCGCCTGGAGCCCGGCGATCCGATCTGGATTCGCGGGCCTTATGGGACAGGCTTCCCCATCAAGCGCTTCCGCGGCAAAGACCTGCTGTTTGCACCGGGAGGGCTCGGCCTGGCGCCGGCGCGCTCCTTGATCCAGGAAGTCTTGGACCAGCGCAGCATGTTTGGCCGGGTGATGATCTTATACGGCGCTCGCAACCCGTCCGAACTGCTCTTCACAGACGAACTAAAGCAATGGCAAAAGCATGAGAACGTGGAGGTCCACCTGACCGTCGATCGCCCCAGCCCGGGCTGGGAAGGCAACGTGGGTGTGATCACCACGCTTTTCTCCAAGGTGCACGTGTATGCGCCCAATACGGTCGCCATCACGGTGGGTCCGCCGGTGATGTACCGCTTTGTGTTGATAGAATTGTTGGCCCTGGGGATTAAAGAGGGCAATATCTGGCTCAGTTTGGAGCGGCGTATGAAATGCGGCGTTGGGAAATGCGGTCACTGCCAGATCCACCATTTGTATGCCTGTGTGGATGGGCCCTGTTTTACTTACGCTCAAGTCAAGCATCTTTCGGAGGCGTTATGATGGCCGCCAATAGACTTAAGATCGCCTTCTTCGATTTCACCGGTTGCGAGGGCTGCCAGCTCACGGCGATCGATGCGCTGCAAACCCATCCGGATCTGTTGGAGGTGGTCGAGATTGTCGAGTTCCGCGAAGCCATGAGCGAGAAAGATGGGGATTATCGTGTCGCCTTTGTGGAGGGCTCGTGTTCGAAGCCGGAGGACGAGCGCCGCCTGCAGGCGATCCGTGAGCAGGCTGAGATTGTGCTGGCGTTTGGCGCCTGTGCTCACTTGGGCGGCGTCAATGCTTTACGGAACTGGCATCCTGCGCATGAGACCCACAGCTACGTCTATGGCGAGATGGGCAAACGCTTCGAATCGCATGCTGCTCGCCCAATAGCGGAAGTCATCCCCACCGAGGGCTTCATACCTGGGTGCCCGGTCGACCGAGATGAATTCATCCGGGCGGTAAAAGCGCTGCTTAAAGGGCGCCTGCCCGTCATTCCGGATTACCCGGTATGTGTCGAATGTCGCTTGAAAGAGAATATTTGTGTCTTCTTGCACGGTAAGGTCTGCCTGGGTCCCATCACTCGGGCTGGCTGCCAGGCCATCTGTCCCAGCTATGGCCTGGGCTGCCTGGGTTGCCGGGGACAAACCTCTCAAGCCAATCTGAATGGGTTGAAGTGGGCCGTACACGCGCATCGTTTGAGTGAGGTTGATTTTGACCAACAGATGAAGCTCTTTCAATCCTATTCAATGTTGAAAGAAAAGACGGATGGCGATCATGGCTACTAAAACAGTTAAGGCGCTCCATATCGATTTACATCATCTCACCCGGGTCGAAGGCCATGGCAATATCGTCGTTGAGGTAGATCAGGGGGTGTTAAAACGCTGTGACCTGGAAGTGATCGAAGCCCCACGCTTTTTCGAGGCCATGTTCAGGGGCCGCTCTTACACACAGGCCTCCCTACTGGCTTCACGCATTTGCGGCATCTGCGCGGTTTCCCACGCCACGACTTCCTTGCTGGCCGTCGAGAAAGCCCTGGGCGTCGAGTGCACCCCGCAGACCGGGTCATTGCGGCTGCTGAACTACCTTGGCGAGATATTGGACAGCCACATCTTGCATATCTATATGCTCGTCGCTCCCGACCTGTTCGAAGCCGGCAGCGTGTTCCAGTTGGTGCAAAGTTCTCCGCAGGTCGTTAGCCGCGCCTTGCGTATGAAGAAACTGGCTGGCGACATTTGCGCCGCCATCAGCGGCCGGCACACGCATCCCATCGCCATGACAGTGGGAGGCTTTACCCAGTATCCCACTGACCAGGCGCTGCTCTCTTTGCGAGAGCGGCTGGAGGCTGTGCGACAAGATGTTGAAACCACCGTTGATCTCTTCCAGGGTATCTCCTTACCTGATTTTGACCGTGACACGGGATACATCGCCCTGCAGAAGGAAGGAGAGTATTGCTTCATCGATGGCGCC
>Ga0207752_1001049_pt1 | contig 12862 bp, 15 predicted proteins | sample Pon2CUnioCityCA_6_FD_187272 | JGI IMG/M metagenome (GOLD analysis project Ga0207752, IMG submission 187272) | Marine sediment microbial community from Union City, CA, USA - Pond 2C Sediment 2 (SPAdes) | ecosystem: Environmental > Aquatic > Marine > Intertidal zone > Salt pond sediment ... | reverse complement strand
AAGACCTACATCCAAGAAAAAGAAAAAAGGGAAAAACAGTCGCCCAGCAAGACGGGTGACCAATAGCCCCCAAAATTTACATGCCTAAAAATCGATAATGTCTCCAGTGTGAAGAGGCTGGTAGCGGTCTCCGAAAGTTTCAGCAATCTTTTTGACAGCTTTTTTGCCTGTGCAGTGGCACGGTCCAAGAAATTTTGGGTCAAGTTTCTCTAGTTCGTTTACTGTTGCCTGAATTCTCTTATCATCTGCGCTTATGAGGTGAAAGCCTCCCAGAACCGCGAAGACTCTGCTGTTTCCTGTTATTTTCTGGGCATACTTGATAGTGTTGATTATCCCCGCATGCGCACATCCAGCTACAACAACCAAACCCTTACCTTCAACATCTATGACCAGGGACTGATCATCAAGCATCTTGTCTTCTACGAACTTCCTATTGTGTACGGTCCAGAAGCCTTTAACACTCTCAAAGGCTGTGATTCTGGGAACTTCTCCCGTTGTAGCAATCCCGTCAGCTATCTTTACGGAATCAGAAGCAAAAACAGGTACGCCACCGACATCTTCAACATCAGAGACTTTGAATGGTGCGCCGATTAACCTTAGATGTGGCATTAACGAGAGTTTCGGCTCGAAAACAGTTGGATGCGCGATAACTGGAACACGTTTTTTCATCCGTTTCAGGGCTTCTAGCAAGCCGCCTGTGTGGTCGTAGTGACCGTGACTAAGCGCAATTACGTCAACATCTTCCAAATTTACACCCATCGCATCCACATTGTGCAAAAGCGCTTCTGGTGACGTCCCTGTGTCCATCAATACGGTCACTTCGTCATCGCCAATTTTCGCTTTTACGAAGAACGAGAGACCATGTTTGCTTTTTAGGTGAGGCTTAGCTGGGCTTTTAGAGTCCTCAATCAGAACTGTTATCTGGACGTTCTTGACAACCATTTTGTTTTCTGCCTCGCTTTTTGATTTTAGAGGGCTTGTACATGTAATACTGTTCTTTGCTTCGTAACTAAAAGATTGTGTATAGAAAATAAACTGGCTAACAAAAACTTTTGTGCACTCACTTTATGGGGTAACTATTGTTGACCTAAGCTGTTTCACTCCCTTCCTTGTTGCCAGCTCTTGAGCCAGTTCTCTTATGTCTTCGGCATCGCCCTTAACCGCAACAGCCTCAAGGCATTCTTTATCGCTCAGGTGAACATGGAGGACTGCATTTATCACTTCTCGATGGTGATGCTGAGCGTCAATAAGATCATCTTCTAACCCTTTGACATCATGGTCATAAACCATCACCAACACTCCTGCCTTTTTTCCCGTCTGCTTGTGAAGTAACCGTTGCTCTGTAATAAAAGACGTAACTGCATCCTGAATAGCCTTCGATCGGCTCTCATACCCCATCTCCTCAACGGTTTCATCCAGCTCCTTCAGCAGTTCTGGCGGAAAAGTGACCCCAACACGAACAATCTTACTCATGTTTGATTCCCATCTAACCGTTAGCAAACTAATCATAAAACCTTTCTCTATCCCAAATTGTTGCAGTTACTCTCGCGTTTTTCTCTTTGTTTTTGTGTAAACATTGGATTTGTGGAAATAGTGACCCGATTACTTCTAGAATAACGGTTTTAAATTCAAGACAAGAACTCATATCTGGGGGTTAAAATGGAACCTCAGAATCAACCAGACGAGAAAAACAGTGAAAAAATATCTACACTAAACACAATATTTGAGGATTTAATCACGGACGCTTCGGATCTCGTAAAGGACCTTTACTGGGGCGTGAAAACCTATCTATTCTTTGGGCTTATAACAATGCTTTTTGGCGTACAAGAAATCATTTACAACATCGATCTATTGCAGGGTCGCCTCTATATCCCATTATTTGTTGGGGGAGCCTTACTATTCAGCGGGTTTGCACAGATTCTAAATTATTTCAGGCTCAGAAGCAAATATTCGAGACTGTTTAAAGTTCAATCTAAACTGAAAAAATCCTAGGAGAACCTGCGATGTCTTTTCCTAGGAGAAAACCTAGCAGAATAGCGTTGGAGTTGCTTAATTGTATAGACCGGAAAGATGGCAGAGCTTCAAAGTGGGATTTAATCAAAATACTTGGAAATGAATCCCAATTTCGGCATTGGGTAACAGAATTTTTGGTTAAAGATAGCTTCATCGAGGAAACTCAGGAATCTAACCACACTTTTTATCGCAAAACCGAAAACGGCGAATTTTTTCACAGATTACTGAAGAACGGCAAGATGGTACAAGCACTGCTACGGGTAAGTGGAAAAAGACTACGACGAAGCGGTTAATCCAGTAAAACAGTCTAAAAACTGATTCTCATCCAAGCTTGTAGTGTTTTCTGATTTTCTGTTTTATTTTCCAAGTGCACTTGAGGCCTTCGGGGAACACAACATAGTCGCCTGCTCCAAATTCGATAGTTTCTTCTGGGGTCTCCACAACAGCCTTTCCCTCTAATATTAGGCAGGTTTCTGGTTCAAAATACTCCCAAGGAAACTCTGATTCTTCTTTCTCCCAGATTGGCCAAGATTCTGCTTCCTGCGACTCTTTCTCAGTTGGCTTTCTAACTTTCGGCTTCATCTTTCATCACAGCTTCAAACCGAGGCTTCGCCTATAAACTTTTTCTGGGTGCCCCACAGATAGGACACGAACTCGAGTTAGCGGGCATCAAAGACCTGCAATACTCGCAAGCCACCATCTCCACTTCTTCTTTAGCTGCAGGCATTGCAGCCCTGATTATCTGAAGTTCAATTGTTTCGCCAGTGGAGTCAGGACGGTCATCCACTGCCACCACCCCTTTGATAAACCAAGAAACGCTCGCATCCAAGCCGTCTAAGGTTTCACGTCCACCAGCGGGAATGTTCACTTTTATTGGAAACTTCTTCTTGAATCCCGGCACAATATGCAACGGACCACTTGCCTTCAAATCCTCTGAGAGAAGAGTGGCTGAATCCCAATATACGTGCCGAACCTGGCGTCGAAGACGTTGGTTGTATACCCATCTTTCCCGCCGCCTCTTTTCGATGCATCGAAGTTCTGCTCTCACCTCGGTGGCGTCAAATTCTTCCTTGGAGGATACGGTGATTGTTCCGCTTATGCTTGAACCCAAAGGAAAGGAGCTTCGTGGAATTTCAAATTTGATTCTAGTTTTTGGTTTCCTGAACCTTTTGAAGAAGCCCACAGCGTTCTATCTCCGGTTGGCTGTTATTTTGAATATAAAGTGTCTATTTATGATTTATGTGTCTCTCCCTCTGAAAGGAAGATTTAGATTTCTGGGATAGAAGATGGAAAGCTTTTTTTCATATTACGGGCGGTAGGTTTCATCTTTTTACAATGAAAGAGATTTTGACATCTGCATTGTATTCCACAATCTTGTTGTTTTCTATTTTGGCTGTGCATCGCTTAACATGAACTCCTTTGATGTTCTTAATTGTCTTCGCTGCCTCAGTCACAGCGTTTTGAGCAGCCTCAGTCCAGCCATGTGGCGAACTGCCAATCAACTCAATAATTTTCACAACAGGCATAAAATTCACCTCCACTAACAAATTAGCGTCAACAGCACTTCAGCTTTTCTAATAGACACTTGGAAAAAAGCTGTTGTTAAGAAAATTAACGGACCCTTTTTATTACAGCCGTAGTTAACCCCTTGAAGAAAAAAGGGAATATTCAATGACAATTATCATGGATGACGCAGGAACTGGTGACCTGCTTTTCGGTGTTGTTATCAGCGCATTCCGTGGTTCAACCCAAGAGTTCAGATACGATGTCATTGACGTAAAATATTTTAAACCTAGAGCTTTTTCGCGAAAAGCATACCTGAAACAATGCTCAAAGATTGTGTCTAAGCTCCTTGCTGACATGAAACCAAAACCAGAGGAAGAAATCCACATTTGCAGAGGCTACATCTTTGATGAGGCTGTGGAGAAACTGAAGCAGAAATATGGAGAAGACAGAATTCGTCGAGTTAAAGTGGTGGGAGAAACGCAAGACCTCACAGAAATTGCTTACCTTGATGAAGTAAGGAATTTAGGTTACGAACCTCTTGAAGAAAGAGAGAACAAGAGGGCGAAAAGCTTTTTTCACATGATGAATTGGCTGAAGAAAAATCCGCATATGCTAAAATATGCAAAAACTGGTTGGCCACGACTACAAAGATACAAACTATTCAGGTCAAAAAAGAAGCGCAAGTAACTTTTCGCTAACCTGTTCAGCTAGTTGCCGTTACTCCCGAATGCTGTTTTTCATGGTAAATAGAAAGGGTAAACGTTTTTCTGAGGCTTTCATTGTTCATTTAGTGATGAACGTGAAAAACCAAGACTTACAGTTTGCCAAGTCGAAGCTGATAAAGGAAAACCTTAGTCTAGTAATCGTGAAAAAGGGAAAAGTTGTTTTTGAAACAAAGAAGCAGGGAATAGGTGGTTTTCTGCAAGCCATCGAGAAGTTAGATAAGGACTTGGTTGCAACCTCAACGGCTGATAAGGTTGTTGGAGTGGCAGCAGCCATGCTCTGCGTTTATGCTGGTGTGCTTTCTGTGTTTGCCTTGACAATCAGCGAGGAAGCTGCCAGAGTGCTTGAAGACAACAACATTTCATTCGAGTTTGAAAAGAAAGTTTCGAGCATCCTGAACCGCGACAAAAATGATGTGTGCCCCTTCGAAAAAGCGGCTATGGCTTCTGGAAGCTCTGATGAGGCTTATGCTAAGTTGAAGTCCTTAGCGAGTGAGTTGATGAGGAAATCAGAAAAAGCTGACCTTTGTTAAATGCTTTGTTGCCTCTAGAAAAAAATAGAGGGGGAGTTATTGGCTTGTTTTTAGCCTGATGGCGATGGCAACAGTATAGGTGTTCCGTCAGGAGCCATTATCAGCATGTCAATGTCCGGAGCTATCTTCTCCAGAGTTTGCACCACCAAGTAAAGTTCTGCAACTCTAGTTTCGTTGCCTGAATCCACTCCTGCAGCCTCAAGAACCATCTCTATAGCCTCCCTTGTTGCATTCGCCTCGATAATTGTCGCATTTGCATTTGCTGCCGCTTCAATAGTTATTTTCTCAGCAGTGGCAGTTGCGTTGATAATCACTATTTGTCTCTCGAAGTCTGCTTGAATCTTTTGCTGTTCCGCAACCAGCTTATCCTCGATTGCCGAAGTGTATCTTGCGGGGTATCCTATGTTCCTGAGTTCAAATTCGAAGTCCGTTAATGCACCGGCTAGAGGGGCAGCTGTGCTAAGTTTGTTCCAGATGGCGTCCCGTATTGTTTGAGCCACAAAATCTCTTTGCTCAATTGTTTCAATTGTGCTAAATTCCTTCGTGACTAGTCTGACCTGTTCTCTGGCAATAGATGATATAACATCGGTTTTCCAGTTCTTTTGGGGCAGATTCTCATACAGTTGCTTAACCTTCGTCGGGTCAAGCCTCCACCTAATCATGAGGTCTATCTCCATCTCCAGTTGGTCTCTTGAAAAGCTCTCTACTGTCGGAAAGTCTGCGGTAGGGTCGGTTCCGTCACCCCATATCTTCAAGGTGTCCACCGCAACGGTAATCTGAACGGCTTTTACCCAAGGCGCTTTGGTTGCCCAACTTGGACCTAAGGTCGGGTCGCTGATTGTACCTGCTATGGGGTCAACCATTAGAACTGCATTGCCTACTGGAACGTTGACCCACATGGTTAAGAAGAAGATCACTGTGGAAAGTCCTGCCACCACTAGAATTATGATCAATGCTATAACTATTTTAGGATTAACTCGAAATCTAGGTTCATATTCAATAGTCATTTTTTCACCTCCAATATACATTTAAAACTAAACAAAAAAATTTGCCGTTTATTTTGCTTCACGGAGCTAAAAAGCCCACCTTATCTTACCTTTTTACGTTATATACGCTTTTAACATACTCAACTGAAGGTAAATAGTTTTCTAAAATAGTATATGTGTCTCTATTGAATCTATATAGACACAGTTTGGCGCGTCAGAGCTACCTACGCCTCTATAGACGTCAAAAACAATCGGCATAAACAGCTTCCTAAGCTAAACTTGTCTTCACAATCTTCTCGGCAACGGTTTTTCCCAGTTTGCGGCACTCATCTAAACCCTTTTCGTCTGGATTATATTTTATTCGCAGAGCCGGTTCTATGACGTCCATTCCAAATCGGTTCTTCATTATCTCCACAAGCATGTTTGGAGCTTCTCCGCTCCAGCCATATGACCCGAAAGCTGCTCCCACCTTACCTTTAAGGTCTATCTCCTCCTTGGACGCCGATTCTAGGAGATTCTTCATGTCTATGCCTATGTCATGGTAGTATGTGGGCATCCCAAGAATTATTGCGTCTGCCTCTGCCAGCTCCTGTGGTTTAACAAAATATTTCAGCTCTACATTAACCCCCACAACGGACTTTGCGCCTTCTTCAACAGCCTTAGCCATCTTTTCGGTGTTACCGGTTTGGCTATAATAAACGATAAGCAAGTTAAGATTTTTTGTCAAGTCTCAATCCCTCACATATGTAAGTGTGACCAAAGAAAGATAACCTTTGCGTGTACTAGAATAGACAACAAAGTTTCAAATGCCGAAATAAGTTTTAAATGAATTCTCGATGTTATTAAGTTAGACAAAACGGGAAGTGTTGTTATGGCTGTGACAGAAAAAGCGGATATAGGAATCATAGGTGGAACAGGAGTCTATGACCAAGAAAGCTTTGAAGATGTTAAAGAAGTTAAGGTGTTTACTCCTTTCGGTGCACCATCAGATCTGGTTTCCGTTGGCATCTACAAGAACGTTAAGGTGGCGTTTATCCCTAGACACGGTAGAAACCACACAATTCCCCCTCACAGAGTCAATTATCGAGCCAACGTGTGGGCGCTAAAGCAGCTAGGAGTCAAAAGAATAATTGCTTCAGCAGCCGTAGGAAGTTTACGGGAGGATTATGGTCCAGGAACTTTTGTTATTCCAGACCAGTTTATTGACCGAACCAAAAAACGGTTAGACACCTTTTATGAGGGGGGACAAGTTTGCCACATATCCGCTGCGGACCCCTTCTGTGAGCAGCTTCGACCCTTTTTCATCAAAACTGCTCAGAAGCTTGGGTTAGACGTTAAAAAAAGTGGAACATACGTTTGTATTGAAGGCCCAAGGTTTTCGACCCGAGCAGAGTCCAGACTTTTTCAGATGTGGAAAGCGGACGTGGTGGGGATGACCCTTTATCCTGAATGTGTTTTGGCCAGAGAGGCGGAACTATGTTACGTTTCAATTTCCATAGTCACCGACTATGATGTGTGGGCTGAAAGTCCAGTGTCCACAAAAGAGGTGATAGAAAAAGCGCACAAAAGCAACGAAGACCTAAAGAAGCTAATTCTGGAGGCACTTCCACAAATACCAAAAACCAGAACGTGCAAATGTGGCACAGCACTGAAAGACGCACTGATGTGATTGGCAATTAAACAATATTAATTCTTGAACTTCAGGATTATTTCTTGATGTCGCCCTGAATGAGGTTTCGCCGTTTAAGTTCTTGCAGTATCTCAGCTACCGTTTCTTCAGTTGTGTCAATCGTGTAGAATTGCTTCAGTTCATTCCTGATTTGCTTAACGTCAACGTCACCATCAGGGCTAACTGAGAGACGCGCACAGACCTTCGGAACAATGTTGCACATGTCCTCTGTGAAGTTCCAAGGAAATATAACCCACAGCCAATCCATCTCCTCGCCAAAGTAGTCCGGCTTAAACTTTGAGGTTTTTATGTGCCTCAGGGCAGCGGTTCTGACCTCAGAAGGATTCAGAGATTTGATGTACTCAACTGCCACCCGCATGCTTTCGCCTGTATCGGTGATATCGTCTACAACCAGCACCTTTTTTCCATTCAAGTCGACGTTCAATGGATACTTGAGCTTAGCTTTCCCGTCTGGCGTCGCTGTCACTCCCCAGTGCTCAACCTTCAGGCTTACAAGGTCCTTGACACCTATCAAGTCGCAGAGGACCCGAGCTAAAACCCAGCCTCCCCTAGCTAAGCCCACTATCAGGTCAGGTTTGTAGCCTGAACCGTTAATTTTCTTTGCCACTTTCCTAGATAAATTGTAAAACAGGTTCCAGTCCATGACTTCGCATTCGAAACAATCTGCAGACATTAGAGACGCACCCTTTTCTTTTCGCTGATTAATTCCTTAGCTTCAAATATTACAGTTTCGCCTTTCTCACACACAGTCAATTCTAATCACACGTTATGCTCTTCTTTTGACTTTGGAAACTGAAATTCCGCTGGATTAAAGATAGCTTTCGAGTAACGAATCTTTAAACCAAACCAAAATGCACCCAACAAGCATAGAACAACCATATTCCCTTCTCTTTATTGGTCAAAAAAATTTGACTGACATATTATTTGACAGGTCAAGAAACCTTGACAAAAATCCTTTTATTAATATTCTGTCCATGGAATGACTTGTCAGAGGCTTTAACTTGGAAAGATCGGCATCAATAGCTGCTGAAAAAGAAGCCTTGTTTTCCACAGATGAATACTTGTCAGTGAAATGTCTCCGACGACGAAAACAAAAACTTGCCGTCGTAAGAAGAAGGGAGATTAGAAATGGATAAGAAACAAATTTTGACCACTATCTTCATTGTGGCGCTTCTGTTTTCAGCACTGGCTGGATTGCAGTTCGTTAGGTTAGCAGAAGCAAATTTTTTTCCTATGCAGATTCCGCAACCAGCGTTTATTATAAGAAGTGATGGAAGCGTTGACCCATCAACGGCTCCGATTCAACGAGATGGAAATGTTTACACTTTCACGGATGATATTGTCGGATACACTGTCGCCTCTGAACGGGACAACATTGTAATTGATGGGGGAGGCTACTCTCTCACAGGAAATGGAAACTCCACGGGGATTTTCATTCTGAACCGGAACGGGATAACAGTTAGAAACATGGAGATTAGCAACTGCGGATGTGGCATAAAACTCATTGCCGATATCTATCTCGGTGGGGCTTCCTCAAGTAACAATCTTATCAATAACACCCTAATAGACAATAACTATGGAATTCTCATCAGCTCTTCCTCTGACAATGTGCTCCGAAACAACATCATGCATGACAACACACGCAATTTTGGAGTTCAAGGCAAATATGTACAGGATATTGACGTTTCAAACACGGTTAACGGAAAACAAATCATTTACTGGGTCAACCAACAAGACAGAACTGTGCCCTCTGACGCTGGATACGTAGCCCTCGTGAACTGCGCCAGCATAACAGTTCAAGATTTGAATCTTGCCGACAATGAGCAAGGAGTGGTGTTGGTTTACACAACAGATTCGACAGTAACCACGAACCATATAACGAACACGAGCAGTGGCATCTACATTCAAGAATCTTCAGGCAACACCATTTCCGGAAACAACCTAGCAAACAACGGCTACGGCATAAGAGGCAAAGCTCCTTCAAACAACAACATGTCCTCAAATAACATAACAAACAACGAAAATGGAATCTACTTCACCGGAGCCTCAGAGAACAATATTATTTATGCAAATATTGTGGCAGCAAACACTGTAGATGGCATCCATTTATGGGGTTCTCGTAATACAGACATTGATGGAAACACTGTAGCCAACAACACTGAGAATGGAATAGTCTTCTTCGAGTCCCTAAATAACCGAATTGCTGGAAACACCATAACAGGAAACGGCAATGGCATCAAATTCTGGTTTGACTCGAACAACAACAATGTCGCTGATAATTACATAGCAAAAAACTCAATCGGCATCCTAATCGACGATTCTTTCGACAACAGAATCATTGGGAACATGATAACAGAAAACAGCGATTGGGGAATGCAACTCGTAGGTAAACAAAACAACAACGTGATTTACCACAACAGCTTCGTCGATAACAAGGTGGGGGAGGGAATACAAATCTCCATTCCTGGCATATGGTCGATGGACGGAATGAAAGATGGAGGTGGTAATGTTTGGGACAACGGCACAGCAGGAAACTACTGGAGCGATTACCTAACGAGATACCCGAACGCATCAGAAGTAGGCAGTTCAGGAATAGGAGACACACGATTCTACATCAACCCAAACAATTATGACCGCTATCCACTAATGGAACCAGCCACAATCCCAGAGTTTCCAACATGGACGCCAATGCTGCTTCCGCTCATCGCACTCATTGTTGTGTTAGCCATCTACAAATGGAAACTACACAAACCAAAAGCTTCGAGGTAATAATGTGAAAAAAGTTCTAACCCAGTTTTTTCTGATTTCTATTCTTTGTTTGATGCTTGTTTCTCTTCCAAGCATCCATATCGCAGAAGCATCGTCAACTGACTCATATGAGTGGATTACCCTTCAGGGTGATGAAGGACGGACAGGTTACACAGAGAGCCCTGCTCCAGACAGTAACCAAACGTATTGGAAGTTCCAGACAGGGGGACCAATCAAGTCTTCTCCAGTTGCATCTGCAGGAATGGTCTTCGTAGCTTCCACAGACGGCTACCTCTACGCCGTTAACGCAACCAACGGAGCAAAAATCTGGTACTTCTGGATAGGCACAGACACTAATTCTCCGTCAGTTGCCCACGACAAGGTCTTCATTACGTCCGCTTCTGGAACCGTCTACTCAATTAACCTGTATACGGGAGTGGAAGAGTGGAGTCAATCTCTTGGAGAAGAAGCAGGTTTCGGGGCTCCATTAATTGTGGGCTCTAGAGTGTTCGTAAATGGAAACCAAACTGTTTTTGCCTTCAATGAAGCAGTTGGGGTGAACCTTTACAGTGAAGCACTTCCTCACGTGAATAGTATTGCACCCCTTGCCTACGGTGATGGGTTAATAGTTTCTGTCGCCTTGCGAGGAACAGAAATTGGGTTAGATGGGTTCGAAGTTCTGGATGGGATGGGACGTTTTTGGGTCACTCTGGCTCCAACCGACGTTGAACTGTTGAGGAGTGGAGCAACATTCGGCGGCGGAAAAACGTTCGTTGTAAATGTGGACCTAAATGGTAGCAGTTCCATCTTTGGATTAAACGAGTTTGGAATGAAAGATTGGGAAGTTCCATTAGACGGTGCTACTGAGGCTTCTCCCGCCTTTGCCTACAATACAGTCTATATCCCAACAAGCAGCGCCACTTATGCTCTAGATGCAGCGAATGGAACCTTGAAATGGAGCCGCCCATTGGACGGCGGTTATTCTGTTTCTTCACCTGCGGTAGCAGATGGAAAAGTCTATTTTGGACTCGACAACGGTTATGTCTATGCTCTAGACGCCCTTACCGGAGACATCATCTGGAGCTACAAAACTGAAGGCGCTGTTCAATCCTCTCCAGCAATTTCCAACGGACTACTTTTCGTGGGATCAAACGACGGAAACCTCTACGCCATCGGAACTTCTATAATCCCAGAGTTTCCATCTTGGACGCTCATGCCCCTTCTGCTTGTCACACTTGCAGTTGCGTTGATCATCTACAAACGGAGACTAGCCAAAAAGCCACTCCACTAATCTTTGGTGCTTAGGTAGTAGTATTCGCCCATCTTCTTTTGTTCTCGATCTAACCTAGAACCTTCCTTGTTCACTCTGGGTCTTTTCGTTTGAGGGTCTCTCCTGAATGTGATTGCCATGTCCTTCAGAAAGCTGTTCATTCCGTTACGAAGATCGGTGGGCTGATGAGCAAAACCACGAACACCCGGCTCTCCAGTGAATATCATTAGGCGGTCAGCTATGAAATCTTGCGCTACTACATCGTGCTCCACCACGAAAGCTGTTACTTGTCTGTTTTCGATTACATGCCGAATCGTACGCGCCACAGACAACCTATCCTCCACATCCAGATAGGCGCTCGGCTCGTCGAGAAGATAAAGTTCCGCCCCTCGTGATAGACAAGCTGCAACTGCAACTCTCTGGAGTTCTCCTCCGCTGAGTTCAGTTACTTCGCGGTCTAGGAGAAGCTGCATTTTGAGAGGCTGCAGAATCTGGCTGTGATACAGGCTTGTTTGAAACTCTTTTTCAGCAGTCTCTTTCAGCAGTTCCTCAACTGTTCCGCTATACTGCGGCGAAATGTATTGAGGCTTATAACTTACTTTCATTCCCTCCTCAGCGGATGTCTCTCCAGAATCTGCTTCTTCTAGCCCCGCAAGTATTTTCACAAAGGTGGTTTTTCCAATGCCGTTGGGTCCAAATATTCCAACCACCTCTCCCCGTTTCACCTCCCCGGGCACAGCCTGAAACTCAAAATCCCCGAAGGACTTCTTGATTTCATTCCACTGCAGCAGCGATTCGCCCACGGTTAATCCAGAGGATGGAGGTTTCACGTGGAAGATTATGGAATCTTTCCTGAAGCGCACGTTCTCGTCTGGAATGTAGCCTTCAAGGTAAATGTTTATGCCAACTCTTACTCCGTGAACATGGGAGACTACACCATAGACTCCGGGTTCACCATAAAAAACGCAGATTTGATCAGATAGATAATCGAGAATCGCCAAGTCATGCTCTGCAACAATAACTGTTTTTTCGTCATCTTTGAGTGTTCGAATAGCTCTAGCTACCTGCAGCCGCTGCTTCACATCCAAGTAGCTGGCAGGCTCATCGAAGAGGTAAACGTCTGCTTCTCGGCAGATAGAGGCGGCGACAGCCACCCGCTGAAGCTCTCCCCCGCTTAGAACATTCAGTTTTCTGTTCCAGATGGTCTCAAGTTGAAGTTTCTCGGTGAGCTGACTTAACTTGTTTCGCTCGTCGACTTTTTCCAGAAGCTCCCCTACCTTGCCAGAGACAACACGGGAGATTCGGTCTACATATTGTGGTTTGTGCACCACTTTCATGTTTCCTTCGCTTAGCTTCTGGAAATATTCTTGAAGGGTTGAACCGCGGAAATGTTG
>Ga0207752_1001048_pt1 | contig 12865 bp, 7 predicted proteins | sample Pon2CUnioCityCA_6_FD_187272 | JGI IMG/M metagenome (GOLD analysis project Ga0207752, IMG submission 187272) | Marine sediment microbial community from Union City, CA, USA - Pond 2C Sediment 2 (SPAdes) | ecosystem: Environmental > Aquatic > Marine > Intertidal zone > Salt pond sediment ... | reverse complement strand
GAGCGCTCGCCGGCCAGCCGACTGGGCAATATTTACAATGCGGCACGATTTCATACTCACACTCAATGAGATACCGTCCTTCGGCACAGGAAATATCGCGCCGCATACAGGGATTCTGGAGCCGCTCGACGACAGCTCAGCCTGGTATGGAGATAAACCTTGCGTGATTAAGGCCTACGCCGCGGATCGTGATGGAAAGGTGGAGCGAGTCTTTTTTTACGCTGACGGTCGCCTGATCGGAAAAGACGACACTCCGCCATACACATTTACCTGGTCGGATGCACCGACCGGATTTCATAACATCCACATCGAAGCAGTGGACGACAAAGGCATGAAGACAACATCCAATAAGGTGCGAGTTCGCATAGGATTAGTCGATTTAGCTAAAGGCAAACCCGTAGTCGCATCTTCCGGCGACTCGCCTGAGAAAGCCGTTGACGGCGACTATTACACGACGTGGTCCAGCGACAAAAGCGACAATGAATGGATTTATGTTGACCTCGGCGGCGTCCGGCAGATAGACCGGGTCAATCTGCTCTGGGGCTGGAAGATTCACGCACAGGATTATTCAATTGATGTGGCGATGTCCCAGCCGGAGAAGGCCGAAAGCTGGAGAACAATTTACTCTCAAACAGACTGTGAATATCAGACCTGGAAAGCAACTTATCACATTCACTTTGAAGCAACGCCGGCACGCTACGTCCGCATGCACGCCAAAAAGCGAGCGGGACGTCAGAACTGGGGCGGCTATCAACTTGCGGCGTTCGAGGTTCCCGTACCTTGTCATTCTGAGGCACAGCCGAAGAAGCTCAAACCTAACGATGCTTCAAAACGCTACCGTCGAGATTCTTCATTTCATTCAGAATGACAAATGATATAACATAAAAGCACAAGGCTTGTAGGTTTGCGACTTGTGAATTAAGCTATATTTATCGAAATTAACGGTATTTCTTGACTTATTGAGCGGTTGGGGTTAATCTATTTGCTTACAGCAATACTAAGCACTTAAGGATAATAAAAAATATATGAAGGAAATCGAGAATCCACAGGAAAAATTCGAGGATATGCGTATCCTCGATGAGTTGAAGATTTCGTATTTGAATTACGCCATGAGCGTAATCGTTTCGCGTGCCCTGCCGGACGTTCGCGACGGCTTGAAACCGTCGCAAAGACGCATCCTGGTAGCAATGAACGACTTAAATCTCGGCCCGCGAAGCAAGCACCGTAAGTGTGCTAAGATCGTCGGCGATACCGGCGGCAACTACCATCCCCACGGCGACCAGGCGACATACGGAACGCTGGTTCGCCTGGGGCAAGAATGGAATATGCGCTATACGCTGGTGGACCCGCAGGGCAACTTCGGGAGTATCGATTCGGATCCGCCGGCGGCGATGAGATATACCGAGGCAAGAATGGCCGCCCCGGCAATGGACATGCTCCAGGATATCAAGCACGACACAGTCGATTTTGTGCCGAACTACGATGAAACCCGGACGGAACCGGTCGTACTGCCCTCCAAGTTCCCGAACCTGCTGGTCAACGGCTCGACCGGTATCGCCGTGGGAATGGCCACGAATATCCCGCCCCACAACGTCGCCGAGGTCTGTGACGCCCTGCTGCTGGTAATTAACGAGCCGGACTGCGGATTCAAGGATATTATTAAGCGGCTGCCCGGGCCGGACTTCCCTACCGGTGGAATCATCTGCGGCAAAAAAGGTATTATGCAGGCTTACACCACCGGCCGGGGCCATCTGACGGTTCGGGGAAAAGTCGATATTGAAACAACTAAAAAGGGTAGAGACAGAATCGTCGTCACCGAAATACCGTATATGGTCGTCAAGACCACGATTGTTTCGAAGATCGCCAATTGCGTTCATCACGATATGCTGCCGGAGGTGGCCGACGTCCGGGACGAATCGGACCGCCACGGGCTAAGGATTGTCGTGGACCTGAAAAAAGACGCCGAACCCGAAATCGTGCTGAATAAGCTGTATCGCTACACCCAACTGCAGACGACATTCGCCATCGCCAATATTGCACTGGTTAATAACAAGCCCGAGACGCTCAATATCAGAGAGATGCTCGAAAGCTTCATCAATCATCGTAAAACGGTTATCCGCAGGCGAAGCAGGTTCCTGCTGAAAAGATGCAGGAACAGGGCTCATATCCTCGAAGGCCTTCTTTTAGCGGTAAGCGACATTGATGAGATTATCGAGTTGATAAAGAAATCGCCCGATACTCCCACTGCGAAACTGAATTTGATGGAGAAGCCTTTGCGGCTGGCCGAAGTGGCTACATTGAAGAAAATTCTGCCCGAAGCTTTCGTAACGGAAAAAAGCAAGGGCGAACATTTCCTCACGGGCCCGCAGGCCGATGCGATATTGACAATGCAGCTTCAAAGGCTCACCGGCCTGGAAATGGAAAAACTTGCCAGGGAATACGCCGATCTGACAGAGCAGATAGAAGGCTACGAGGCGATATTGGGCAACGACCAAATTCTACTGGATATCATCCGGGAAGATATTTATGAAATAAAAGAGAAGTACGGCGACGCCAGGCGGACGAAAATCACCGCCGCCGCAGAGCAGTTCGCCGTCGAAGATTTGATTGCCGAAGAGGAAGTTATCGTAACGGTCAGTCACAGCGGATACGTCAAGCGTCTGCCGATTGATACATACCGCAAGCAGGCCAGAGGCGGCAGAGGTATCATCGGCTCGGATATAAAAGAAGGCGACTTTATAAAACACCTGTTCATCGCCTCTACACATGATTATCTGCTTATCTTTACCAATCGCGGCAAGTGCTACTGGTTGAAAGTGTATGACATACCGAGTATGACCAGACAGAGCAAGGGTAGAAATATTGTCAACCTGCTTAAGCTGGGAAATCAACAAATCGCTTCGATTATCAACGTCAGCAGTTTCGAAGACCAGGAAGAAGACGGTGAACAGGCACAACAGCGGCAACTGGTAATGGCAACAAGAAACGGAATAGTTAAAAAAACGAAATTATCGGCTTACGGCAATCCGAGAACCACTGGTGTTATCGCCATTAATCTGGACCCGAACGACGAATTAATTGATGTAGCAATGACTACAGGTACCGATCACATCATCCTTGGTACGCGAGACGGCATGACGATACGCTTTGACGAAAGTCAGGTCCGCTCAATGGGCCGTGCCTCGCGAGGCGTCAAAGGTATCAAATTGCGAAGCGGCGATGCCGTCGTGGGCATGGTGATTGTCGAGGAGAAAGCAGCCCTGTTCACGGTGTGCGAAAATGGATACGGCAAGCGAACCGGGCTTGAAAATTATCGAGTTCAGAGCCGGGGCGGGATTGGCCTGAAAAATATAAAGACAAGCTCCCGAAACGGAAAAGTCGTCGCACTTCAGGCGGTCCAGAGCAAGGACGACTTAATGATGATAACCGCCAACGGGATGATTATCCGGACCGGACTTGACGAAATTCGTTCGATCGGCCGCAATACCCAGGGCGTGCGATTAATAAAGCTCAAAGCCGGCGACAAGCTCGTGGCGGCAGAAAAAATCATATCCGAAGAACCGGAAAATTAAGAGTACCTGAAGTTATAAGAGCCTAATGGGACAGCTCACCCCTTTAGGGGCGAACTTGTCATTCTGAGGTGCAGCCGAAGAATCTTAAACGATACGATGTTTAAACGATGAACGAAAATGGCAGAGCTGATTTATGTAATTGCAGGCAAAGATGAATCTCTGGTCGGCTCTAAATGCGCCGAGCTTCTCGACAAGCTTTTGGAATCATCGCAAAGAGCGACAGGACTCTTCGAGGTCGAAGCAGCCTCTGCCTCGGCATCGGAAGTGCTGGATGAACTTCGAACAGCACCGTTTCTAACCGACAAACGAGTCGTTCGTATAAAACAGGCCGATGATTTCATATCTCAAAATCGCCCGCTGCTCGAAAAATATTTTGACAATCCCTGTCCTACAGGACGATTAATATTAACCGTCAGGTCCTGGGACTCGCGCACCAAACTGGCAAAGAAACTCCCAAAAGCAGGAAAACTGATTAATGTAACTCAGCCAAGCCGCAAAGAGCTGCCGTATCGGTTGATAGAGTATGCCAGGGACGCACACGACAAAAAGCTAAATTTAACTACGGCGATACTTTTAATCGAACTGACCGGCGACGAACTTTCACGGCTGTACAGCGAAATCGACAAGCTGGCTCTGTATGTCGGCGACCAGAAAACCATAACGCAACGGCATATCGAGGCTCTTATCGGCCATAACCGCTTATTCAACGCTTTCGCGGTAATAGACGCAATCGTTGCCGGTAATGCAGGGCTTGCAATAGAACGTTTGCGGGGCATGTTTGAAGCGGATAAATCAACCGAATACACTGTCGTCGGTGCCTTTGCATATCATATCCGCAAGATGTTCGACGCTAAAATCCTGCTGGACAAAGGTGTGCATCAACGTCAAATCGAAAACCGACTGCGAATATGGGGGGACACAAACTCTTTTTTCGCCCAACTACGGAAAATGAGCCTCAAACAAGTCGGTCAATACCTTCAGCAATTAGGTGAAACCGACTATGCAATCAAGACCGGCCGAACACAAGTACAAGTGGCGATGGAGCAATTCGTGCTCAATTTGTGTTAAAGGCACTCGCTGTTTATAAGATACCCCTTTATCGTAACGCTAACTGGAAAATTAGACACTTATTATATTTCATTGAGCCATTTATCCGACTGAGATCTACTATAACCAAGAAAAGCGGAATATTTATCGTGCTTTCTAAATGATTTAATGGCTCTTTGCTTGTTTACATTCGCGTAGCAGTATATACAACCGTGCGGGCAGGTGTCGTATGTGCCGATGTCGGTGCTTTCCGTACAACCGCATTCTTTCCTTGTCGGTTTTTCTTTGTAAATAAGCCCTTCGGAAAAGAACAGGCTTTCGATAACGCTGCCGTCGATACAATGGCCTTTTTGAATGCGGTCATTTACTAAATAATCGCCGCAGCACGAAAACATCCTTATGCCGTAATTTTCTGCAATCTCGGACAATTCGTTTGCCAAATCGATTTTGAAACTTTCACTGCAACGCTTTACTTGCACACCCTCGGTTTTTTCGAGCTCCGCGAAGTTGCGTTTAACCTTGCCGTATTCCGTCACGAAGCTAATGTAACAGCGCTCAACAAAGCCATCCAATTCAGATGCAAGCTCTTCGAACGCTTTGATGAAATATTCGCGACTACAAACATTGGAAATGATAATCGGATCAAACCGCCAGTTTATGTGCTGCGACGAAAACATTCTGCTGAGCCGCTTAAGGCTTTCAATCGCCGCTTTTCTTTCTACGTTGCTTTCAAATACGTCCGGCAGAGCGGTAACGGTGTAATTGAAATAGAATTTATAACCCATACGGTCGATGGTTCTGAGGTTCTCCACGAAAGGATTGAAATTCTTGGACCAGAATACAAAGCATGTAACATCCTGAGGTTTTAACGATACGATATATTTTCGTCCGCCATACGGATTTACCACTCCGGTAAATCCTTCTTTAAGCCGCTGCATATACCAGTTCCCGTAAAAGGCGGGAATGTCGGTTCTTCGCGATACTGAAATAATGCGTTTCATAACCGGTCAATCTGCTAAACAAAATCACACTAAGACATTCCAACAAAACTGCTGTGTCGCATCTTTGTCATTCTGAGCAAAGCGAAGAATCTCGTTCCCGGGCCTAATGGAGACCCTTCGCTCCGCTCAGGGTGACAAGAAAGAGGTTTTGATAGAGCTTCTGAATCTTATGGAACATTAGCCTCAAAAACAAGCATATTTTCCATTTGGTAAAGACCTTGACGTCAAAACATGATTCTATTAAAGTTTCGCTGCTATAATGAAAATTGATCCACGACATACGGGAGTCTGATTATGAAACATTTACCTTTTGCCTTAATTATTATATCAAGTATCTTCGCAAAGCTCGGCGTGGCCGCACAAGATGTGGTTTTCGAACAGCTTGAAAAGCCTCGTGTTATTGTGCTGACGGATATCACAAACGAACCGGACGATGAAGAATCGATGGTGCGTTTTCTGGTTTATTGCAACGAATACGACGTCGAGGGACTGATAGCGACAACATCCGTCTGGCTCCGGGACAAGGTTCGGCCGGAAAATATCCGCGAGCGAATCGAAGCATACGGCAAGGTACGCGAGAATCTATTAAAACATGCTCCAGGCTATCCCACAACCGAACACCTGTTGAGCGTCACCAAAAGCGGACTGCCCGAATTCGGCATGGAAGGCGTCGGTCCCGGCAAAAGCTCCGAAGGCTCGCGTCACATTATCGAGGTAGTTGACAGGCCGGACGAGCGTCCCGTCTGGATCAGCGTCTGGGGCGGGGCCAACTGCCTTGCCCAGGCACTTTGGGATGTCAAATACACTCGCAGCACCGAACAACTGGACGAGTTTGTTTCGAAGTTGCGGGTATATACGATTTCCGACCAGGACGACTCCGGTCGCTGGATGCGGATTACTTTCCCGAATTTGTTCTATATCGTTACTCCCAGCGAGGTGGGCCATCACGAATACTACAAAGCCACCTGGACGGGCATTTCCGGCGACCGTCAATATAAGAACGGCCCTTTCCACAAATTCGAGCTGGTGGATAATCCCTGGCTGGAGCAAAACATTATTAAAAGCCATGGCCCGCTCGGCGCGCTTTATCCGAAGCTGGAATACATCATGGAAGGCGATACGCCATCTTTCATCGGCCTGATCAGCAACGGGCTGGGCAGCAGAATCAGCCCCTCGTACGGCGGCTGGAGCGGGCGTTATGTCCTCTGTCAAACATACGCCGAGACGCGTCCCATCTGGACAAACGCGCGAGGCTCCCAGGATACTGTCATCGCCGACAACGGCATCGAATATACTTCGGACCAGGCAACCATCTGGAGATGGCGAGAGGCTTTCCAGCATGATTTCGCCGCCCGGATGGACTGGTGCATCGCCGAATCGTTTAACGCTGCCAACCATAATCCGATAGCCGCTTTTAACAATGACAAAAGCAAAGCCATCGCTCATTTAACCATCAAACCCGGCCAAACAGTCGAACTCAGCGCAGCCGGAACATCCGATCCGGACGGAGATGAAATTACCTATCGGTGGTTTGTCTATAAGGAAGCAGGCGATTATAACGGCACAATCAACATTCGAAACAGCAACTCTATAAAAGCAGCTTTAACCATTCCGCAGGTAAATCAGACAAGGAAAATTCACGTAATTCTCGAGGTAAAAGACGACGGCGGACCGAATCTGTACAGCTATCGTAGAATCATTATTCGTATTAGCCACGAAGGCACAAAGACACAAAGTTATTAAAATTAAAAAACAACCTTAGAGTCTTAGTCCCTTAGTGGCAAAGATATTAGAAGTTTTTTCTCTCAAACGAAAAAACAGATAACTTTTCGCGAGGTCACATCACTGACAATCCGCAGTTTTCGGTCGCGCAGATCGTAAAACCGGACAACATTGGCGTACTTGGCACTTTCGGGCAGCACTTCAGCCAGCCTATTGGGTATCTCATCGAACTTTGCCCTGTTAAAGACGGTATCGGTTTTATCCGGGAATAGAGCAACATAGAATATGTCACCCTCAACCAAATCCTGAAAGAAGTGTGTGCCAAATGAAAGCTCCGGCATCAAATTACCGCCTTCATACGCGATTTCGGCAAGCACGGCGGCATTACTTATTTCATGAAATCCGACCGGGACTCCCAGAGACGGCGTAGTCGTACCCCACCTGCCAGGACCAAAAAGAATTGTCGGTTCGGTCTGGTTATTATCAACTTGCCTGTTTAGCGCTCCAACCAGCCTGGCAATATCATATTTTCCGGTGAGAGGTAAATTAATGTACGCTTGCGGCTCGACATAAATAACTCTTGTGATATCCTGACAAATACTGCCGCCCATAGTGTGGCCTTCGCACGCAAACAGAATCTTCCCCGGATCGATTTTTGCAGGAATCTCAACTTTGCCCTGAACTCCTCTGGTCTGCAGGGGCCTGCATTGCAAAAGGTTAATCAGAGGCTTTTGATCACCGGTAAAGTTCACTGTAAATTCTATATCAACCGGATATTGATAGTGGCTTTCAAGAATCTTGAGGATTTTTTGCATTATCTGAGTGAAAGACGTCTCGGTCAGCAGCTTCTCGAATGTGAGCAGCCAGTATTCGGCGTTCTTTGTGCCTTGCTGTCTGGCCTGCCTTGCCAACTGATGATCCCGAACCGCAACAAGGTCCAGCCTGATATCCGGTATCTCATCGAGAAGCTGCCGGAAAGAAATAGTTCGCAAGATGTTTTGTCGGTTATCGAGCAAGTCAACGTAATGCTGAGAGTACTTTCGAATATCCTCCATACCCGAAACCGGCCTGACAAGCGGCTCATCAAGAGCAATAATTCGCGGATAATCGTCTTCCACGCGATTGACCGCTCTGGTACCAAGCCCGAATACGAGCCTGAGCATACCAGCCTTGGGATCGAGGTCTGATTTCCATACAAAGGTGTTGTGAGACATTCCAACACCCGCCAGATCCGGAAAAAAGTAACCATCTCGATACGAGCCGGAAACCCGCTGTACCAGCAGAGCCATCTGTTCATCCTGTTTATCGAGTCCTCTCTGCAGTCGATAAGTCAGGGCGTCCATACTCATAGTGCTGGCATAAACCGTTCGCACTGCTTCTTCGAAGTTGGTATATCTCTCTTCGGGACTGCCCTGATTGACGCAAAAGACACTTTCATACTTGCCGGCAAATGCGTTGCCGAACGCATCTTCAAGCAGACTGCTGGAACGGACAATAATCGGCGATTGACCGAAATACTCGATCATTTCCTGAAATTGCTCACGTACCTGGTCGGGAAATTTGCCTTTCAGAAGCCTCTCTCCGAGTTCGGCGGCGACCTTGAAATATCCTTCTTTTGTCTTCTGCTCGACCCGTAGCTTCCAGCCGCCGTTCTCCACAAGATACGTGTAGAAAACATCCGAGCCTACGTAAAATGAGTCATGCGGCTCGATATGCCTGCCCAAATCTAACTGTTCGCCGGCAACGATTTTATTGGCAAGCAGCATGCCGACCGCTTTGCCCCCGATGAAACCGGTCCCGATAAGTCTATTTTTTATGGCACGCATATCTTCAAGAGTGAAGTGCTTCGTTGCCAATGACAATATTCTCTCGTCCCGGCCGATCATGATTTTGCAAAGTCTGTCAACCATCTCCTGCCTGAGCTGCTGTGGAGCATCCGGCGACAATTTCGACGCATCCAAAAACAGCTTATCCCAATGGTCGAGGACCCGCTCGGCCGGCTTTAGTCCCCGCTCGGAAATATGTGAGAGCAGTTTGGTGGAATCGACACTGCTGGTAATCGGAACAAATTTCTCTTTTTGCTGCAAGTGCGGCAGAAACATTGTCGGAGAGTATCGCTTCCAGACTTTTAACGGGTGCAGGCAGTTTTTGCCCTCGATGTTATAGAGGTCCAGTAAAAGCTGCGTTGTTTCCCGTATGCGAGCGATCGTCTTGAACGAGTGCCGGTCCCGCAGAAGCGCAAAATATGCGATAGTATCAAGCTCGAAAAGGTACGGACAGGTCACCATAAAAAAGTTGCCGATCATCAAATCCGTAGCCCATGCGTCGAGCAGATTCGAGAGACAATCGAAAACATAGTAAGCTTCTTTACCTTCTTCGGCAATTATTGCATGGACTTGTGTTGTGAATGCTTCAAAGCCGCTGCCGGCATCCAGATTGCAAATCCTGACGCCATCGCCGGGCTCGACCAAAGGTCGATGATCCGCAAATCGCATATAGACTATACGTCGAGACTGATGGACGGCTTGTTTTACATACGGATCTACAAAAGCAGCAAAATCGTCGATATGATCCACCTGCCAGACTACGTTGTCGCCCTTCTGCAAGCCGGTCAGGATGTCGTCTAAACTGTCGATTCCTGTGCTTGCCCAGCCAGCCATAGCTCAACCTCCAGCAATCCACATCATAAATTGAAAACCAAGCTAGTACCCCATAACGAGCGAATTTGCAGGTTCCCCTACATGCAATTGAGTGGCAGCCTCATCCCTAAGTGATGGGGATGGTCGAGAAAAAGCCATCCCCAAGCTTCACTTGAGGCTGCCACCCTTCTATCATCCATTCACAAACACTGCTGTTATAGGGTACTAGGATTTACTGTATATTATACAAGCCCCTGGTCAAGCATGGAATCAGCAACCTTTACAAAGCCGGCAATATTAGCACCCATCACGAGATTACCCGGCTGCCCGTACTCTTCGGCTGCCTCGTAGCACTGCTTGTGAATGGCTACCATGATATCGTGCAGTCTCTGGTCCACCTCTTCGTGCGTCCAGGACATTCGCATCGAGTTCTGCGACATTTCCAGACCCGAGGTAGCAACACCTCCGGCATTGGCGGCCTTACCGGGACCGTACATAATCTTTTTCTCGATATACTGCTCGATTGCCTCAGGAGTGCTCGGCATGTTGGCGCCTTCTGCGACAAGTATGCAGCCATTTTTAAGTAAGGTTGCCGCGTCTTCGCCGTTAATCTCGTTCTGTGTAGCACTGGGGAAAGCACAGTCGCACTTGATGCCCCAGGGCCGCTTTCCCTCGATATACTCTACTCCATATTTATCCGCATATTCTTTGATACGTCCGCGTCGGATATTCTTTAGTTCTAATACAAAGGCGAGTTTCTCATCATCAATCCCGTCCGGGTCATAGATTGAACCGCTTGAGTCGGAAAAGCTGACAACCTTCGCGCCCAATTGGTTGAGTTTTTCCGTAGTATATTGTGCGACGTTGCCGGAGCCTGAGACGGTACAGATTTTGCCGTTAAAGTCATCGCCGCGGCTTTTCAGCATCTCTTCGGCAAAGTACACACAGCCGTATCCGGTGGCTTCCGGCCTGATCAGCGAGCCGCCCCAGTTGAGGGCTTTGCCTGTAAGAACACCGGTAAACTCGTTGCGTATGCGCTTGTATTGTCCGAATAAAAAGCCGATCTCACGTCCGCCGACACCAATATCTCCTGCCGGAACGTCGGTATCCGGGCCAATATGACGGCAAAGCTCGGTCATGAAGCTCTGACAAAAACGCATCACTTCGTTATCGCTCTTGCCTTTGGGATTGAAGTCAGATCCGCCCTTGCCTCCGCCCATCGGTAAAGTTGTAAGAGAATTCTTGAATACCTGCTCGAATCCGAGAAACTTGAGTATGCTCTGATTTACCGTCGGATGAAACCTCAGGCCGCCCTTATACGGGCCGAGCGCACTGTTGAACTCAAAGCGAAAACCACGGTTTACGTGAATATTGCCCTTATCATCCTGCCAGGGAACACGGAACATGATTTGCCTTTCCGGCTCTACAATTCTGTCCAGAATTCTTGCTTCGACATATTCCGGATGCTTATCGATTACAGGCCCTAAAGAATCAAGAACTTCCTTTACCGCCTGTAAAAACTCGTTCTCGCCGGCATTTCTTCTTAAAACCTGCTCATAGGCTTCCTGGATAATGGTGTTCGCTGCCATTATTCTAATCTCCTAAAGATTTAAGCTGTTAAAATTCTGCTTTTAATAACCGCTACAATAAGGTAAACTAATAAAAGAAACAAAAATTTGTTTTTTTAGCTAAGTTATAGAATCTTAAGAAAATATAGTGATGAATCCGCACATTGCAACAGCTAAATAGTAATATAGGTTATTAGGACAGCTTATAATGCATATTGAAATGCTGAAAATATTCTGTGATTTAGCTGATTTGCGAAGTTTTTCGAGAACCGCTCAGAAACACCTTCTCAGTCAGTCTGCTGTTTCCCAGCAGCTTGCTCAGTTGGAGCTTGCGCATAAGTGCCAGTTGATAAATCGTAAGAAAAGACCAATCGAGCTGACGAAGGCGGGCCAGCTCCTCTACCAGGCTTCGAAAGACATGCTGGAGCGATATGAACAGCTTAAGAACGATATAATAAACCTTGAAAAATCTTCCGTTAAAAGAATTAACGTGGCCGCTATATTCAGTATCGGCATGCATACACTGCCTGACTACGTTAAAAAATTTATGGTCAGTTATCCGGATGTTAACGTTCATATTGAATATCTCAGCGCCGAGCAAATCTACGAGCTGGTTTTGGCCGGAGATGTTGATATTGGTCTTGTTGCCGTTCCAAAAAGAGACAAACGGCTCGACGTTTATGATTTCGAAGATGAGCCGCTCGTTCTGGTCTGTAATCCGAGCCATCCCTTATCGCACGAATCGAAGGTCGATATTCACAGATTGCAATTCGAAAGATTTATCGCGTTCGAGAAGGGCGTTCCAACACGAGTGTGGATTGACGGCATTTTGGACCGTTATAATATAGCAGTCCAGCCGGTTATGGAATTCGATAATATCGAAACAATCAAAAGAGCGGTCGAAATTAAGTCTGGAATTAGTATAATGCCCAAAACAGCGATACTTCAGGAACTCAGTAGCGGAACAGTCAAAGCGGTTCCCTTTTCGAATGAAAACTTTATCAGGCCGACCGGCATCATCGTTCGAAAAGGTAAAATTTTAAGCCAGGCAGGACGATATTTTATCGAGCTGTTGCGTAAAAAATCCAAAAAGAAAGAACAGTAAATATTCATCCTAATATACTGTTGACATCTTAATTATTTAATACAGCAGACATTTATTATGCCAATTAAAGCAGTAATATTTGACTTGGACGGGACGATAACTCAGCCTTATTTTGACTTCGATGCTATTCGAGAGGAGATTGGATTAGCCAGAGACTCCGGGCCTTTGCTCGAATCAATGGAGAAAATGACGCCCCAATTTCGTCAGAAGG
>Ga0207752_1001047_pt1 | contig 12890 bp, 14 predicted proteins | sample Pon2CUnioCityCA_6_FD_187272 | JGI IMG/M metagenome (GOLD analysis project Ga0207752, IMG submission 187272) | Marine sediment microbial community from Union City, CA, USA - Pond 2C Sediment 2 (SPAdes) | ecosystem: Environmental > Aquatic > Marine > Intertidal zone > Salt pond sediment ... | reverse complement strand
CGGTCACCCCGCATGCTCCCCAAATCGAGCCCACCTCGTCCCGCAGTGAGGTCGCTCGGGGCGACCAGCCAGTGCCACCGTAAGCCGCTGCCGAGAAAGGATCGGTCACAACGTCACCAGCCCTCGTGGCGAACCAGCTCGTCAAGGGGCTTCCGCTTCTTGGCTCCCGGCTCGTCGGCAGGATAGCCTAAGGGAATGAACACGATCGGCTCGACCTTTTCTGGTAGGCCGAGGACTCGACGGGCAGCTTCGGGATCGAAATCAGCTACCCAGCAGCTGCCGAGTCCCTTGTTCGTAGCCGCCAGCACCAGGTGGTCCATCGCGATGCCCACGTCGACATCGACGTAGCTCTTGCCGTCCCTCCGAGTCCAGCCTCGCCCCTCCAGGGCGCACGCGCAGATCATGAGTGGCGCCTCGACGAACCAAGCTCTCTGGTAGATTTCGTAAAGTTCTTCCTCGCGCCCTTCGGTATGGATCACGAGAAGCTGGAACGGTTGACGATTGGCCGCCGTGGGTGCAAGGCGAGCCGCCTCCAGCACCTTCTCCAGCTTTTCGTCTTCGACCGGATCGGGCGCGTAAGCTCGCACGCTGTATCGCTCTTTGATCAGTTCCGAGAATTCCATGCGCTTCCTCCTCAAGTCGAGTCAACGAAAATGCCGTCACAGCCATTCTTTGGACCGTCGAAGTCATCCTTCCAAGTCATCGGTTGAGCCCTCTATCGGTTCGGGCCAGTCATAGAAAGGATCCAACCACTCCATCGGGTCGACATTCACACCACCGACCCACATCTCCCAGTGTAGATGAGAGCCTGTCGACAGGCCCGTGCTGCCGATCCGAGCAATCAAGTCACCATATTGAACGCGCTGCCCCACATCTACCTCTATCTTCGACAGGTGCCAGTAGCCGGTGAGGATTCCCCACCCGTGGTCGAGCACCAGGGCGTTACCGCGAACGGTCAGCGGCTCCGCCAGCACGACGGTGCCATCAGCGGGGGCATAGACGGGCGTGCCGGTGGGTCCCCGGAGATCGACACCACCGTGGTAGCTGGTGTAAGGCCCGTCGTTGTAGGCGCGCCGCGTCCCGAAATTGGATGAGATCGTCCCTCCGCATGGACGCTGAAGTATGCTGGTCCATCCTCTTCTCTCCGTGAAAGTGGGACGGAGCCCGTTGAGCCGCTCTCGCTCGGCAGCCACGATGGCGGGATCGAGCAGGCTTGGAGACGCCTTGATCCGTTCGTAGCCAAACTGAGCCGATTCTACGACCACATCGGCGTTGACTTCCGCGCTTCGCCCCTTGTCGTCGACAGCCTGAATCGTCAGCTCGTAGAGCCCTGGCTCGGTGAAGACGTGCACCCCGGCGAGCCCATAGTAGACGCCGTTCTCCTCAACGAAGCTGATCGCCTCCCCGAACACGCTTCCGCTCAGCGTCGCAGGGTGGGTCGTACGCACCTCAATGACCAGCGTTCCGCCTTGAGACACCGGCAGGGAATGAACATCGACCGAGACAAGAGGCGACGGTAACCGGCCTGGACCGTCGCCGGGGACAAGAAGTGGCTGACCAGGATACAGTAGCGCCGGGTTTACAACCTGATTCGCGGTTATCAAGGCCCGGGGAGAAACGTCATGGAGCAGCGCGATACCAAACAGCGTCTCACCTTCGCTCACGACGTGAAGGGCGCCTGTGAGGCCTCCAGAGGGATCCGTCGGAGGGACTTGGATGATCTGTCCCGCATACAAGATATCGGGCGAGAGTAACCCATTCACCCGAGCCAGGGCCTCCCAGGACGTCCCATGACGTCTTGCGACGTCGGCCAATGTATCGGTAGGTTGAACGACGTAGGCAACTGTAGCTAGAGGATCGATCTCAAACTCACCAGTGAACGGTATCTTGAGCCGCTGCCCCACGTAAATCCTCGTTGGATCGGAGAGGCCGTTGGTATGCGCAAAGGCATCGACCGTCGAACCATACTGTTGAGCAATCGAAAACAGGGTCTCCCCTCGCTGCACGATGTGGAAAGCTTCCTGGGTCGGCCCAGCGGGTTGAGGCCTTCGGTCACCCTCGGGAGAGGCCTGAGCCGTACCGGGCAACACCAGGAGGCTCAGTGCAATTGCCAGCAGAAAGACCTGTCTTCTAGCCACTGGGCACCTCTGTGAAGCGGAGCTGGTCCCCCACCTGTACTCGTTCCAGAAGCGAGGACGGCCCCTCAAGTACGTCCTTCGCCGGCACCTGAGGCACGTACAGAGGCCGGAAAGGGGAAGCCAATTTAGCGTCCACAACGCATCCCTCTCCGTCCAGCCAGACCGCAGCAATGGGAAAGAAGACGAAGAACATATGTATCGCGGTATCCGCACGACTCTCCCGACGACCGAGGAGGAGCAATCCCTCGTTCTCGCCCAGGTGTCTCCGGAACGTAAGCCCACGAAGACGACAGAAAAAGCTATCGCAAAGGCGCACGCGCTCCAGCAGCGGCGCCCCTCCGGCCTCGCTCCGGACCTCAATCCAACTCACGTCGCTCCCCGGACCGCCCGCGGGCATCACACAGCGCTTCAAATACAGATCGCGATACTTCCAGCTCAAAGGCCCCCGGAGTGGTCTCAGCCCAGAATTCCTCAAGCCAGCGGTTGCCCGTCGTCTGCTGGTAGACAAAAGCCTGAATTAGCATCTCGATCCGATCGGCGTCGTGCACGATCTTCGCCTCCACGCTGCCCCGCTCCTCGAGTTCACGCCACCAGGCCTGCCATCTCTCTCGCTGAGGCAGCTCTTCGACCAGCGCCTTCAGCACCTCCTCTTCGGCCGTCCGTTTGACGCCCAGAGGCATATGGCGTAACGCCGGGGAGGGAATATCGCTGAGCACAGCTTCGGGCAGATCGTGGAGCAGCGCCATGCTAAGCAACTTGGCAGTGTCGATGGAGCGATCCATCAACTGAGCCAGAACAAGAGAAACGAAGGCGACCCCGAAGGTGTGATCCGAGACACTCTCCACGTCCGCCACACCGCGCATCATCCACCCAGTCCGTGGAATACGCTTCAGTTGGTTGGCGTGGAGTAAGAGTTGAAGGACCGAATCAGTCTCCAATGTCCAACCCACCCATCGCATGTAAGAACCTGCCGAGCATCTTGGGCCGGCCTGAGATGGCTCGCGACCCCATCCTCACAACTTGTATCCTATGGTACGCAGCAGATTCTTCCGCTCCTCCACGTCTTCCTCAGTCTCAACGCCTTTTGTCTTTGCGCCGTCGACCACGCCCAGAATCGCCCGCCCCTGCTCGGTTTCAGCCAAAACTACCTCAACCGGGTTGGCTGTAGCGCAGTAGATGCGGCAGACTTCTGGCACACGTTTGACCTCGTTCAGCACGTTGATTGGATAGAATCCTTCGCCGAGGAAAATGATAAAACAATGCCCCGCACTCAACGCGAGTGCGTTCTGTTTGGCCAGCTCGGTCAACTCGTCATCCGTACCGCTGGCGCGTACGAGGGCCGGTCCGGATGACTCACAGAACGCCAGACCAAACTCGATACCAGGGACCGCGGTCACCAATGCCTCATGGATATCCTCCACGGTCTTTATGAAGTGGGATTGCCCCAGGATCAAATTGAGCGCCTCTGGCTTCTCAACTTTCACGACCTTAAGTTCCATTGCTATGCTCCTTCGACCTGCAAAATCCCCAGAAACAGAGCGGCGATGGTCGGGAAACTACCCGCACCATCGCCTCATACGCCCCCCAACAAGGCCCTCACTTACAGATCGTAAGTCTCAGTCCCGTGAGCCATAGTCCACCGCTAGCATCGGATACAGCTCCACTGAAGAACAAAGTAGCTCAACCTTCGAGACCCAAGATGTTGTTGACACTCTCCAGGAGCTCGTGGGGACCGAACGGTTTGGTGATGTAATCGTCCACTTTAGCTATGTGGAGGCCCAGCACGCGGTCGATACTCTGTGCCTTGGCGGTAATGACGATAACCGGTATATCGCTCAATTCCTCATCTACCTTCATCTGACGATAGACCTCCCATCCGTCAACGACCGGCATCATCAGATCTAGCAATACGAGGTCTGGCTTGAGCTTACGCACGATTTCAAGGCCTTCCCGGCCACCCACAGCGCCTACGAACTCGAAATCAGCCCGTCGGAGAATCAACTTGACGAGGTCGATCATCTCAGGTTCGTCCTCGATGCAGACGACCAGTTTCTTTTCCTCCGGCATAAGAAGCCTCCTTGCGTAGCCCACCGTGGGCAGATAGGACAGAGATCGCCGCTGACGCGCCAAGTTTACCATCATCGGGGTTTCAAGTCAAACCGGAGTTGGACAGGTCAAGCCGCTGTCCCATTGAGACCCTGTTGCGACTGCCCTCCTCGGGGACCTGGACGCTTCGATTCGAAGGGCAGGTCATAAGACGCCCAAGTCTTCAACGACTGGCGGCCCCTCTGGCTTCAGTCAAAAGTGCGTGCTGCGGATGTAGAACTTGTAGCAGAAAGCCGGGTTTCAGGTATAATACCCCTGCCGTAAAGGTATGAAGATGGAAGTTCTAACAGCGCTACGAATACCGGGATGCATCGGAAATGGCATCCTACTCCAGTTGCTGATCACGTCCGTATCGAGAAGACCCACTCAGATCAGAGCATCACAGATTGCCCATGTTCCGCAATCAGCCCCAGACAGTATCCTGCTTTTGAGAGAACAAAGGATATCTGGTCCCAGATAGTGCATGACCGAACTGCTTACGAGTTGAGATAGAGAAGGAGGAAAGAGAACAACGTGAGCCCGATTCTGCAGGTCATGATGATACTTGGCTTCGCCGTCCTAAACGGCATCCTGGCGATGTCCGAAATCGCCGTCGTATCGGCGCGTCGGGGGCGTCTGCGGCATGCGGCCGACACAGGCAACGAGCGGGCACAGGCGGCTCTCGCCCTGTCAGCCGATCCCTCGGAGTTTCTCGCCACCATCCAAATCGGCATAACCCTCGTTGGCATCGTCGCCGGCGCCTTTGGCGAGGCGACGTTAGCCCGAGCTCTCGCCTCGACTCTATCCGCGATTCCCGCCCTAGTGCCCTACGCGACCGCTATTGCCACAGCGGTCGTGGTTTTAGGCGTGACCTACCTGACCCTGGTAATCGGTGAGTTGGTGCCGAAGCGGCTGGCACTGAACAACCCCGAAAGAATCGCAGCCGCTGTCGCTCAACCTATGGGGACACTCTCGACCATCACCCGACCGATTGTCTGGTTGCTCAGTGTATCCACCGACGCCGTGGTGCGCCTTCTGGGTATCAAGCCGTCGGGGCAGCCCGACGTCACCCCGGAGGAGATTGAGACCCTGGTCGAGCACGGGGCCGAACTCGGCGTCTTCGAGAAATCCGAGCGTGACATGATTGAGAGCGTGCTCCGACTGGACGAATGGCGGGTCGATGCGTTTATGACCCCTCGCACCCGGATTACGTGGATCGATATTGAGGACCCGGAGGAGGAGATCCGAGCAACCCTATTGGACGCCAAGCATTCCCGGTTCCCGGTGATGGAGGGGAACCCGGACAATTCCATCGGGATGCTCTACACCAAGGATCTCGTGGTCCGCTTTCTGAAGGGCGAGCCTTTCGATGTCCAAGCATTTCTGCGCCCTGTCCTCTTCGTCCCCGAGAGTATGTCGACCTTGCGAGTTCTCGAGATCTTCAAACAGGAGGGCAAACACATTGCCCTGGTAATAGATGAGTATGGCAGCGTCGAGGGCATGGTCACCGACATGGACATCCTGGAGGCAATTGTGGGCGAGATTCCAGCGGAGGGGGAACCAGCCGAGCCACGAGCGCAGATGCGGGAAGATGGCACGTGGTTGGTTGACGGTATGCTGCATATCAACCGGCTCTGGGAAGTTCTCGATCTCGAAACCGAGATGGAGGGCATCTACCGCGGCTACCAGACAGTGAGTGGTTTCGTTATGACAGAGTTAGATGGTATTCCAAATGAGGGCGAGCACTTTGAGTTCCACGGTCAGCGGTTCGAAATCATCGATATGGACGGTCACCGAGTGGACAAGGTCCTGGTGACACCTCAACGCCGAGGACCTTCAGAATCAGACTCCATAGCGGAAGACACTGAAGGTGATCAAGACTCAGAAGCGGGAAGAGCTGCTGAAAGCGCCAGGGAGTAAGGCTCAGGAAAGACCTGGCCTTTCTCCGCGCGCTCTGGAGGTAGACTCATTAGCCCATGCGGTTGCATTGTGATTGAACTTCGCTATAATTGTCTCCTGCGTGCACGTGTAGTATGAGTGCAAGGAAGTTGTCTAGGTAAGCCACCTGTTCGAGAATGGCACCGCCATCGCCGTGGCGGGACACTGTTGGTTCGAGCCACAATTCGCTTCTGAACAGGTCGCCGCGCTCTACCGAGAACGCGGGTGCGCAGGAATACGTTGAGTACAAACCAAGATACAGAGACAGCCCAGCCTGGCGCCCCGGCTTTGCTAATGGGGCGAGACCAGACGACATCCATCATACGACTGGAGCCGGGAACCGAGTTTCACACGCACCGTGGAACGATAGCCCACGACGATCTCATCGGATTGCCGTGGGGCACGCAGGTCAGCACCCATCTTGAAGAACCCCTCACTCTCCTTCGCCCTTCCACCGACGACATAGTGCGAAATCTGAAGCGAAGCACCCAGATCATCTACCCCAAAGACGCTGGCTACATTCTAATGAAGCTCAATATCGCTCCCGGATGCCAGGTCATCGAGGCGGGAACTGGCAGCGGAGGCCTAACCTTGGTCTTCGCACGGGCGGTTCACCCTACCGGCCGCGTCATATCCTACGAAGCTCGACCGGAGATCCAGGAGCTGGCCCAGGAGAACCTGAAGCAGTTAGGCCTGGATAGCTACGTCGTATTCAAAAAGCGCGACATCGCTGAAGGATTTGATGAGCGCGGGGCCGACGCCCTGTTTCTCGACGTCGCAAATCCCTGGGACTATCTGGAGCAAGTCCACACCGCGTTGGCTGGTGGCGGATTCTTCGGGTCCATCCTTCCTACCGCCAACCAGGTCATCAACCTTATCGCTGCCCTTGAGGCTGCGGATTTCGGCTTGATAGAGGTTGAGGAAATACTGCTGCGGCCCTACAAAACGGCCTCGGCTCGACTCAGGCCAAAGGACCGCTTGACACCCCATACCGGTTATCTGGTTTTTGCAAGACGGCTCATATCATCGGAGGAACAGTAATGGGAAACCTGCGACGCCTCGTGCTCGACGTACTGAAGCCATTAGAGCCGAGCATTGTCCAGCTCGTGCAGATGCTGGCCGACCTCGAAGGCGTGGACGGCGTCAATATCTCAATCTATGAGATCGACCGACGCGTAGAGAACGCCAAATTAACGATCGAAGGTCACAACGTACCGTACCAGCGGATCATAGAGCTGATAGAGCAAAACGGCGGCGCCATCCACTCGATAGACGAAGTGGCGGCCGGCAAGGTGCTTATCGAGGACGTAATCACGCCACAGGACTAGATCGAGAGAGCAATGGGGGTTCTGGATTCTGCACGTGAGCAGGTAGCCCGCCACATAGCCGTGGTGCGTGAGTATGAGCGCATTACCGGCTTCTGGCAGATCGCGCGTCGCGCTCTGGCCAATAACTCGTTCGATGGCGTGCTGACGATGGTGGGTGTGCTGACAGGTAACTACCTGGGTGGTATTCGCGACGCCGCCACGGTGATCCGCATCGGCATTGCAGCCTCGGTCTCCATAGGCATATCTGGACTCTGGGGAGCATATCTTGCAGAATCGGCAGAGCGTGGTCGAGAGTTAGCTCAGCTCGAGAGAATATCCCTTATCGACTTGAGCGACACCAAGTTCAGCCGTGCTGCGCGCGTGGCTGTGGTTATCGTCTCGCTGGTAGATGGACTCTCGCCCCTTGTTTCATCGTTGATCGTGCTCCTCCCCTTCTTCATTGCACCGCTGATCGGCAACATCCTACTCAGCTATGCATTGTCCTTGATAGTTGGCCTGATCAGCCTGTTCGGGTTAGGCATGTTCCTGGGACACATATCCGAGCGCAGTTTGATCGGCTATGGCTTGCGCACTGTCGTCGCGGGGATCGCAGCCGTGGCCATCAACTTCCTTCTGCCCAACGGTCCCACCAACGGCCCATAATCTCCGGCTTCAAATGCCACACGGCACTGATTAGCCGGACCGAAGAAACGCAACCCTTCCCTTTCTTCCGTGTTTTAGTGTTGTGGTACCTTCGGCATTGAGACCATCAGGAGGCAGGCATGACGGGTCAAAACGTCGCAGTGGTGACGGATAGCACGGCCTACATCCCGGACCAGGCACTGAACGGCCTCGATATTCCAGTGATTCCCCTCTGGCTAATCTGGGACGATGAACGATACCGCGATGGGGTGGACATCGATCCTCAGGCTTTCTATCGCCGCCTTCAAGAACGCGACACCATCCCCAGCACCTCTCAGCCCTCTGTCGGCGAGTTTGTCGATTTCTATCGGCGAGTCGCAGAAGAGAAGGAGACGGACAGGATCGTTGGTGCCTATATCTCGAATAAGATCAGCGGCACGGTGGCCTCTGCCGAGGCGGCTGCAGCCCAGGTGCCCGGGCTGAACATTTCAGTCATAGACTCATTTTCAACGTCGATAGGGCTTGGGTTTGTCGCCCTGGCAGCGGCCAGAGAGGCAGCGGCCGGAGGATCGGTAGCCGATGTCGTGGCTGCCGCGGAAGTAGTGCAGAAGCGATTGACCGTGTTGTTCGTCGTCGACACCCTGGAGTATCTTCACAAGGGAGGGCGCATCGGCGGGGCCAAACGATTTCTGGGAACCATGTTGAACATCAAGCCGCTCCTCCATCTGAATGACGGCCAGGTCGAGGCGATGGGACAGGTGCGCACCAAGCGTCGCGCAATCGCGGAGATGCTCAGCGTCGCCGAAGAACGGCTCAACGGCGGGCAGATGGGGGAGGTCGCCGTGATCGACGCGGACAACCACGAAGAAAGCGATATGGTTGCCGAGAAGGTCCAAAGACATTTCGACGTATCCACCGTCTACCGGACCCCTGTCAGTCCAGTCATCGGCACTCACGCCGGCCCCGGGACAGTGGGGCTAGGCTTCTACTCCAGGCCCTGATCGACGCCGCCGACCAATGACTCGTGCAAGCGACCGCGTTCCTTGAGGACGCGGTCGTTTGGTGTGTGGAAGTGATGGAGCGTGGCTCGGTCAGGCGGGTGACAAGATGACACACTTACTGTAGAATAGATCGCAGAGATTGGGAAATAGCTCTCTGAGGGAGGATACGCGCATACAATGACCTTCAAAGAAAAACTACTCGCAGCCCAGGGGATCAATAATTCGTGGCTCTGCGTTGGGCTCGATCCGGTGATGAGCCGCTTGCCCGAGATCGTACGATCCACAGAAGATCCGCTCCTGACGTTCGGGCGTACCATTGTCGAGAACACTGCCGACATCGCCTGTGCCTACAAACCCAACCTCGGCTTCTGGCTGGCAGAGGGGGCCGACGGTATCCGGGCGCTCCGGCAGCTGATCGACGCAGTGCCCGACTATGTGCCGGTGGTTCTGGATGGCAAGTTCAACGACATAGGGCACACGGCCGAAGCCTACGCCCGTGCGGCGTTCGAGACACTTGGGGCCGACGCCGTCACCGCCAACCCGTACCTGGGACTGGACACTCTCGCCCCGTTCCTGGATAGAGAGGACCGGGGAGTCTTCCTGCTGGCCCGCACTTCGAATCCCTCCGCGCCAGACCTTCAGGATCTGGACGTGAAGGGAAGCCCACTCTACCAGGAAGTCGCTCGATTGGCAGCCGAATGGGACGAGAAACTGGCCGGCAATTGCGGCCTGGTGGTCGGTGCCACCTACCCGGAGGAGCTTAGCATCCTGCGAGAGATGGCACCCGACCTTCCTTTCCTCATCCCGGGCATCGGCGCTCAGGGTGGCAGTCTGGGCGAGGGAGTGGCGCACGGTCCAGCAGAGGATGGCGTCGGACCACTGATCAACTCCTCCCGTGGCATCATATACGCCTCCTCGGGACCCGACTTCGGGAACGCGGCACGAACGGCCGCGTTGGAGCTTCGTGATCGAATCAATGAAGAGCGGGAGGTGGGTCTATGAGACCGGGAGTCGAGCGGCTCGCAAACGGTCTCTACGACCACGGCTGCGTCAAGTTCGGCACGTTCACGCTGAAGTCCGGGCTCACGTCTCCAATCTACATCGATCTGAGACTGCTGGTCAGCCATCCACGATTGCTGAAGAACGTAGGCACTATCCTGGCTGCGGAAGCCGACAGCCTTCCGTTCGATCGCATTGCGGCGATTCCGTACGCCGCCTTGCCCATCGGCGTCGCTATGGCACTCGAGATGGACCGTCCGATGATCTATCCCCGCCGCGAGGTCAAACAGCACGGTACGCGCCGCGCCATCGAAGGCACTTTCGAGCCGGGTGAGACAGCCCTGCTTGTCGATGATCTCATCACGCGAGGCGGAAGCAAGCTGGAAGCCATCGAGTCTCTGGAGGCAGCCGACCTGGTCGTGGAAGATGTTCTGGTGCTGATCGACCGCGAACAGGGTGGCGCCGAAGATCTGGCTGAGCGAGGATACCAACTCCACGCGGTGCTCCGATTGACGGAACTCCTGGAGGTGCTGGCGGACAGCGAGCGTATCACCGCGGAGGAGCGTGCCAAGGTGTTGACCTATCTCAAGAAGACGCGGGTGACGTGACCGTGAGCGAAATCGACATCTCCGTTGAGTTGTGCGGGTGTCGTCTGCCGAATCCGACAGTCCTGGCTTCGGGTGTGCTGGGGTTGAGCCATGGCATCTTGGCTCGTGTGGCCCGGTCTGGCGCCGGTGCCGTCACCACCAAGTCCTGCAGCCTGAGACCGCGCTCCGGCTATCCGAATCCCACGATTCTCGACTGGGGGCCGGGTCTGATCAACGCCGTGGGCCTCTCCAATCCTGGCGTCGAGGTAATGGTTGAGGAAATTCAGGCAGCCAAAGCGCAGCTTGCGCCCCTCGAGGTGCCAATAATCGCCAGCATCTTCGCCGACACGATCTACGACTTCGGCACCGTCACCCGCTTCATCGCCGAGGCCGAGCCCGACATACTGGAGGTGAACGTCTCGTGCCCGAATCTAGACGATCGCTATCAGCAGATGTTCGCCGCCGATCCGTACGTCTCTGCCCAGGTCACCAGACAGGTGAAACGATACACGGATATCCCGGTGCTGGTCAAACTCTCCCCCAACGTCACGGACATTTCAGAGATAGCAGAGGCTGTGGTCGAAGCGGGAGCCGACGGCATCACGGCCATTAACAGCGTCGGGCCGGGATTGATCCTGAACGTCGAGACCCGACGCCCTGTCCTCGCCCACGGCACCGGCGGTATGAGCGGACCTCCGATCCGGCCAGTCGCCGTCCGTTGCGTACACGACATCTGCAAGACAGTCGACGTACCGGTGGTGGCGACGGGTGGGATAACGACAGGGCGCGATGCCGTAGAGATGCTTCTTGTAGGAGCGACCGCCGTCAGTATTGGGTCAGCGGTTCGCTATCGCGGGATAGAGGTGTTTCATAAGGTCTGCGAGGAATTGAAGGACTATATGGCACGACACGGGCACGAGGCCCTGGAATCGCTGCGAGGGACAGCCCTCCTGGGTCCTTGAGCCTGGACTGTCTCACAGCTCGGGTCGCTTCACGTCTCGTTCTCGATCAAGGATTCGACGACCTCCAGTAGTTCCACTTTCCGATAAGGCTTCGTGAGGTAGGCAGCCGCACCAAGCTCCGCTGCTTGGTGCTTGCTGGTTGCCTGAGCTTGGGCCGAGGTGATGATCACTGGCACGTCGGCAAGCTGAGGATCAGCTCGAACCTGACGGAGAATCTCGAAGCCATCCATCCCGGGCAACATTAAATCGAGCACGAGCAGATCGAACCGACGGCTGTGCATCAGAGCCAGCCCCTTGTCGCCATTATGGGCAACCGTAACCCCATATCCTTGTGAGCGGAGGATCAACTCCAGGAGACGGATGGATCTAGAATCGTCCTCGATGATCAACACGTCTGATGGCATAAGGATCCCCGGATTCACCACTCTACTCGAAGGCTAAACTCGCGCCTGGCCATTCTAGCACAACGCCGTTATGAGGGCAAGATGGCGCTCACCGATCCGTCTCCGACGCTTTCCTCGCTCGCTCGACCAGAGTGATGAATTTCCCCGTCATATCCAGGTCGATGGCCCGGGTGAAGGCCTCTTGAGCTTCCTCTAAATGTCCCAGGGCTCGCTCCAACAGGCCCAGGTGGTAGTGTGTGGAAGCCACCTCAGGGTCAAGCTCGATGGCTCTATAGAGATGCTCCTCAGCGATCTCGTAGTCGCCGACCTGGAAAGCGGCCCAACCGCGTAAATCGTGCGCGATGGCACTGTCCGGTACCAGCTCCAACAGCTTCTCGGTCGCCCGGACGGCTTGGTCGTCTGCCGAGATGTTGTGATCCAGGTAGAAACGGGCCAGGATCTCCCACAGCCCTGCATCGCCAGGCTTGAGCGCGATCGCCTCACGGAGCCAGATCTCCGCCGCTACGTAACGGGATTCGGCCGCCCAGGTCTGGCCGATTTCCACACACAGAGCCGGGTTCTCAGGCGCCAGATCATACGCCGCCTCGTACTCTGCACGCGCAGCGGATGGATCGCCCAATCGGTCGTAGTGGAGGCCGAGAAAGGTGTGAGCCACAGGAGAATTTGGGGCCACCTCAACCGCTTTCAGGAGATGGGGGCTGGCGTCCTCGGGATACCCCATCTGGTCGAGAGCATGGCCGAGATACATCTGAGCATCCGCATAATCTGGGCGATGAGAAACCGCACGCTGAAACTGTCGCGCCGCCAGAGGCCATTCCCGACTCTCG
>Ga0207752_1001046_pt1 | contig 12891 bp, 11 predicted proteins | sample Pon2CUnioCityCA_6_FD_187272 | JGI IMG/M metagenome (GOLD analysis project Ga0207752, IMG submission 187272) | Marine sediment microbial community from Union City, CA, USA - Pond 2C Sediment 2 (SPAdes) | ecosystem: Environmental > Aquatic > Marine > Intertidal zone > Salt pond sediment ... | reverse complement strand
TTCAAGTCCTTCGGTCCGAAAACCGCTACTGTTACGTTAGATAAGGGTTTCACAGTCATAACTGGACCGAACGGAAGCGGAAAAACGAATATTGCAGACGCCGTCCTCTTCGGCTTAGGCGAACTCAGCGCTCGAAGAATGCGCGCTGCAAGCCTCTCCAAACTAGTTTATCACGGTTACCCCGAATTACAGGTCAAAAAAGCAAAGACCGCTAAAGTCGTGCTTCAGTTTGACAACTCTGACAACCGCCTAGCCGTAGACACAAAAACGGTGACTATCTCTCGTGAAATTAACAGGGATGGCCAAAGCATATATCGTCTTAATGGAAGAAGAATTTCAAGAACTCACATTCTTAACATCCTTTCCATGGCAGGAATCAGCCCCACAGGCCATAACGTTGTTTTGCAAGGAGCCATAACGCGGATTGCCGAAATCTCTGCTCCTGAACGTAGAAGAATGATTTCGGACATGGTTGGCATAGCCCAATATGATGCTGAGAAGGATGAAGCGGAAGAGAAACTTCGGACAGCTGAGATTTCTATCCGAACTGCTATGGGTCGAATAGACGAAGTGCAGAAGAGGGTGGACAATCTGGAAAGAGAGCGCAACGAACTGCTTCGTTACCTGTTTCTTAAAAAAGAGATCAAACGATTCGAAGCCATGAAGATTTCCGGTGACATCTTGGAAATTGAGAGGAAGAAAGCTGATGTTATTTCAAAAATCGAAGAGGTTCGGAGCAAGGTTGAGAAATCGAGGCAACTAAGGGACCAGCTTAGATCTCAGCGGCATGAAGCTGAAACAGAATGGAGAAAACTTGGTTCAGAAATGATTGAAGAACGAGGAACGCGCCTTCTCGAAGTTCAATATAAGATAGGTGAAGTTCGGTCGAAGATAACCGAATTAACAACTAAGATTGGATCCGGAAACGCAAGCCTTGATGGGCTAAAAAAGGTTATGGAAAATAACACACAGAAACTAGAATCCATCAAACATGAAATCAAGGACAACCGAAAGGAGATTCGAAGATTAAAGAGAGAGCGGGAGCGTTTCCTCACCGAAATCTACGAGAAACAAACTCAATATGACAAAGTCTCAGACGCGGCAGCTCAACTGCGAGCCAATTTGGAAGAAAACAGCAAAAAAACCAGAGAAGTTGAGAAAAAACTCGAAAAGCGTACCCATGAACTCCTTGATTTTCGCAGCGACATCATCAAGAGCCGAACATCATTAAAAGTTCTTACGCGGCGATTGAGAGATCTAGTGAAACGGAAGGAGAGCTTCGAATCCAACCTCAGTACCCTCAAGAAATCTTACGCGGACCTCAAGGCGGTACACAAAGAGCAAGTAAAAAGCTCTAAAAACCTTGAGAAAACAATAGAGAAAAGACTTGCACAAGAAGAATCTGTGAAGTTGGAAATCTCCCAAGCAGAAAAAATCGCAGAATCGGCACGAGAGGCAGTAGTGGAGTTCGCTACACAAAGAGAAATGGCTGAAAAAGTTGCCACAGAAGAAAACGCGCTGAGAAACATCGAAGAGCTAGCGGATTTAGGCGTGATTAAAGGTGTTCATGGACGCCTCAAAAATCTGATCAAAATCAAGAGGCAATACAAAAAAGCCGTGCAAGCAACGGCAGCTGGCTGGCTTGACGCCATTGTTGTTCAAAACTTTGACGCAGCATTCACCTGCGCTGAGACCCTGAAACGTATGAAATTGGGCAGAATCAAGATAATTCCCCTTGAAGAAATGTCCGAAATTAATCCCATCAGCACCCCTCGTATGAGAGGAGTGAACGGTACTGCCTCCAATTTTGTCAAGTGTAGAAAAAAGTTTGAGCCTGCTGTAAGTTTTGTTTTCGGGGACACGTTGGTAACAAAAGATGATAAAACTGCCTTTGCTGCTTCGCGAGACGGTCATCGAACGGTTACTGTTAACGGAGACCTTTACGAGGCTCAAGGGGGCTTCGAAAGTGGCTATTACCGAGCGCCAGTTGACTATTCTTCAATCATTCCCAGCGAGTCAGCTGTGAAGAGTCTTGACGAAGCCGTGGGCGCTCTTCAGCGGCATTTGACACAAAGGGAGAGCGACATAAGCGGTTTCAAAGAGGAAATTGAAGGAATCAGAGTAGAGCTCGCCAGTTTGGCTGAAACTATTGTAACTCTTGAGGGTGAAATTGGAAGAGTACGTCAGAACGTTAAGCACACAAGAAAAAACATCAAGCGTATCGAGAGGCATATGTCAAAAATTAACGAACAAAGAGAAGAAGAAAAGACCCAATTAGGAGCTTTAAGATCACAGCGTAATTCTCTTAAAAAAGAAATGGAAAATCTCCGCGGGGAACTAGCAGAATTACGTTTGAAAACGGATCCAGCTAGAATTCAGGAGATGGAGCTTCAACGAGAAAAGTTAGGTGAAGGGATTATCGAAGTTCGTCAGATCATGGGCAACACCGAAACCAACATTGCCACTCTACAATCCAAGCATGAAAACGTCCTCAAAATCGGTGCATCTAACATTAGAATCCAGATGCGAAAGCTGAAAAAGCAGATTTCGACGGTTGAAAGCGAGGTTGAAGCAGCCGCCAAAGAAAAAGAGGCTCTTGATGAGAAGCTTTTGAAACTGGGAGATTCCAAGGAAGAGTTGTCTCGAACCGTTCTAAACGCTAAACAAGAATCCAAAAAATTCACGGGTCAGATTGATGACATTGACAAAAAGCTGCAACAATTGGATTCAGTGTATGAACGTTCAGACAGGCTATATAACGAGCTACAATTGAATCTCCAAACATGCGAATTAAAACTGGAACAGCACAACCAGCGCTTGCAGGAACTAGAATATGATAAACCCTTGCAGATTTCGCAGGAACAACTGGAGACTGCTGAATCATCTCTTAAGTTGTTACGTCTTGAACTGAATCGACTCGGCGCCGTAAATCAGCTGTCTCTAGACCACTACGCTGAGCAGGCTTCGCGATACAAAGAACTGTCCATACGCATGAACGAACTTGAAAAAGAAAAGCAAGCTATCCTCGCTTTCATGGACGAAATCGAGAGGAAAAAACGTGCAGTTTTCATGGGAGCTTTCAACAAAATTGATGGGAGCTTCAGAAAATACTTCACAAAACTAACAGGCGGTGGTGAGGCTGCTTTGATACTTGAGAATCCTGAAGACCCATTCTCTGGAGGAATGGATATGCAGGTCCAATTTAGAAATAAAGCATCTATCTTGGTAAGTGGAGCCAGCAGCGGAGAGCGGTCCGTGTCTGCGGTTGCATTCATTTTTGCTCTGCAAGATTTCATGCCTGCAGCTTTCTATCTGTTCGATGAAATTGATGCTCACCTTGACCCCTTCCATGTGTCCAGACTAGGAGACCTATTATCTGAGGAGTCCATGAAGTCCCAGTTTGTGGTTATAACCTTGAAGCCAGAGATGGTCAGCAAAGCTAAGAAAGTGTGGGGAATTTATGAACGCAGCGGATACTCTCACGTGGTCTCAGCTAAGATTAAGGAGGCTGCATGATGCCTCAAGCTATGGAAAAGCCTTTCTATTTTCAGCCTCCCTTGAGCATACTTTTTGAGATTCATAGATTAGAGAAGATAATGCCTTGGGATGTCAACATCTCCTTTCTGCTAAACACCTTCTTGGAGGAGATGGAGCACCGAGGAGAAGTAGACTTCAGAGCCTCAGGCGTGGCTTTGGAATCCTCTAGCACCATCTACCTGATGAAAACCAAACTTTTACTGAAGCTTGAGGAGCCTCCACCGCCACCTAAAAGCCCACCGGACTTCGTTCCTCCACCCATATTTCTCCCGCTTCGTTACGAGCTATCTTCAACCACTCTAGAAAACCTGTTAGATGTGTTGGATGAAGTTCTGAAAGGCGAACGCACACGCCCTCCACCACAGCCTCAACCAATCTTACCTACACCCGAAATTCTTCCTCCAATCGACCTCTATATGCTGGAAATCGAAGAACGCATGAAGATCGTTTACAGTCAGCTCTGCCAACTTGCAGGAAAAGGCGACCTGATAGGATTCTCTAAGCTAGTTGCTGGGCTAGAAAAGCTTGAGGCAGTTAAAACATTTATTATCCTTCTCTTTCTTGCCCAAAGAGGAAAGATAGGGTTGTGGCAGGAGGAAGACACGGAAGAACTGTACATAACCGTCACAGGAGACCCTACCTTTGAAGGAAAAGGAACAGGAATCATCTGAAGACACTAAACAGAAGAGGCACAAGCGGCAATTAGCCTTACTGGAAGCAGGGCTCTACGTGGCAGGACGCCCCCTTGACCTGAAAACCTTGGGAAGCGTAATCAGAACTCGTTCTAAAAGAAAGGTTAGAAAACTCGCTAAAACTTTAGTGAAAGATTACATGAATCGTGACACAGCCCTTGAAGTTCTTGAACTTGAAGGGGAACGGTTTGTTATGCAACTGAAAGCCGATTACACGGATAGAGTTAGACGGTTAGCCACGAGACCGCTTCTTTCTGCAGGTCCACTGAAAACCTTATCGTATATTGCATTTAGACAGCCGATTCCTCAGACCCAAGTTATCGATGTTAGAGGTCACCACGCCTATGGTCACCTTAAACAACTGGAAGAAATGGAGCTAATAATTCGCGAAGGAGAAGGAAGAAAAAAGATTATAAAAACAACCGAGTTTTTCGCCGACTTTTTTGGTTTAAGCCACGACCTACGAGCAATGAAACGCCAACTTAAAACAGTATTCCAAGATTTCGCTGAACCCCAAACAGAAGAAAAAACGAATCCTGAGAAATAGGCTGCAAAGATAAGCTTATATGTCAAGTTTTGCTAGTCTCAACAGACCTATGAGATGATGCAAGCTTGTCTGTATGGCACGGAGATCAACATAAACGCAAAGCTTCGGGCGGAAGAAAAAGAGCCAACCGAAAGAAAAGGAGATACGAAAAAGGCTTCTTTCCAGCAGAAACCACGCTGGGCAAAAATAAAAGCAGAATCATTCAGAAGCAAGGAGGCACCGAAAAAACTCGGCTATTAGCAGTGAACCAAGCAAACATATCCGACGCTTCTGGGAAAACATCAAAAGTAGAGATACTTCGGGTAATAAAGAACCCAGCCAATGTGGACTACGACCGACGAGGCGTAATCACAAAAGGAACAATAATCGCAACACCCTTAGGAAATGCAAGGGTAACATCCCGCCCTGGACAAGACGGAATTGTAAACGCGATTATAGTCTCGAAAGAGGAAACCTAGCGAGCTTTATTTACGTAGTTTAGAAAGTTCTTTTGCAATACTAACCAAAGTTTTACCTTTAGATTCCTTTTTGGGGACAACAAGTAGTCCAGTTCTTTGCCATGGAAAAGTTGGATGCGCAGCGTCAGATACAACTTCAGGTTGCATACCCAATCTTTTTGCAGCTACTTGAAGCTCCTCCATTTTTGGTGTAGACACGGCAAGCTTCTTTGGGACTCTCCTTCCATCTGCTCTGGTTTTGTTTGTGTCAAAGTAGACGGGCCAAAGAAAAATCTTGTTTTGTTTTTGCATTTCGATCTGATTTGCTATCGATTTAGTTCGTTTTATTAGTTGTGGTTTTCGCACGCCTCTAGGATTTTTCATTAGTTGAGTTGAAGACATTTCTTCCGGAGACACGAAGAACTTTTGTCAAAAATGTAATTAAAATAACATTTTATCATCGTTAACTTTGTTTAAAATTCTCTTATTTAGCACAAAAATTTCGGGCTTAGGAATTGATTGTGCAAAATGGAAGAAGCCCTCAGAAACGTTTAAATAACGCGCTTCGTGTGAACAATAGGTTTTGTGAGGGGAAAAAGGGTTTTGCATAGAATCGGTCACGTCCTTCACCTAAGCAACACAAAAAACATAATTCTTAAGGCGGAAAATGTTCCCCACATCGGCGACAAAGTGACAAATGAAAAACTTAAGTCCGTGGGAACAGTTTTTGACGTTTTCGGTCCTACATCCGCTCCCTATGTGGCTGTCAAACCCAATATACACAATCCAGAGAAGCTTGTTAACCAAGTGCTTTACGCAACCCCCTCTAAAGCAAGAAGAAAAAAGAGGAAAAGAAGATGAAAAAAGAAAACATCCAACAACCTCCAAGAATTCGAAGATGCCCCGAATGTGGAAGCAACCGTCTTATGCGAGACTACGAATGTGCTGAAATAGTCTGCATGAACTGTGGCTTCGTCGTTGCCGCCAAACTTGCAGACCAAGGACCAGAGTGGCGAGCATTTGACGATGAGCAACGTGCTAAACGTGCTAGAGCTGGTGCTCCACTTACATTTACGATTCATGATAAGGGGCTCTCAACTATGATTGATTGGCATGATCGGGACGTTTATGGAAAGAGGATTGCTCCAGGTCAGAAGGCTCAAATTTACAGGTTGCGGAAGTGGCAGCGGCGTATTAGGGTTTCCGACGCCACGGAGAGGAACCTTGCTTTTGCTCTTTCTGAGATATCCAAGATAGCTAATAATCTGAATTTACCCAAAAACATTCTTGAGACTGCCTCGGTTATCTACCGTAAAGCTGTTAAGGAACGTCTCATCCGAGGAAGGTCCATTCAGGGAGTAACTGCCGCCGCTATTTACGTGGCTTGCCGGCAGTGTGGAGTGGCTAGAACTCTGGATGAGATCGCGCAGGCATCTACTGTAAACAAGAAAGAGGTTGGACGAAGTTACCGTTTCCTAATAAAGGAACTTAACTATTTCATTCCGCCCCTGAAGCCCAGTCAATACATAACCAAGTTTTCTAACCAGCTAACAATGCAGGGAAAAGTTGAGGAGATCGCTCACAAGATTCTTGCTGCAGCCAAAGAGATGAAGCTTACGTCAGGAAGGGGACCGACAGGTATAGCCGCGGCAGCTAGCTACATTGCGTCGGTTTTGACTGGAGAAAGAAAAACCCAGAGAGAAATCGCGGAGATTGCCCAGGTGACAGAGGTAACCATCAGAAACCGCTATAAAGAACTGGTTGAACGCCTCCAGTTTGTCATTTACATCTAACACTCCCCCATTTTAGGTTGAATCGCCCAGTGATTAGCTAAAGAACTGAAAACTATGATGTGCCAAATTTAAAAACTGACTAGCACAAAGACGGTTTATGTTCAGAGTTGGTTGCAGGTTACTGAAGTGTGCTTTAGAGCGTTAAAAAAATTTTTAATGCATAGCCTCAACTAATAGTGAGGCTCACAGTTGTCAGTTTGCCCTAGATGTGGAACCGAGGTAATTCAACCAACGAAAACGTGGTCTATGGTTGGCAGACCCAGCAGAAAAGGTGAAAGATTCAAGCTTACTTTGGGGCTCTTCATGTGCCCTAAATGCGAAAAAACTTTTCGGAAGGTTGTGGGGAAAGAAAAGGAGCGAGTAACTTTTAAAGGCATGGTTAAGGAAATTAAGGGAATTGAGAGGAGGCTTGTGCAGAAGTTGGGGAACTTGAGGGAAAAAATTGAGAAACTGAAAAGCGAGAGAAGTGAGCTTCTGGAAGAAATAGAGAGCCTCAAAAGAGCAGGAGAAGATAAAGCGGACACCCTGGAGAAGGAGGTAGTCTCGCTTCGAGAAGAAGTAGAATCTCTGAAGGAAATGTTAGGCGACCTCGAATAACAACTGTGCAAAAATCGATTCTGGTCTTGAATGATGTTATTATACCAACTAAACGGTTGATGCCCCCAAAAGAAGCTGTTTTTTCACGCTAAAGAACGATAACTAACAAAAGGATAGAAAACACCAAACCACAGCAGAAAAGGCTGATTCCGGTTAGGTACTCTTTTTTCGGCTCGAAGCCATCAGGAGACGCTTTTTTATTAAGTCCTTAACTTCTTCATGGAACTGATGATCTTTTTCCAGTTTACGAAATTCGTTGCCGAATTCTTCGAATCCTGCCGGAATTTCCAGTTTCAAGGTAATGAAAGGTTTTCCAATGGCCATCTCAAATTCTCTTTTAGCCTCTTCATACTCGGATTCTGGTTTGTTGTTTCTAGACTCGATCCATTTTCTAACCAAATTGTTCACATCCATAAATTGAATCTTACAATTAGATAAAGGCTTGCAAAGCCTAACTGGACAAGAGAAGTAATTATGCCCACTTTTGTGAACTCAGCGAAACTTAGAGAGATTCCCTCGCGTTTGAGGGCGCCTATGCCCATCATGATTACAGCACCACTCAAAGGTGTCATGGCACCACCCAGATTCGTTCCGAGAACCAACGCTGACCACACGGCAGCCGAGTTTAACGCGGCAACTCCGCTGATTATCGGAGAAAAAGTAAGTGCAACAGCTATATTGCTTACTACGCCGCTTGCAAGACCGCTAGCCCACAGAGTGGCTACGCTCGCCCCTAAGGAGCTTTGTCCAAATGTTTGGAAAAGTTGTGTTGATATGTCTTTCAAGAGTCCTGTTTGCTCTAAACCGCCAACTATAAACATGAAGCCTGCAATGAAGAATATGGTTTCCCAGTCTAGTTTTCTGAAAATATCTGCGGGGTCAGCACCACTCAGAGCCAAAGCAATGATGGCGCAGCCTAAGGCAACAACTTCAGCTCCAACTCCAAGGTTTTCCAGAAGTAAAAAGAGCACCACCAGAAGGACGAGGATCATAATAGAACGGTAAAAGAATTTCTTGTCTTCTATACTCTCCCAAGGATCATATTCGGGTAGTTCTTTTCTCTCGCCAAGCCTTGATTTGAATATCATGTACAAAACGAAGATTGTTAACGCCCATAGACCAATTTCACAAAGGGCTAAGTAATCAATGAAGGCTGTGAAGCTTATTCCCGCATTAACGCCTATTATCATGTTAGACACCGAGCCGATCAGAGTGCTTGTTCCCCCCAGATTAATCATTATCATGGCAGAGATGAAGTAAGGCACCGGATCGTAGCGTAACAGCTTGGTTATGGTTGCCATGGCAGCGGCTATGAGTAGCATTGCCGTTGGGTCGCTGAGAAATACTGAAGCAGCTGCAGCAACTAAGCAGATAGAAACAAAGAGCAGATTGGGGTTTCCACGCGAAAGTTTGACGGCGTACAGGGCTCCGAAACGAAAGAGACCGCTTCGTTCGGCTACTTCCACTACAATCATGACGCCCAGCAACAGAAAGATTAGTCGCATGTCAATGAAGCCCAAAGCAGCATCATAGGTGAACACTTCGTAGCCAGGGAGGAGACCAAACCATACTGTAAGCAAAGCTCCGATTAAGGCAGCGACTGACATGGGAACGATTTTGGTAGCGGATAGGAGGATTGTTAGCAGGTAGATGAGGATGAAGATTATTTGAACTTGGTCCATTTTACTCCCTGTTTTTCCTTCGGTCAGTCATCTTTGAAAGGCTTTCTGCTACAGATTCGGCTTTTCGTTCAACTATTCGATAAAGGATTCGTCCAATATCGTAAATTAAGATAAGGATTAGTGCAAGAGCAACATATATAGTGCCTGCTGCAAAAGGACCTTCGATACCCGGCTCTAGAGTTGCTATTAGAGGTTGAAGAGCTGTTGTCACTAGAATAATAACAATAATGTAGATGAAGTCTCTTGCAGCTCTCTTTGGAGTCCGCTCTTCTTTTATTCCCAATTGTTTAACAAATATGTCAGTTACAATGTCACTTAGCACCAAAGCATCTGCCAACGCGCGTATAAGAAACATTGCTGTGAAGATCAGCGCAATAGTTGCTATTAGCGTGCCAGCTTTTATGTTGACGCCCGGAAGCATTATTTCTCCCATCAATGGGGGGACAAAAATGTTTACCAAATAGAAGATAATCGCCATAACCAGACTCATCGTTAACCTAGGAAATCTACTCCGAATCTCTTCACCAATAGGCTTCTTCACCAATCGTCTATCACCAAGAATTTCATCGTATGATTTAACATTACATGAATATTAACACTACGGATATATCTAGATTGCCAATTAAACAGTCCAAGAAAAAAATGTTAGAAGATTGACTATAAACTGTAGATTTCTTTTTGTACAGGGATTTTTTTGGATAAAAGCCTCATATGATTGTTTTGACTTACGGATATGCTGCCCAATTTGAGACAGAATTACTGTTAGGAGTTACAACAGTATGGCTTATCCAACCGCTTTTTTACAAAATTCTTAAGAAATGTCGGCATATAAGAATAGAATCGTAATCGCAAACAGTAACAAGGTGATATTGATGCCTTTCACGCCATTCCATTTGGGTCCAGCTTTTGCTTTAGGGCTTCCCCTCAGAAAATATTTGCATGCGCCCACATTCATATTGGCCAACGTAATACTTGATGTTGAACCTTTTTTGGTTCTTTTTCTTGGGTTAGGGTATCCATTACACGGGTATTTTCACACATTCCTTCTAGCGTTATTTGTGGGTCTAGGTCTTGGTTACACGATGTTTCTTCTCGAGAAATTTCTGCATAACTTTCATAGAGGATTGCTATTGGAGCCGAACGGCAAGTTAAGTTTGAAATCTTTCATGGTTGCGGGCGTTTTAGGCACCACAATCCACACTCTCTTTGATGCTCCACTCTACAGCGAAATGCAGCCTTTTTATCCACTAACGGTTAATCCGCTCTACAATCCTTCTCTGAGACCAGAAATCTACAACATTTGCGTCTGGCTGGGAATCATCGGAGCCATATACTACATATACCTGCTGGTTTTTCGCGGTTATATGCACGTTCATTCAAAAGCCTAGCAACAAATCTAACGGTCTCGCTGATTTTTCAGAAAAAAGCTGTTTTTCAACAATCTTCTGCTATTAGGAGCCTAATATGCGTAAAGTTCGTGTGAATAATTGGGTGTTGCCGGTTTTTCCAGAAATCAAAAGGGAGGCTAAAAGAATAAAACTGCATGATTAATTGTAGCCGTTGTTGAAATTTCTCGATGGAAAATTGGCTGTTTTTAGCTAAAAAAGAAAGTTGATGAAACCGGTTTTGCATAGTTTGTTGAAATTTCTTGTTGCTAGAAGCTCTAAGAATCGTGGTTTGTGCGTTTTCTTGGTGCCAAAGCTTTTGTGCAAGAACATACTTACACTCCCTCTAATATCTAAAATGAAAATGGGGTCAGCTGTGGAATCGAAAGAATTGAAGAGAATTGCTGCTGTTATGCAAGAGTTGGGGCTAAGTTACGCAGAAACTCTTGAAGTTATGCATGAGATATCCAAAGATGCGAACAAAGCCCAAAAATTGTGGCGAGGCGAAAAGAAATCTAAGTTCGTCAAGATAGCCATAGCTTTGATTACTTGCCCTGAACCAACTCCCATAAGCGAAACGGTAGGCGCAGCAGTTCTAGTTGCAGGTCTGATTCAAAACAGAATCAAAAATTCAGGTTTATACATAGAAGATATTTACAAAACGTTCCAAGACGTGAACAATGACATACTGAAAATCAGACAATTCAGAAAATAACAACTAATAGTTTCTTAAATAATGTGCCACAGTCAAGAGTGAGGTTTTTTGTCTGGAACTATTTCCTTCAGTTTTTCTTCTGGTGCGCCCAGACAGTAGAGTATTCCAGCAAGGTTGTTTTTGGTTATGACTCCAGATGCCACTTTCTGAAGAACTTCCTTCGGGTATAGAGCAATTCCTAGCCCCGAATTTTGGAGCATAAACCTGTCGTTTGCCCCGTCACCCACCGCAACCACTTGTTCCATCAAAAGATTTTCTCGCTCAGCTATCTCCCGCATCAACTCAGCCTTTCGCTCCGCATCTATTATGGGTTCCACCAACTCGCCGGTCAGTTTCCCGTCTTCAATTACGAGTTTGTTGGCGTAGACATAGTCGATGCCGAGTTTTTCCTTGATCTTTTCAACAAATTGAGTGAAACCTCCAGAAATAAGGGCTACCTTGTAGCCTAGGGCTTTGAGGGCGGTTATCAGTTCCTCAGCGCCGGGAGTTACATCCAAGTTTTCGACAATAGATTCGAGAATCGTGACATCTAAGCCCTTCAGGAGCCGAACTCTCTCTTTGAGCGCCTGCTTAAACTCTATCTCCCCATCCATGGCTCTTGAGGTGATTTCGCTGACTTTTCCGCCGACCCCAGCAGCCTTAGCCAGCTCGTCGATCATCTCAGCGTCGATTAATGTGCCGTCTACATCAAAGACTATCAGCCTCTTGGGTCTCCGGAAAACTGTGTCCTTCTGAAAAACAACGTCCTGTCCAACCGCTTTGCATTCTCTGTTCAAGGCTTCCTTGAAGTCTTCGAGGGGAACTGTGATGTCGTTTATGTCTATGAGTATCTCCATGGCATTCAATTCTCCATAAGCGATCATCCGTATCCGCTCAATGTTCGCATTGTTCTCAGAAAGAAACCTAGAAATCTTTGCCACGATACCTGGTCTGTCCTTTCCAAGAGTTGTTAAGAGCACAAGTTTCTTGCCGCTCTTTCGTCGTCCTGCTGGTAGGGGTTCTATGTTTACGTCTAAGCCTATCTTTTTTCCGATGTCCATGATTTGAGTTCTAAGACTCTCGAATGGCATAGATATGTCGCGGCAGTCCACTATCATGAAGATTGCGAAGAGCCCCCTCATGCTGAACGCTTCGATGTCAACGATGTTCCCTTTCGCTTTGGCGACTAATTCTGTTAGCTCAGTGGTCAACCCCGGTTTGTCTTTTCCGGTTGCTGTAATCACCACGAAAGGTTCGGACATGTCAGCATCCCCTCAAAATAGCGGTTTCATAAATCAGCGAATAGTCTCGCTCTTTAGTTAATAAATATAGCTTTTGGCGACGTTATCAGCTTTTTCTGCGCACCCGCTGATTCTAGCTAATCAGATGATTATTTGGAATAATAGGTATGCTGCTAACAGTATTGCGCCACCAATTTTGGAGATTCCGCCTCTGGTGAGAAAACGCCAGAATATCACAGTGGTTATCAGAAGGAATGGAAGGATTTCTGTGAAGATTGCCATGTCA
>Ga0207752_1001045_pt1 | contig 12903 bp, 10 predicted proteins | sample Pon2CUnioCityCA_6_FD_187272 | JGI IMG/M metagenome (GOLD analysis project Ga0207752, IMG submission 187272) | Marine sediment microbial community from Union City, CA, USA - Pond 2C Sediment 2 (SPAdes) | ecosystem: Environmental > Aquatic > Marine > Intertidal zone > Salt pond sediment ... | reverse complement strand
GGCGGCCGGCAGCAGCCGCTCAATGCGGGAGACCAAGCCTCCTGGCTGCACGCGACGCATCTCCGCCAGCAGCTCGACGAGGGGGAAATAGACAAACGGCCTTGCGATGTCCGGATGCGGCAGGGTGAGATCTTCGTCCTTCATCACGAGATCGTCGTAGAGGATCAGGTCCAGATCGATCGTCCGGGGCGAGCACTTGTCGCCCGTCCGGACACGCCCGAGGCCGTCTTCGATGGGCCGCAGGAGCACAGGCTTGATTCTCGTCGCAGGAATCTCCGTCTCGATTCGCCAGACGCCGTTGATGTACCGCGGCTGATCGCGCCGCCCAATCGGCTCCGTGCGATAGAATGTCGATGAGCCCACGACTCGAGTCTGCTCCTGGAGGGCCGTCAGGGCCGCACGGATATTTCGCTCGGGCTCGATGTTTGCACCGACGGAAACGAAGGCAACGGACATGCTATGCGTTGGACTCACCGCTGTCGTTCCTGCTGCGGGTGATTTCCACGCCGACCGTCCGAGCAAAGCGAAGCACCCCCGGCTTCTCCACCACGACGTGGACGCGCCGAATCCGGTCGTCCTTGAGACATTCATCCGCAATCCTCTGGGCCAGGGCCTCGATCAGACGGAACCGCGAATTCTCCGCCATACGAAGGATCTGCTTCTTGAGGACCTTGTAGTTGACGGTGTCTTCGATCGCGTCGCTGCGGCCGGCTCGACGCAGGTCGACATCCAACGTGATATGAACGAGGACATCCTGTTTCTCTTGGCGCTCGTGCGCATCGACGCCGATGATGCAGCGGATCAGCAACTCGCGGATGAAGATCCGATCCGCCGCCGAGTCCATGCGGCCCTCAGTCATACACATGCCCTTTCATGTGATAGCCGCCATCGACGTAGATGACCTGCCCAGTGATAAAGCGGCTGCGCAAGAGAAACAATACGGCCTGAGCCACGTCCTGGGGCTTTCCGTAGCGCTTCAGCGGATTCGCATGAGCCAGCCTCTGGAGGTAACTCTCATCCTCTCCAGCCGGTGGCAGGATCAAACCGGGCGCGATGGCGTTCACGGCAATCTGCGGCGCCAGCTCCAGGGCGAGCATGCGGGTCAGCGTCAACAGAACGCGCTTGCTGATGTGATACGAGGCGTGCTTGCTGTCATATACGGTAACGCGGGTATCGAGCAGATTGATGATATGGCCCGTCTTCGCCTGCCGGGCGAACTGGCGCGCCAGAACCAGGGGAGCCACGGCATGAATGCGAAGATTCCGGCAGAGGGATTCGTCGCTCGCGTCCCAGAGCGTGTCCGCCTCGAAAATGGAGGCGCTGTTGATGAGGATGTCCACCGTACCGGCCTGGGCCGCCGCCTCCTGGAAGATCGCCTCCGTCCGGCTCGCATCCATCAGGTCACCTCCGACCTGCCACGCCGAGCCACCCATCTCCCGAATCTCGCGGCACAGAACAGCCGCCTCGCGATCGGACCGATGGTAGTGCACAACGACGCGGGCTCCCTGCTGCGCCAACGTCATGGCGATGGCCCGACCGATGCGCCGCGCCGCGCCGGTGATCAACGCCGTTCTGCCGACCAATGAAGATTCCACATCTCCCATGACTGCGTCCAATCGAAGGATCTAATTCACCGTATTGTATCAGCGCAACCGACCGGTGCAACCCGGCCGCTGCGATTCGTTTCCACGGCGACACGGGACGGCCCCTCTTCTCTCCCGCCGGAATTCGCGAACCATTTGTGACGCCGGCCGTAAGAATATCAGGAGGTAAAGACCCTCACGGAGGTGGGGTAATCCGGAAGATGAATACGCTCCCGGTGGTCGTTCCGACGGCAATGGAGCGAGGGTAAGATGAAAGGAGCCTTCGATGACGCGTAACCTGCTCTTATCAGCAGCGATATTGTGCCTGCCGGCCGTATCCGGTCAGGCGGGCGAGATCAAGATTCACGATTGGCCCGTGGAGTACATCCCCCAGGAAGTCGCGACCGTCCCGGTCGTCATGGATGTCGGGTACTACGTGCAGGTCCTGGATCAGGACAAGCTCACGATCAAGCTCCAGCAGAAGTCCATCAGCCAATACGAGGGCTGCACGGATATGGTGGTGCGGTGCAATTTCGACCTGACCCTCAGTTGCACCATCGCAGCAACGGGCGCCGTGGCCGGTGATTACTCGTGCAGCATCGCACCGGCCGACTTGAGCGTGCCGGGGGGCACGGCTACCGTCTGTGCGAAACTGACGAACGCCAACCTCCTGGGCATGCCCGGCGGTACCTCGAACGTACACGTGGCCACAGTGACCATCAAGGTGGTTCCCCGGTAACGGCCGACAGTAAGCTCGTGACGGGGTGAACGTACCGGCTGTCGTCATGGGGCCGTGGCAGATTGTCACGGCCCCGGCAATGCCGGGGAATATACTTGCGGATGAAGCGCCGGCGCGGACAGTTTTGTCGCGTTCACCTACTCGACGCCGACCAGCCAGCTCTCGGCGAACGTCGCCAAGTCGCGAGGATCGACGGAGCCGGATTCATCGAGGTCCGACCCATAGCAGTATCCGTCGATGGCACTGCAATCGTCACGGCGCCAGTCCAGAGCGAACCAGGCGAAATCCCAGAAATCCACCCCGTTCGGACAGGTCACGTCGGCGGCCGGCATCTGCCACGCCAGGACCGGATAATTCACTCCCTCACACCACAAGACCCAGTGCTGTGGAAAGACCCAGGCCAGCGCGGCGAATGTATCGAAGGACTTCATCTCGGCGGTCGTCCTGCCCATCCCACCGGGACTCTCGGCCTGCTTGCTGGTTTCGGTGTCCCACACGGAGCCCATCACCAGCGCGTCGTCCAGATTTCTCTTATGCCCCGTGAGTCCGCCAACATAATCGTCCCCGGAAACTTCCCCGGTGGAGAAGGATTTGAAAACGGTGCCCCTGGCAACCTGGCCGACCAGTCCGCCCACGTTCAAGCCGCCATCGACATTGCCCATGGCGTAGCAGGAGTCGACAAGGCTCGATGACTTCGTGATGATGCCCACCAGCCCGCCGACGTTTTCGCCGCCGGCGACGTCGGCCTTCGAATAGGAGAAGGCGGCGGTTCCCTCGCCGATGTACCCGACGAGTCCGCCGACATTTTGGACGCCTGAAATCTGGCCCGTCGAAGAAGAGCTGTGGATGAGTCCGTCCGACGATCCCACCAGGCCACCCACGCGCCACTTGCCTGAGACGTCTGCTTGCACAGCAGAGCAGCCGGAGATGCCGCCCTTCTCCATGTACCCGATGAGGGCCCCGGTCCCGAACCCGTCGCCGATTACTCTTGGACGAATGAGTGTCAAATTCCTGACGGTCCCCACGAAATGCTCAAACAGACCCAGATACTCCTTATTTATATCCTTGTATCGGAAATTGGCAATGGCCTTGCCGTTGCCTTCAAAGACGCCTCTGAACGGGCGATTCTCCGTTGAGCCCAGGCCGACCCAGTGGCCGATGAGATGGAAATTCGCCTCGCTGTAGCCGGACAGGTCGATGTCATTCATCAGCTTGAAATGCTTGTCCCAATCCGCTGCGTTGTCGCCGATCGCAGCGAATTCCTCCACCGTGGTGATGAGAAAGGGACTGTCCTCTGTGCCGCTGCCCCCGCCATACTGGGCCGAAACGATGGACATCGGCAGGCAAACAACAACCCAAAGCACACTCCGGAAGATCGCTCGCAGATTATCACCATGAGGTTCTCGATACGGACGCATCGAATCACACATTGTCATTCCTCCTGCCTCTGCCCCAACAGCGCGATACTATCGCCACTGCAAATGCCATATCCCCCAATCCATACGTCATCATGCGGTTCGTCCACAAGATTATAGCAGATTCACCGGTCCTCTGTCCAGATATTATCCGACCCCATTCCCGCGACGGGCTCGCCGGGGCCGGTGAAGAAATCCAAGGCGGTCCATTGATCCGGCGACGCGCTCGGCCTACAATCGCTCCGCAGATGCTTGGCATCTTTCGTAAGCAGTCGAAATGCAGTGTTTTCTCACGGCCGGAAATGAAAGCAATGATCCCACAGGAAGGCATCTTCGCCGTTTACAAGAAAGAGGGGATGACGTCCCACGACGTCGTCGATGCCGTCAGGAGAGTCACGGGCGTGAGGAGGGTGGGGCACGCCGGCACGCTGGACCCATGCGCCATGGGCGTGTTGGTCGTCGGGGTGGGCAGAGCGGCAACGAAGCGGCTCGGCTCGGTCGCCGGCACCGAGAAGGAGTATCGGACCCACGTCAAGCTGGGCTGGCGAAGCACCAGCGACGACCGCGAGGGAGAAAAGGAAGAGGTCGAGTGCTCCCAGATTCCGTCCCGGGAGCAAGTGCAGCAGGCGGCAGCGAGTTTCCAAGGCAGGATCAGCCAGCGGCCGCCACGGTTTTCCGCCGTCAAAGTCGGCGGCCGACCCGCTTATGAGTTCGCCCGAGCAAAGAAAGAGATTCCCCTATCCGCCAGGGAAGTAGAGGCGAAGGAAATCGAGGTTCTCGACTACTCATGGCCCTACCTTGATGTGAGGCTGGTGACCGGTCCGGGATTCTACGTACGGTCGTTCGCGCGGGACTTGGGCGAGGCGCTTGGCACGGGTGGCTATGTCGAAAAGCTGGAGCGGACGCGCGTCGGGCCGTATACGAAGGAAGACGCAGTGCGCCCGGAAGACCTAGCCGCTCGACACAAGTAAGCGATCGCGTTACGGCCTTTTCGAGCCCTTCATCGGTCCCGCCGGAATTGGTATGTCCCCACATCGGGCAGGGAAAATACCGGGCCTGCCTGATCGAGCGTCTGTTCCTTCCACGCCCCCTCCAGGATGACCTGGACAGGATCGATGGGTGAGTCCTTGAGCGTGATCTCGATGCGTTCCTCCGTCGCAGCGACGTCCAGGCGCAGGCCACGATACAGGATATTGCGGAGGCCCATTCGGGGACAGCTTTTGGGCAACTGCGGCCGGATGAGAAGGCTGCCCGACGGGTCCGCTTCAAGACCGAGGAAACCGTAGACAATGATGGAAGGCAGCAGACTGCTCTCATAGAACTCGTGGTCGATACCGAGCCCCCCTGCTGTGCCGCCGCCTTGCAGCGTCGTGCCGCGCTTTCCGCCTTCGTAGTACTTGCGATAGCCGCCCTCGGAATGGACGTCCTTCTCCCAGGCGAGGATCTCAAGAAGCCGCTGCCAGCAGTCGTCCGGCCCGAGAACCTTCAGCCGGGCCCAGAGGTCGTAGAAGCTGAAGCCCAGCACGGCCCCGCCGTCCTGGACCTGCCCGCCCCATGGAATCGATTGCGGGGCGTGCCAGCCCTGGCCATACCAATCGACGTTCCGCAAGGTCGTCGCGCGTGGGCCGAATCGCCAGTGGTAGATGTCGTCGCCCTGAGACGTGTCGCCCCCCACGATTCGCCGGCCGGCGATCCAGTCCATGATGGAGCAAGCGTGGTTTTCGCTCGCCAGGCCGTACCAGATGGCATCGAGGTTCAGGAACGTATAGCCGTAATCGTAGCGGCGTCCCTCCTTGTCGATACTCGCGAAGAACCGCCCGGTGTCGCTGTTCCAGAACAGCCTATTTGCGACCGTCTTGACTTCGCGGGCGTGCTCGCGTAGCGACTCCGGAACCAGCTTCAATGCGCCCAGAGGCATGCCCCAGCCGGGATTGTCCTCGATCGCCTGCTCGAGATCCGCCATGGCGAGCGTCGCGGCATAGTACTGATTCGTGGCGTAGAGATCGTCCCATCCGAACGGCATCAGGTCCCAATAGTTGTTTCCGATGCCGTGTCCGCCGCGGACCGTCACCTTGCCGTCTGGGTCTCGAACGAAACCGGGCAGGCCGTCGTGGTTGGGCCACGGATTGCGGATGTGTTGGTTCTCCATACCGCCCATCACGGTCTGCTGATAGCGCAGGGCCAGCCGCATCCGATTGATCTGCTGTCGCAGGAAATCCAGATCGCCGGTCCAGTTGAAGTACCTCGCGCTTGCCAGAATGAAAATGGGATTATTGATCGTATGACGCGTGTCATAGGCGGTAAAGAACGAATCGATCTCGAACCGGCCTTCGGACTCGCCCGGAGCGAGACAGATTCGGATTCGCTCGATCCTGCCGGTCCACTTGGGATGTCGATACATCGTGATGATGGAATGATAGCAATCGCGCGAAAGCGGCGTCTTCTCGGGACGGAAATACACGCGACGGTCCGCGCCGAATTCGCTGTCCCCCTCGCGCAGCCATTCGACATACGGAAGAGCATGATTCTTCGGGTCCCCCTGCCGCAGCCAGCGCAATTGCAGATACGGCGACTGGAACGCTTCGATGGGATAGCCTTGTGGCGTGGCGAGGGTCGGCGAAGTGCCCGTCGCTTCGAGCTGCCAACGATTGTTCTCGATCCCAAGTGACTGGAGATTGTGGCGTTCCCACAGTGCAATGGCCTTCTCGCCCGCATACTCTTGTCGTTTCCAGTGGCGCAGGTGGTCGCCCACCCAGCCGGGGACTTTGTCCAACGGCTGAAAATGCCACCCGAAGGTCTTGCCCTTCACACGGTCGGGATGGTTGTCCGACTGCGTCCAGAGGGGAAACGGCCAGCCGTCGTCGTGGGCGTGGGAGAAATGCTGATGCGTGAGCACGCATCCTTCGTCATCCATCTGCATGCCCAGGAGCAACGAGCGGTGAACCTCCTGAATCGTGTTGTCGGAGCCGCGCGGACATGCGTTGCCGAGCCAGATGTCGGAAGTGAGCAGATACTCCTTGTTGAAGAGGGTCAGGCCGTTGCCGAGACGATGGTGGAAATGATACCACAGGTAGTGCGTCAGCAGATCGGCTTGCTCGGCATGACCGGCAAACTCAAAGCGCGGGAAATCCTCCGGGACATCCTGCACCAATCGAACAATCGTGTCGGCACCGGCCTCTGGCGCCGCGTCAGCAGTCGCTGTTAACAAAACAATCGTCAGCAGAAGTGTCCAGATTCCATTACCGCTTCTCATCTTAGCTTTCCTTATAACAGGATCGTATTCGGCGCCGGCCAAGCCACCTTTTCACCGCGTCTATACGGGCGTGTGCTCCTCGCCGGGCAGGTCGAGGATTCGCGCGGCGCGGTAACGCCTGGCAAGCTCAGGATGCCGGCGCAACAGGTGCAAGGCCAGAAGGCCCGAGACCAGATAGCCGGCGGGGGTGAGCTTTAAGACAGGACCGGCGCCCACCCGGTCGGCCACCGGAGCGAGTATCAGGAAGATGACCGTGGCGATGCCCCAAGTGCCGCCAACGACAAACGCCATGCGCTGTCCGAGGCGCAGACCCGAAGCCTCTCGGGCCAACGTGATCGTCAGGATGTAGGCGGCCATGGATGAGAAGCCCACGCCGAACAGCAGCCACGCGGCCGCTCTGGATTCAACAAACATGAAGTACAGAATCGCAAAGGGAATCGACAGCAGAAAGGCCCAGGCCGCACTGGGCAAGTCGCCCTTCCGGTGAGCGATCACCGCCCAAACGAATGGCCCTATGACGCCGCCCCACCCGAACATCGCGGTCGAGAAGCCGCCAAACGCCAGTCCAAAACCTAGGTCATCGAGATACGTCGGAATCAACAGCAGAACGAACGTCGTCGAGACTGCCGCCGGAAGACCGATGGACAGCACTCGCCAGAATGCCAAGCCATTGGAACGGGGCACGGCCCGCCGGTCGGTCGTCTGCGCCTCCTTGCCATCGACCGCAAGATGCACTCTGGACAACACGATGGCAAGAATGCCGACGATTGGACACAAGATCAGTGGATACAAGCCCTTCAACCCGTACGACTCGACTAAGACGGCCGAGATCGCCCCGCCGCTGGCGAAACCGAAGAAGCCCGACGTCATGAACACCGCCGTGCTCAAGGCCGGCGGAATCCGGTCGAGCGTATGTACGCCCCGGAGCCCTTCCGGATGGGCAATGGCAATCCCGGAACCGCTCACGATGCCGAAGCCGATGAGAAGAACGACCCCGGCCGGGGACCTCGGCGCCAGTGCCATCAGGCATATGCCCGCGGCCAGGATCATGCCGACATGAAGAAAAAGGGGGCGGGTCTTGCCCGATCTCATGTGCCCCGTCAAGAGTTGAACGCCATTCGAGGTCAGCGTCAGCGCCGCGAGAACGAAACCACCGACCGACAGCGAGATGGTGAACTCCCGGCGAATGGCGGGCAGAATGGCCGGAAGAACGTTCCCGAACATGTCCACCAGGAAGTGACCGCCCGACAGGACGATCAGTTGTATCCATTGCACTCTGAGCGACCGCTGATTCATCGATGCCCTGCCGATCTCCAAAGGCCCAAGCCGCGGGCGAAAGCCCAGAGGATAGCGGATTTGCCGCGAAGTGCAAGGGCTGAGGAACCGAACTGGGCGGCGCCGAGAGGTCGTGATCGATCCGGCCGTGCTCAGTTCTTGATCTCAAGGGTCCCGGTCAGGCGGATATCCTTCGAGGAATGGCCGAGCATGACTTTGAACTCGCCGGGTTCGACCACCCACTCCAGATGGCGGTTCAGCAACGCGAGATGCTCCGGCGTGAGCGCGAAATTGACGGTCTTCTTCTGCCCGGGCTGCAGGGAGATCTTCTGAAATCCTCGCAACTGCATGACCGGTGTCACCACGCTGCTGACGAGATCGCTGAGATACAGTTGCACCACCTCGGCTCCCGGCCGATCCCCCGTGTTTGTGACGTCCGCACTGATCCGGATCGTGGCACCGGTTCCGGCTGTCTTCGGTTCGATCTTCAGATCGCTGTATGCGAAGGTCGTGTAGCTCAAGCCATGGCCGAACGCGTACAACGGCAGCGGATTCATGTCCACGTACGGCTTGCCCCACCCGTGCTCGATCCAGTACGACTTCGAAGGCTTCCAGTTGTAGTAGACGGGCAACTGTCCCGCATGCCGTGGGAAGGTCACGGAAAGCCGCCCGCTCGGATTGCAGTCGCCGAAAAGAACGTCGGCCACCGCTTGCCCGCCCTTCTCGCCGGGAAGCCATGCCTCGACCACGGCCGGGATGTGCTCGGCGATCCAACGAATCGCCAGCGGCCGGCCATTGATCAGGACGACCACGGTAGGTGTGCCTGTCTCGTACACGGCCTGGACGAGCTCGAGTTGTAAGCCCGTTAGTTCGAGCGTGGCCGCGTCGTAAGCCTCGCCATCCGTTCCCGTCTTGTTGGGGGACTGCCACTCGTTTTCCCCGATGACAACTATCGCGACTTCCGCCCGGCTCGCCGCTTCTCGGGCACGAGCGATCTCGTTGCCGCCCGCCCCCACGACCTCGCAGCCCTTGACGTACTCGACCTTCGTGCCGGGTGCGACGGCCGCTCTGATCCCATCAAGGACCGTCACGACCTCCTGCAAAACCGTCAGCGAAACGTAATCGCCCAACTGATTCTTCTCATGATCGGCGTTTGGACCGATGACGGCAATCGAGCCGACGTCCTTGCTCAACGGCAATAGATTGCCCTCGTTCTTGAGCAGGACGATGCTTTCACGAGCCGCCTGCAGGGCCAGCTCCTGATGCCCGGCGTTGTGCACGACCCGCTCCGCCCGGGCTGTGTCGACGAACGGCTTCTCAAACAGGCCAAGCCTGAACTTCAACTTCAGGATGCGACGGACCGCGCGGTCGAGCAGGGCCTCAGGGACAAGCCCCTCCTCAATGTTCTCGGCCATGTCCTGCATGTAGCCGGGCTCATACGAGATGCCGACATCGACGCCGGCCCGCAGAGCCAGGGCGCCCGCCTCCTGATAGTCCCTGGCCAGTCGCGTGTAGATGAGCGTTTCGATACCGTTGCCTTCGCTCAGGACCAATCCATCAAAGCCAAGTTCTTCGCGGAGAATCTTCGTGAGAATCCACTCCGAGGCATGAGCCGGCACGCCGTCGATGGTGGGATACGTGGCCATGACGCCCAGCGCCCCTGCCACTTTGATCCCGGCCACCCAGGGCGGCAGAAAAACCTCTCTCAGCATTCTCTCGGAGATCTCCATGGCGCCCCGCTCCAGGCCGCTGACCGGCTGGCTCTGGCCCGGGTAATGGCACAGGACAGCCACAACATGCTCTTGGGATTTGATGTCGGCGCCCTGCACCGCTTCGACGATGGTCTGCGACATGCGACTGCAGAGGAATGGGTCCTCGCTGTAGGCCTCTTGATTGCGGCCGAGGCGAGGATCGCGGATGGGTTCGACCACGAGCGTACACAACTGATGAATCCCCACGGCGCGCGCTTCGGCCGCGGCGGCCGCGTAGATCGCGCGGGTCAGATCGAGGTTCCACATGCTGCCCAGGCCCGGTCCTTCGGGGAAGATCGTGCCGAGAGAGCACATCAGGCCGTGAGTGCCCTCCTCGGTCTGAAGCAGCGGAATGCCGAGCCGCGTTTGCCGAATCGCCAATTCCTGCAATTCGTTGAAGAACCTGGATTGCTGCCCCGGTCCCTCCAACAGGATATGGTTGGCCATCGTGAAGAAGCCGCCGGCCGGCCCGACGCCCGGCTCGCTCCGGCCCAGCGTGAACTTTCGGCTCCCCTCCATCTTGCCCTTCACGCCCTCGCCAAGCTCCCGCTTGTACAGGCACGGCATATTGATTTGCCCGATCTTCTCGGCGAGCGTCATGCGACTCAAAAGGTCCTCAACGCGGACACTGACGGGCTGCGACGAGTCACGGTACAGCGCGTCCCCCGCCGGTGCGGCCGATGCCGGCAGGACTGCGACGCACAACATCAATTCGAGAATGACGGCTTGCGTCTTCATAGCGTGGATTCCTCCTGCCGCCGTGTCCCGGACTTCAGTCAAAGGCGGCTCTGTGCTCGGTCACATAACGCGTGACATTGGCTACGGTGTCGACCCAGAGACCGCTGCGCGGGTCCCGGGCATACTCACAGAATGCTCGCAAGGTATCACTGAGCGTCGTCTGTCGACCGCCGGGGCCGATCTCGTGGCCGCAAAGGACCAGCCAGAGCCCCTGTTCCGCCGCCTGATCGATCAGCACCTTGAGCTGCTCGAAGCTGAGGCCGTCGAACTCCATAGCCATCAGTTGGGCCGGATCGCAGAACGCCGGATCGTTGGCCCCTTCGTCGCGCCAGCCGCGACCCGCCAGGAATCGCTCGGCCACGAGCGGCACGTAGCTCCGCAGTTCCCTGCCCCGCCCAACGTACTTCTGCCCGCAGGGATAGGCGAACGTGAGCGGGCGGACGCCCAGCAGCGCCTCAATCTCTGCGCTTGCTTCATCCAACTCCGCGGCCATTTGCGCCAGTGTATAGTTCTCGAGGGCCTTCTCGCGCGCCCATGGGAAGTTCCCCGTGCATGGATGGCGCATGGAGTGGTTGCCGATTTCGTGGCCCGTTGCGAGCACATCCTTCCACTCGGAGAGTCGCTCCCGGGCCCGCCCCGTCGAGATGTAGAAGGTCGCTTTGAGGTCGTATGCGTCAAGAATCGGGATGCCGGCGTCCAACTGGCTCGGGCGGGCATCGTCAAACGTCAAGCTCACCGCGGCCCGCTTGCCATCGGGCCAAATGAACCGGCTCACAGGGGCTCGGCCCGTCGCATAACGGTCGGAAGCAGAGGCGGGACCTGGACTCTTTCGAGGGGAAGAACATGAGGCCGACCCCAGCACAAAGAGGCAGAGCAATGCTCCTGTCGCAACGGTTTTCATGGCAGTGTCCCTCGCGGGCGGCATGGACTCTTGCGTCACAGGTTGTAAAGCTCTTCATCCTCCAGGACCGCGAAGCCGGCCTTCTTGACGACCTCCACGGCTTTTGTGAGTTGCGGCGGGTCAATCTCCATGCAACACACGCCGGTCTGGTGCGGCTGCAAGACGAACCCGTAGGCATCTTTGACGTTGATGCCGTTCTCCGCCAGAACGGACGTGAGCTTGTGGAAATTCCCGGGCTGATCGGGCACCGAAACGGCGACAATGTCCTTCAGGGCGCACGCGCAACCGACGTCGGCCAGCGCCAGATACGCATCGTTCGGTTTGTTCACGATGAGCCGCAGCAGCCCGTAGTCCCCCCGATCCTGAATGGTGAAGGCTCGGATATCGATATCGCTCTTGAAGAGGTTCTCCGAGATCGATTTCAGTCTGCCGGCCCGATTCTCGACGAAGATCGTCACTTGTTTTGCCATGGCGCCCTTCTTTCGTGGCGAGGCCATCTTGGCCTTGTCTTCGTAGATCGTGCGTCCTCGCACGACTTCTATAGGCGAGCGGGGACGCTCGCCCGACCTCAATCCTTGGGCCTGTCATCCACCACGCGCTTGGCCTTGCCCTCGAAGACGGGCAGCGACCCCGGCTCGTGGAGCTCGACGACCGGCGTGATCGTAATGGACGAACGCAGCTCCTCCTTGATCCGTTCCCGCAGGGCCTCCAGCTTCGAGACCTCACCAAGGAACAGCTTCGGATAGATCTCCACCTGAACGGTCAGCCGGTCCAGGGCGCCCTTCTTCTCGACGTGGATCTGGTAGTTCGTCGCCACCTCGGGAACCTTCATGATCTTCTCCTCGATCTGCGAGGGGAAGACATTGACGCCGTTGATGATGAGCATATCGTCGGTGCGTCCGAGGATCCTGGAGAGCCGCCGGTGCGTCCGGCCGCAATCGCAGCCTTCGGGATGGAGAAACGCAAGATCGCGCGTGCGGTAGCGGAGGATCGGCGTCGCCCGGCGCACGAGGTTCGTCAGGACCAGTTCGCCCTCCTCGCCGTCCTTTCGGGTCTCCCCGGTCTTCGGGTCGACGATCTCGGCGATGAAGGCGTCCTCCCAGACGTGCATGTCCTTCTTGCAGACGCACTCGAACGCGACGCCGGGCCCGTTCAGCTCGCTCAGGCCGTAGGAGTTGTAGGCGTCGATCTGCAGCAGGTCCTGGAGCTTGCGGCGCGTGTTCTCCGAGTGCGGCTCGGCCCCGATGA
>Ga0207752_1001044_pt1 | contig 12906 bp, 9 predicted proteins | sample Pon2CUnioCityCA_6_FD_187272 | JGI IMG/M metagenome (GOLD analysis project Ga0207752, IMG submission 187272) | Marine sediment microbial community from Union City, CA, USA - Pond 2C Sediment 2 (SPAdes) | ecosystem: Environmental > Aquatic > Marine > Intertidal zone > Salt pond sediment ... | reverse complement strand
GCAGGCGCCGCGGCAGCCGAGGTATTGGCCGTTGGCATCGAAGCGCGGGGTGCCGGTGATGCGCTCCCAGATCACCTCGCCCGACTGGCAGCGGATGCGCCGTTCTATGCTGAACGGGCGGTGCGCCTCGACCGCGGCGGCGATCTCCGCCCGCACCTGCTCGCGGTCGTCATCGACGATGTAGTCGTAGGGTGACTGGCCGAGCATCTGTGCCGCGGTGTAGCCGCGCACCAGCTGGCAGCGTTCGCTGACGAAGGTGAAGCGGGCTTGTGGGTCGGTTTCCCAGAGAAATTCGTTGACCGATTCGCTGACGTGGCGCAGGCGCTCCTCGCTTTCGCGCAGCGAGGCTTCGGCGCGGCGCCGGCTGCGTTCGCGTTCGCGCTCGCGCTGCTTCAGGTCGCTGGTGGTGCGCCGCAGCTGCAGGTGGGCGAACAGCGCGTAGCCGCCGAATGCGGCGCAGAGCAGATAGGCGAGGGTGTTGAGCCGCCGGCTGTGCTGGCGGGTTTCGGCGCGCAGGCGATCGAGCTGGGCTTTGGCGGCGGCGATGCTCTGTAGCAGCGGGGCGCTGTTTGCGCGCGGCCGCTGACCGATCCCGGCCCGCAGCCGGTCGACATTCGCCTGCAGTGTCTGCAGCGCTTGCTGTGCGGCCGGGTCGAGTTGCAGGTCGCTGGCTGCGGCGCGCAATTCGGCGCGGCTTTTATCGAGCGCGGAGCGGGTGGCATCGAGCGTGGCGCTGCCGTCGGGTGGGCTGGCGTGCTGCGCGCTCGCCGCCGCGCTCCAGCGCGCGATGTCCACTTCGAGCGCGTGTACCGCCTGCTGCAGGCGATGCAGCCGGGATTCCGGCGGGCTGGCGGCGCTGAGATAGACGTAGGCCGCGAGAGCCAGCGCTGCCAGTGGCAACAGCCAGCACAATTTGGCGAGCTTTTCCAGCTCGGGACTCCCCGGGCCGCGCGACCCCGTATGACGACTGTTCTGACTGTAGCGCATGCGGCGGCAAGTCCAAGCGACATGGCCATCGCGGTGTGTGCGGTGCAGCAATGATGGCGCGGTGGAGGCATTGCGTTTGGATCGCTTTGATCCGCCGCAGATCGGCGCAGAAGCGTCGTGCTATCGATAGCACGCAACTCGCACTATAATGTGCAGCCGCAGCATAGAAGACAGGCACGTTTCAGATGCGCGCTTCCACCTAAAAATCAGCACAGAGCGAGGAGGGATCAATGGCAGACCCGAGCGTCACCATAGTCGACAAGCAGAGCGGCCGCGAGGCCGAACTACCGGTGTACACCGGAACCCACGGCAAGGGCGCAGCGGATGTGCGCGGCCTGGAAAACAAGGTGGGCTACTTTACCTACGACCCGGGCTATGCCTCCACCGCCAGCTGCCGCAGCGCCATCACTTTCATCGACGGTGACAAGGGTGAACTGCTCTACCGCGGCTATCCCATCGAGCAGCTGGCCGAAAACAGCAACTATCTGGAAGTCTGCTATCTGCTGCTCTACGGCGAGCTGCCCAGTGCTGACGAGATGGCGAATTTTGATCAGACCATCACCAACCACACCATGGTCAACGAGGGCATCAAGGAATTCTTCGCCGGCTTCCGCTACGACGCCCACCCCATGGCCATGCTCTGTGGCACCGTCGGTGCGCTGTCTTCCTTCTATCACGACTCCATCGACATCAATAACCCGGATCACCGGGAGATCACCGCGCACCGGCTGATCGCCAAGATGCCGACCATTGCCGCGTACTGCTACAAGCACTACCTCGGCCAGCCCTTCATGTACCCCAAGAACACCGCGGGCTACGCGGAGAACTTTCTGCGGATGATGTTCGGCGTGCCGTCTAACAAGGAATTCCAGCCCTCGCCGACCATGGTCAAGGCGCTGGAGCTGATCATGATCCTGCACGCCGATCACGAGCAGAACGCCTCCACCTCCACGGTGCGCCTGGCCGGTTCCTCCGGCGCCAACCCCTTCGCCTGCATCTCCGCTGGCATCGCCACCCTGTGGGGCCCGGCGCACGGCGGCGCCAACGAGGCGGTGATCCACATGCTCGACGCCATCGCCGACTCCGGCGAGAGCATCGACAGCACCATCGCCCGCGCCAAGGATAAGGACGACCCCTTCCGGCTGATGGGCTTCGGCCACCGCGTCTACAAGAATTTCGACCCGCGCGCCACGCTGATCCGGCAGATGTGCCACGACCTGCTGGCCGAGATGAAAGGCGACACCGCCAAGTTCGAGATGGCCATGGAGCTGGAGCAGAAGGTGCTCGCCGACGACTACTTCGCCGAGCGCAAGCTGTACCCCAATGTGGATTTTTACTCCGGCCTGATCCTGCGCGCGATGGGCATCCCGCTGAACATGTTCACGGTGATCTTCGCCATGTCGCGGACCGTTGGCTGGATCTCCCACTGGCTGGAAATGCACACCGATCCCGAATACCGCATCGGCCGCCCGCAGCAGGTGTACATCGGCGCCGCGCGGCGCGACTACCCCACCGCCAAATAGCAGCCTCGGCGGCGGTCGGCGACGGCCGCCGCAGCGCGTCGCCGACCGGCGGCCGCTTGCTGTTCTGCGCACACAGACAGGGCGCCACCCCCATCTTCGCCGTGCCAGGCGGGGCGGGCTGGCGCGCAAAACCTTTTTGCGGCAAATCCGGCCAGGCACCGGCTCAGCCGGGTGGATTTGCGATGAGCGGGCGCGCCCAGGCTCGCGTTCAGGCGGCGGGATCCGCGCCGAGCCGCCGCAATGCGGTTTCGATCAGCTCTGTCAGCCGGGCGCATTGTTCGTCGTTCAGAGCATCCGCGTGCGGATCGGCGAACTGGCCGGCATCGTTGTCGAAATAGCGACCGGAGGCGGCGGCGAATTCATCGGACAGCGCCGCGCGGACGATGATTTCGGCGCCGATGCCGACATCTTTGCCATCGATGCCGAAGCCCTCGCGCACCATTTTGGTGGCCAGCAGCGAGCCGGGGTTGACCGCCACCACCGCCGGCCCGGCATCGCCCAGCGACTGCGCCAGATCGCGCGACCACATGGTGATCGCCAGCTTGCTCTGGGCGTAGACGTCGATGTCCTCGGCGAGGTGTATCTCGCCGAGCAGCACTTTCGGGTCCACCGGTGACTGCGCCGCGGACGACAGGTTGATGATCCGCCCGTCGGCAGCGAGCAGCGGCAGCAGGCGCCGGCTCAGCAGATAGGGTGCGAAGGTGTTGACCACGAAACGCAGATCGAAACCATCGGCGCTGATCGGCGTCGCCGTCTTCAGCACCCCGGCGTTGTTGATCAGCACATCGAGCCGGTCGTGCTCGGCCGCCAGCGCAGCGGCCAGCGCTTCGACCTCAGCCAGATCGCCCAGATCCGCGCGGTAGCTCTGCACGCTGCCAGCGCCTTCGCACAGCGCCGCCAGCGCCTGCTCCGTCGCCGCCAGCCTGGTGGCGCTGCGGCCGTGGATCAGCAACTTGTGGCCTCGGCCGACCAGTGACCTGGCGGCGGCGAGGCCGATGCCATCGGTGGCGCCGGTGAGGAGAATGGTTTTTGGCATCGGCAAGCTCCGTCAGTCGGCCGGCTGCGGGCCGGAAAATTCGGGTGGTGGTTGCAGCGGCAGTTCGACCACGAAGCGCGCGCCGCCATTGCTCGGCGCCTGCACGCCGATACCGCCGCCGTGGTGTTCGACGATGGCGCGGCAGATAGTCAGGCCGAGGCCGCTGCCCTGCGGCTTGCCGTGCTGCTGGTTGGCCACCTGCTGGAATTTGGCGAAAATCTTTTCGCGCAGTTCGGCGGGGATGCCCGGGCCGTTGTCGGTCACCGCGATCTGTATGCCGTCGCCGCGCCGCTTCAGCGATAGCGAGACCTCGCCGCGCTGCTCGTCGCAGAACTTGGCGGCGTTGGAGAGCAGGTTGATGAGCAGCTGGATGATGCGGTCGGCATCCACCCATGCCGGCAGCGGCCGCGCCGGCAGATCGAGCCGCAGGTCGATGCCGCGCTCGCGGTAGAGCTGGCCGACGGCGGCCGCGGCGTCGCCGAGCAGGGCGCCGAGATCGTGCTCTTCGATGCGCCAGTCCATGCCGCCGGATTCGATCTTGGCCAGGTCGAGCACGTCGTTGATCAGCCGCGTCAGGCGCTCGCTCTCCTTGACCACGATGCGCAGAAATTCGCTGCGTTGCCCGGCGTCCAGATCCGGGTTGTCGAGCAGGATTTCGGAGAACGAGCGGATCGAGGTCAGCGGCGTGCGCAGCTCGTGGCTGACGGTGGAGACGAATTCATCCTTCAGCCGATCCAGCTCTTTGAGGCGCTCGTTGGCGGCGCGCAGATCGGCGGTGGCGGCCTGCAGCTGGCGCGATTTGCTCTCCAGTCGGCGGCTGTATTCGAGCACCTGCGAGGTCTCGTCGAGGATTTCCATCACCCCCTCGATGGACAGTGCCTCGCCGCGCACCACGCTGGTCACCATGACGTGCGCCGAGGCGGTGCCGATCGCCCCGGCGAGCAGCTGCTCGGTGAACTGGATCAGCGCCGGGTCGGCGTGCAGATCCTCCACCGCCAGGCCGTGGCGGGCGGCGTAACCGGCCAGCGCGCGGTCGCTGCGGCGCTCGCCGAGAAAGCGCACCGCCAGCGCGCGCAGCTCGGCGACGCTGGCATCGCCGCGCAGGCCCAGACCGGACTGGCCGGCGCGCTGCGGGTCGCAGAACAACGCCGCCTGGACGCGCTCCATGGCGCCGCGCTGGCTGAACAGCGAGACCCCGACCAGCAGGCCGATATTGCTCAGCAGGCTCCAGAACACCGCGTGGCTGACGCGATCGAAGCCCTCCAGCCCGAACAGCGCGTAGGGCTTGAGCAGGGCGATGCCGAAGGGCCCGTCGCTGACGAAGCTCTCGGCCAGCCAGCCGCTCTGCGCGAAACCCGGCAGCAGCAGGGTGTAGCTCCACACCGCGAAGCCACCGAGCAGCCCGGCGATGGCCCCGGCGCGGCTGGCACCGCGCCAGTACAGGCCGACCAGAATCGGCGGCGCGAACTGCGCCGCGGCGGCGAAGGACACCAGCCCGGTGGTCACCAGGGCGAAGGATTCGCCGATCAGGTGGTAGTAGAGATAGCCGAGCAGCAGCACGGCGAGGATCGTCCAGCGGCGGATGGCGAGGATCAGCGGGCCGAGCTGGCGGTCGCCGAGTCGCGATATGTTGCCGCGCAGCAGCAGCGGCATCAGCAGGTCATTGCTGACCATCGTCGCCAGGGTGATGGTGGCGACGATGACCATCCCGGTGGCCGCCGACAGGCCGCCGATGAACACCAGCATCGCCAGCCACTCGTGCTGCATCAGCATGGGGATGGTCAGCACGTAGGTGTCCGGATCGATGGCCGCGCCACGCTGCGAAAACAGCAGCGCGCCGCCGAGCGCGATCGGCAGCACGAACAGGTTGATCACCAGCAGATACAGCGGGAACAGCCAGGCCGCGGTGCGGATGTGCTCCTCGTTGACGTTCTCCACCACCGCGACCTGAAACTGGCGCGGCAGAAACATGCTCGCCAGCATCGCCAGCAGGGTCAGCGTCAACCAGCTGGTGTAGCCGCCGGGAATCGCCTCGAGGCTGAGCAACTCGGCCAGCTGCGGCGACTCGGCGGCGCGCGCGAAGATATCCGCCGGGCCGTCGTAGAGGCCGAAGGCGACGAAGCCGCCAACCGCTAAAAAGGCCGCCAGCTTGACCAGCGACTCGCAGGCGATCGCCGCCACCATGCCCTCGTGGCGCTCGGTCAGATCGATGTGCCGGGTGCCGAAGACAATCGTGAACGCGGCCAGCAGCAGCGCCGCGTAGAGGGCGCTGTCCTCCAGCATCGGCACGTTGCTGGCGGCCGCCGGCACGCGCAGATCCGGATAGCCGCCGAGCACCTGATAGCTGGTGCTGATGGCTTTCAGCTGCAGCGAGATGTACGGCATGATGCCGACCACCGCGATCACCGTCACCAGCCCGGCGAGCAGCTGGCTCTTGCCGTAGCGCGAGGCGATGAAATCGGCGATCGAAGTGATTCGCTGCGCCTTGGCGACGCGCACCATCTTGCGCAGCACCAGCCACCACAGCGCCGCCATCAGCGTCGGCCCCAGGTAGATGGGCAGGAAGCCGAGCCCGGTGGAGGCGGCGCGGCCGACGCTGCCGTAGAAGGTCCAGGCGGTGCAGTAGACGGCGATCGACAGCGCGTAGACCCAGGGGTTGGCGATGATCGAGCGGCCGCGATCGGCGCGCCGGTCGGCGTACCAGGCGATGGCGAACAACACCCCGAGGTAGAGCGCCGCGGTGGCGATGATCGCCGCGCCGGAGAGCATCAGCGGCCGCCCCCGCCCGGCGCATCGTCGCCGCCATCGCCGTGGCGAACATCGCTGTCGTGCGCGCCAGCGCCGCCGGGCTTGATGCGCGCGTCCGGCAGCGTGCGCTGCGCGCCATCGCCATCGCCATCGCCATCGCCATCGCCATCTCGTTCCAGCAGCAGTGCCGCCAGAGCGATCAGCAGCGCCCAGACGCCGAACAGCCAGACCACCGGCAGCGGCAGACCAAACAGCGCGCCGCGCTCAAACAGCGCCAGCAGCGGGAAGTTGAACAGCAGAAAGCCCAGCGCGGCGAGCGCGATCAGCCGCGGCCCGCGGCGGTTCTCGCCGCGCGCTTCGGCGGGCTGTGCCGGGTCGCGCCGCTGTCCGCCGTCGCGCGTCATCGGCGTTTCAGAATTGCGCCTGGCGGCGGCGCACTTCGAGCATTTCCTCGCCCGCCGCCAGCGCTTCGCCGAGGGTTTCGATACCGCGCGAGCGCAGCATCGGCAGCAGTCGCAGCAGCAGCTCGGCACCGATCAGTGAATCGCCCAGCGCACTGTGCCGGCGCTGGCCCAGATCGATGCCGAAGCGCGCCGCGCTGCCCTCCAGGGTGTGATCGCTCTCCTCCGGGTGCAGCCACACGCCGAGCAGCAGCAGATCGAGCACCGGCTGGTTGAACTCGACCCCGGCGCGCTGTTCGGCGAGCTTCAGAAAGCGCATGTCGAAGGCGGCGTTGTGCGCCACTAGCACGGCCTGCTCGCCGACGAAGTCGTGAAACTGCGGCAGCACCACCTCCAGCGGCGGCTTGTCGGCGATGATGGCATCGTCGATGCCGTGAAAGCGCGTCGAGCTGCGCGGGATCGGCCGCCCCGGGTTGATCAGCCGCTCGAAGCTCTCGCCGCCGAGCAGGCGGCCGTTGACCACCCGCACCGCGCCCAGTGCGACGATCGCGTCGCCCTGCGACGGCCTCAGCCCGGTGGTCTCGCAATCGAAGACCACGAACTCCAGCTCATCGAGGCGGCGGTCGGCCAGCGGGCCGTGCTCATGATCGGCGCTGGCCAGCTCGAAGTCGTAAAACTCCGGGCGCGGCGGCAGCTTTTCGCGCGGCGCCTGCCACTGTCGCGGCGAAGCCGGCAGCGGCAGCCGCAGCAGCGCCAGCGCCTCGCGCCGCGGGTGGCGCTGGCTCCACAGCTCGCTGTCGTGCAGCTCGACCACCTGCGCCGCGGTGATCGCGCCGGCGGTGGCTTCGGGCAGCGCCTCTTCGAGCCAGCCGAACAGCGTGCTGTCGGCGATCCGCTCGCCGCGCCAGATGATGTCGAGGTAGACGCGGTTGTCGCCGAGCAGTGCCTCGACATCGAAGTGGCTCTGCCCGGTGTGCGTCGCAGTGCGTCGCAGCAGGTGTTCGAGCAGCGCCAGCAGGCCGTTGCTGTCGACGTGCAGCCACAGCGGCATGCCGGTGGCGGTGATTTCGATATCGCTCGGCGCGAGGCGATGCTGCAGTGCGGCAAAAAGATCCGCGGAGTAGGCGTCGACCAGCAGCCACTGCGCCCCGGCGAGGCGCCGCTGGCCGTCGGCGGCGCGCGCCAGCTGCGCCGACAGGGCCTGTGATTCATCCGCCACCACCCGCACGAAGCGCGCGCGGCTGGCGGCGTCCATCTCCGGGTGTGCGCTGAGGTTTTCGCCGGCGGCGCGCAGATTGGCCAGCGGCCCGCGCTGGCCTTCGAGCAGCGCGTGCAGCAGGCCATCGCGGCGGCGCAGGCCGTCGATCCGGCGGGTGGCATCCTCGAAGCTGAGGGCGAAGCCGGCCTGCGGCGTGGCAGTCGGCGCTGCGCCGCTGTCACCGGTGGGCAGCAGCGTCATGCGGCACTGCAGCAGCAGTTGGCCATCGAGCGCTGAGCAGATGAAGTCGCCACCGCGGTTGCCGGGTGCCGGGGATTCGCCGGCCAGACGCAGCAATTGCAGCTGGTGACTCAGCGGTGCGCGCGGCAACAACGCGTAGATCGAGCGGCCGAGACCGACCGGGGCGTTGCTGCCGAGAATGCGCAGCGCCGCCGGGTTGTACAGCAGGATGCTGCCGCCGGCATCGCAGACCAGCACGCCGCTGTCCAGCTCGCGCAGGATCAGCTCCAGCCGCTGGCGCTGTTGGTCGGCCTCGCTGGCGCCGGTCTGCAGCGCCTTGGCGACGCTGTGCCGGGCCTCCTGCAGCTGGCCGATGAGTGCTTCGATGGCTGCCGGCAAGCTGCCGAGCTGGTGCCGTGGCGGCAGCTGCGGGACCTCGCCGGGGCGGCCGTGGGCGGCGATTTCGCAGGCCGCGGCGACGCTGTGCAGTGGCCGCAGCAGGCGCAGATCGAGCAGTGCCCAAACGATCACCAGCAGTGCCACGCCGGCCAGCAGCGGCAGCAGGATGGCGCCCAGCGCGCGGTATTGCAGCTCGCCGGCGGGCAGCGTCGGAAACAGCAGCCAGCCGGCGGCGAGGCCGGCGGCGGCGAGCGCCGCCAGCGCCGGGATCAGCCACAGCCATAAGCGTTTGCGTTGGGTCATCGCCATTTCAGCCTCGCCTTGCGCGCGCCGTCATCTGCCGTCATTCGGCATCGCTCGCGTCACCCGTCGATTCGTCCAGCGCAGCGCTGACCACGGTGACGATCTCCTGGGTGGCGAAGGGTTTGGTGAGGTAGTCGTCGGCGCCCAGGGCGAGCCCTTTTTCGCGCTCGATGTCACGGCCCTTGGCGGTCAGCATGACGACTTTGATCGCCGCGCTGGCCGGGTCGCCCTTGAGCGCTTCGCAGACCTCGTAGCCGTTTTTGCGCGGCATGTTGACGTCGAGCAGGATCAGATCCGGCGGCTCGCTGGCGACCGCTGCGAGCGCCTGCTCGCCATCGCCGGCGGTGCTCACCCGGTAGCCGGCCTGGCGCATCAGAAATTCCAGCGAGAGGACGATGTTCGGTTCGTCGTCGACTATCAGGATGTGCTTGCTCATCGCGGCCTTTCCTTCATTCTCTGCGCTCGCCCCACCCGCGCCGGCGCGTATCGTCGGCGCTCTGGCCGCGGCGGCGCTGTATCGTCCGGGCGGCAGTCTGCGCGCACACGTTGTTTGTGCCATGTTCTGTCGCTGTCACGGGGGCGTCAAGCGGTGTGCTGTGAGTTGTGACCCAGCGGTGGCCGGCAATGCTGGCTGTGCCCGGTACACAGACCCGCCACCGCGCGCCCGCTGGATTTACAATGCCTGCCCGATACCCGCTGCGGAGATCCGCCATGCCTCACCCCCAAGCACCCGCCCGCTGGCGCGGCATCGCCCGCCGCGTGCCCGGCCAGGCCACCAGCGATGGCGCCGGCGTGCGCCTGACGCGCAGCCTCGGCAGCCGCGCGCTGTTGCAGCTCGACCCCTTCCTGTTGCTCGACGAATTCCGCAACGACGACCCGCAGGCCTACATCGCCGGCTTTCCGCCGCACCCGCACCGCGGTTTTGAGACCGTCACCTACATGCTCGCCGGGCACATGCGCCACGAGGACAGCATGGGCAACACCGGCCACCTCGGCCCCGGCGCGGTGCAGTGGATGAGCGCCGCCTCGGGCATCATCCACTCGGAGATGCCCGAGCAGGAGGACGGCCTGCTGTGGGGATTCCAGCTGTGGGTCAACCTGCCGGCGGCGGAGAAAATGGCCGCGCCGCGCTATCAGGACATCCCCGCCGAGGGCATCCCCGAGGGCGTCGATGAGGCCGGCGTGCGTTTGCGGGTCATCGCCGGGCGCAGCGAAATCGGCGGCCGGCCGCTGCGTGGCCCGGTGCAGCCACGCGCCAGCCAACCGCTGTATCTGGATATCTCGCTGCCGGCCGGGACGGCCTTCGAGCAGCAACTGCCGGCGGCCCACAATGCGCTGGTCTACCCGGTCGAGGGCGCGCCGCTGATCGCCGGCGAAGCACTCGCCGAGAAGACCCTGGCGGTGCTCGGCGAGGGCGACGCGCTGCGCATTGCCGCCGGTGACGCCGCAGCTCGCGCGTTGCTCATCGCCGGGCAGCCGCTGGGCGAGCCGATCTCGCGCTACGGCCCCTTCGTGATGAACAGCCACGAGGAGATCCAGCGCGCGCTGGATGACTACCGTCGCGGCGAGCTGGTGCAGGCGCGCGGCTGAGGCGGCGTCAACGCGCCGCGCCAGCCGCGGTGCGCAGCGCTACTCGGCGAGCAGCGACAGCTCGCCGGCAGCCACCGCCGGCGGCGTATCGGCGAGCGTATCGGCGACGCGGATCGTCAGCCGTTCGATCTGCTGCACGCCGGCGTCATTCTCGAACCAGATCGGCACCTGCCACTCGCCGCTGCGACCGAGGCGGATGCGCCGCCAGGTGCGATAGCGCACCGCGCCGTTGATCGAGAACTTGCTGATGTCGCGGGTGATGCCGTCGTGCTGGTACTGCATCAGCACCCGGCCGCGCTGGCCGCGCGGGACCAGAAAGTTCATCCACGCGTAGACGCTCTGCCCGGGGCGCAGGCTCTCGCCGAGGATCTCTTCGCTGCACTCGTTTTTCAGCCGGCCCGAGCGGTGCACGCCGTTGCACAGCTTGAAATCGGCCAGCACCGGCAGCTGCGCCCGTGGACTGAAATAGTAGTTGAGCACGTTGCGCACCTCGGCCGGGCGCGGTGGGGTGAAGACTTGCGCCGCTTCGGCGTCGCCCGCTGCTGCGGAATCGGCCGCAATCGCCGGCTCGCTTGCCGGCTGAGGCGGGTGCGACGGGTGGCTCGGTGGCTCGGCGGCGCGACCGAGCTGCACGCTGGCGATGGCGGCGCTGCCGGCGAGCACGGCGGCGATGGCGGTACGGGTATCAAACATCGGTTTGTCTCCTTTGTTGCAGGTCGGGCCGGGCGGCTCGACGGGAGACATTCAAGCGCTGCAATCGGGCCGCGGCGGGGCACAAATCTGCCGCGCCGGCGATGGATTGTGGCCAATCGTGGCGTACCGTAAATGGGCCGCAAGCGGCGCCGGCGCTGTGGCACACTGCGCCGCCATGAGCCAACGCATCGCACTGGTCGAAGACGAACCGCTGATCCGCGACAACTACCGCGAGTCGCTGCAGCGCCAGGGCTATCGCGTCGACGCCTACGCCGACCGCGCCGCGGCGCTGGCCGGCTGCGCACTCAATCCGCCGCAGCTGGCGATCATCGACATCGGCCTCGGCGACGAGCCGGAGGGCGGCTTCGATCTGTGCCGCGAATTGCGCGCCGGCGATGCCGCGCTGCCGATCATCTTCCTGACCGCCCGCGACTCCGAGCTGGATGCCATCTGCGCGCTGCGCCTGGGTGCCGACGACTATCTGGTCAAGGGCATCAGCCTCGCCCATCTCAGCGCCCGGGTCGCCGCGCTGCTACGCCGCGTGGCCGCACTGCGCGAGCCGCCGCAGGCATCGCAGCGCCTGCAGCGCGGCGCGCTGACGCTGGATCTGGATCGCCTCGACGCCAGCTGGCGCGGCCAGCCGCTGGGATTGACGCTGACCGAATTCTGGGTGGTCCACGCGCTGGCCCGCCACCCTGGCCACGTCAAATCGCGCGAGCAGCTGATGCAGGCCGCCAACGCGGTGATGGACGAGGCCAGCGTCAGCTCGCTGGTCAAGCGCACGCGGCGCAAGTTTCTCGCTTTGGATCAAGGCTTTGCCGCTATCCAGACCGCCTACGGCATGGGCTATCGCTGGCGTGCCGACGAGCCCGCTGGCGACCACCATGGCGACCACGATGGCGAGCGCGGCGGCCATAACCGCGACGCCGGCCAGTGAGCCTGCGCCGCCAGGTGCTGTTGCTGGCGCTGCTCAGCCTGCTGCTGCCCTGGGCGGGCTACGCCTATCTCGGCGAGCTGGCGCAGACTCTGCGCGCCGGCCAATTGCAAGCGCTGCTGGCGCGTGCCGAAGTGGCCGCGCGCTTGCTGGCGCGCGACTTCCCGGCCGCTGGCGCCAGCCTGCCGGACGAGCGCGACATCTACGCCCAGCGGCTGCCGGCACCGCTGGCGCTGGATGGCTACGACGACGACTGGAGCACCGTGCCCGGCGCTGCCCGCCGGTTCCACTTCGGTGACCACAAGCGTGGTCCGGTGGCGGCCAGTGGACAGGTCGCCGAGGTGGCGCTGCGCGCCGCCGAGGACGGCCAGCGGCTGTACCTGTTTTTGCGCGTGCGCGACGACCACCAGCGCTACGAGCGCCCGCTGCCGCCACCGGCCGACGACGAGCGCCGCCGCTTCCGTGGCGAACCCCCCGGGCGCCTCGGCGACCACCTGCTGCTGCGCCTGTCGCTGCAGGGCGGGCCGCGCCGCGACTACCTGCTCGCCACCCCGGCGCCGGGCCGTCTGCAGGCGCGCTACCGCGGGCCGCGCCGCGCCGGTCGCCGCGCGCTGCTGGTCGAGCCACGCATCCGCGGCAGCTGGCAGGACACCGGCGAAGGCTACAGCCTGGAGCTGTCGCTGCCGCTGCCGCCGGCCGCTGCAGAGTTCGCTTTCGCGGTGCTCGACGCCGATGCCGAGGGCGACGACCCGCGGCAACGCTGGAGCGGCACCGCCGACCCCCTGCGGCCCGCTGCCAGCGGCGGCCGCCTGCGCCGCGGCGAGCCGGCGCTGGCGGCGGCGCTGGCACAACTC
>Ga0207752_1001043_pt1 | contig 12909 bp, 11 predicted proteins | sample Pon2CUnioCityCA_6_FD_187272 | JGI IMG/M metagenome (GOLD analysis project Ga0207752, IMG submission 187272) | Marine sediment microbial community from Union City, CA, USA - Pond 2C Sediment 2 (SPAdes) | ecosystem: Environmental > Aquatic > Marine > Intertidal zone > Salt pond sediment ... | reverse complement strand
AAAAATATTTCGGTTGTCATTTTTGTAAAAAGCATGCATATCCTTGAGTTCAAAACAAAAAAATGCTCATCGCCATTTTTTTATGAATAGGTCAGGTTAATTGTTTAATTTAATCCCTTCTCTATTAAAAAGCAAATTTTTTATTTCTTGATTAATCTTTTTTGAGAATGTATAGTGAGTTTTCAATACTATTTACAATTTTTAACACTTTTAAACATAACTCATCATAATATAATAATTATGAAAACAGTCGTCATCCTTTCCATGCCGCGGAGCGGTTCTTCTCTTCTTTCAGGCGTCCTTTACCGTTTAGGGATTTGGATGGGGAAAGAAGACCATATGAAAATAGGCAAACATCTGAACAAATACGGCTGCTATGAAAATCAAGATTTTATCGGATTTAATGAAAACATGCTCTTCAAGTCCAAAAGACTCTTAAACCAGGCACGAAGGCTTGACGACAGCGATGGTCTTGTAGAAAAAGCGGTCAGGGAAAATGAAGACCGGATCATAGAAATCATTCGAAAAAACGAAAGGGAGCTCTGGGGCTTTAAAAATCCCACCATGATATACACCCTCCCTTATTTCCATCATCATCTCAAAAACCCCTACTATATCAGTTTGAAACGTGATTCTAAAAGCATTGCTAATTCTCTAAAAAGAGCCGCTAAATTCAAAAACTGGCTTCCTGAAATAAGACATGAATTCCTCTACTTTTCCCCAATCGAAAAGCTTGAAATCATAACGCGATTCATTAAGGTCTTTTTAACCTCCGGCTTTATCTTCACACATGAATCCCTTTACGAAGAAATCGCAAAAGACGGTTATAGAAGAATAGACGATTTCCTTAACGGGAAAAAATACCTTGACCTCAAACTCATCGAGCTTCTGGAAGACTCAGAGAAGATCATCCAGAGGATAATTGATTTTCTTGGGATATCACCGACTGAGGAACAAACAGAAGACGCGTTGGGTTTTATAAATCCTGACTTAATAAAATCCTGAGAAATCCCCTTTACGACAATGCTAAATGAAATTTTTTATGAGATGTTCGAACAGATGCCCAGGCAGGGCCCTGGAAAGTCAGAATACACAAAAAGAGCGCTCTCTTTTTGTGCCATCCCTGATGCACCTCAGATCCTTGATATCGGATGCGGCACAGGGGCACAAACCCTCTCTCTCGCAGAAAACACAGACGGCCTCATAACGGCTGTGGACAATTATGGCCCTTTTCTTGCGGAGCTGAGAAAAAAGGCATCAAGATCAGGACTCTCTAAAAAAATCCAGACTTTCCAGAGCGATATGAACCGACTTTCTTTGAAACAAAAATTCGATCTCATCTGGAGTGAAGGCGCCATTTATGTTATAGGTTTTGACAAAGGACTGAGAGAATTTAAAAATCTTATACACCCGGGAGGGTTCATGGCTGTCACAGAAGTGGCATGGACAAAAGCAAATCCACCCAGGGAAGCTGTTGCCTACTGGGAAAAAGAATACCCGGCCATTACTGATGTCGCCGGTAATATCAGTATCATAAAGGACGCAGGATATAAGCTCGTTCATCATTTTATCATGCCCCAGGATGCCTGGGATGAATTCTACTCGGCTTTAAAACACATCACCATCAAGATGAAAAAGAAATACAAAGACAACAAGGAAGCGGAAAAGGTTATTGACTATGTTGTCAAAGAGATTGAAGCCTATGAAAAGTTCAGTGAATTTTACGGCTATGTTTTTTTTATCATGAAAAACTAAAAATGATAAAGAGACCATACTCTAAATATTATTTATCTTCTTGACTTTGAGCACTTGACTGTTCAGCCCCTTCTATGTTATCAGAATGATTAAATCAAATACATAAATGAGGAGGGATGAATGAAGTTCATAAAAGTCATTTGTTTGATAGGGATATTGTTATTGGTTTTCGGATGTCAGAAAAAGGCTGAAGAAGGGCCGGCTGAAGTTGCTGAAAAAGCCGAAGAAACGGCAGAAGCTCCTGCAGAGGAAGCGTTTTCTATAGAGGAAGTTCAGGCTTTTGACGGTGTTTATCTTCCCGTAACGGGCAGCTATGAAAATTTTGAGGAAGCTGTCACTGATCTCATGGCCGCTGTTCAGGAACAAGGTATAATTCCTGCGGGACCGATGATCGGTATCTATTATGATGATCCTGAAATCACTCCCGTTGAAGAACTATCCTGGGAAGTAGGCTTTCAAGTTGCAGAAGGAACGGAAGTGCAGGAACCTTTGATGCTGAAAAAATGGGAATTCACAAAGGTGGTCAAAGCCGTACATGTAGGACCTTATGAAGAAACAGCCAACATGTATGCAGATATTTTCAAATTCATGGCAGAAAAAGGCTTAACCCAAGCCGGCCCTGTAATGGAGCGTTTCTTGGATAATCCAGAAGAAGTCGCCCCGGAAGAACTCAAAACTGAAATCTGGATTCCTGTTCAATAATCTCAAGCTCTCTGAGACTCGACATTCAATCTTCCGGATCCTGTTGATATGAGAGAATATCTCCGGGCTGGCAATCCAGCGCTTTGCAAACAGCATCCAGAGTGGAAAATCGGATAGCCCGGGCATGTCCCTGCTTGAGAACAGATAGATTTTGAACGGTTATTCCCACTTTTTCCGAAAGCTCTGTTAAGGTCATTTTTCTTTTAACCAGCATTAGGTCCAGGTTTATTTGAATAGACATTGTGCACCGCTTATATAGTGAGATTTCTTTCTTTCTGGAGCTCTAATCCAGATTCAAATACTTTGCCAATGACCAGAATCCCTAATCCTATTAAAAACAGTTTGAAAAAGCCATTCCAGACTAGGTCTACAAAATTGGCAGAACTGAAGGCGCTATCAAATCCCTTTATCAGAATTTTCCCCAGAATATCAATGGGGATAAGAACAAAGACAGCATAGGCAATGTTTTTAATACGCTGAACATTAGCCACTTCAAATGGAGACTTTGCTTTGATCGAGCGAAGGATTTTCCGGAGATAAAAGATGATCAGCACAAAAATGATCGAGTTAAAAAACCCAGCCAGAGAAATCCCCGTCTGGATCACAACGCTTTTAAATCCTCCTGATTTTGCAATGATAATAAAACCCATCACAAGGGCCAAGACCAGTCCCACAACCGCAAAGATCCAGATAATATCGACCATAAGAGAAAAGGCCCTGACAAACGAAGATTGAATCTCTTTCTTGTTTCCTTTCATTCATCACTCCTTTATTTTTTTTCATAGCATAAGCGATGATTTATCGTTTGTCAAGTATTTTTTATTGATTTTCATTAAATTATTAATGCTAATCAATACTCTTCGGAGGAAAAACACCCTTAACTTTATTCCTTATTGATACGAAGAGAAAATATCTCTATTTGTTCTTAACGTATTTGTCGAACCACTCAAACATCTCAGCCAGAACATGGAAGACAGATTCTTCAGCTCTGTAGCCGTGGCTTTCATGAGGCAGCATCACCAGCCTGACCGTGGCTCCATGGCCTTTCAGCGCATGGAACAGGCGTCTCGATTGAATGGGAAATGTTCCGGAATTGTTGTCTTTTTCACCATGGATGAGCAAAATGGGCTCATTGATTGTATCCGCATGCATAAACGGCGATATCTTGAAGTATATCTCCGGTGCCTCCCATAAGGTTCTCCGCTCGCTCTGGAACCCAAAAGGCGTCAAAGTCCGGTTATAGGCTCCGCTCCGGGCAATCCCAGCAGCAAAAAGGTCACAATGGGCCAGGAAATTCGCTGTCATAAAGGCTCCGTAGCTGTGTCCCCCGACTCCTACCCTTTCAGGATCAATAATACCCTCGGCATCCAAATAATCAATGGCTGCCTTGGCACCGCTCACGATCTGATCGATGAACGTGTCATTCATTGTTTCCGGGTCTCCCACAATGGGAAGCTGGGCTCCATCCAGAACAGCATAACCCTGTGTCACAAAGAAAAGCTGCGAAGTTCCGCGGAAAAAAGTGAACCGGTTGGGAGAGCTTCTTACCTGGCCGGCTACACTGGGGTCGCTGTATTCCAGAGGATACGCCCAAAACACAAGGGGAAGGCGCTGGCCTTCTTTATAATCAGGAGGCAGGTAAAGAGTCCCGCTGAGGTCCACTCCGTCGTCTCTCTTGTATTTGACAAGCTTTTTGATCATTCCGGTCATCTGAGGGGCCGGATCCTTATAATCAGTCAAAGCCATCCGCTTGCCGCTTTTCAGATCGAGAACAAAATAATTAGGAGGTTCTGTTTTGGACTGAAAGTTAATGATGATCCGATCTCTGGATTTCCCTGTAAAATCAACAAATGATTCATAACAGTCCTCACCGGATTGAAATATCCGCTCTGTTTTCATTGTTTTGAGGTTCATCTTATCCAGAAAGGGCCGTTCTCCCTGGGGATTGGCTCCCCGCCCGCTCAGAAAAATCCAGTCCTTGTCCTGGAGAACCACCCGTTCTCCATTGGAAGTTATGGTATACACAGGACGGCCCGGGTCATTATAGCGGTCATGTATGCTGAGATCGATGATCTTCTTGGGTTCCATGGAAGGATCATCCACATCGATCAAATAAGTGGTCCGCCAGCGGCGCTTCCAGTCGTACTCAGTGAGAAAAGCCATACCCGGGCTCTCAAGCCAAGTGATGCCCGAATAACGCTGCCCGACTTTTATGACTTCCTGAGGATCCTCTTTAAAGGGAAAGGACTGTGTCATTACTCTATCCCGGTGAGGAACCTCTTTATCCGGATTTCCTTCATCCAGAGCTTCCACCCAGATAAGGCTGGCCGGTTGAAGAGCACGCCATTCAACAGACCGGATCCCCTTAGGCACACCCCGCATAGGAACATCATCCGCCAGAGGGACCTCAGCCAGCAAATGGACCAGATTCCCATCCATATCCCAGATTTCTAGATTATGAGTGAAATAATAATAAGGAACGCTGTAGGAATAAGGCTTCTTGATCCTGTGGACCAGCAGAAGGGAGCCGTCCGGCGAAGGATCCGCAGAGACATAGACAGCCGGCTCTCCGAAATCTTCAGTCTCTCCGGTAGTCACATCGATCTTTTTCATTTGAGAAGTGGCATAATAAGTAAAAAGCTCCTCGTCATAGGGTGTTTCAAGAAGGTCCTGATAGGTCCATACTTTGGCAAATTTTCCGGAGACTTCCTGAATATGGGGGCCTACGGGTACCGTAGGTTCCTCAGGGGGCTTTCCTCTGTCTTCAGGAACCATATAAGCCAGAATATGCTTGTTATCCGAGAGCCAGCTAAAACCTGAACCAAGAACAGCATTTATCGCCGGGCCGGTGAGCTCTTTCACCTTACCTGTTTTTGCCTCCACGGCCCAAAGCTCCACTCCATCATCCAGATAGCGCGTGAAGGCAAACCAGGCTCCGTCATTTGACCAGCGGGGAAAACCGAACCTGGCCTCTTCAGGAAGCTTTACAGGAATGACCTCGCCTTTCTCAATGGTCATAATGGTCAAGGACGTCATAAAATAGGTCTGCTGCCTTGAATTATTCAAAGGTGTGATCCGTGTTCCAGCCAGCCGAAGTAAGGGCTGTGCCATATAAGCTAGGGACGGCATGGTTTCATAGGTATAAAAAAGGGCTCTTTTTCCATCCGGGCTCTTAGACGCCTGGGGAGGCGAAGGAGCTTTCAGGATATCGATCACTTCCTGAGGGGGCTTTTTATAAGTCTCCTGCCCCTGCAAAAAAAGGCTGTTCATAAAAACCAAAAGAAAGAAAACCACACATGTTTTCCTTTTACCATTCATTGTTTTCCCTCCGGCATTTGTATCATAAGAAAATCAAATATGACTTATCATAGTATAAAAAAAGCAGAAATCCAATATTTTGTTTGACAAATTACAGCTGATATTATTATATATACTAAAATAATACATATATGATTTATGGAGATATATTATGTCATCAAAAACATTGATTGCCGCGGCTTATAAGCCGGTTATTCTTTCCATCCTTCAAGCGGGCGAAAGTTATGGATACCAGATCATAAAAAAAGTCCGCCAGGCATCAGGGGGAAAACTGGAATGGCCCAGCTCACTGCTTTATCCGGTACTTCACAGGCTGGAAAAAGAAGGACTGATCCAATCTCAATGGAAACTTTCAGAAAAAGGAAGGATGCGGAGGACTTACCGCATCACAGAGTCAGGGCAAGAAGAACTGAGTGCTGAGAAGCAGCTCTGGTTTAATGTTCACAACACACTTATAAAATTTTGGAAAACAGCAGAGGTCCTGGATTGACATAATGGGCTGAAAGGGGCAGAAACCCATGAATAATTTTGATTTAGAAAAAGCCATTAAAAAGTGGAAAAAATCTTTGTTCAAGGATCCGGGACTGGAAGAAAATCATGTCATCGAGCTCGAGGAGGGACTGCGCGAGGAGATCGAAGAACTCACTGAAGAAGGAATGAGTGAGGAGGAAGCATTCCTCCGCGCCACAAAGGAATTCGCTCCGGCTGACATCCTTGGAAGCGAGTTTTATAAGGTGAGGACCACACGCCGATCAGGCCGGCCGCCCTGGCAGGCTCCACGTTTTATGCCTTCGCTTTTCTGGCACTATCTTAAGACCGCCCTCCGCAAGATCAAGCGGCAGAAGATCCATTCTCTCATCAATGTGACTGGTTTGTCAGTCGGCATGGCCTGTTTCCTCATGATCATGACTTCAGTTCAATTCGAAATGAGTTTTGACCGGTTTCATGAGAAATCAGACAGGCTTTTTCGGATCGGAATCCGGAGCAGCGACCCGGAGGCTTCGGACTATTCCATCACGACACCGGCGATTTTATCTGAAAGCCTGATAAACCATATCCCTGAGGTCAAAAATGCCGGGATCATCCAAAGGTCAAGAAACGCGGTTCTTCAAACGGAATCAGAAACATTCACAGAGAATGGTTTGTTTGCAGATGAAAATTTCCTTGACCTGTTTTCATTCGAACTGCTGCGCGGCCACCCATCCGAAGCTTTAAAAACACCAAATTCAATCGTGCTTACTGATGTTCTGGCCCAAAAAACCTTCGGTTCTGAAGATCCTCTAGGAAAGAATCTCCGCTTTAAAAGCACTTTTCTGGACAGCGATGTGAATGTCACTGGAATCATAAAGCCACCTTCTAAAAACTCGCATCTCCAGTTTGATTATCTGGTATCCACATCCACAATGGCCTCTCATCCGAGCCTGAGCGAATGGTTCCAAACATGGGATATCGCCGCTTTTTATGCTTATGCAGAGCTCAAACAAAACCAATCCAAAACCATAGTGGAACAAAAGGCAGCCAACCTGATCCGGGAAGCCAGACCTCAAACATACAAGCGGGAGGACCCGGTTTATCTGCAGCCTGTAACCGATATTCATCTTAAATCGCAGGTATCAGGTGCCGCAGCAAGCAACAACCGTATCCAGACTCTCTATCTTTATAGCTTCATAGCGCTTCTGATCCTTATGATTGCAGGAATAAATTCCATGAACATATCTACAGCCCTGGCCGAAACCAGAGCCAAAGAGATCTCCATGCGCAAGGTGATCGGAGCCGGAAGGGCTCAGTTGGTCAGGCAGTTCCTGGGTGAATCCTATGTTTTCACAAGCTTGTCCATGGTTTTCGCTCTGCTGATATTTTTTTCTCTGTTTCCGGTCTTTTCAGGATTTCTAGGAAATGATTTAAGTCTAAGCCATGTAGAAAAAATGCCTCTGGTTCTCTCCATCCTGATCACCCTGCTTTTTGTGGGATTTTTTTCCGGAATCTATCCGTCTCTGGTACTCTCAGCTTTCCAGCCTACTTCCCTTCTAAAAAAACATACCGGAACATGGATAAGAGGGAAAAAAATCAGAAACCTTCTGGTCATCTTTCAGTTTTCAGCAGTGGTCGTCCTGATGATCGGAACCATTGTGATCACCAGACAACTGAATTACATAAAAAATAAAAATTTAGGGTATGAAAGAGAAAATGTAGTGATCCTCTCCCTTAACGAAGATGAGACCATAAAAAAATCTCAGGTGCTGAAGACCCGCCTTCTCGAGTATTCGGGCGTTTTGAGCGCCACAGTCACAGATTCAAGTCCCCTGAGCATGGGTACTTCCGTAGGGGGGGCTTCCTTTGAAAAAGAAAACGGGGAGACCATCAAGATGGACTATTACCTGGCCCAGGGCGACCATGACTTTCTCAAAGTATTTGGAATAAAAATTGCCAAAGGAAGGGATTTTTCAAAAGAATTTACAGCTGATTCCGAATCCATTCTGGTCAATGAAGCCTTTGTGAAAAAAGTCGGATGGAAAGAACCCATTGGCAAACAGTTTAATAATTCCTCAGTCATCGGAGTGGTTGAAGATTTCCATTTTGACACTCTCCATAAAAAGATCGAGCCCGCTGTCTTTAAACTGAGTCAAGATTTTTTCGGAAGAGTCAACCTTGCGGTCTGTATCCGGGCTGACAATCCCAAAAGATCCCTGGACGAAATAAGAAGGATATTCGCTCAAACAACCACAAGCCAGAATTTTAACTATTATTTTCTTGATGATGCGTTTAACAACCTCTACCGCAATGAGCAGCGTTTGGCCTCGACGGTCGGCTATCTCGAAGGCCTGGCCATCATCCTGGGCTTTATGGGTCTGTTTGGGCTGGCAACCTATGCTGCCAAGCGCCGCTCTAAAGAGATCGGTATCCGCAAGGTTCTGGGGGCTTCGGCTCCCAGCATCGTGCGGATGATATCCCGCGAATTCATCATACTGGTGGCGGTCTCTAACATCATAGCCTGGCCCCTTGGATACATCTTTTTGCGGCGTTGGCTCCAGGGTTATGCCTATCGATGTTCATTTAGATTTGACATCTTTGTTCTGACAGGTTTAGGGACTTTATTGATCGCCTTGCTGGCTGTGGGGCTCCAGACAATCAAGGCTGCTTATTCGAACCCGGTCGAAAGCATACGCTATGAGTGATGTCATTTGACCATTAATACTACTTCTCTTCCAATTGTTTGATCCACTGCTCTATTCTGTTTCTTCTTTCGGCAGGTATGCTGTTCTGATAAAGGTCCAGGTATTTCGAAAAATACTTCAACGCCTTTTTATTTTCTCCCCTGTTCATATGACTGTAACCAAGATTGTAAAGAGGAAGTCCGTATTCCGGATCAATAGCCAGCGATCGTTCCCACGATTCAATCGCTTTATCCATATCCCCAGCCTGTCTGTATGCCGCACCCAGCCCATTATACGCCACTGCATTTTCAGGATTGAGTTCAACCGCCTTTTTGTAATTTTCTATGGCTTTTTGTAATTCCTGCTTATTTTTTGTATTAAGGTAAATGGAGAGATGCACATTCCCCATGTTATCAAAGGTCGTAGCAAAATCACTGTCTATGGAAGCCGCTTTATCCAAGGCTTCCAGAGCCTTGCTGTAATCTCCTTTTCTGGTGTAGGCGATCCCAAGAAAATTCCACAGTTCAGGGTCTGTATCCTTCTGCGGGATATCAATGTCATTAAAAACAGAAATGACCTTATCGCTTTGACCGGCCTCCGTTAAAAAATTGAGATAGGCTGAAAAAACCTCATGACTTGTGGGATTGTTCTTCATCCCCTCTTCAATGACTAAAAGCGCCCCATTCAAATTCCCTTCATCTTTATACAGAGTCGCTAAATTTGAATAGGCCAGACCAATATCCTTTCTTTCTGTGATCACTTCCTGAAGCATTCTAATGGCTTTTTGTTTTTCCCCTTTCAGATATGTCTGTTTCGCCACAATTGATTTATCGTAATGAGGCAGAAGGCTTTTAATATCCTCATCCGGCCCGAATTCCTTCTCCTTTTCACCGGAAGACCCTGAAATATACCCGAGGCTCTTCAGCTTGCGCAGGGCTTCCTTGTTTAGAGAGCTCTGGGCATCCTCTTTTGCCTCAGCAGAATATTTCTCCCTTATATCATCCAGTTTTTTCCTGTACCTGCCTAATTCTTTTTCCCTTGCCAGATTCTTTAGTTCGGTAAAATCTTCCAGCAAATCATAAACCTCCGGAATGGGAGACTCTATATACTTTTCTCCCTCCTCAATGAATCCGTAAAGCGGAGCCCAGTCTCTGTTGTATACTCTTTCGTAATAAGGAAAAAGCGATTCAAAATAGATCGGGCCGTGCTCCAGCTTTTTTCCCTTCATAGCAGGAAGAAGAGAAACTCCTGTAAGGACATCAGGCTCTTTGAGATTCAATACATCGCATATGGTTGGAAAGATATCTATATGACTCACATAATCCAGGGCATTTCCTGGCTCTATTCCGGGAAAATAGAAAATAAGAGGGATCCATATAGTCGTATTGTAGGCAAAATATCCGTGTGTTAACTCCCCGTGCTGCCAAAGGCCTTCACCATGATCTCCGGTTAAAACGATAAAGGTATCATCATAAAGTTTTTCTGATTCCAGATAATCAAAAATTTTTCCCATCTCAGAATCCACATAGGCTACTTCGCCGTTGTAGAGGTTTTTCTTGAATCGATCTTCAAAGGGCTGGGGAGGTTCATAAGGAGCGTGAGGATCATACACATGCACCCATAGAAACCAGGGAGAGGATTGTCTCTTAACCCACAGAAGCGCTCTGTCAACCACTTCTTCAGCTTTTCTTTCCACATAGTATTTATCACCCCGATCGAGTTGGCTCCCATACTCATCGTCATAAGTACTGAACCCCTGGTCAAGCCCAAATGTTGAATCCAAAGGATAGGCTCCCACAAAGGCACCTGTGGCGTATCCCGCATCTTTTAAAAATTCAGCCAGAGTCAAATATTTTTCATGTACTGTAAAACTGGAATTATCATGGACACCGTGATACAGAGGCGTTCTGCCCAAAAAGATATTGGTATGTGAAGGAAGGGTCAATGGTGTGTGAGCAAAGGCATAATCGAACAAAATTCCTCTTTGAGCCAGAGAGTCAATATGCGGCGTTTCGAGATGCTCCCTGCTGTAGCAGCTCAATCTATCGGCTCTGAGTGTGTCAATGGTGATAATAAGGACATTCCATCCTTTTCCTTTAATTTTTGCTCCAGCAGAAGGAACCATAAAGAAAAAAACCAATAGAAAGACCACAAAAAAAGAGATGCTCTTCAATCTTTTTTTCATTTTATTTATCTAATATCTATCTTACACACCTTTTTATCTGAGTCAAATGGAATCGAATCATTTTTATTGACTTCATCTGACATTCCCTATTATATTAGGAATACAACAGCCTAAAGGGACAATATACAAAAAAACAATAGTATTCTGATGGCCATTATACAAGGGGAACAAAATGCTTGAAGTAAAAAACCTTGTCAAAAAATACAGTGCTATCCGCGCCGTGGATGATGTGAGCTTCAAACTGAAAAAAGGAGAAACCACCGCGTATTTGGGCCCTAACGGAGCAGGCAAAACAACCACTTTGAAGATGATGGCCTGTCTTCTTGAGCCCACTCAAGGTCACATTTTCTACAACGGTACGGATATCCGGAAAGATCCCATAGAATATAAAAAGCACATCGGGTATATCCCGGAAAACTCACAAATCTACCCCCATCTCAGTGCATCCGAATACCTGACGCTGGTAGGACGCCTCCGGCATATTCCGGAAATAGAACTCCAAACCAAGATCAAAGAAATGATGAGACTTCTCGATCTATCCGTTGAAATGGATTTTTCCATCTCATCATATTCCAAAGGCATGATCCAGAAAGTGCTCATTGCTTCCAGCCTTCTGCATGACCCGGATATCCTTCTTTTTGACGAACCCCTGACCGGACTGGATGTGATCACCAGCCGGTTTATCAAAGACCTCCTAAATCTTCTTGCCAAAGAGGGAAAGACCATCATCTATTCCTCGCACGTTCTGGAAGTGGTCGAAAAAATATGCAGCCGGATCATTATCCTCCACGAAGGAAGGATCGTGGCGGATGATTCTGAAGACAACCTCAGGAAACTCATGAAAGCGCCCTCCCTTGAAAGCATATTCAGCAAGCTGACCGTGACTGAAGACACCCGGGCCAAAGCCAGAGAAATGATGGATATCATCTCATACAAAACAACTGAATGAGAAAATCATGAAAATTATCCTTACGCTCACCCGCCATTTTTTCGACCGCTTGTTTCAAAACGACATCGTCTCGTTCGAAGAACAGATGACAGGGCGGATCATTGCGGTCATGGCCATACTGAGTGTTTATTTCGGATTCGTGGCTTTCTGGCTGACCGGTCACTACACCATTTTTCCTGATCCATTTTCTGGCATCTTTTGCTGCTTCTTTTTTCACTCTCTTCTTTTTTGCCGCCTTTATAGGAGCTTTATCTGTCATTCTGGGAGAAAGACTGTTTAAAAAAATCTCCGGCTACCTAAGAGGCATTTTCCTGGTCATAGCGGTCTTTCTGGGATTAAACGCATTGACCATAGACCTGACCTTTTACGAAGGCTTAACCCAGCCTCTGGCCGCCTTGAAAACCCAGGCATCGGGCCTAATGCTCCTTGTGCCTCCTCTGTGGTTTACCGGTCTTTATGAAACGCTTTTAGGAAATAAAGATCCCATGTTTCAGGCGCTGGCCTCTGCGGCCCTGCTTTCCATTCCCGTTAGTTTAGGAGCTCTTTATATGACCGTGGGACTGAGCTTTCGCCGGCACCTTAAAAAATTCAATGCCGCGGCCCCCCGGAAAAAATTTTTATCAAGTATAAAAGAATCGGTGTTTCCCATTCTGAACAAGACACTGCTCCGGCAACCGGATCAAAGAGCGGTTTTTGATTTTTACAGAAAGACCATGAAATCAAGCCAAATCCACCGGGCCCGGTTGATCGGATTTCTGGCAGCCGGGAGCGGAATCATTCTCTTTTATCTTCTGGGCTGGCTTGTTTCCCTGGCTGATCTCAGTCAAGTCACTAGAATTTCTCTA
>Ga0207752_1001042_pt1 | contig 12909 bp, 4 predicted proteins | sample Pon2CUnioCityCA_6_FD_187272 | JGI IMG/M metagenome (GOLD analysis project Ga0207752, IMG submission 187272) | Marine sediment microbial community from Union City, CA, USA - Pond 2C Sediment 2 (SPAdes) | ecosystem: Environmental > Aquatic > Marine > Intertidal zone > Salt pond sediment ... | reverse complement strand
TTATTCGTATTTCAGGCTGTCCACAGGATTGGAAGAGGCTGTTTTCAGCGCCTGATAACTCACTGTCAGTATAGAGAAAAACAGGACCACCCCAGCGGAAAGAGCAAAAGTCCATATGTTGATATGGATGCGGAAGGAAAAATTTCCCAGCCATTTGTTCATAGCAAAGAAGGCTGCGGGCCAGGCTAAGAGATTGGCAATGAGCACGCTGCGGATGAAGTCTCCCGTCAGTAAAAAAGCGATATTGGGGACGGAGGCTCCCAGGACTTTACGGATGCCGATTTCCTTCACTCTGGTTTCCGCCGAATAGACTGTGAGCCCGAAGAGGCCCAAACAGGCAACCAGCAGAGCGATTATTGAAAAAACCTGAAACAGACTGTAGCTGCGGTTCTCCGTTTCGTAATACCGGTTAAAATACTCGTCCTGAAACACATAACTGAACAGATGATCAGGCGCGACCTCATCGAATTTTTGGCGCAGAAAGTCAAGAACTTCTCCGAAACGGCCGCTCTCGACTCTAACAAACAGGTAGTCCGCCCAGGCTGGGCGGTATTCCAGGACAAGGGGTTCGATCCTGTTATGGAGAGAAGTGAAATGGAAATCTTTGAACACCCCCACGATCGGATCCTCTCCATCGTGGATGTCGGAACGGCATTCAGTCCCTATGGGTTGATCGAGATCGAGGGCCTCTGCGACAGATTCGGCAATGAGATATCCGCCATTCTGATCGGAGGCCCTGTTAAAGTTCCGGCCCTTGACGATCTCGAGGCCCGCTGCATCGACAAAACCCTCATCCACCCGCATAAACCTGAGCATAGGGAGGGAATTTTTGTCTGTCACACTGACAGGGGTCAAACGTTCGTTGCTTAAGCCACTTCCGAGAAGATTGGAGGAGAGGGCCACATGACTCACAGCCGAGTGGCGAAGAATTTCCGCTTTGAGAGCACTGGTGTTATTGATGACATCGCTTCTGAATTCCCCGTAAAGACGCAGGGCAACGAGATTGTCCTTGTCGAACCCGAGGTCCTTGTTATGGAAAAAAACCAATTGCCGGTAAATGGTGATCGTGCTGAAGATCATGAAAATGGAAATGACAAACTGGAAAACGACCAATCCTTTACGGAGGCGGGTTGTCGAGGAACGGGGGTTTCTGTGAGTCTTGAGGGTGCTGACGGGCTGGAATCCTGAGACAAAAAACGCAGGGTAAACACCTGCCAGAAGACTGAGAAGGGCTATCATGAGAAGAAAATAAAGGATGTTTTGGGCTTGGGCGATGTCACCGAAGGTTATGTCCCTGCCGGCCATCTGATTGTAGAGAGGCAGGAGAAGGTAGAGAAGTATCAAAGTGAACCCTGCTGATAAGGCGGTGATCAAAAAAGATTCGCCCAGATATTGTTTGATGACCTGTCCCCTTCCTGCACCGACGACCTTGCGGATACCGATCTCTTTGGCCCTTTTGAAAGACTGGGCTGTGGACAAATTGATAAAATTGACGGCCGCTATCAGCAGCAGCAAAAGTCCTGTTCCTGAAAAAATGTACACATATGCGATATCCGAATTGTGTCCGATCTCACCCTCCAGTTTGGAATGGAGATGGATCTTACGAATAGGCTGGAGCAGGATCTCCTCCTGTCTATCCGGACGGTCTGCATGGTAAGCTTTCATGAAAGCGGGCGCTTTGGCATGAAAGCTTACCGGCGTATGGCCGGGCCGAAGCAGAACATAGGTAAATACGGCCTTCCAGGTACGGTGGGTAAGCGCCTCTGCAAATCCCATGATTGGTGCAAAGGAGGACATCGAAACCAGGTACTTGATCTTCAGGTGAGTATTCCCGGGCATATCGGGGATGACTCCTGTCACCTGATAGATCTGCTTGCGGCTTTCATTCGACAATGATTTTCCGATCGGATTTGCATCGGAGAAATACTTTTTGACCAGAGATTCGGTCAGAACAACGGAGAAGGGCTCTTCCAGTGCGCTTTGAGGATCGCCGGACAGGAATTCCAGGTCAAAGAGGGCATATACCGAGGGATCTGCAAGGAATCCGCCCCTTTCTTCAAAACGCTTGACGGCCCCTTGGGCAGGCTGGCAGCTTAGGATTTCTCTTCCGAGAGGGCGGATGCGCGCGGTTTTTTCCACTTCCGGGAGGCTCTCTTCCAGAATCGGCCCCAGGGCCGGTGCGGAAGCTCCCCAGTGTCGGAATGTCGACCCGTATTTGGAGTTGGTCTGGAGGCGGTACAAGCGGTCTGCTTTAGGGAAATGGGTCTCATAGCTGAGTTCCTCCTTCACATGCAGGAAGATCAGGAAGCTGCAGGTCAGACTCACAGCCAATCCAAGAATATTGAGTGTACTGAATAATTTTTGTTTTCGGATAACCCTGAATGCGGTTTTGAGATAATTTTTGATCATCATTCCACTCCAGTATAAAGAGTCCCAGATAAATCCGGGCAGAGATTTAAAGAGCATAGCCCAGAGTCTCAGGCAAGATATTGCTTTTCCTTCAAGTTTGATCTGCTCCTTATAAAATTCTTCAAAATCTCCTGCAGCCTGGTCATAATCCGGTTCGCTGAGAAAAAGCCGTAGGAGGGCTTTTATAAGCCAGGGGAGATTTTTCTTTTGTTTTCTTGGATTCATGTCTCAATCAAAGGCGTTCAAACATTTTTTGGTCCATACGGATTTGTAGATTTTTCTTATTTCCCGGAGCGCTTTTTTCCCTTCTGCGGTCAGCGTATACAGATATTTGGCGCGGCCTCCTCTTTCTGCGTAGGGTTGGCTGCTTTTTTTTGCTACATAATTTTTATGAGAGAGTTTTTTCAAGGGTTTGTAGATAGCGCCGAATGACCAGGAATGGCCTGTGTCTTTGGATACCTGTTTGCGGATGGTCACTCCATAGGCATTGTTTCCCAGCTTCCATATGGCCAGGAGAACGATTTCTTCAGACCGGGATAAAAGGATCATTTCAAAGGCTCCTTTGTTGTTTGTATGAAAAACGGATACATATCACAGCACTAATAAGACGCATAGGAAACAAAAAAGGTTTACATTTGTTTTAAAAATTGAATATCCTGTATTTTTTTTATACTATTGAAGTTGGAAAATGAGCTCTAAAAAGAAATTCGCAAATGATTTTTATGAGGTCCAGCGCCAACAGTGGCAAAAAAGTCTTTTCTTACTTCTTATCCTGTTTGTGTTTTATTTTTTTCTGGCAGGATTTGTGCTGTTTATTTTTATAGTGAGTATTGGGCTCTTTATACCGGGATTTTCTCTTTTTACCGGCAATACTTGGAGCGACTTCTTTCTGATAAATCTCATTTTATCTGTAGGTGTAGCTGTTTTTCATTTTTACGACGCCCGTTTTCACGGCGCTCGATTCATACGGAAACGGCTGCAGGCTGAATCCCCTGATACTGATGACGTCTATCACAAAAGGTTCATCAATACCGTGGATGAAATGCGGATTGCGGCAGGCCTTCCCAGAGTGACTCCTTACATCATTTCTGCCTTTGCCATCAATTCCATGGCTCTTATGGAAGCGGATAAAAGCCCCAGTATTATTGTCACTGAGGGGCTTCTGGCTGAATTCACCAGAGATGAAATTCAAGCAGTGATCGCCCATGAACTGGCACACATCATCCGGGGTGATGCCTTTTATATAACCCTAGTCTGCTCTTTGGCCAATTTTTTTGAGCGCCTGCGGGAGATGGCCGAGCCTCAGGATAGGACTCAGGGCCAGATAGGAGAGGCTCAGGATTCGGGTGGAGGAAATCCCCTGGTCTATGCGGCGAGCTCCCTCTCTTCTGTTTTAATGCATCTTCTGAGCACTCTCGTCAGCCGTCAGAGAGAGCTTCTGGCCGATGCCACCGCTGTTGAACTCAACCGGAACCCGGCAGCCCTGGCCCAGGCTGTCTACAAAGCCCATGTGAGCAACTCTTTTATAGGAGACTTCAGTTTTTCCTACAGCCCTCTTTTTCTTGTGCCTCCCGGATCAAAGGATATCTCGGATGGGCTGTTCAGCCGGATCTTCAATTCACACCCCCCGCTTATGAAAAGAATACGGCAGCTGGCGGAAATGGTCCCCACATCCCCGAAAAAAATCATTAATGATATCTTGGAAATGAGAAAAAAGCGGGAAAAAGCCAGGTTCCTTCTTCATTCCAGGGAAGAGATAACCACCGAGGGGCAAAAAGCTCCAGACTTATTGGATGATATCCAGCCCGAGGAGGAGGCCGTATGGAATGTCCGGAGCCCTAAAGGGAAATGGCAGGGGCCTTACACACTGGAACAGATCCTATCCCTGCGCTTTTTTACTCTCCGGATCAGGACAAAAAACATTCAGGAACGCATAGAGGCCACGGCCGGAGAGTTCCCTCAAATCCGTACGGGCCTTCACAATCTGTACCATAAAAAACCCGTCAATCCGAAAAGATACAACAAATGCCCGCGCTGCCGGACGCCGCTCAGAGACATCTTCTATGAAGGGGTGGCATTGAAAATCTGCCCTTCCTGCGGGGGCAAGCTTGTAGATACGGCTGTTGTCGGCCGGATTATCGCCCGCATAGAAGTCGCCTTCTCAGATCATCTCCTTCAAAAAGCCGCTGACTTCAGGAAGAATTTTTTGCAGAATCCGGCTGGCATCAGGAAGCTCAACAGGGAAAAATCTCAGGACATATACTGCCCTCTCTGCGGCTTGAAAATGCAGCCAAGGCCTTTCACCTATCAGTATATCATCCCAGTGGATAAATGCTTTTGGTGCCATAAGACCTGGTTTGACACAGATGAACTGGAGATCCTGCAGATCCTTATCGAAAAGCACTGAAGGGCTCTGTAAAAAGTTAAGGATGGGTAACATGATGATGTGATGCACCTCCTGTTATAAATAATTTTAGTGAAGAAAATGAGGATAATTTATATATGAGAAGAATGCTGGAAGGTACGGATTTCATGGAATACATTTTTCATAAGCGTCAAAAAGGATAATTTTATGAGATTCTCTTCTTGTCGCGGATTTTTGTTGACTGGACATGTTTTCTGTGTGTACCATAAATAGTGCAATTGATTAGAGGGTGGAAAATGAAATATCAGGCGGAGTCACTATGATTAGCAGAAAATTTTCAGATAAAAAGGGTAATTTCTGGTTGTTTGGGGTTCTGGCGATATGCCTATTCTGGATGCTTGTGTCGGTCTCCTGCAAAAAAGAGGAGAAAACTCCGGCAGCGAAACCAGGTGATAAGGCCTTCAGTGATCTGACCGGTGTGGAAGCATCGGAAAAATGGCTGCAGATGCTGGATGCCGAGCCGGATCTCATATCCCGGGACACGGATAAAAAAACGGTAAAAATAGTAGCCATACATCCCCAGGGTCAGTTAAAGGAAGACTCTCAGAGTGATGAGCTCAGTATTTCCTTTTCACGCCCTGTGGCCCCCCTGGAACCAGTGACATCTGGCCGTGAACCCCTTATCCACACCAGTCCGCCTCTCAAAGGGGAGGGATATTTTAAAAACGCCACCACTTATGCCTTTGTGGTCAAAGAGGATCTGAAACCGTCCACTGCTTATCAGGTGGTCTTTGAAGGGTATGGGAGTCCCTTTGGTTTCCAGGTAAAAAAGCATTTATGGGAGTTTTCAACTCCCCTGATCAGTATCCTGAAGACAATTCCCAGCCATGATAAAAAATGGCAATCACTGAGTCAGCGTGTACTGGTGAAATTCTCCCAGCCAGTAAATCCTCTGGATATTAAATCCTATATTAAGGTCACTGTTGACAACCAGAATTGGGAACATTTTCAGGTGCGTTATTCCACAGAAGAGGAGCGAAAGGAGCTTTATTACTGGCAGGGTTATCGCAAGGATCCCAAAAAATTCATTACTGTTCTTCCCACTCTCGCCTATCCCCAGGCTGCCGATATCCGGGTCTCTTTTCTCAAGGGACTGACCCCCGCAGCCGGCAATCTTGGACTGCCGAGCAGCGAGGTACTGAAGTTCCGGACCTTTGAGAAATTCGTTGTTGAAAAAGTGCCGGAAGCGTTTAATCCGGACAAGGGTATTGAGGTTCATCTGTCCAACCAGGTGCGGATCGCTGATTTTCTGGACCGGATCACCATTGATCCGAAGATAGAGATCAACAGGGATTATTATTATCGCAATGAAAAGTTCAGGATCATGGGGGATTTCAAGCCAAATACCCGTTACATTGTCTCCATTCCCCATTCGATACAGGATGTGTTCGGGAACACTCTTCCCCGTGATTACCGGTTCACAGTGATGAGCAAAGATTATACACCCTACCTTACCATTCCCACCGGGTCTCATTTTGTCCTGGAGAGCTATCTGACCAGAGCTCTTCCAATCCAGGTCCGGAATATCAGAGAAACCGGGGTGCTTTATAAACGGCTTAAGAGTGAAGACTTGGCGGCCCTGATCGATGGAGGCCGATTGGATACCGAACGCATCGATCCGGAGGATTGCCAGGTCTATTCCTGGCAGATTCCGATCCATCATAACCAAAGCATGGTCCTGCCTTTCAAACTCGATAACATCGGGATAGCAGATCCCGGTGTCTATTATATTAAATTCGATCAAGCCACCAATTACTGGGGAAAACAGGGAGCGGTTTTTCAGCTGACAGACCAGGCCCTGGTCGCCAAATACAGTCCCACTCAAATTTTTCTGACCGCCCTTAACCTGAAAAACGGCACGCTTCAAAAACAACAAAAATTCAATATCCTGGGAGAAAAATTCAGTGACCGGATCAAAAGCGGTGAGGATGGAGTGGCGCTGCTGAAGCCCCGGGACAGTATTTTTTTAAGCCGGGACCTGCTTAAATTTAAGATTTATTCACCGGAGAGCGGAGCCTTTATTTGGGGTGAGAAGGATACCATGTTTGACATGTGGAGTTTCCGCTATGAATACAATATAAATTATCGCTACTCTCCTCGTTCTTATTACCACCGGCTGCTGTTATTCACTGATAAGGATCTTTACAAGGCTGGTCAGACCGTACGATTCAAGGGTATTTTCCGCCATTTAGTGAGTGGTGATCTGCAGGTACCTGAGCTCGAAAGAATCGAAGGGGAAGTATACGATTCCTTTAATAAAAAACTCGAGACCTTCACAGTTGATCTGTCTGGCTTTAAAGAGTACGGAACCTTTGCCCAGCAGTTCCAGCTTCCCCGAAAGAGCCCCTCTGGTTTTTACCGGATCCAGCTGAAGATAACCCAACCCGGGCAGGATGAACCCTATATTCAGAACCTGAATTTTTCAGTCCAGGAATACAGACCGGCAAAGTTTGAGGTGACGACTGCTTTTAACCAGACTCATGCCATTGCCGGGGAGTCCCTTTCTGGACGTATTAAGGGAAGATATCTTTTTGGTACCCCTATGAAAGAAGCCCGCGGAGATTTCAGCTTGAGGATTAATAACATTTACTACACTCCTCCGGGATGGAGTAGATTCACCTTTGGTACCGCTGAGTCCGCCACTGACCGGATTATTGTCCAGAAAAGCCTTATTCTTGATGAAAAAGGCATCTTTAATTTTGAGCAGAAAGAATTCTCTTTTGATACAAAAAATTCGGTTCGGATGAGCCTGTACAGCGAAATCCGGGACAAGGATAACAACCGGATCAGTTCCGGTTCCTCGATGGTGGTTCACCGGGGAGCTTATTATATCGGGGTTCGAACCGGTTCGTATTTCTTTCAGAGTGGAAAACCGGGATCTGTCGAGATCATAACTGTGGATCCCTATGGGAAACAGAAAGGGGAACACCGGTTAAACATGCTCATCGAGCGGGTGGATTGGAAGTCTTATCAGAAGGAAGATGCATCGGGCAGTCTTCGGTGGTATTGGGAGCGGGAACGGCATCCTGTAACTGAAGAAGGAATAAAGATCATGAACGGCCGGTTATCCAGGAATTTTACTTTTGACCAGCCCGGATATTACGAGATCACCTTGACCGGCACAGACCGTTTCGGCAACCAGATCACCACTACTGCCAATTTCTATGTCACTGGTCAGGGATACGTCTCATGGCGCATGGATGAAGGAAGGATAATTGATCTGGTGACAGACAAAAAGGAATACCGAGAGGGCGAAACGGTTGAACTGCTGATAAAATCCCCTTTCAAAAAATCCACCGTCCTGATCACGGCCGAACGGGAAAAGGTCTTCTGGTATAAGACTTTTACCCTCAACGGTAATGCCGGTACTGTAAAAATACCGGTTCTTAGGGATTTTATGCCAAATATCTTTTTTAATGTTATTCTTTTGAAAGAGAGAACAGGAGTCCGCTGGGATGACTCGGGGAATGATATTGGGAAACCGGAGTTTTACGCCGGATATGCCGGTGTTAAAGTGGAGGCTGATTCTCAGAAACTAAACATAGACATCTCAGCTGATAAGGATTCTTATGACCCGGGAGATGCGGTTACTCTCGATTTGACAGTCACCGACCATATTGGAGAACCGATAGCTTCGGAACTATGCATATCAGTGGTGGATAAAGGGGTACTGAACCTGGTAGGATATGAGCTGCCGGATCCTTTCCGGTATTTTTATCAGGAGAGATCTCTGGATGTGCGCACAGTGTCAACCCTGATGGATGTCCTGGGCCGACGGAAGTTTTCAGAAAAAGGTGAAGATCCCGGGGGGGGAGTGGGCGTTTCGACTTTTGGTTCTGTAGTGGTAAGGAAGGATTTTAAAGAGAGTGCCTTCTACAAGGCTTTTGCCTATTCCAATAAACAGGGAAAGGCAACTATCAACTTCACCCTTCCGGAAAACCTGACCACTTTCAAAGTGATGGTTGTTTCTGTGGACAACCGACATCGCTTTGGACGGGGAAAGACCGAGCTGCTGGTAAAAAAGGAACTGGTTCTCAAACCGGCCATGCCGGATTTTCTGAGACCGGGGGATAGCTTCCTGGGTGGTGTGACCGTCACCAACAACACTAACGAAGAGATGAACGTCACCGTCCAGGCGGAAGTGTCAGCCATTCAGATTTCAGGTGACCGGGCTGAGAAGAAGATTCGCCTGTCACCCTTTAAAACCGATTCGGTCTTGTTTGATTTCAAGGTTCCGGAAGGGAAAAAGATTCCCCGATTCACCTTTCGCGCCCGCAGTGATTCCTATAGCGATGGATATGAACAGTCCATTACCGTGAGAATGCCTCAATTCACGGAAACAGTGGCCACATCCGGGGAGGTGACCCGGCGCAAAGCCGAAGAGCTGATTACAGTGCCCACTGACAGCATCCGAGAATATGACAAGCTGAAAATCGCATGGTCTCCGTCCATCTCCGGTGGAGTGGAAAAGAGTTATCAATTCCTGAAAGAATACCCCTATGAATGTCTGGAGCAGAAGATATGCAGGCTCTCACCCTTGCTGAAGGAAAATAGTTTTCTCACCCAGTTGGGCATAATAACCCAATCCTATGAAGACCGCCGTGAGCTTGTTGAAATATTTATCAACCGAATTGAGGATTATCAGAATGCTGACGGGGGAGTCGGTTACTATCCGGATACCCGTCACAGCAGCTGGTTTTTAAGCACTTTTGCCATGGATTTTCTCCTGGATGCCCGGAAGGCGGGGTATCAGGTAAGTTCGGAATTTTTAAATCCTTTGCGGGGATACCTTACAAAGGTTTGTCAGAACAGTATTGAAACCAGGTATCCCTACAGTCTGAATTTGAGACTGTTCAACATGGCCTATGCCGCATATGTCCTGGCACGGGACGGGATCATTATGCAGGATACGGTCAATAACTTGTTTGAAATGAGGGAACGCCTCCCCTTGGAAGGAGCATCCTACCTTGTCAGAATATTTGACCTGACAGATGAACTGCCTGATTCCATGCAGGCCCTGCTGACCCGGATGCTGCTCAATAATATAAAAGAGGAACCCACTCGCACCCATTTTGAAAACCGCCCCGATCCTTTCTGGTGGACTGTCCATGGTTCTTCTCTGCGTACCACCGCCCACATATTCGATACCCTGCTTCTGGTGTATCAGCGGTTCCCCATGGCTCCAAAAATAGCCCGCTGGCTCTTTGATACCCTCCGGGACAAACAGTATTTGAACACACAAGAACACCTGGCCATCCTCAGGGCCTTTGAAAAATACTTTGAAAGATACGAGCAGGAAGATCCGGACTACATAGCCCGGATTATTTTGGATAAAAAGGAACGGGTCAATGTTCAAGTCTCCGACCGGAGATTTTTCCAGCTGGATACGTTTTCCCTGAAGGATTTTGATGCCGGAGAACAGATCGGATTGAAACTTCAAAAGGAAGGCAAGGGGATCCTGTATTACAGCGCCCGGCTGACCTACCGCCCCGCCGGGATTCTTTCTCCGGTGGACCGGGGATTCGAAATACGAAAGATTTTCTTAGACCAGGCAGGTCATCCGGTGGCCCCAAACCAGCTTAAAGCCGGAGCAAATTATATCGTGGAACTGAGGATCACCACTAACAAGGAACGAAGTTTTGTTGTGGTCAACGACCCGCTGCCGGCGGGTTTTAAAGTGGTCAATCCCCGTTTCCGCACCCAGGCGGATCCGGCCGGCAGTGATATGGAAGAAGGTGAAGCATTCAGATATTGGGGTGACTTTTATCACAGCCAGTATTATTTTGATCGGGTGGAACTGTTTGCCGATTTTCTTGCGGCGGGCACCCATACCTGGAAATATCTGGTTATTGCTGCTAACAGCGGAGAATACCAGCTGCCTGCCACTATGGTCTTACAGATGTATACCCCGGAGGTTTTTGGAAGAAATGCAGATCAAAGGGTTAAAATTAAATAAAAAAAAGATCTTTCTGATTCTGTTGTTATTGGGAACAGCAGGGATGGTGGTGTACTTTGCGTGGTTCAATCAATCCTGCCTTTCAGATCAGGAAGAATCCTTGCGGTTTGTGGATCGCCGGGGGGAGCTGCTGGGCTTTTATCTGGTGGATCAGAATCGTTACAGCACTCACTGCGGCCTTAGCCAGGTATCACCTCATTTTATTCGGGCCATTGTACTGGTGGAAGACCGGGGATTCTACTCCCATAAAGGGGTAAATCTGTCTTCCCTGACCCGGGCCCTTTTTCAGAATGTTCAGGAGGGAAGGGTGGTTTCGGGAGGATCAACCATCACCATGCAGCTGGCAAAACGGCTGTTAAATGCCAATCAGAAGAGAACCATTTTCCGGAAGCTGGAGGAAATTATATTCGCCTTGAAACTGGAACTGCACCTCCCCAAATCAAGAATTCTGGAAGAGTATATCAATCGTCTGCCTTTTGGGAACATGATATACGGTATTGGGCCGGCATCAGAATTTTATTTTGGCAAATCCCCTGCACAGTTATCTCTCAGCCAGGCTATCGAACTGGCTGTTATTCCAAAGGCTCCCACTACCTACAATCCTATCAAAAACAAAGATCAGTTAAAGGCAAGAAGAGACTGGATCCTGGATGAATTCTACCGCCAGGGATTTGTATCATCTCATGAATACCGGAGGGTAGCCAGTGAAGAGGTTCATTTTAATATCAGGGACACCCAATTTGTGGCCCCTCATTTTATTGAGTTGATCAAGCGCCGTTATGGGAACGACCTCTCTGATTACATGAGAATTTACACCACACTGGACAAGCATCTCCAGCTGAAGGTCCGGGGAGTTATCCGGGAACATCTGCAAAGGCTCCGACCGTATCATGTTCAGTCTGCAGCAGCAGTGGTGATCGATAACAGATCACATGAGGTGTTGGCCTACCTGGGCTCTCCTGATTATTTTAATGCTGAGAACAACGGATATGTTGATTATGCCATAGCCCTTCGACAACCCGGGTCCACTCTGAAGCCTTTTGTTTACGGAGTGGCTTTAGAATCAGGATACACTCCATCGTCCATTCTCCCGGATATCCAGTTCCCGGCCCGGGGCGGATTTTTTCCCCGGAATCATGATGGCATGGAACACGGCCCCTTGAGATTGAGAACCTCCCTGGCCTGTTCCTACAACATTCCGGCCTTTTACATGGCGATAAAACTGACACCCAGCCGGATCCTGGAAAAGCTCCAGTTGGCCGGTTTCTCGTATCTTGATAAGCCCGCGGAATTTTACGGAGAAGCCATTGCCTTGGGGTCGGGAGAAGTGAGACTGCTGGACCTGGTAACTGCTTATTCCTGTCTGGCAAACAAAGGAGTTCTTTATCAGCCGCGTCTGTTAAAAGAGTGGCCGGAAAGCAGCAAGCGTCAGATATTTTCCCCCCAGTGTGCCTTTCTGCTGTTTGACATTTTATCAGATCCTGCTGCACGGGCCGGCAGCTTCGGATTTTTTTCCTCCATGAACCTTCCTTTTCCTCTGGCGATAAAAACCGGCACCTCAAAGGGATTCAGGGATAAATGGGCCGTGGCTGTCAATTCCGAATATACAGCGGGAGTATGGCTGGGGAATCCAAGCGGGCAGAACATTTCACAGCAGGTGGTGGAAACCGGGAACAGCGCCACCATAGTCCGGGATATATTTCTGATCCTTCAAAAAGATTGGGAGCAGGGAGGGTTGCCGATACCTCCTGGTATTATCCAGCGGGAGGTTTGTGCTCTCTCCGGAGAATTGGCTGGTCCATACTGCCGGGACCGGGTGGAAGAGTATTTTGAAGAAAAGAACCTGCCCGAAGGTTCCTGCTCCTATCACGTAAAGACCAGGGCAGGAATAAAAACGGTCTATCCTGAACTCTACCGCGAATGGTGGCAAAAGAATCAGCTGGCCGAACAAACGCACCTTGGGGACAGCCGGGAAGTTGAGATTGTATCCCCTCAGCAGGGGGATCGCTATTATATATCTCAAGCTCTTCCTCTGGAAAGCCAGCAGATTCGTTTCAAGGTCATAGGTGCAGCAAGCGGAGAGAAAATCACATACCGCCTTAATAACCGGATCTACCGC
>Ga0207752_1001040_pt1 | contig 12930 bp, 10 predicted proteins | sample Pon2CUnioCityCA_6_FD_187272 | JGI IMG/M metagenome (GOLD analysis project Ga0207752, IMG submission 187272) | Marine sediment microbial community from Union City, CA, USA - Pond 2C Sediment 2 (SPAdes) | ecosystem: Environmental > Aquatic > Marine > Intertidal zone > Salt pond sediment ... | reverse complement strand
TAGCGGGGCGATGCACCCGCGTTGACCAAATGCTGGTAGCTGCTGGATACCGTGGCAACACTCAGACGTACCGTGCCTGTATGTTCAATGGCGGGAACTTCGATTAAGCGAATGGCGACATTTCCAGAATCAACCACAATAAATCCTTCTCCCTCTGAATTAATTTTAAAACCGATGACGTCATGCCACAATTTGCGTGATTGTTCGAGGTCAGTAACTTGTAAGTCAACATGACTGATTCCGTGAAACATAATGTGTTCTCTTGATGTAATGATAATTATTTTAGTTATAACGACTAAAGCAGGCTTAACTTTATTTTTGAACAAAAAAAATCCCACTTTAATGTGGGATTTTTTATTTTAGCCATGTGATTTTGGCTTACAGGCTTTGATAATAATCAATTAAGATTTTAGCCACTTCAGGACGTGAGAATTCTTTAGGTGGCGCTTCACCGTTACCTAACATTTCACGTACTTTTGTACCTGAAAGAAGTACAAAGTCATCTTTTTCATGATCATCAACTTCACGCATCATGACAACTTTGTTAAGTTTCTTCGACCAGGCAGTGTGATCCGCCATGAACATTTCGATTTCTAATGCACCTTTTGGTACTTCATCTTCGAAAATAGTTTGCGCATCAAATGCACCGTAGTAGTCACCCACACCTGCATGGTCACGGCCAATAATGAAGTGCGTTGCGCCCATGTTTTGACGGAAGTAAGCGTGTAATACTGCTTCACGAGGACCAGCATATAACATGTCAAAACCGTAACCTGTCACCATTGCGCTGTTTGGTGGGAAGTAAACTTCAACCATTTTACGAATAGCCGCATCACGAACTGGCGCAGGGATATCACCGGGCTTCAGCTTACCGAGTAACATGTGAATCACGAGGCCATCACAACCTAAACGATCCATTGCCATATGGCAGAGTTCTTCGTGCGCCAGGTGCATTGGGTTACGCGTCTGGAATGCAACGACTTTCTTCCAGCCGTGTTCAGAAATTTCATTACGAATTTCAACAGCAGTACGGAAAGTATCCGGGAATTCAGTCTGGAAGTAGCTGAAGTTCAGCACGTGAATAGGACCAGAAACGGCAATTCTACCCTGGCTATTAAATGCCGCTACACCAGGATGTTCCATATCATCTGTACGATAGACTTTATCTGTCATCGTTTTCATTTGGGCATCAGAAACTTCTTCAATTGCTTCAACATCCATCACTGCAAGTACAGGGTTACCGTCTACATTTGGGTCACGTAAAGCGATACGTTTCGCGCCAGCAATGGCATCGGCATTTTCTAATAAGCACATAACCGGTACCGGGAAGAAAGAACCATCTGTTAAGGTCATTTTCTCAGCTGCACCCATGGCATCAGCGATATTCATGAAACCTTTTAACGGGCTAAAGTAACCACCACCCATCTGGACTGCGTTACCTGCTGCCTGTGAACTAATCACAACTGAAGGTAAAGATTCAGCTTCTTGGCTGATTTTGTCGTGCTCTGCAACGTCATAGACGAAGCGCGGCTGTAGTTCATCGGAACCTACTGGTTTAATCATGTTTTCTTCCTCGTATCTAACGACCCAAAGGGCTGTTATCTAGTTAAAAATCCTAAATTAATGACTCATATCGGTTGAGGTTTATGCAAAGAATCACAGCAGCTCAACCTGCTTAAAACAGCATTAATTAGTAAGCAAAATAATTGTGTGAGGCACTATACAATACTATTTGATTGGCAGAAAAATAGGGTAATTTATGAGGGCATAGATTGATGTGAAAAGGTGGAATGGTTCTAAAAAGCAGGCTTAAAAAAAGGCTTATGATGAAGCCTTTTTTATATTACGGAGCCTGAAAATAAGCGTAAGGTACTGTTAATTCGAAAGTTTTAGAAATTGCTAAATAGCCGTAATAACTAGTTCGCTTTGGCCCAGGAATCCCGAATATTATTGGCCAGTCCCATGGGATCAAAGGGTTTGGCAATGACATCGGTGACATTAAGTGATTTTAAAAACTCGACTTCCTGTGGCTGTACTTTCGCGGTCATAAACATGACGGGGGTTTTGCTTAAAGTGGGATCTTTACGCAGTTCCTGCAAGGTAGTGGGACCATCCATGCCGGGCATCATGACATCGAGTAAAAATAAATCAGGTTTAAATGCGGCGGCTTTTTCGACGGCTTCTGCCCCGGAACTGCAAACCAGTAACTCAAAGCCGCCAACATTCTCAAGTGCAACCCGGGCAATCATTTGAATATCAGGTTCGTCTTCAACATAGAGGATTTTTTTTAATTCGGCCATAAGTTCAATTCCACAATAAAATTAGGTTTATCACGCAAGATAGTCTTGTGTTTATTACTATCGGTTCTTCAGTCCAAATCTTAAGTTTTAAGTAACAAATACTTAAAATTTAAGAGATGAAAGAAGTAACCTTAATCTCACTAATTACTGTAGGAATAAAAACAGCGAGCCATTTCCTCGACGGATATTAATTAAGAGGTTTTTATTATTATTTATTGCAGACTGTAACTCGTTAATATTTTTAATATCTTTTCGGTTTGCCGAGGTGATGATATCGCCACGGCGCAGGCCGGTCTGCGCTGCAGCACTACCGGGTTCAACGGAGGCAATAATCACCCCTTCAATACGCCCGTAGAGTTTTGAATCGGGTTGAATGTTCTGTAACTCGGTACCACTTAAATGAGGGTGTAACTTGTTACCGGCAATACTCTCCTTGCTCATGTCCGGTTCAGCTACCTTCGCGGTGAGCGAGATAACTTTCTTGTCACGCAGGATTTTCATTTGTACGGATTGCCCGATACGCAGCAAGCCCATCGCGTTACGCAGCATATTGGCATTGCGAACCGCCTTGCCGTTGAGTTCAATAACAATATCACCGGGTTTAAGCCCGGCACGATCGGCCGCTGAGTTTTTATCAACATGCGAAACCACGGCGCCACGACGGAACGGGATATTAAATGCCTGTGCCAGCTGTGGTGTCAGGTCCTGTGCCTGTGCGCCAAGGCGGCCCCGTTTTACTTCACCATGTTCAATGAGTTGCTGCATGATGTCGTAGGCCATATTGACCGGGATGGCAAAGCCGATGCCGATATTGCCACCGCTTTTCGAAAAGATCGCGGTGTTAATACCGATGAGTTCACCGCGTAAATTAACCAGGGCGCCACCTGAATTACCCGGGTTAATCGAGGCATCGGTTTGTAAAAAGTTTTCATAGCCTTCAATGCCGAGGCCACTGCGTTCCATGGCACTGATAATGCCCGATGTTACTGTTTGGCCCAGACCAAACGGGTTACCAATGGCCACGGCGAAGTCGCCAACATTGAGGTTATCAGAATTGCCCAGCGGAACAGCGGCCAGGTCGTCTGCTTTAATCTGGATAACGGCAACATCACTATCAGGATCAGTACCAATGAGTTTTGCATCATGAGTTTCGCCGTTGCGTAATGTCACCTTGATAACGTCGGCTTTATCAATAACGTGGTTATTGGTAATGATGTAACCTTTTTTTGCATCAACAATAACACCTGAACCTAAACTCTGTGTTTTACGTTCACGCGGCTGTGAGGGTACATCAAAAAAATGCTGGAAGAAGGGATCATTAAAAAGCGGGTTGCCCTGGATACGTACCGTACCCGAGGTGGCAATATTGACTACCGCGGGAGTAACCTTTTTTAACATCGGTGCCAGGCTGGGTAAGGGAGTGCCCTGGCTATCGACAGCGGGTAAAGAAGCAAAAGCTGAAGTTGATAATATAGCGATGAATACAAAACTGAGTAGTCTCATCGTGATACGTTGTGTAAATCCCTTGTCCATAAAAAATCTCGCTTAATTATTTTCTAAATATTAGTGCATTATTAGATAGCGTAATTACAAAAAGTTCACAAATAAACATCATGACAGTAGTTTAAAAAAATACCCCAACGAGAATGCTTATCAGTTCATCCTGGTTGGGGTAACAGGGAGATAAGTAATGTTATGCCAACTTACTTAACGTTAATTTTCTAACTCCTTATCTTTACTTAACCTCAATCTTACGAGGTTGAGCTTTTTCCTGTTTCGGGATCGTGATCTCTAAAACACCGTGCTTGCTTTTGGCGCTGATTTTATCGGCATTAGCCGTATCAGGTAAGCTGAAGCGACGATAGAAAGAACCACGTTGACGTTCAACGCGTTTATAGCCCTCTTTCTCTTCTTTCATTTCTGATTCACGTTCACCTTTAATCGTTAACATACCGTCTTCCATATGCACATCAATGTCATTCGGATCGACACCGGGTATATCAGCGTGAATTAAAAACTCTTTTTCATTTTCTTGTATATCAACAGCAGGAACCCAATCACTTGTAGCAATACTACTTCCCTCTTCATCAGAAGGTTCGCCATCAAATAAACGTCCCATTTCGCGACGTAGTTGTTCCATTGAGTTCCATGGTTGGTAGCGTACTAAAGCCATGATATTTCTCCTCACTTGTTAATAAGTAAAAACAATCTAGTAACGAAGAAAAAAGTTTCAAGGATAAAGTAATAAAAATTATTTATTTTTTTATTAAAAATAAAAACGTAAACGCAGGGCGACACTGTTTGGGGTGTGTCCAAATTCTGATTGTGCCTGTCCGAGTGTTGTTGTGCCGCGCCCGGCCGCCTTAATGAAAGAAAAAAGTAGATCGGATTCGTTACTGACGGAGTAAATTAAATTAAGCTGGTGTAATAACGAGGTGTGAATATCTCCATCGTTGTGTTCGAGCGGGCTGGCAAGCAGGGTATAGCTGCCATTCCAGAGTGGACTGAGATCTTTATTCACAGAAATACCGAGTACATCCTGGCTGAGTTGTTGCTGTAAACCGTATTTAATAAATGGATCGGCAAGCACGTTAGTACTTGTTAGTTCGGTGATGTTATTCGCACCGCGTGAGTTGTGATACCACTCGGCATTCAACAGGGTACCGTTACTAAACTGGTAATTTAGCCCCGCGATCCAGAAGATGAAATCATCATTATTTTTTTCCTGGTAGTGTGCCGCCTCGATACTCCAGCCCATTCCGCCCCAGGCATTTGCATAAGATGCAGCGACAACCGTGTTACCAATAATATCGCCCGCAACAAGGGCAAGTTCTCCCTGTTCACCGAGCTGGCGGCGATAGTGGATCGCAGCACTATCATCAATGCTTGTATTATCTGTAGGCGAGAAAGCATAGACTGCGCTGAATGATGAAAGATCAGAGGGAAACCAGTCCAGCCTGAGTGCATCAATCCCCGGTTTATAATCGGTATCAAGATCGGTCGGGGCAAATGAACCAAATACATTTAACGGTTGCCAGAAACGACCACTGCCCCAGTCTATAGACTGACGGCCAATGGCCAGGGTGGTGTTACTAAAGCGCTGTTTATAAACCGCGCGATCAAGTTCATAACCAAAGTGTGTTGAGTTGTTAACATCATTTTCTTCAAGCCAGTAAGAAGATAATTCTTCAACACGAAATAAATCACTTGAGTGAGTGTCACTAAAAGGAATATCACTTAAGTGCAGCCGGGTCATTTTTACATGAACAGACCATTCGCCTTTATCTTGTGTTTCATCCTGCGTCCTTGAATTATCTAACATCAAGCGCAGGCTTTGTTGATCAGCGCTTAAGCTATTATCTTTATTAACATAACCAATATCACCCTGGCTGGCTTTAGCTGTTGTGCCCAGCATGGAAAAACGCCCGGTAAAATCAGCCGCGTCTATTGTTAACGTTGGCAACAATACAAAAGGCAAAGCTAAAAGTTTAAGTCTGCTGTTCATTGAGTTTCTGTTTAATCGTTAGTGCTGATGCTCATGCAGTTCATCGTTAACAACTTTGCCATCTTGCAACGTGATTATTCTCTCAGCCCGATCCATGACGCGCGGATCATGAGTTGAAAATATAAAGGTGGTTTTCTCTTCGTGCGATAGCGTGTGCATAATGTCTAACAATGCTGTGGCGTTTTCTGAATCAAGGTTGGCGGTGGGTTCGTCCGCTAATACCAGTCGTGGCCCGGCGGCAAGTGCACGTGCTACGGCAACACGTTGTTGTTGCCCACCGCTTAAGGCAGAAGGACGGCGATGCATGACGTCTTTAAGTCCAACCAGTTCAAGGTAATGGTTTGCGCGTTCTCGGCATTCCTTTTTATGTCGTCCTTGCAATACCATCACCAGTTCAACATTTTCCAGTGCGCTTAACACCGGCACCAGGTTATAAGACTGGAAAACAAAACCTAGCTGGAATAAACGAAAGTCAGAAAGTTGCGCTTCTTTTAAACCGCTAATATCAATACCGTTAAGTTGCGTAGTTCCCTGTGATGCCGAGTCCAGACCACCGATAATATTTAACAAGGTTGTTTTACCCGAACCCGACGGCCCGACCAATGCGGCAAACTCACCTTCTTCAATATCGAGGTTGATATCGGACAACGCCTTAACCTCGATTTCACCCTGTCGGTAGCGTTTGCCAATGTCTTTTAATGTCAGTAATGCCATTGTCTAAACTCCAAACTTAATTTTAAGTACGCAGTGCTTCTGGTTCATATCGTAGCGCTTCTTTCTTACGTTCGCAGTGCTTCTACCGGTGTTACCCGTGCCGCTTTAATCGCCGGGTAAATACCACTGGCGAGCGTAACAATAAAAATAATACTGGTAAGCTGGGTAACCCGATCCCATGACAGCTCGGTATAAATTACCGGGTCCATAAACGTTCCCATCATAACGTTGCCGCCTTCACCCATCATGGCGGTAAAGTCGATACCATGTTGCGAGAACCAGAGGTGAACACCACCACCCACAATCCAGCCGACGATGATCGCCAGTAAACTTAAAAGCAGAGACTCACAAAAAACCAGCATAAGTAAAGAACGGCGGCTTAAACCCAGTGCACGCAATAAACCAAATTCACGTGCTCGTTCGAGCACACTCATTAACACGGTATTAAGCACACCAAACACCACCATGATTAAAATAAGTATCAGGAAGACATAGTTACCAGCATCATCAATGGCGATGAACTGCACTAACTGCGGCATCATTTCCTGCCAGTCCATAGCAATAACATTGTTGCTCTCAACCGCGACTTTTATTTTATCTTTCCAGTGATAAAGCGTGCCAGGGTCATCAAGAAAAACCGCGAAGCGGGTAACGGGCTGCTTTGTTACATCCGCACCTTCACCTTCAAGAAAACGCTGCGCAAACTGGATGTCACTGAAAACCAGGTAATCATCCATCTCCGGAACATTTGAGTTAAAGATGCCACGCACCCGGCCAAGTTGTGCCTGCGAGTCGCCACCTTTTTTACCGGCCATAATGACAACCTTGCTACCGACCCTGGCTTTGAGTTTTCGCGCCATGCCTTCCCCAATAACAATGCCACGTAGATCGCCGGCTTTGATCCACTCACCTTTGACCAGATCGGGGCGTAACATCTCGACCCTTGGATCTTTTTCATGACTTAATCCTTCAAGCGCGGCCCCGACCGAGTTATTGGCGGTACTTGCAAGCACCTGTAATGAGATACGCGGTTCGATACTGCCACTGACATTAAGTGCCTCGAGTTTTTTACTTAAGCTGAGTCCATCGCCGAGGTACTTATGGTTGGCCGGTGCTTCAATATAGCCACGTGGTTGAACAGTAAGATGACCTTCACCAAGCTTGATGGCATTGCGTACCAGTGAATTATGGCTGCCATCGCCAATGCCAATGGAAAGTACGGCCAGTCCGAAACCTATGGCGATAGAACTCAAGGTAATGATGGTACGTTTACGATGGCGCCACAGGTTACGCCATGCCAGCACCAGTAGCATCCAGAAAGGCAAGTGACTGTGTTGGGCATGTGGTTTAACTATCATTAGCGCATCACCTCCGCGGGTTTAAGTCGCACGGTGCGCCATGATGGAATCAAGGACGCCAACATGGTGACAATAATCATCATCAGGCAGGCCATCAAAAGATCGCCGGGTAACAGGTAACCTTTCATTACGGGTTCAAAGACTAACCCGGCCCAGTCATAACCATCGGGCATGGAACGACTAAAGTCGATGCCGTATTTTTCAAAGTAGTCATTAATCACCAGGCCAATAAGAGAACCGACCACGGCAGAAACCAGCGCAAGGAAAAACGATTCAACTAATACCATGACTAATAACCAGCGGCGTTTCATGCCGATGGCAAGCAAAATGCCAAACTCATGGGTGCGTTCATGTACCGCCATGAGCATGGTATTTAACATGCCCAGTGATGCCAGGCTGATGATGATAAAACCGATAATAAAAACAAACGCTTTACTCATTTCCAGCATGTCGGCCACTGCCGGGGAGAGCTGGCGCCAGTTGCGTACTACCGCTTCACCACCGAGTTCATCAAGTGGTTTTATCTTTTTGAGTTGGTCCAACCTGTTCGTCACGCTTTGCTGGATGGCATTGAGTTCTTTCATCTCGTCAACCTTTATAGCCAGCTCGTGGAAGCCATCTTGCAGGTACATCAGTTGTTGATAGGCTTCGATCGACATTAATACTCCCATACGATCGAAATTAGGCTCCAGTGGTTTCAGTACCGCCGCGATACGGTAAAGCGCGTTACCAATACTGCCATCGGCAGCCTGTGTCACCAGTACCAGTTCATCACCCGGGTTAACTTTCATGTTCTTGGCCAGTTGTGCACCAATCACCAGGTTATAGCGCTGAAAGCCGTTTTCCGTTATGTCAGCAATACCCAGGTTTAGTTCGCCATGGCGAACATGCTGCAGCATTTGTGTCACATCAGGTTCGGTTTTGGGAGCAACGGCTTTAATTAAGACTCCGGTTGAGGTTGTGGTTGAACTGGCCAGTCCCGCGGCATAAAGACGGGGTGAGACCTTCACAGCGGGGAAGTCCTGCTTAAGCTGTTGCATGTATGACCACGGCAGGGTGGCGTAAAGGTCCTGGTCATCGATAAAAGCCTGGCGATGAACCTGCATATGCGAGGTGGAGATATCGGTCGCGAAGTGCACCAGTTGACGAGTCATACCTTCAAGCATTGAGGCATAAAGAATCACCATAATGAGACCGCTGGCCAGTGCTGAAATAGTCAGGCTACTGCGTATCGGGTTACGCCAGATATTGCGCCAGGCAACAAACAACAGAATAGGGAAGCGTGTTACCGCTAAAGCCTGTGTTGAATGTTGCAGTGAGCTGGCTTGTGCTGTTGTCATCAACGGGCCTGTTTTATTTGCGTCGTTGTAAATTTTGTAAAGAGAAAAAACCCTCTTTTAACGGTACTTCAAATTCAATGTCTTTATAGATGAAGATAGTGGATTCTTCCGGCTTGTCTTCGGGTTGTAAGGTCAGGCGCATTGGCACGATACGCTTGTCTATTTTACGGGGCTGGTCAAAGGTCATGGTGCGGATCAGGACACCTTCTTCGTCGTAATAAAGTGCGTACAGCGGTGACAGGTTTTTCTGCTCCATTATGGTCACCACTTTGCCCCAGACCACCGCGGCATCGGCTTTGGGGATGGAAGTGATTTCATAAATCTTTTTACCTTCTCGCGTCCCTTCAAAGCTGATGTTCGAAGTGTAGTCATCCTTGAAGGTGCTCTCTTTCACCAGGTCGTCATTGGTGAAGTGGCTGCCCATCCAGGAGCCGGACATCATGCTCGAAGGCACCTTGGTGACACGGTTAATTTTGGGCAGGTAGTTCCAGATGTTCTCTTTGACCTTGAGCGTGGCAATGCCCTTGTCTTTAATCGGCTGTCGAATAACCACAAGTGAGTACTCGCTTCCTCGTGACCAGGCTTCCATGGTCATAGTGCGTTGATAACGCCGGGTTTTCACTGTCATGGTCATATTGGCGCGGGAAGTATTACCACGCCACAACTCGTCAATGTGCTGGATAAGGGCATCAACTTCAATGGCCGAAGCTGGTAGAGATATTATATAAAAGAATAAAAAAGAGAATATGTAAACAGTATTTCGACTGCTTGCCTGCTGTAGCTGATTGATTTTATTATATTTTATTAGCATCCGGGTCCATCCTAATTTCAACATTAGCGAACTGTAAGGTGCGATCGATCTAGCTTGATTTAAGTATCTGCTTCTTTTTTCAAGCTGTAACACCCCTTTATATAAGCATAGTCCAAAATGATGACATTAAAAAAACACTGAACGTGAGCAAGTCCTTACGCGTTAGATCCCAATCTTGCAGCTATATTAACAACACAAGATATAGTATTCAGGGAAAAAAATATTTTAAGTTTTTTTAGCGTATTTGAAGCTGTTAAAATAAGATAAGCTATTGTATTTGTTATGTATTATGCATATTTATGATGTTGTAAAAGCTGTTGACAGTGAGACGCAATTGGCAATAAGCTAGGCGCTTAACACAACATGTAGTGTTTCTGACAAGAAATGCAGAAAAAGGCACTACAAGGCCGGTTTTAACAGGCCAGATTTAGTTAGATTTTGAAATTTTTAAAATATTTTTTAAATAATTATTTTAAATAAAGAACAACAAAAAAACTGAATAATAATAATAAGACGGATGCGTCCAGCCTTTTTTGTTTGGGGTGAACAGTTTTTTATTTCCGTTGTCATTCAGTTAGTTAGCACTTGAGTCTTCTTTATTCATGCCCCCCGTGAATAGGAGTTTGAGTTATTAAATTTTATACGGAGGATCGTGCCAATCATGAGCGCGCAGTTAAAAGCAGTGAAGGCTAATACACAAGACATTCCCTTTCAGGACGCGTCAGTTGATATCTGGGATAAAAAATATCGCTTAAAAACAAAAGACGGTGAAGACGTTGATCACAATATGGACGAGACCTACCAACGTGTTGCGCAAGCTTTAGCTGAGGTTGAAGAAGAAGATAAACAAGCCGAGTGGAAAGAGAAGTTCCTCTGGGCATTACGTCATGGCGCCATCCCTGCAGGCCGTATTATTTCAAATGCCGGTGCCCAGGAACATAAACCTGCGACATCGACCATTAACTGTACCGTGTCAGGCACCGTGCTGGACTCAATGGATGATATTTTAGGCAAGGTGCATGAAGCCGGTTTAACCTTGAAAGCAGGTTGCGGTATCGGTTACGAATACTCCACATTACGTCCAAAAGGCGCCTATGTTTCAGGTGCCGGTGCCTATACTTCGGGCCCGCTTTCGTTCATGGATATCTTCGACAAGATGTGTTTCACCGTGTCTTCAGCCGGTGGTCGTCGTGGTGCGCAAATGGCGACATTCGATGTGGGTCACCCAGACGTGATGGATTTCATTCGCGCCAAGCGTGAAGACGGCCGTTTACGTCAATTCAATCTTTCACTCCTTATTACTGATGAGTTCATGAAAGCGGTTGAAACCCGTGATTACTGGAAACTGGCTTTCCCGGTCACTGAAAAAGAAGCCGAAGAAGATGGCCTCGATATCAAAAATCCTGACCAGGTGGTCTGGCGTGAATGGCCCGTCACCAAGGGCTACATCACCAACCGTGAAGGTTTAGTGGCCTGTAAAGTGTATAAAACGATCAAAGCCGAGCACTTGTGGGACATGATCATGACGTCTACCTATGACTTTGCTGAACCCGGTTTTATCCTGATCGACAAAGTTAACGAAATGAATAACAACTGGTTCTGTGAAGATGTACGTGCCACTAACCCGTGTGGTGAACAACCTTTACCACCTTACGGTTCTTGTCTTTTAGGTTCGGTTAACTTAACCAAGTTCGTGAACGATCCGTTTACCGATAAAGCCAAGTTTGACTGGGCCGGTTTTGAAAAAGTCGTCGCTGTCTTTACCCGTATGCTGGATAACGTGGTTGAAATTAATGGCTTGCCATTAGAAGGCCAACGTAAAGAAATCATGAACAAGCGTCGCCACGGCATGGGCTTCCTCGGTTTAGGTTCAACCCTGACCATGCTTCGTGAAAAATACGGTAGTGCAGAAGCCGTTGAGTTCACCGAGAAGGTCAGTAAAACACTGGCGATCACGGGCTGGGAAACAGCACTTGAGCTTGCCGAAGAAAAAGGTCCGGCTCCTATAATGGAACAAAGCTTTAAAGTCACCGGCAAAATGTTACGTCAACGTCCAGAAATGAAGCGTGACGGTTACAAAATTGGTGACAAGGTAAAAGGTAAAGTCCTGCATGCCAAGTACAGCCGCTACATGCAAAAAGTGGCAGAAGAGAATCCTGAACTGGCAAACAAGCTTGCCGAAGTCGGTGCACGTTTTACTCATCACAGCTCAATCGCGCCTACGGGTACCATCAGTTTATCGCTGGCGAATAACTCAAGTAACGGTATTGAGCCTTCATTCGCGCATCACTACTCACGTAATGTTATTCGTGAAGGTAAGAAATCAAAAGAAAAAGTCGATGTGTTCTCTTTTGAGCTGTTAGCTTACCGTGAACTGATTAATAAGAAAGCAATGCCATTTGCGCAGGATGACGAAGCCAAGCTACCGGACTACTTTATTGCTGCCGATGATGTTTCACCAAAGCAACACGTTGATATCCAGGCCGCGGCACAAAAATGGATTGATTCAAGTATTTCGAAGACCGCGAACGTACCAACCGATTACGAGTTCGATAACTTCAAAGATATTTATACCTACGCTTACGAGCAGGGTTTAAAAGGGTGTACAACGTTCCGCTTTAACCCCGAAGCGTTCCAGGGTGTTCTGGTCAAAGAAGAAGACCTGGAAAACACGATGTACAAGTTCACTTTAGACAACGGCGAAGTGGTTGAAGTGAAAGGTAACGAAGAGATTGAGTATGATGGTGAGATGCATACAGCCGCCAACTTATTCGATGCATTAAAAGAAGGCTATTACGGTAAGTTTTAAGCGGCGCCAGTAAATTGCTGGCTTGCTTAAAACACAATTGAGGAAGCAATGACTTCCTCTGAATAAAATAATCGCTCTATCCCCTCTCCCTTT
>Ga0207752_1001039_pt1 | contig 12935 bp, 7 predicted proteins | sample Pon2CUnioCityCA_6_FD_187272 | JGI IMG/M metagenome (GOLD analysis project Ga0207752, IMG submission 187272) | Marine sediment microbial community from Union City, CA, USA - Pond 2C Sediment 2 (SPAdes) | ecosystem: Environmental > Aquatic > Marine > Intertidal zone > Salt pond sediment ... | reverse complement strand
CCCCAGCCGCGAGTTGGTCGCCGACTCGGTGGAGGTGATGGCCATGGCCCATCCGTTCGACGGCCTGGTCTTCATCCCCAACTGCGATAAGATCGTGCCCGGCATGCTGATGGCCGCCGCGCGGTTGGATATCCCCGCGGTCTTCGTCAGCGGCGGGCCGATGATGGCCGGCCGGTACCGCGGCGAGGACGTGGACGTCAAGACCATGTTCGAGGCGGTGGGTCAGGCGAAGGCGGAGCGGATCAGCGCGGAGGAGCTGGAGGCCTTGGAGCTGGCCGCCTGCCCCGGCTGCGGCTCCTGCGCCGGGCTCTTCACCGCCAACACGATGAACTGCCTTACCGAGGCGCTGGGGATGGGTCTACCGGGAAACGGCACCATTCCGGCCGTGACGGGCGCGCGGCAGCGTCTCGCCAAGCAGGCGGGGATGCGGGTGATGGACCTGGTGGTGGAAGATCTGCGGCCGCGGGACGTGATGAGCGCGGCCGCTTTCGAGAACGCGATCGCCGTCGACATGGCGATTGGCGGCTCGACCAACACGGTGCTTCACCTGCCGGCCGTGGCCCACGCCGCCGACGTCTCCCTCCCGCTGGAAACGTTCGACGTGGTGAGCAGTCGGACCCCGTATCTGGTCAGGCTGAGCCCCTCCGGTCCCCATCATATGCAGGATCTGGACGAGGCGGGCGGCATTCCGGCCGTGATGGCGCAGCTCCACCGTGGGGGCTTGCTCCGGGGCGACGCGCGCACGGTGACCGGCGGGAGCGTGGCCGAGAATATGGAGGGTGTGTCTCGCGGGGGCGCTGATGATTGCGCGCCCGGCGTCATCCGCCCGGTCGACGATCCCCACAGTGCCAGCGGCGGCATCGCCGTCCTCTGGGGGAACCTGGCGCCGGAGGGCGCCGTCGTCAAAGCGGGGGCGGTGAGCCCCAACATGAAGGCCCACCGCGGGCCGGCGCGGGTCTTCGACGCCGAGGAGGCGGCGATGGAGGCGATCCTCGAGGGGGAGATCGAGCCGGGTGACGTGATCGTCATCCGCTACGAGGGGCCCCGGGGCGGGCCGGGTATGCGCGAGATGCTGATGCCTACCTCGGCCCTGGCGGGGATGGGCCTGGATGACAGGGTCGCCCTCATAACAGACGGGCGTTTCTCCGGCGCCACGCGGGGGGCGTCGGTCTGCCACGTGTCGCCGGAGGCGGCGGCCGGCGGCCCGATCGCCCTCGTAGAGGAGGGGGACGAGGTCGAACTCGACATGCCGGCAAAGCGCATCACCCTCCACGTAGCGGAGGAGGTACTGGCGCTGCGGCGGGAGGGCTGGCGACGCCCGGAGCCCCGTACAACCGGCGGATACCTGGCGCGGTACGCGGCACGGGTTTCCTCGGCCAGCGAAGGGGCGGTCTTGCGCATCGAATGATCATTCAGGGATAAGTGGAACCGCCCAAGCTGCACGGTCGGCTTCGCCTGACCAAATCGCAGCCCACTCAAGTCTCCTCTCCGATCTACTCCAATCTCTAGCCTTTCCTCGCTAGCCAAGGGAGCGAACGCAGGGTAGTAGAGCTGGCGCGAGCTGCCAGCTATGGATGCTCCCTTTGCTTCTTGCATCTCTGCGCTCCGACGCTGGACAGCTGCCGGTCGCCCTGGAGCTGCAAGGGATGCGAGGTGACCGGCACTTGGCTTAGCTTCGCACGCTGGCTTACCTTGCTGCGCTCGGACGCTGGCCTGGGGCTTGCCTGTGCAAGCTGGTCGCACGCATGACGACGCCGGGTTGGCTGCGCACGCCCAGCAAGTACCGGTCACCACGTACTCGGTGCAACCTTGACGCGAGCTCTACGTATGGTAAGGTGGAAATGTCGTGCAACCGTGGCTGACGAGGCCGGTCGATCCCGCGTCGCCCCGCACTGTGAGTTACAGGGAGGGTACAATGAACTACGGAAGCATACTGAGTCGGGCCTGGACCATTATCTGGGAGCACAACTGGCTGATTCTTCTCGGCGTGCTCGTCGCGCTGGGGAGCAGTAACGGGGGAAGCCCTGGTGCCCGGGGCGACATCGATCTGCCGTCCGGTGACCAGGATTTCGATTTCCGTCTACCGGACATCGAAGGCGATCTCGGCCTGCCCGTGGCGCTCATCGTGGCGGTGGTGCTCGTCCTGGCCAGCCTGGCGATCGTGGTGGGGCTCATCCTGTGGGTCGTGGCGACCATCTCCCGGGGCGGCCTGATCGCTGGGGTCGATACGCTCGACGCCGGCGCACCGTCGAGCTTCGGCGAGGCCTGGGAGGCAGGATGGCGGAAGGGGTGGCGGCTGCTGGGGATCGGGGTGCTGCCGGCGATTCCGGCGCTCATCCTGGTCATCGTCGGGTTGGGGGCGACAGGGGTCTTCGCCGCCATCTATGGCCTGGCGGGCGAGCGGACGGCTGTCGTGCCGGGCGCCGGGCTGGGGGCGGTCTGGGTGGCGCTGGCCTGCATCTTTGTGCCCATCGCCCTCGTGCTTAGCCTCCTCCAGGCGTTTGCCAACCGGGCCTGTATGCTCGAGGACCTGGGGGTGATTGCTTCCTACCGCCGCGGGCTGAACGTGCTGGTACAGAACCTCGGTCCGGCGGTGGTTTTGTTCCTCCTTCAGATCGTGATCGGCGCGGTTCTGGCCGTGGCCCTGTTCCTACCCGGGCTGGTTATGGTCGTGTGCTGCATCCTGTGGCCGCTCTTGCTTCTGATCCGGGGCTCGATATCCGCCTACTTCTCGACCATGTGGACGCTGGCCTGGCGGGAGTGGTCGGGCCTGGGCCACGTCGGCGAGGTCGTGCCGACAGGAGTAGGGAGTATGGAGTAAGAAGTAGGGGGCTGAGTCGTCAGATCCAGGCTGCCACATCCGCCACTGTTTCGGGCGCGATCCCGGTGCCCGATGGCATACACCACAAACGGAGGACCCTGACGATGAACCGCACTCTGGACCGTCGTCGTATCCTCATCTACCTGGCCTTCGCTTTTGGCGTCGCCTGGGTCACTTCGCTGGTCATCTATCTGACCGGCGGTCTGGCTGAGAGTCCGGTGCTCATTCCCGAGTTGAACGTCTCCCTGGCGCTCGTGCTGCTGGCCGGGCCGGTGATGTGGTCGCCGGCAGTGGCCCACGTCCTGACGCGACTGGTCACGGGGGAGGGGTGGGAGCGACCGTTCCTGCGGCCCCGGCTGAGGCAGGGGTGGCCCACCTGGCTCATCGCCTGGCTGCTTCCCGGTCTACTGACGATCGCGGGGATGGCTGCCTTCTTCCTGCTCTTCCCGCGGACCTACGACCCGAGCCTGGGGATGCTGCGGGAGATGCTCTCCGCCCGGCTCCCGGAAGGGGTCGAGGTTGAGGCGCTCAACCTCTGGACGCTGGCGGCCGTGCAGGCGGCGCAGGCGCTGCTCCTGGCGCCGATCATCAACAGCGTGGCGACCTTCGGAGAGGAGTTCGGCTGGCGGGCCTACCTCCAGCCCAGGCTGATGGCCCTGGGCCAGCGTCGGGCGCTGGTGCTGACGGGGGTGATCTGGGGCGTCTGGCACTGGCCCGTGATCCTCATGGGCTACAACTACGGCTTCGACTATCCCGGTGCGCCGCTTCTGGGTCCTCTGGCGATGGTCTGGTTCACCGTTAACGCCGGGATCCTCCTCGGCTGGCTGACGCTCAGAGGCAAGAGTGTGTGGCCTGCGGTCATTGGCCACGCGGCGATAAACGGCGTGGCGGGCCTGGGGGCTATCTTCGTGCAGGGGGATCCGAACACGCTGCTCGGTCCGACGCCGGTGGGGCTGATCGGGGGGGTGGGGTTCACCGTGGTCGCCGCCGGGATACTCCTGTACGGCGGGGGTAGGGAGTAAGGAGGATCGAGTAGGAAGAGTCAGCGTCGTGGCCTGGTTCCGGGAACCGGCGGGCAACTGGTGTTGCGGACGTGATGGTTGAGACGCTGGCGAGGGCGGAGATTGCTTCGTTGCACGAAACGGCTGTGCGCCTCGCAATGACAGGAGTGGGGGTTTCTTCCATTCAGAGTGGCGTCGGCTTGAACGTGCAAGCTAGGCACAGTGGAGTTTCTCGCAGTGACAGGAGTAAGCATCTCACCAATCCTCTGGAAGCCAGGTGACCGGCACTTTAACGACGCCGGCTTGGGGCTTGCCTGCGCAAGCTGGCCGCACGCGGCTTAGCTTCGCATGCTGGGCAAGTGCCGGTCACCTTCGACTCGAGAATGGTCGGAGCCTCCTGCCTCCTGCTTCCTGCATCTTGCCTCTTGCATCCTTGACTAACCGCTTGTTTGCGGTATCCTACCTCCGCTATGTTCTATGATGAGGCGAAGGTTCACGTCAAGGCGGGTGACGGCGGCGACGGGTCGGTGGCGTTCCGTCGGGAGAAGTACCGACCCCGGGGCGGCCCGGCGGGAGGGAACGGTGGTGACGGCGGCGACATCGTATTCTATGTAGACACGCACCGGAGCACGCTCTACCACTTCACTAAGCGGACCCACTTTAAGGCAGGGAGGGGGCAGCACGGTCGGGGGAGCAATCAGCAGGGAGCGTCCGGGGAGGACGTCCGGGTTGCGGTGCCCCCCGGGACGATGATCTACGACGAGGAGACCGGCGAGCTGGTGGGCGATCTGACCCAGGCGGGGGAGGAGCTGGTGGTGGCCCACGGCGGGCGCGGCGGCCGGGGGAACGCCAGCTTCGCGACGGCGACCGACCAGGCGCCCCGCATCGCCGAGCACGGGGAGCCGGGTGAGGAACGGTGGCTGCGCCTGGAGCTGAAGGTGCTGGCCGACGTGGGGCTGGTGGGGATGCCGAATGCCGGGAAGTCGACGCTGCTGGCGTCGACCACGGCGGCGCGTCCCAAGATCGCGGCGTATCCCTTCACCACGCTCCAACCGAACCTGGGCGTGGTGGTGCTCGACCCCGAGACGGAGTTCGTAATGGCCGACATTCCGGGCCTGATCGAGGGGGCCGCCGAGGGGAGAGGCCTGGGCCACGAGTTCCTGCGCCACGTGGAGCGGACTCGCGTGCTGATCCACCTGATCGACGGGCTCTCGCAGGAACCGATCGAAGACTTCGAAGCGATCAACAGGGAGCTCGCTTCGTACAGCGAGAGCCTGGCGGAGAAGCCGCAGCTGGCGGCCTTCAACAAGGTCGATATGCCCCAGGCCGCGGAGCGCTGGCCGGAGGTCAAGGAAACTCTCGAGCGACGAGGATACCTGGTGATGGCTATCTCCGCCCTGACCGGAGAGAATACGCGCCAGTTGCTCTACCGGGTGGCACAGATGGTGGAGGAGATCCCGGAGGAGGAGCCGGAGGGGGAGGAGGTGCCCGTATTCCGCCTGGAGGAGGACGAGGATCGCTTCGTCATCGAGCGCGTCGAGGACGGCTGGCGGGTCAGCGGCGTGGCCGTCGAGCGTATGGCTGCGATGACGGTCTGGAATCTCGACGAGTCGGTGCGGCGCTTCCAGCGCCAGCTACGCGGCATGGGCGTGACGGAGGCGCTGCGCGAGTCGGGCGTGGAGCCGGGCGATACCGTCACTATTGGTGACACAGAGCTGATCTGGGAGGAGTAGGTAGGGAGCGACCTGCATCCGCTGAGACTCGACGTCCGGATCTCAGGTTGACACTGACGGAGTTCATGGCCCACGCACACACTTCCAAGCTCGAACGGTTGGGGATCATCGGCGGAACGTTCGACCCGCCCCACTACGGCCACCTGGTCCTGGCGGAGAACGGCCGGGCGCAGCTCGACCTCGACAGGGTCCTCTTCGTGCCAGCCGCCCAGCCGCCCCACAAGCCCGAACAGCCCATAACCGAGACGCGCCACCGGATCGCCATGGTGGAGGCTGCCATCGCTGACAACGGGGCTTTCCAGGTCTCGCGGGTCGACGTGGACCGCCCGGGCCCCAACTTCACTGTCGACATGCTGGGCATCCTGCACGCGACGCACCCCCAGGCAATGCTCTTCTTCCTGATGGGCGGGGACAGCCTGGCGGAGTTCCTCAGCTGGCGGGATCCGGCAGGCATCGTGGAGCAGGCGCATCTGGCCGTGATGCAGCGTCCGGGCTGGGAGGCGGACGTGGAGGCGCTAGAGGAGCATCTGCTGGAAGTCCGCGAGCGGCTGGCCTGGCTCGACACCCCGCATCTGAAGATCTCGGGGACGGACCTGCGGCGGCGGGTTCGGGAGGGGCTCCCGATCCGGTATCTGGTGCCGCCTGCGGTTCAGCGATATGTGCGTGAGCATGCGCTCTATCGACAGTAACGTCCTCAACGGCGAGGGAAGAAGTAAGGAGTATGGAGTGGGGAGTAAGGGGTCACCTTCGCTACGACACCGACACTGGGGGAGTGCGAGGATCCATCTTCTTCGTTCAGCGTAGGAGTGAGATCGGGCGAGGGACACGGACTGAAACGATGGGGCAACGCCATACAAGGAGGATTTCTATGACAACTGATTTGCAGGCAGGGGCTGGGAGTGCTGAATCCGCGGTTCGCATCGGCATTATCGGCGGGAGTGGGCTCTACCGGATGGAGGGGCTGTCCAACGTCGAGGAGCGGAGTGTGAGCACGCCCTTCGGCGAGCCTTCCGACGACGTGATCGTGGGAACGCTCGACGGCGTGCCGGTCGCGTTCCTGGCACGCCACGGACGCGGACACCGGCTGATGCCCAGTGAGGTCAACTACCGGGCGAATATGTTCGCCCTGAAGAGCCTGGGCGTCGAGCAGATCATCGCGGTGAGCGCGTGCGGCTCGCTGCGGGAGCAGATTCATCCGGGGGAGGTCGTGATCCCCAACCAGCTCCTCGATTTCACCAAGAAGCGGGCGTACACGTTCTTTGGGGACGGGCTGGTGGCCCACATCGGCACCGCCAAGCCATTCTGCCCGCGCCTCTCGATTCTAGTCGGGGAAGCGGTGGAGGCGGCGGGGGGGACGGTCCACCCCCACGGCAACTTCGTCACCATCGAGGGCCCGCGCTTCAGCACGAAGGCGGAGAGTTTCACCTTTCGCTCCTGGGACATGGACATCATCGGCATGACGACCAGCCCGGAGGCGTTCCTGGCGCGCGAGGCGGAGATGTGCTACGCCGTGATGGCCCACGTGACGGATTACGACGTCTGGCACGAGACGGAAGAGGAGGTCACGGTCGAGGCCGTGATCCGCGTGCTCCGGCAGAACACGGCGCTGGCCCAGCAGGCAGTCCGGGCCCTAGTGCCGCAGCTGGCGGAGACGGAGCGGGTGTGTGAGTGTGGAGAGGCTCTGTCGACGGCTATCATCACCGACCGGGACGTGATCCCGGAGAAGACGAAGAAGAAGCTGGCGCCCATTGTGGGCAAGTACCTGGAGTAGGCGACGGGGGAAGATGACAGAGGGGATGACGAGCGTCGGATGGGGACGCATCAGCCACTCCGGCGGGGAGGCGGGGGCGTGAATCTGGTCTCGGGCGGCCTCCAGCGGACGCAGCCGCTCACCGCGCCGGCGGGGACAGATCGTCGCGAGGGAATTCTCCTGCTCCTGGCGGGCGGGTTCGTGCTCGTCGGCGGGCTCAGCCTCCATCTGGCCTACGACCCCTTCACCCTGGGCCACCTGGCATTCGTGCTGCTGGCCTTCACCCTTTCCTTCGTGACGGCGCATCTCGTCCTCCGGCGGCTGCCGGGGCGGGACCCGCTGCTGCTCCCCGCGGCAGCCCTGTTGAGCGGCTGGGGGATGCTGATGGTAGGGCGGGTGGCGCCGAACTTCCTTGCGCGCCAGGCGACATGGTTGATGATCGCCACGCTCGCCATGGTGGCCGTCACCGAGATGGGGAGAGATCTGCGCTGGCTGTGGCGCTACCGGTACACGTGGTTGGCCGCCGGACTGGCGCTGCTGGCCGCCACGCTGATCCTGGGCGTCAACCCCTCGGGCTCGGGGCCGCGGCTGTGGCTGGGGCTGGGCGGCGCGTACTTCCAGCCGTCGGAGCCACTGAAGCTGCTGATGGTGGTCTTCCTGGCGTCGTATCTGGCGGAGCGGCGGAGATTGCTCGTCTCGGAAGGATGGCGCATCGGCCTGTTCCACGTGCCGCCCCTCGCTTACGTCGGACCGCTGGTGGCTATGTTTGGCCTGACGGTGCTGCTCCTGGGGGCGCAGCAGGATCTTGGCGCTGCCATGCTGTTCTTCCTCACCTTCCTGTCGATGCTCTACCTGGCCACCGGACAATGGGGATACGTGGCGGCGGGGCTGATCCTCTTTGGCGGTGCCGGCGTGGTTGGATACGTGGGCTCGACGCGGCTGGCGCTGCGGGTGAATGCCTGGCTCAGTCCGTGGTCGGGGGCGGCTGACTGGGCTTTCCAGGTGGTTCAGTCGCTGCTCGCCTTCGGTGCGGGCGGAATTCTGGGGGAGGGCCTGGGCCTGGGGTGGCCCACGTTCATCCCCGCGGTCCACACCGACTTCACCTTCGCCGCCATCGGGGAGTCCTTCGGCCTGGTGGGGCTGGTGGCCGTGATCGCGCTGTACGGCGTGATTCTGTTGCGTGGGTTCCGGGCGGCGGCCCGGGCCCGGCGGCCTTTCGAGCGGTTCCTGGCAGGTGGGCTGACCGCCGGGCTGGTTATCCAGGCCTGGGTGATTATGGCCGGCAACGTGAAGCTGGCGCCGATCGCCGGGGTGACGCTCCCCTTCCTATCCTACGGGGGCTCATCGCTGGTGTGTACGTTCATCGCGCTGGGGCTGCTGCTGCGGGTGGCGAGCAACGCGGAACAGGAAGGGGGGACGCCGGCGCGGGCCCCGCGGCAGCCGATCTTCCGCCTGGCATTCATTCTCGGGCTGGCGCTGGTGACTCTGGCTTTCGCGTGTGGCTACTGGACGGTGGTGCGGGCGGATTGGCTGGCCGGCCGGGAGGACAACCCACGCCGGGTGGTCTACGAGCAGCGGATCGTGCGCGGGCGAGTGCTGGACCGAGAGGGACGGACGCTGGCCGGCACGATGGTGGGGGCGTCGGGGCGGATCACGCGGACGTATCCCGTGCCGGAGGCGGCCCCGGTGGTGGGGTACGCGAGCCTGCGCTATGGGACCGGCGGCATCGAGGCGGCGTTCGACGAGGTGCTGCGGGGAGAGACGGGACGGTCGTCCTGGCAGGCGGGATGGTTCGATCTGCTCCACCGCCCGCCGCGGGGTGGGGACGTGCAGCTGACGCTGGATGCCGAGTTGCAGCGGCTGGCTCAGGAGGCGCTGGGCGAGAAGGCGGGGGCGGCGGTGGTGCTGGACGCGGCGGAGGGCGACGTACTGGCCATGGCCTCTGCGCCCACGTTCGATGCGGCGCAGTTGGAGGCACGGTGGGAGGAGTTGCGGGAGGATCCGGACGCGCCGCTGGTCAACCGGGCCACGCAGGGCCTCTACCAGCCGGGAAGCGCTCTGCAGACGGCGATCGTGGCCGAGGCACTGCAGCAGGGTCTGGTCGACGATCTGACGGAGGAGGTCGGCCGGGACGCCACGGAAGCGGTGGCTGTGGATGGCGCGGAGGTGGGATGCGCCGTCGACCCCGGCGAGGAGTCCACGCTGGCGGACGCCTACGCGGCGGCCTGTCCGGCCCCTGTTGGTGCGCTGGGACAGCGCCTGGGGGAGGAGGGAGTGGTGGCGGCGGTGGAGCGGTGGCGGCTGACGACCCCGCCCTCGCTGACGATCCCGACGGAGGCGGCCGACTGGAGCCGAGCGGTAATCTCCTCTACCCGGGAGGAGGCGATGGGGCAGGGGAGCCTGGTGGTCTCGCCACTCCAGATGGCGCTGGCGGCTGCCACGATGGCGAACGAGGGGACGATGCCGCCGCCGCGGCTGACGCTGCGGGTGCAGGACGCCGACGGGACCTGGCGGGAGACGATCACCGCAGGGGAGGGGCACGCCGTGATACCGCCATCCGAGGCGCGGGTGCTGCTCGCGGCCTGGCGACGCTGGGATGGGGTACCCGGGCAAGCCTTGCCGGGGCACTGGGGTGTGGCGGTTGCAGGTGAAGGCGAGCCGCACGCCTGGTTCCTGGGGGTGACGCCGTCAGAGGGCGAGGGTCGGTACGCCGTGGCGGTGCTCCTGGAGCACGCGGAGGTTCCGGAGCGGGCGGTGGAGATTGGGCGGGCGCTCTTGGAGGCGGCGCGGGCGCGGTAGGACGGTTGTGGACCGGATCGCCAGATCCGGTCCAAGCACGTGCAGGCAGATTGGTCGGTTTATTCCTCGTCTTCCTCGACGGCGAGCTCGACGTACTCGGCCTTGACGATTTCCTCATCCTCGACGTCGAAGAGGTCGAGGAGCTCTCCCATTAGCTCCGCCTTTCGCTCGGCGTCCTGGGCTGACCAGGTGCGGCTCTTGATCTCCAGGTAGATGCCGGGCAGCTGGGGCTTCGTGATGCGGTCGAGGTTGAGGGCGAAGTCGGTGCCGCCGTAGCGGAAGTGGTAGCGGTGGCGCTCCTTGTGTACTTTGACCTCTTCCTCCGGCTGGAAGTACTCACGGTAGAAGCGGCGGCTGTGGGTGGCGGGGGCGTCGAAGCGAGACCGGGAGAGGACGACCGATCGGGGGAACTCCCGCTCCTTCGTCTCGCCGATCAGGGTCAGCCGGTAGACCACGGCGTCGACCTCGTCGTCCCGGGCGAGAATCTCGTCCTCGCGGTAGCGGAGCCGGCTGGTCTCCATGTCGCCGAAGAGGAAGTAGGTGTCGTACTGCCGCCGCCGCGAGGAGCGGACCACGGGAACCTCCTCGCTCTCCAGCAACGCCTCCACGCGGGAGGCGTCCGCCAGGTGGACCTTGACCTGGACCTCGAAGGTCTCGACGCGGCTCACGCCGCCGATGGCGACGAGCTTGTTAAGCACTCTCTCCTCCCGGGCCGTGAGGAACTTGTCGATGCGACGCGCGACCTTGGCGGCCCGCTGCCTCAACTCCGCGACGTCGAGGGTGAGCAACTCCCGGTCGCGCATCATCCAGCGCCCATCACAGAGGACGTGGAGAACGTCGGCGCTCTTCCCCGAGTAGACGAGGAGAGAGTAGATGCTGTCTTCGCCGCGGTGGAAGCGGGGCGTCAGGTGGATGCGCTCCAGGTCGACGACGGCGACGTCGGCGCGCTTCCCGACCTCCAGGGAGCCGATGCGGTCGCCCACGTGGAGGGCCTCGGCCCCGAGCCGCGTGGCCATGGCGAGGGCCTGGCGGGCGGGTAGGGCAGTGGGATCGTCGCTGACGCCCTTGGCGAGGAGGGCGGCCAGGCGGATCTCCTCGACCATGTCGAGGTCGTTGTTGCTGGCGGCGCCATCGGTTCCGATGGCGACGGGGATGTCCAGAGCGAGCATCCTGGAGACGGGCGCGAACCCGCTGGCGAGCTTGAGGTTGCTGGAGGGGTTGTGAGAGATCCCGGCGCCGTGGCGCCGCAGGATGCGGAGCTGGCTCTCGTCGAGGTGGACGCAGTGGTGGGCGGTGACCTTGGCGTCGAAGAGGCCCTGGTCCTCGACCCAGGGGACGACGGGCTGGTCGCGGCGCTCGAGCTGCTCCTCGACCTCCTGCTCGGTCTCGGCGATGTGGATGTGGATCGGCACGTCGTAGTCGAGGGCGAGCTGGGTGCTCTCCTGGAGCATCTGGGCGGTGGCGGTGTAGGCGGCGTGGGGGCCGATGGCGGGCACGATAAGGTTGTGTCCGACCCAGCGGGCGACGAAGTCGTGGGCGAGGCGGAGCCCCTCGTCGTAGCTGGCGGCGTCGGGGGTGGGGAACTTGAGGACGGACTGGGCGCAGACGCCCCGCATGCCGGCCTCGGCGGTGGCGTCGGCGACCGCCTCCTCGTAGTAGTACATATCGCCGAAGCAGGTAATGCCGGAGCGGAACATCTCGGCGCAGGCGAGCTGGGCGCCGAGCCAACAGAAGTCGGGGCGGACGAACTCGCGCTCGACGGGCATCATGTAGCCCATGAGCCAGACGTCGAGGCGGAGGTCGTCGGCGAGGCCGCGGAGGAGGGTCATGGGGGTGTGGGTGTGGCCGTTGACGAGACCGGGGATGACGGCGCAACCGCTGCAGTCGACGACCTCGTCGGCTTCGTACGAGGCGGCGATCTGATCGGCGGGGCCGACGGCCTCGATGGTGGCGCCTTTGACGGCGACGGCGCCGGGGGAGAAACGGTCGAAAGACCGATTCATAGTGAGCACCTCGCCGCCGGTCAGGATCAGGTCAATGTCCGTCATAGGTCCCTCCCATTCGCACTTGCGCCTGGTTTATTTGGTGGGCCCATTATAGCCTCGCCTGGGGCAGCGGGCAATTCGCTACGGAATCGCCCAGGCAATTGGCCCGTCTGGGTGGGGTATGTTTGTTTGGGGGTAACATTTTTTCTTGGGAACAAACATTCGGTTGATGGGCGGACGATGGACGATAGACGACGGACGGCCTCCTTGGGCAAGGGACGGTGGACGGGCGGCAGCAGATCCTGATGGCCTCGTCTGCTGGGCGGTGCTGGTCTCGTGCTTGTCGCGCATGGTGGCTCCTCAGTCGTGTGATTGTCTTCTTAACGACTCTATTTGCTGTTGCGGGCCCGGTCCGATGCATCCGGTCACGCGGACTTGATGGACGGTGGCGATGAGTGCCCTCATAGAAGTATTATACTGCCCCTAAGGTAAGTTGTCAAGGAGGAAGTTTTGGGATATCTTTTGGGAAATGTAATTGGAATTTGGGATAAAAGGGCGGCGGATGGCAAGCGTTGTGGGTTGTGATGAGGGGCGGGATTCTAGCGGCGATTCGTGTAGTAATTGTCGGGTAAGGGAGGAGGACTTGGTGCTAGGGTGATCGGCGGGGGTGTGGTATACTCGAGGCGGAGTTCGCGCACCCGAACCGCGGGTACTTTCTGGATTTGCCTCCGAGACGGTTTCCTATGGCAAACGCCCCGATCTGTGATCTTCAGGTGTCGAGGTTCGGGTTCTCGCTCCGTTCATAGTGGTTGCGGGAGAGTGGTCTGATGAAGCGTTCCTTTGAAG
>Ga0207752_1001038_pt1 | contig 12936 bp, 9 predicted proteins | sample Pon2CUnioCityCA_6_FD_187272 | JGI IMG/M metagenome (GOLD analysis project Ga0207752, IMG submission 187272) | Marine sediment microbial community from Union City, CA, USA - Pond 2C Sediment 2 (SPAdes) | ecosystem: Environmental > Aquatic > Marine > Intertidal zone > Salt pond sediment ... | reverse complement strand
CTACAAACCGCTTTGGGCGCGCCGCCTCCTCCAGCAGGTAGCTTGCAGGGAGCATCAAATCGTGGTAGAATTTAGGCGTTGTTTAATCGAGATAGCCAAGGAGGAAATTGTGTCGCTGAGTAAAGGCGAAAAAGAGGCGATTATTGAAGAGTACGGACGTGGGCCGGATGACACGGGCTCGCCAGAAGTACAAATCGCACTGCTAACGACCCGCATAAGTCAGTTGACGGAACATCTCAAAGAACATAAGCACGACGAACATTCCCGTCGAGGCTTAATCAAAATGGTAGGCCAGCGGCGCCGTCATCTAAGCTATCTTAGTCGCAGGAGTCCGGATCGCTACAAGGAGATCATCAAGCGGCTCGGGCTACGCAGATAGTCGCAACAAGAAGTAAAGTGAATCAGACGAGTAGATCTGAGTCTCTTCAGTCATCTACTCGTTTGGCGTTTATAGGAAGCGAGACTAGATGCAGGGCCAGGAATTGGGGGGTGAAGCGTAGTGGAGCGGACACTACGAAGCACCCCCCAGTCCCTGAACCGTTGCGTCTGGTCGCATATATGGAGGTATATAAGTGAATAGCCACACATTCACCACCAAGTTGGGAGAGCAGAGTCTGACCTTGGAAACAGGCAAACTAGCCCAGCAAGCAGGTGGTACTGTCACGATAACGTCCGGTGACACGAAATTGCTGGTCACAGCGACGATGTCCCGGGACGTGCGAGAGGGGATCAGCTTTTTCCCTCTCACGGTTGATTTCGAGGAAAGGCTCTACGCGGCGGGCCGTATCCCCGGTTCTTTCTTCCGCCGCGAAGGACGCCCCCCCGAATCGGCTACGTTGATTGCGCGATTGACCGATCGTCCGCTGCGTCCCTTGTTTCCCAAGAAGATGCGCAACGACGTGCAGGTCATCATTACGCCGCTATCGCAGGATGAGCAGCATGAATCGGACATCCTGTCCATTATCGGCGCATCAGCGGCATTGACCATCTCGGATGTTCCGTTTGACGGTCCGATTGGAGCAACGCGCGTAGGGTACATCGACAACGAACTCGTCGTGAACCCCACCCTGCCGGAGATGGAGGAAAGCGCCCTCGACTTGAGATTGGCTGGCACGGCCGAAGCGATCTTGATGGTCGAAGCGAACGCCAATGGGGTCGAAGAAGGCATCCTTGTGGAGGCGCTCCGCTCCGGACATGAGGCGATCCAGGACACGATCCGAACTCAGAAGGAGATGCGGGAAGCAGTCGGTAGGCCCAAGCGAGAATACAGGCTCTACGGCGTTGTGCCTGATGAATTGGTTGACAAGGTACGCCAGGAGGCGAGCGCCAAGATTGAAGAGGCTGTTTACGGAGCCGGGGACAAAGAGGAGCGCGACAATCGTGTCCGGGCTCTCCAGAACGAGATGGTGGCACGCCTGGAGGAGGCCTGGGATGAGAAGCTCATCAAGGAAGCTCTGGACAAGGTGATGCGTGACATCATCCGGCAGCGGACCATTAACGAAGGCGTCCGCGCCGATGGTCGCAGGCCTGATGAGATCCGATCTCTGTCAGCCGAGGTGGGGTTGCTGCCGCGCGCCCACGGATCCGGGCTTTTCACCCGCGGTGAGACACAGGTCCTGTCTGTTGCCACGCTGGGCACACCTCGAGAGGAACAGATGATAGACGACCTGTCCCCCCGGGAGAGGAAGCGGTATATGCACCACTACAACTTCCCGCCCTACTCCACCGGCGAGACCTGGCCGCTGCGCGGTCCCAAACGTCGAGAAATTGGACACGGCGCCCTCGGCGAGAAGGCGCTGCGACCGATGCTGCCGGACGAGGATGAGTTCGCCTACACGCTACGCGTCGTGAGCGACGTGCTCAGCTCCAACGGATCGACTTCGATGGCGAGTATCTGCGGCAGCACCCTCGCACTGATGGACGCCGGTGTGCCGATCAAGGCCCCTGTCGGAGGGATCGCGATGGGCCTGATGAAGCAGGACGATCGCTACCAGGTCTTGACCGACATCCAGGGTCTGGAGGATCACATCGGGGATATGGACTTCAAGGTGGCGGGCACCCGAGAGGGAGTCACGGCACTGCAGATGGACATCAAGATCTCCGGAATCTCCTATGAGCTATTGGAGGAAGCGCTGGGACAGGCACGTGAGGCTCGGCTGCAGATCCTGGATGCGATGAGCGAGGCGATTTCGGAGCCCCGTCAGGATCTCTCACCGTACGCGCCGCGAATGACCATTATGCAGGTAGACCCGAGCAAGCTGGGCGCTGTGATTGGCTCGGGCGGCAAGACCGTTCGCTCGATCGAGGAAGAGTGTGACGTAGACGTCGACATCGAGGACGATGGTACGATCTACATTGCCGCGACCAGTGGGCCCTGTGCCGAGAAGGCGCAGGCTATGATCGAAGCCCTCACTGAGGAGCCAGAGGTCGGTCAGATCTACACCGGTCGGGTAGTACGCACGGCCGACTTCGGAGCCTTCGTCGAGATTCTACCCAACACCGACGGGATGGTCCACATCTCGCAGCTTTCCAACGAGTATGTCGATAGCGTCGAAGACGTCGTCCAGGTCGGCGATGAAATCATGGTGATGGTAACAAACATCGACCGTGAAGGGAAGGTTCGTCTTTCACGACAGGCCGTGCTCGAAGGATGGACACCCGAGGAGGCCCGAGCTGCCGACAGACCTGGTGGTGGACGAAAGCGACGGTAAGCAAGGCTAGATAACGACCTGGAAGAAGAGCTATGGAAGAGATCAATTCTCAGCCAGAAACCGAAGAACCAAGGCCAATTCATAGACCTCACGTGGTAGGATGGTTGCTGGGAGCAGCGAGAGAGATCGGGGAGACGGTTATCCCCGCTGTCGTCATCGCCTTGTTCATCAATCTCTTCCTGGCTCAAGCCACCCAGGTTCTGGGGCAGAGCATGGAGCCCACGTTGCACAGCTCCCAGCGGGTGGTAATTGAGAAGGTCACGTATCGCTTCCATGGCCCGCGCCGAGGCGATGTCGTCGTCATCAACTCCTCGGGTCAAAGCGAGATGTTGATCAAGCGCGTGGTTGGGTTGCCCGGAGAGACAATCGAGGTAAAAGACGGGCGTGTCCACGTCAACGGTAGACGCCTCGAAGAGTCGTGGACGATGAAGCCCGGTGGAGGACACTACGGCCCACGAACTGTTCCCCCGCTTCACGTATTTGTGTTGGGGGACAACCGTGGTGCGTCTAATGACTCCCGCAACTTCGGTCCCGTACCAATCGAGGACATCGTAGGACACGCATGGGTCTCTTATTGGCCCCCCAAGGACGTTGGATTCGTCGAATAGGGCACTGACCAGTATAGGACAAAGGGCCTGGCATATGTTGCCAGGCCCTTTGCGTTTACCGGTGCGCTCCAGCGGTTTAGAGGAACTCTTTCAGATTGTGTTTGACTGCGTATGCAGCCGCCTCGGTGCGATTCGAGAGATCAAGCTTGTTGAGAATGCTGCTCACGTAGTTCCTGACGGTTCCCTCACCTAGGTAGAGTTCCTCCGCAATTTCACGATTCGTCTTTCCTTCCGCCACCCGGGCCAGGACTCGCATCTCCTGATCCGTCAGATCCGCGAAAGCCTCGCTGTGCTCCCTGCGCGCTGCTTCTCGCACCCGGTCGAACACACGTTGGGTCAGTGCCGGATCCAAGAGTGCCTCCCCCCTGGCTACCGTCTCCAGAGCTCGAATCAAATCCTCGTTGCCTATCTGCTTCAGAACGTAACCGCACGCCCCCGCAGCGATAGCATCGAACAACATCTCATCCTCTGCATAGGACGTGAGTATGATCACCTTGGTGTCAGGGGCCTGCTCCACTATCTGCTCGCAGGCATCAATACCGCTGCCTCCCAGCAGCCGGATGTCCATTACAACGACGTCAGGGCGAAGGAGCAAGGTCTCACGCACGACATCCTTTACTGTGGCTACTTCGCCAACGACCGAGAAGTCTGAATGGCTCTCGATGAGCGTACGAAGACCGAGCCGCACGACTTCGTGATCGTCTGCAATCAGTATTTTGAGCGACATAGTCTGATGCCATACTTTCTAGGTATCACCGGCGCCATAAACGCGATAGGCTGCGGTGCGAATCGTAGGTCGCGCTTGAGGCCCTTATGTTTGTTCTCCGCGAACTCGCGACGCTATGCGCTGCTGATAGGGCACGGTAAGAACCAGATTCAACCCTTCCTCAGGTGCAGTGTCGATATCCAACATCCCGTTAAGGAGTCGGGTCCGTTCGCGGATGTTACGCAACCCATGCCCGTTATCGCTGGGTAGCGCCGAGAGCCCGACCCCATCGTCGGAGATGCTTAGCTGCAATGCGTTTGCCCCGTACTTGACGTGGACTTGTACTTTTCTAGCTCGAGCATGTCGCGCCACGTTCGTCAATGCCTCGCGTGCAATCTGAAAAATGTGTTGTCGACGCTCCGCGTCGAATCGCCTGATACCATCACCACTAACGTCAAATTCCGTCTCCAACAAAGTGTTGACGCGGAAATCCTTCAGCATCTTACGCAGACCGGTCTGCAGATCATCCTGAGATAACTCACCCCTCAAATCGAAGATATAGCGCCGGATGTCCTGGATAGTCACATTCAGGTTATCAATGGCCTGGGTCAACTGGTCTCGAGCCTTGTCCGGATCACCCGCAAGGTTCTGTCGAGCACCCTCCAGGATGAGCCCAGAGGCGTAGATGGACTGAATAATGCCGTCGTGCAGTTCACGCCCGATACGTTCTCGTTCATCGACCAGGGCCTGCCTGCGCTCCACGTTCTCCAACCACATCTCGATTTCATTCAACACGGCACTGAGCGTCTGCACCACGCTCAGGGTAAGCCCAACGCCGGATAGGGCACGAAAGAGCGCCACGGGTACCCCGGTGGCATTCAGAAGCAGATCCTCGTTGACCAGGCTGGCAGGAAAGAACGGAGCAGCCGGGCCAAGCAGTCCCCCGAATATGGCGAATATACCCAGAGCGACCGATCCAACTCGCATAGGTAGCTTCACCAACGTCAAACGCGCCGGTTCAATCGTGCGATACATCTCACGGCGGAGCACCCACGCGCCAAGCAGTCCGCCAGGCAACACCAGGCTGTACCGGATCCCAATTTCCTCGATAAGCCGTAGCCGCTCTCCCGAGACTCCCAGGGCTCGCATGATCACGAATCCGAGCACCCACACCAGAGATAGGCCCCCAGCTACCAACCAACGCCGCCTATTTCGTCCATCGGCTGGCATATAAACCTGCAACGCAAAGGTGAGCAACAAGGCTGAGCCGATGGCCAATACGCCCAGGCGACACCATACCAGCCACGGCGGCGACACCCCGGTGGTCTCAAGCCAGGCGGTAATCCAGGCGACTGCTGCCTCACAGAACCCGAAAGTAGCCAGAGGAGTCAGCTCGCCGGCAAGCTCAAGTCGTATACTTCGACGCGTTAGAAGAAGAGTGGAGATGCCCAGCACGAAGAAGGCCTGACCATGCAGGAGCGCCAGTACCGCCTGATGGGACGCCAGAAATCCTCGCAGCCAAACCACGTGAAATAACCTTTCCTTTATCTGGCTCTACTTTATTATACCAGCAACGCGCACCTGCGACAACCTTCCCGGTGGTATGGACGAACGTGGAATCGGCCTACGGCGCTTCAACAACCGGGGCTGTAACCTCCGCTTATACCGCAACGGAAAGGCCCTGAGCGTCCCTCACTCGGAAATCTCAGGACCTTGTTTGAGAAAATGAAAATGTGCCTCCGCAGCGGCAGGTGTTCGAACAATCTACAGAAATTCAGTTCACGCAGTAAGTACCTGACTGAAGTTACGAGGCGTGACACCAGGGCTCTCAATATCGTGCTCCTCGTAGAACCTGGCCACGGTCTGCTCAACATCCCCTAGATCCACCCCGCTCAGCGCTTCCTCTAAGTCCGCGAGCGACTCCTCCGGGTAGAAGAAGAAATCTCCAGAGAGGGACAGGTTGACAATGGCGCCCTCTCGGACCTCCACCACAGCTCGGATCAGACCACCCGGAGCCTTGTACACGCGCTCAAGCACGTTGACTCCAGCACGGATCCGCACGTCTCGGCTCCCTTGCCGCCGCCTCTCCCTGTAGAGCCACCCATCGCTCATCAGCTGCGGCGCCAGTTCATCAGCCTTACTCCGCCACGCTTCATCAACCTCAGTCTGGATCTCCAGCGGGCCCAAGATCTCAATGAACTTTCTGGCCATCAGCGACCACAGCCTCTCTCGCGGTGGAACGGAATCAAGCTCCCGTCTGATGGTCGAAAGATTCTCGCGAAGAGTCTTGTATACCTTATCGCGGAATTTCTCGTTAGGGACGTTCAACACCCGGACCATCGTCTCATAGTCAAAGTCGACAATCAAATTGCCCACAAAGACGATGTAGTCGCCGATCTCCCCGACACCATTCCCCGATACCTTACGTCCGTCGGCCACAATGTCATTGACCGGCTTGTACCCGGCCGGAATCCCAAGTGCGCGGTAGGCTGCAATAGGGGCCTGTAGAAAATAGCGGTAGAAGGCTTCCTTGCCGGTGGGGACGAGGGGATTATCACGGTGGATGACCAGCTGGTAGAACAGCTGGTCGCCATCCAGGAAGACGGCTCCTCCCCCCACCTCGCGTCGGAAGATCGGGATGTCGTTCTCGCGACAGTATGCCACGTCCACTTCCTGCTCCACGTCCTGGAAGCGGCCGATACAGACATAGGGCGTCGCTGGAGCCAGCAGATTCAGCCCTTCGCGGTCGAGGCGAGGCAGCGCATGGTAAAGAAGCTGGGAATCCTGCCAGGAGACGGTCTCGAGAAGAGTGAGTTTCACTGTTGTACCTCGCTAGGGTGTAAGGTGCGGTGCACTTCTGACAGCATTGTCGACTAACGTACCATCTGCCGGGCAATCAGCTCGGCCACATCCATGGCACGAACACGGATTCTCGCCTTCCGGGCAGCTTCAGCCAGGGTCCGCTCACACTGCTGACACGCCGAGAGGATCACTTTGGCCTCCGTCGCCGCGGCCTCCTCGACACGCCGCCCGGCAACGGCCGCTGTGAGGTCTTTGTCTGCCATTTCCACGTCCCCTCCCCCTCCACAACAGAGGGAGTGCTCGCGATTGTGTTCCATCTCTTCAAAGATAATCTCTGGAATGGCACGGATGAGGTTGCGCGGCGCCTCGTAGACGCCACTCGTTCGCCCCAAATCGCAGGGATCATGATACGTTACCGGCCGCTTGAAGGGCTTCAGCTCGATCCCTCCCTCGACGACAATCTCCTCCAGCATCTCGGTAGCATGGAGAACCTCGACGTCCAGAGACTCACCCAGGATACGGGGATAGTCGTGCTTCCAGGTGTGATAACAGGAAGGACAGGCGGCTACCAGTCGCTTCGCACCTGTCCTGCGCAGCGCTTCCAAGTTGTGCCGCATCACCTCGATCGCTGCATCGCCCATCCCGGCGATCACCAGCGGGAACCCACAGCACCACTCCTCCCCACCCAGCGTCAAGAAGTCGACGCCAGCCTGGTCAAATATCTCGACCATGCTCTGGGGTACCGAGTAGGAGCGGGGATAGAAGGAGGCCACGCAGCCGACGAAGTAGACCACTTCCGCCTGCTCTTTACCTGCTACGCCCTCCGGGATCTCAGGGAGGTTTTCGCTCCAGATAAGTCGATCGTCGTTGACGTCGCCGGAGATGTTGTAGCGTGTGGTGACAGTCTCTCGTAGATGATCGAACGTCTCCGGATAGACGTTCTGATCCACCAGGGACTCACGCATAGCGATCCACAGCGAGCGAGTATCGATGTGCACAGGGCAGACAGTCCCGCAGCGCCCGCAGAGGGTGCAGTCGTAGGTACCGCCTGAATGTTCCTTCATCTTCTCATCATCGATGGCCCGAGGACCGAACAGCCGCGCCAGCAACCCATACTGTTTCCTCACAAAGCCACGCACCGTCTCAATCTTCCGCAGAGGCGTGATCGCGTCTCGTTCTCGCTTCTCCGTGAAGGTTGGACACCATTCGACACACTCGCCACAGCGCGTGCAGGCATCGAGCTCCATCAGCTGCATCAGGGTGTAGCGCTCCAAACTAGGCTGTGACACGGGCCGCTCCTTTCTGCAGTCCGGTATGTTCGCCTGCCTCCTCCTCAATCTCCCGCACCATGGTCACCAGCGCCCCGGCAATGACGTGCATAAACTTGGAGAACGGGATGGTGACGATGACGATCGAGGTGAGAAGTCCGTGAATGACGTACATCCAGGCCTGTAGAGAATCCCAGGGAAGGGGAAGCCCGCGGAACAACAGGGACAGCGGGTAGCCGACGAAGGCGACGTAGGCCGTCGGCCCGACGTGACTCGAGTTGAGGCGCACGACCTCGGCGACCCAGCCGGAGAGTAAAATCACACCCAACCCGATGATCATCCAGGTGTCCATAGGCCCGGTGCGCAGCTGAGACGGCGGCGACACATATCGTCGAATGAGGAAGAAGAGGAACCCGACGGTCATCATCACGCCCCCCACCTCATTCAGGAGTCCCGTGATGGGGTGATCGGGTGTGACCCACATCGTGATCCACGCCACGTGCTCCAGGGGGAAAAAATGGAGCAGTACTTTGTCGCTCAAGGCCGAGATCCCGGAAAGGGTCATGAGCAGCATGAAACCAGTAAGCAGCAAGAAATGATTCAGCCAGCGCCAGAAGTTGGTCCGCCAGAGACGGCGATTGAACCACGCCTCGGTCACAAACGCCTTGATCCATAATCCGACCCGCGCGGCGACGCTCCCCTGGCCCATGTCGCCGAGGGAACGCCGATCGCCGCCCTTAAACCAGATGGAGAGGACCATGACCATGCCAATGAGGAAGAACCCCATCAGCGGGAGATGGACAACCCAGAAAATCGTCTCCGCAGCCTCGATAGTCATAGGAGTAGAAGCCTTCCACTAACGTTTCTTACAGACACCCAGAAAGACCCCAAAGACCTCGGGGCAAACGTGAAGCCCCGAACGCCGTTGGGGTCTCCTTTACCCACCGGCTGAGCTAACCATCGCGTCGCTAGCTCAGAATCTCCTCGTACTCCTCCAGCTGCTCCTCAATGAAGGCCTTGAACGCGGGGGAGTCAGCCTTCATCAAGTTGTCAAGCTCGGAGGGATCGGCCATTTCGATCTTGACCAGCCAACCTTCGTCATAGGGTGATTCGTTGACCAACATCGGTTCCCATTCGAGCTCATCGTTGGCCTCCAGAATCTTGCCACTGACGACGGCCGGGATGCGTCCCACCCACTTACCCGACTCCATCGACATGAAGGTCTCGTCCTGCTCCACCTCGCGCCCCATCCGAGGCATCTCGACGAAGACGATCTCCTGGGCAATTCGCTGACCGAACTCGGTCATACCTTGCACCACCGTATCGCCCTCGATCCGGGCCCAGTCGTGCTTCCGATCGTAGTAGAGATCATCGGGAAATTCGATACCAGCGATGTTCATTGACTGCCTCCTGTCATTAAGTGATATCGTTAGCAACGAGATTATATCATACAAGTCCGAGAGGTCCAGATGCCCTCAAACATCCCCGTCTGTGTCCTTTCTGACCGACGTGCATAAAGCTACCGATCCCTGTAACCCCCCGACTAGAATCCAGCTCCCTACCGCCCGATCAATCCACCGTCAAGGTCTTGCTCAAGTTGCGGGGAAAATCCGGATTGTAACCTCGGACGACGCTGAGTCGGTACGAGAGTAGTTGCAGCGGCATCGTGGCCAGCAGAGGGTTGAGAAGCGGACCAACCTTGGCAAGCCCAACCACGTCATCGGCGTTGGCCTCCAGACGAGGGTCCGGCTCCCCGATGACGACAGCCCGTCCCCCGCGGCAAGTGGTCTCGTTTATGCCGCTTACCAGAAGGGGCACGTCCTCTGGCCCGGCGACAAAAATGACGGGATATCCGTCGTCCACCGCAGAGAGTGGCCCATGCTTGAACTCGGTGGATAGCATCCCCTCGCAGTGAGCGTAGGTAACCTCCTTGAGCTTCAGCGCGCCCTCCAGAGCGATAGGGTACGTCAATCCATAACCCAAGCAGTAGAGATCATCCTGCTCGGCGAGCATGGGCTCTAAGGCCTCCACCTGTGGCTCAACGCTCTCAATCGTGTGCTCCAGCAAGTCGGGCAGGCCTTCCAAAGTACCCATTCCCTGATGCCCCATACGGAGCGCCAGGTAGAGGAAGGCCAGGGCCTGATTGGTGAACGTCTTGGTGGCTGGTACGCTGATCTCGTATCCACAGACTAGGGGTAGGTATCGTTCGCACTCATTCATCAGCGTCGAGCCCAAGACGTTGACCAATCCCAGGACGGCCATGCCACGCCCCTGAGCAACCTCAACTGCATTGAGTACGTCCTTCGTCTCTCCGCTCTGACTGACGAAGATCCCAACGTCATCGGGGCCTACCGCCCCACCGTACTGTGCAACAAACTGAGGCGCCAAGACCGGCATAGCAGCACGACCGGCTAGCCGCCCGAAGTAGACCGCCCCCAGCATGCAGGCGTGGTAGCTGGTCCCGCATCCGATCAAGTATAGATGACGGGCGTTGGCCATGCGCTCCACCATAGGCGAGACGTGAGGAGATGATCCCAGCAGGTGGATCAGCTCACGCGCCGCCTGTGGCTGCTCGTGGATCTCTTTCAGCATAAAGTGAGGATAGCTTCCCCGCTCGACAGACTCCATGCTCTCGCTGATCGTCTCGGACTGGCGCTCGATTCGCTTTCCGTCCTCAACCCGCCGCAGTTCCACGCCCGCGTCGTCAAGCACAGCAATCTCACCATCCTGCACACGCACGATCCGACGGGTGAGCGGGAGGATGGATGGAAGATCAGAAGAGACGCATGTCGCGTCCTCGGCCAGACCGACGACCAGCCCAGATCCCTTCTTGAGGGCATAAAGCCGATCGTCGTCCTTCCGGCCGATGACGAAGGCATAGTCTCCCTCCAGGTCGTGGTAGGCCCGACGGATCGCTTCCACCATATCGTGCCCTTGATCAACGTACTGCTCCACCGCATGGACGCACGACTCGCCGTCGTTGGTAGAGCGGACGGTCATCCCCTGGGCCACAAACTCCTGTCGCAACTCGATATTGTTGACTACGTTGCCGTTGTGGGCCCCTACCATGTCACCGTCGGAATCGAGATGTGGCTGTGCATTGACCTGGGATGGGGCACCGAAAGTGGCCCAACGCAGCTGGACCATTCCTCGGCGGCCGACCATCTCAGCGAATCCAAGTCTCTTCGAGACGTCTTCTACCTTCCCCACGTCTTTGCGCAAGTCGATCGTACCGTCGTCCCGAAGCGTGGCGCAGCCCACGGAATCGTAGCCCCGATACGAGAGCCGACGCCCAGCCTCGATCAGGATCTCGCCCAGCCGCTGTTCGTCTTCCACAACAATGCCAAATATACCGCACATTATCTAAACACTATCTCCCGTTCCGGTGTTCCCGAGTTTCGCGTCCGAACGCTACGCTCGGATGCGAAACTCGGGAATCCACCTACTGCTACTCTACCGTCACGCTCTTGGCCAGATTCCGAGGCTGATCAACGTCACAGCCGCGACGCACAGCCAGATGGTACGCCAGGAGTTGCAAGGGAATGACGTTCACCACCGGCGAAAGCAGGGAGGGCGCCTCTGGGACGCGGAGCACGTAGTCGGCCTTGGCATCGATTGTCTCGTCGCCCTCGTCGGCCAGGGCAATAACAAGGCCGTCTCGTGCCTTCACCTGCTCCACCTGGCTGATCATCTTATCGTAGACATGATCTCGCGTAGCAACAGCTACGACTGGCATCGCCTCATCGATCAAGGCGATAGGACCGTGCTTCATCTCCCCTGCCGGATACCCCTCAGCATGGATATACGATATCTCCTTCAGCTTGAGAGCCCCTTCCAGAGCAATTGGATAGTTGATGCCCCGTCCCAGATAGAGGAAATGTTCCCGGTCGTAGAATGTGTAAGCCAACTCCTCGTACTCATCGCCGTGGTCCAGGACGCTCCCCACCAGGTCCGGCAGCATCCCCAGAGCGTCCACTCCCTGACGCAGCTGCTCATCAGCGAGAACACCTCTCTTCTCCCCAAGATAGAGGCCGAGGAGATAGAGATCCACCAGGCTGGACGTGAATGCCTTCGTCGAGGCCACACCAATCTCTGGCCCGGCATGCATGAGAATGTGCCCATCGGAGATACGGTGGGCCTGGCTACCAATGACGTTGACGATAGACCACAGCCGGGCGCCTTTCTCCCGTCCTTCCTCCATCGCCGCCAGGGTATCGACCGTCTCTCCACTCTGAGTGATCGCCAGCACCGCCGTGTTCTCGCCTATGATGGGGTCTCGGTAACGGTACTCGGAGCCATAGTCAACCTCGACGGGCAAACGAACCAAAGCCTCGATGATGAACTTCCCTACCAGACCCGCATAAGCCGACGTGCCACAGGCTACGATGACCATCTTTTCCAACGCTGCAGCTTCCTTCTGGGTTAGCTCGAGGTTTTCAAGCCGCACACACCCCTGATCGAAGAGGGCCCGTCCTCGGATTGTGTCAGTGATTGAACGAGCCTGCTCGTAGATCTCCTTTTGCATGAAGTGGCGGTAGGCTCCTTTAGCCGCCGAAACGGGATCCCAGGAGATCGTGTGCACCTCGGCATCGACTGGCTCGCCGGTCAGGGTGTTCACCTGAGCACCATTGCGCTTGATGACAGCCATCTGACGGTCTTCTAGGAAGATCATGTCGCGCGTGTGCTCGAGAATGGCCGGGATGTCGGAGGCAATAAACATCTCGCCGTCGCCAACACCAATCGTCAAGCCCCCAGCATTGCCAAGACGAGCGACGACCAGCCGATCGGGCTCATCCCTGCTGAGGAAGACAAAAGCACTCGCACCCTTGATGTGCGTCAGC
>Ga0207752_1001037_pt1 | contig 12950 bp, 12 predicted proteins | sample Pon2CUnioCityCA_6_FD_187272 | JGI IMG/M metagenome (GOLD analysis project Ga0207752, IMG submission 187272) | Marine sediment microbial community from Union City, CA, USA - Pond 2C Sediment 2 (SPAdes) | ecosystem: Environmental > Aquatic > Marine > Intertidal zone > Salt pond sediment ... | reverse complement strand
GTGTGCTGTTCATCCGTTGCCAGTAGGAGGTGTCTCTTATGTCGAGTCGCAGCAAACAGAAGTGGTTCGTGCTGGTGTCCTGGGCGGTCAGCGTGGTGATTGTCGGGACGGCTTGGGCCGGGCCGGTGAGTTTCACGAAGGTTGTGATCGATAGGACGTTCCGGTCGGAGGGTGTGGCCGTCGGGGACGTCAATCGGGACGGCAAGCTCGATATCCTGGCGGGCGAGGTCTGGTACGCCGCTCCCGATTGGAAGATGCACGAGATCCTGCCTCCCGGCGAGTACGACGGTACCAAGGGCTACAGCAAAACGTTCGCCAACTTCACGTGTGACGTCAATCGTGACGGGTGGGTCGATTCGGTCATCACGACGATGATGGGCGAGCCGTCCCTGTGGTATGAGAATCCGCAGGGCCAGCGGGGGCACTGGAAGGTCCACACGGGGACACGCAGCGCGTGCAACGAGACGCCGCTCTTCGCGGACTTGTTGGGCGACGGCAAGCCGGTGGCCGTCTGGGGCGTGCAGCCGGAGGGTTATGTGGCGTGGTTCAGCATCTCGGACGACCCGTACGAGCTGTGGGACATGCACATCGTCGGCGGGCCGAAGGCTCCCGGCAGCGAACGATACAGTCACGGCCTCGGCGTCGGCGATATCAACGGCGACGGGCGCAACGACGTGCTCGTGACCGCGGGTTGGTGGGAGGCCCCGGAGGATCGCACACGCGAGCAGTGGACGTTTCACAAGGTGGATTTCGGTCCGCCGTGCGCCGATATGGTCGTGTTCGACATCGACGGCGATGGGGACAACGACGTGGTCAGCAGCTCGGCCCACGACTATGGCATCTGGTGGTTCGAGCAACTGCCGGGCGGCGCGGGCGAGAACTTCCACATGCAGGAGATCACGAAGAAGTATTCCCAGACCCACGCCATCCGGCTGGCGGACATCAACGGCGACGGCATCACCGATTTCGTGACGGGCAAGCGGTACTTCGCTCATAACGGCAAGGACCCCGGCGCTCTTGAGCCGGCGGTGGTCCTGTGGTTCGAGGTCCAGCGTCCCGAGAAGGGCAAAGTGAAGTTCATCTCTCACGTCATCGACGACGATTCCGGCATCGGGACACAGTTCGAAGTCTTCGACATGAACGGCGACGGTCGGATGGACGTCGTCTCGGCCAACAAGAAGGGCGTCCATCTGTTTCTGCAGACGGGGACGGAAGATTTCACGTCTCTCCATGACGGCAGGACTTTCGATGGCTGGGAGGGCAATCTGGATTGGTTCCGCATCGAGGATGGCGCCGTCGTGGCCGGGACACTCGACAAACAGATCTCGCGCAACGAGTTTCTCTGCACCAAGGATGAATACGGCGATTTCGAGCTGCGGCTGAAGGTCAAACTGCTGGGCGATCCGGCCCAGGCAAACGCGGGGATTCAGATCCGCAGCCGGCGCATCCCGAATCATCACGAGATGATCGGCTATCAGGCCGACATGGGCCAGCACTACTGGGGCTGTCTCTACGATGAATCCAGGCGGAGGAAGATCCTGGCGCAGCCGGACGCGGAGTCTTTGCGCAAGGCCCTGAAAGTCGGCGATTGGAATGACTACGTCATTCGCTGTGTCGGGCCTCGCGTTCAACTGTGGCTCAACGGCGTGCAGACCGTCGACTACACCGAACCGGACGAATCCATCGAACGAACGGGTCTCATCGGCTTGCAGGTTCACGCGGGCCCACCGACGGAGGCCTGGTACAAAGACATCGCAATCAAGAGGATTGGATCCGCGAACTGATATGATGCGAACACTTGCAGGTATGGCGGTCGTGTGTTTGTTCCTGTGTTGCGAGCTGGGAGCGGCGGATATGTCTCGAGTGGGGATCTTCGAGGGAGCGGGTGATGTCGGCGACACAGGGCGTGCCGGAGCGGTCGCATTCTCCGCCGACAGCAACGAATACACGGTGACCGGCGGCGGCGAGAACGTCTGGGGTAGTGAGGACGCTTTCTACTACGTCTGGCGCCAGGCCACCGGGGACGTGGTCCTTACTGCGAACGTGCGGTGGCGCGGACAGGGGCGTCACCCACATCGCAAGGCGGGATGGATGATCCGTCGCGGTCTTGAGCCGGACGCGCCTTATGTTGATGCGGTCGTTCACGGCGACGGCCTGACCTGCCTTCAATATCGCAGGGACAAGGGCGGTCCGACCGAGGAGATTCAATCACCCGTTCCGGCGCCGGCAGCGATACGGCTCGAACGCCACGCCGATGTCTTCACGCTCTCCGTATCGCGGGACGGGAAGTCCTTTCAGCCCGTGGGTTCGCTTTCGGTATCTCTGGGGAATCCCGTGCGTGTCGGCTTGATGGTCTGCTCCCATGACAACTCGACGACGGAGACGGCCGTCTTTTCCGGCGTGGATTTTGAATCGCTGGGCCAGGCGAAGGTTGAAGACCGGGTGATTGAAAGCACGTTGGAGACCCTCGCTGTGCAGACAGGCGTGCGCCGGATCGTCTATCGGGCCCGCCGTCATTTCGAGGCGCCGAACTGGTCGCCCGACGGCAGTTATCTGTTGTTCAACGGCGACGGCCGGCTTTATACGATCCCGGTCGCCGGCGGTGAGCCGCGACAGTTGGATACGGGACAAGCGGACCGGTGCAACAACGATCATGGTTTTTCACCCGATGGCAAGTGGCTCGCGATAAGCCACCATGACCAGGGTGACTCCCGCATCTTCGTCCTTCCGAGCAGCGGCGGAACGCCTCGACTGGTGACGCCGCTGGGGCCGTCCTACTGGCATGGGTGGTCGCCGGATGGACGGACGCTGGCTTACTGTGCCGCGCGGGACGACAAGTACGATGTCTATACCATCGGGATTCAGGGCGGGGCGGAGCGGCGTCTCACCGATGCCGAAGGTCTGGACGACGGACCGGAGTACTCGCCCGACGGTCGGTATATCTACTTCAATTCCGAACGCACCGGCCTGATGAAGATCTGGCGCATGAAGGCCGACGGCGCCGAACAGGAGGCGGTGACGCATGATTCGGACTACGCCGACTGGTTTCCGCACCCTTCCCCCGACGGCAAGCAGTTGGTCTTCCTCTCATACGACAAAGAGGTCCAAGGTCATCCGCCGAATCAGGATGTCGCCCTGAGGCTGCTGTCTCTGGAGGACGGCGAGCCGAAGGTGCTCACACGTCTCTTTGGAGGGCAGGGCACGATCAACGTGCCGTCGTGGTCGCCGGACAGCCGGTTTGTGGCGTTCGTCAGCTATCGTCTTATTGCCCCATGATCCAAGAGTCTATCCGGCGTCTCCATACGCGGGGGACGGGGAATCTGCCAAGAGAGAGACGTCTTTCCAACTGCCCTCTCCGCTGATGATGCCACGAAATCGACGTGGGACCACCATCGTCGGCGGCCGGGGCGACCTCGAGGTGGTTGTCAACAAGCATGTCACTACGTCCGAGAATTCATGCGGGAGGCTGCGCCGCGCCGGCTTCGCGTCTCCGATGAGTCTGCGGTAAGCTGTCCAAACACTTCTTATAGGGCCTTGTTCCATTTCCTGCCGCTTGGGTCGAAGCGGCGTCGCAAACTCCTGGGGCCTCATTAAGCTCGGTCGCACAATGGCCGAAGAGACGGGATGAGTCCGCTTGTTAGCGCGCCTCGTGAAAGGGTGTCCCACACGCGGCATTCTCGGCTTGGGCACCCCGAACGGGTTTTGTGAAGTGTGGTGCAAGAACGCATGTTTGCGCGTGCGCCACCTCACGCATGATGCTGCAGGCTGGCCCGAGGAGGACATAATGCAGAGCGATAGACCAGTGACAAAGAGATTGTTCGCCATGCGAAAAGATCTGCTGCGCGGCGATTCCCTGTTTGCGCTGATGATCTTCATCGTGGTTGCCTTATTCCTGTTCAATCTTATGGCGCTGCTGTGGAACAACGTGCTGTTCCAGAAAGACGTGAACGAGAAGGCGAGTGTTCAGCATGTGCGAGCAGTAGGCAAAGTCCTGGCCAGGGTGTCGGAAACGCTCATGACCACGGACGAGCTATCCATGCTACGCCGGACCATCGCCGAGGCGGGTGTCGAGCACAAGCTGCGAACGTGTCGAATCGTTTTACCCGATGGCCGTGTGCTGGCGGACGCCGAGCCGGCCTGCATCACGGCGATCACACTGCCCCCGTCATGGGAGGATCAGGATGCGGCGGGCGCCGCCCAAGGCCAAGACAACGCGTATGGCCACTTCGAGTACACCCAGAAATCCTCACGTGGCGGGGTAGAGTTCGCGTTCCCCTTGAGTATTCCGGGTCGAGGCAGCGCTATGTTGCTTGTGGCCGCACGCATTGACGAGCCGCTGGAAGCCGGGCTCACGCCGCAAACGGCCCAGATGGCCATCGCCTGTTTGGCCCTGGCCAGCATGCTCCTGGTCCACCGCCATGCCCGTTTCCGACTGAAGGCCATCGGGGCCATCCACGAAATCCTGCTGGCCGCCAAGGATGATGACGCGGATATCTCGACCCTCGAACTCGATCCCAAGCTCGGTCTTGAAGCGGTGGCCTGGAACCGGCTGCTTGGCGACAGGCAGACCATGCAGGTCAGCTCGGCGATTGAGCGCGTCAAGGAGGCCGTTCATGAGAGATCGGGAACGGCGGGCGTGTTGGCTGCCGCGTTTGACACGGTTTCCTGTGGGCTGCTGCTCGTGAACGAGCAAATGCAGGTAGAGCATATCAACGGTGCGGCGGCCGTCCTTCTGCAGGTGCAACGGGGTCAGGTGACCGGTGCCGACGCTTCCGGAGTGATCAAAGATGAGCGAGTGGCCGTTGCGATACGTGAGGCGACGGAGGATCTTGCTTCAAAGCGTGTTGTGATCGAGGTGGAGCAAGGTGGCTCTGTCACCGGTGGCGTGCTGAGATTCACCGTCCTACCGGTCCGGCACGAGGATTCTCACTTCGGCCTCGTCGCCATCGAGGATATCACGCAGCAGCGGGTGGCGGAGGCGGCCATGAACAGCTTTCTCGCCAAGGCCGCCCACGAGTTGCGGACGCCGCTGACCAACATCCGGCTGTTTGTCGAAGATGCCCTCGAGCATTGCGAGCAGGACTCGGTTGCAACCAGCAAATCCCTCAACATCATCAATGAAGAAACGCAGAGGCTTGACCGTACGGTTGCGGAGATCCTCTCGGTTTCACAGATCGAGGCTGGCTCATTTGAGCTGAGACGGGATGACGTCCACGTGGATGTCCTCATGCAGCAACTCCAAGCCGACCACAAGGCCCAGGCGCAGGAGAAGCGGATCACACTCGAGTTCGATCTTCCGCCGAAGCTGCCGGTCCTCCAAGCCGACCGTGACAAGATCGCGTTGGCCCTGCATAACCTCATGGGCAATGCGCTGAAGTACACGCTTGAAGGCGGCCATGTTGTCGTGACGGCCGCCGTGGAGAAGGGGCACTTGAGCGTATCCGTCAGCGACACGGGCATCGGCATCGACTCGGAGGAGATCGAGAAAGTCTTCGACAAATTCTATCGATCGAAGGACCCGCAGGCAACCAACGTCAAGGGCTCCGGACTCGGTCTGGCCATCGCACGGGAGGTGGCCCGGCTCCACAGCGGCGACATCACCGTGGAATCGGAACTCGGCAAAGGCAGTACGTTCACGTTAACGTTACCGACGGTGGAGGAGGGAGCATAAAGTGCAAATGGCAACGCAGCAAAGGGGCGCCGTGCTGGTCGTGCGGCCCGGCGGCCCGCTGACCAGTGCCGACGCGGACGCCTTCAGAGGCAGAATCCGCGAGTTGATGCACGAGAACCTCGGGCGTGTCGTCATCGACGCCTCGGCGCTATCCTATGTGGACAGCAAGGGTCTGGAGTCTCTGGCCGACATCGCGGGCGAGTTGGCGCAGAGCGGCAAGGGACTGAAATTGTGTGCGGCGAACGACACCATTCGGCAAGTCATTGAGCTTACCGGCCTGTCGCCGCAGTTCGAGCACTTTGAGGACACGAATTCGGCCGTGAGGAGCTTCCTGTGACGGAGTACCCGCTGGAATCCCGGTTGGGCGAAACCCTGGTGGCCGAGGGAGTTATCTCGCGAGACCAGCTTGACCACATTCTGGCCGAGCAACGGACCACCGGCGGGATGCTCGGAGAGATGCTCGTCCAGCAGGGTGTGGTCGACCACTCCCACATGCTTCGCTTCCTGGCGCATCAGCTTGGCGTACCGTTCTGCCACTTGCGTCACGGCCTGGTCGACTTCTCGCTGCTCTCGCTCATTGGCGAAGAGGAGGCGGGGCGGCTCAACGCCATCCCCATGTTCAAGGTGCATAATACCCTGACGGTGGCCATGGCCGAGCCGCAGTCATTGCCGAAGATCGACAGGCTGCATCAGTTGACAGGCTGTCGGATCCGGTCCGTCCTCGCCCCGCGAGAGAACATTCTCGAGTACATCAGAAAATATGCATCCGGGAATACGGATGTGGACTCTTTCCTCGCCTCTCTCGCGGACAGCGAGGTGCAGGTTGTGGAGAGGGAATCCGTGGACGACGGGCCGGCCACCGACCTGGACAAGATGGTCGAGGGCAGCCCGATCATCAACCTGGTCAACGTGGCGCTGCTGACCGCCATCAAGGACGGGGCCAGCGACATTCACATCGAGCCGGACAAACAGGGAACGCGGGTTCGCTATCGTATTGACGGCACGCTGCGGGACCTCATGAAGCCGCCGCCGGGGCTTCATGCGTCGATTGTCTCGCGCATCAAGGTGATCGGCCGGATGGACATCGCCGAGAAACGTCTGCCCCAGGAAGGCCGTGTGCGTATCGTTGCCGAAGGCCGGGAGATCGACCTGCGCGTATCCGGCATGCCCACTCTGCTTGGGGAGAAGATCGTCGTCCGCATTCTCGACAAGGCGAACCTCAGGATCCGCATGGAGGATCTGGGTTTCCGGCGGGAGACTCTGGATGCGTTCGAGAGAATGCTGCGTCAGCCGTACGGTCTCGTGCTGGTGACAGGGCCGACCGGAAGCGGCAAGACGACCACCCTGTACTCGGCCTTGGATCTCATCCGGAGCCCGGAGAAGAACCTCCTGACTGTGGAGGACCCGGTCGAGTACCAGCTCGACATGGTGAATCAAATCCAGGTCCACGATGCGATTGGAATGACCTTTGCGCGGGCTCTGCGAAGTATCCTCAGGCAGGACCCCGATATCATCATGGTGGGCGAGATCCGCGATGAGGAAACCGCGCGTGTGGCCGTGCAGGCAGCTCTGACGGGGCACCTTGTGCTGGCCACGCTGCATACGAACGATGCTCCCGGGGCCGTGGCTCGGCTTCTGGACATGGGCATCGAGGCGTACCTGCTGTCGAGCGCGCTCAACGGGGTCATCGCGCAGAGGCTCGCCCGGACCGTCTGTCCGAACTGTGCGGCGAAGTATATCCCGGCGCAGAACGTGCTGGAGGACGCGGGGCTTTCCGATAAGCCGGGGCGTCCGTTCCGAAAGGGGGCGGGCTGCAAGGACTGTCACAACTCCGGCTTTCGGGGGCGAGCCGGCATCTACGCCGTTATGGAAGTGACCGCAGACTTGCGGCGTCTGATTCACCGGGCGGCGCCCACCCACGAGCTTCGGGATGCTCTGCGCAAGAAGGATGTACTGACGCTGCGGGAGGAAGGCGTACTGCTCGCTCTGGACGGAAAGACAAGCCTGGAGGAAGTGCTTGCGGTAACGCATAGCGAAGATACGAACTCGGATGCATCCGATCGTTCAGATCGCGTCCGGGAGCCGGCGGAGGTCGCATGAAGCTGGCGTACAAAGCATATGATGGGCTTGGGAAGGCCGTTTCGGGTGTCATCGATGCGGGGGACACCATAGCCGCGACGGAGTTGCTGCGCGGCAAGGGTCTCTATGTGGCCGAAATGACGGCGTCGGCCACGCCGGCCATGAAGAGTCCAGGCCGGCGCACGCGACGGCTCTCTCGCGGACAGAAATTGAAAAATGTGGCCTGGTTTTCGCGTCAGCTCTACGTGTTGACTTCATCGGGGACACAGCTCGTGGATGGTCTGCATGCCCTTGAGCGACAGACCCGGCCCGGGCCATGGCGTGACGTCATTAGCAGCCTGCGAACGCGCGTGGAGGAGGGGTCCTCTCTGGCGAACGCCATGGAGCCGCACGAGGCCTACTTCGATCCGATCTATCGCAGTCTGGTCGCGGCGGGGGAATCCAGCGGCCATCTCGTGGAGATGTTCGATCGCCTGGCCGCAGCTAAGCAGAAGCAGTTGAAAGCCCGCAACGCCGTCGTAGGGGCCCTGATCTATCCGTGCCTGCTCCTGACGGTTGGGCTGACCGTATTCATCCTCATGCTGCTCTTCGTCGTGCCGCGCTTCGCCGAGCTCTTCGAGTCGCTCAATGTGCCGTTGCCGACGAGCACGGCTGTCCTTATAACCATCAGCGGTCTGTTCCGTCGGTACTGGTGGCTCGTCGCACTGCTCTGTGCGGGACTGGTCGGTTCTTTGGTTGCTTATCTGCGCACGCCGAACGGTAGATACTCTCGTGACACGGCGATTCTCCGATTGCCGTATATGGGGCGCATCGCCAGGAGCTTCTCCACGGCACGGGTTGTGTCTCTACTCGGTGTGCTGTTGCAGGCCCATATACCGATGCTTGAGGCCCTTCGACTGGTTCGACATTCCTCCGGAAACGTCCGGTACCAGGAATTGATCTCAAAGGCCGAAGAGTGCGTGACCAGAGGCGAGCCCATGAGTGCTGCGTTCACCGATGCCGCTTTGATCAATCCATCGGTCCAGGAGGCAATTCGCAGTGGTGAGGCAAGTGGCGAGGTCGACCGATTGCTGCTCAATATCTCGACATTCCTCGATGAGGAGAATGAGGTTGTTCTTCGATCCCTGACGAGCATCATCGAGCCCGTCATTCTGATTGTGATGGGACTGCTGGTGGGCCTGATTGCCATCTGCATGTTCACGCCGCTGTTCGACTTGACCGCGATGACGGAGGGAGGAGGCGGGGTATGAGGATCGGCCGTTCGAGACACACGATCATTGGTGTGGATGTCGGTCGCCGCACCATAAAGGCGGCCCAGCTCCTGGTCCGTGGCGGAGAATTCCGCGCGTCCGCGTTGTCGTTGTTGCCGCGGCCCGAGCCGGAACAAGAAATCTCCAGCGTCGATGCGCTGGCCTTGAAAGAGGTCCTGCAGCGCCAGGGCTTCAGCGGTAACAGGATTGCCATGGCGGCACCCGAAAAGGCGCTGCTCCGGGCTTCGCTCGAGCTGCCTTCGAAGGTCTCGGGCGCGCCCGTGGAGCAAATCGTCCGGATGGAGCTGGCACGTCTGCACAGCGTGGCTCCGGATTCGTTCAGCATGGCCTACTGGGAGTTGAAAGACCCCGCCCACTCCAAGCCGGTGACTCAGACGCTTGCCGTCGGTTGCCCGAACGATGCGGCGACCGCGCTGCTGGACAGCTTTGAGGACGCGGGGTTCCACGTCGTCGTGCTGGACACGCGGAGTGCAGCGGCTGCTCGGGCCTGCACGCCTCTTGTTCTGCCGGCCCCGCAAATCACGGCCATCGTTGATCTCGGGTGGCGTTCCACGTCCGTGCTTTTCGTGTGCGGACGGTCGCTGATTTACGAGAGGTCTCTCGACGGGGCCTCCATCGCCGAGTTGATCGACAGACTCACCGAGGCTTTCGGCATCCCTCTCGATTCGGTGTGCCAGATTATCGGGGCCATCGGTCCGGTGTCGGATGAGGGCACGAAGGACTTCGACCGTGAGACTCTCGACGCAGTTCGTAAACATCTCAGAAGCCATTTTGACAAGTTGTTCGATGAGCTGAGGGTGCCACTGTCCTATGCGAATCGCCATTTCCCTGGAGAGGGGGTACGACGATTGCTGCTGATCGGTGGTGGGGCCGGCGTCCCTGGGCTTGCCGGCTACTTCGAAGGGCGATTGAACGTCGAGGTCAAAGCTGCCGAACCGAGCAGTCTGATTGAGAGTCCGCCCGAGCTGCTGGCCAGGACGAGCAATCCGGCTATGACGGTGGCGGTTGGCCTGGCGCAATTTGATGGGGACTGATGCATGGGCGATGTGAACCTGATCCCGGCTGAGCGGCGGGTGAGAAGACACCGCAAAGCCCGGTTGTATGTATGGACGACGGTGTGCGGGACGTACATCCTCCTACTCGTCGTCGGCTCCCTGACGCTCCGCGCCTTCGGCTCCAGCGAGGGGCGCAGCCTCAGCGGGCGGCTGGAGGCGGTCATGGAGCAGGCCGAGCAAAGCAATCGAGAAATGTTGGAGCTTCGGCGGGAGCTGGCAGAGGCCACCGTCGCTCTGGAGACGACCCGGGCCATTCACGATCAGCCCGATTGGAGCAAACTGTTCGTGGGTCTGTCCGACCAACTGGGCGGCGACATTGTGCTCAGCCGTTGTCAACTGGCGACGCTTACGAAAGACGATGAGGCCATCATGAATGGACTGAGAGGTCGCCTTCCGGCCAGACCCCTCAGTGTCTTTCTGGCCGAATGCCGCCACAAGCTCGTGCTCAATGGCTTCGGTGAGACGCAGGAGTCGGTATCGCAGTTTGTCCTGCGGCTTGAGGGTATCGGTGCATTCGACATGGTTCGGCTCATGAGCAGTTCTCGCCAGTCCTTTCTCCGTGGAGAGGCGGTGGCGTTCAGTATCAAGTGCGGTTTTTAGGGGACGACAGTAGTGCATCTCTTGGCGTTTCGACATCACAGTCTGCTGCGGATCGATGCGGTCGGAAGCGCGGTCTTTGTTCTTGCCTCGCTGGCATGGTATTCTACGATGGGCGGACCCTCTCTTGAGCAGCGATCCGCTACGGCCGGCCTTCGTCACGAATTGCAGACCCAGCAGGAAAAGAACGCGGCTCTCCAAGCGGCGATCGCTACGGTAAAGGAGCGGCTGACCTTGGTCCAGCAGGAATTGGCGGCCGGGACGGTTCAGCTTGATTCGGCAACGCATATCAATAGACGCATCGCCGGACTGACGGGGTTTCTTTCTGACTGCAAACTTCAGGTCGACGATGTGCAGACGGATCCCATTGTCAGCAGCCGACAGTATGATTTGGTGCCTATCACGATTGTCGGAAGGGGTGCGTGCCTGCAGTACGTCCGATTCCTTCATGGGTTGAGCACCACATTCCCGGACATGGGCGTGATGCGCGTCGAGCTTTCGGGCAATCCGGCGCAGCCCTCGGAACCGGAAAACTTCCAACTCGAATTGTTCTGGTATGCGGCTCCAAGTAGCTCGACTCCGGCCTCCGCGTCCGAGAAACCGCGAGGGGATGCCGGCAGGCCGTCTTAGGGAGTGCCCATGAATATTACAGGACGCCAAAAGAAACTTCTAACGATTCTCCTTATGGGGCTCGTTTCACTCGTCGTTGACCGAACGATTCTTCGTCCCCAGGGCGGACCGGGTGCCGCCTCGGCCGAGGCGTTACATCCGTCGGATCAGTCCGTCCCCCTTGCGGACAACATTCCTGTCCTGGAGGGAGAGCGAAAGCAAGGCATGGCTGAGCGGTTGAATACGATCTGGCCGGCTGCGGGAACGGATTTCACGCAAATGAGGGACCCGTTTTCGCTTCCCGCATCATGGTCTGATAATGGTGACGGAAGCGGCCGGGCGGGGGCGGATGCTGCCGCCACGTTTCTTGGGACGCACAAGCTCACGGCTGTCGTGATAGACGGGCGCGAATCGTATGCCGTGCTGGATGACCGTTTTCTCGTTCCGGGACAATCTGTCGATGGCTTCGTGCTCGTTTCCGTCGGCGATCGGTCAGCGGTTTTCGAGCGCGATGGTAGGCAGATCACCCTGGAACTCCTGAATGAATAGTCGTCGAGACCTGTGCTCTTGTCCCGTCCGGGGGAGGGCTGATTCCCGAGATTATATACGTACAACTACTTAAGTGTCGTTAACATCTGGACGATATTCTCAAGGCAGGCATTGTCTTGAAGAAAGAAAAACTACAGGAGAATGGACATGAAGAGACTCAGACGAACGCGCAGAGGGGGGTTCAGTTTGCTGGAAGTCGTGATCGTGGTTGCGATCATCGCCATTCTGGCGGCCATCGGCATTCCGCGCATGAGCCGCGGCTCCAAGGGCGCGGGGGACTCGGCGTTGAGCGGAGACCTTGCCGTACTTCGCAATGCCATTGATCTGTACGCCGCCGAGCACGGTGGGACTTTCCCGACGGCAGCCAACATCACGAATCAGTTGACCCAGTATACGGATGTCCTGGGCACGACCGTAAGCCCAACCAAGACCACGACGTGTATCTATGGTCCGTACCTTCGTAGCGTGCCCCCTTTGCCGGTGGGTACCAAGAAGGGACAAAACGGAATTTCGGACATAGACGGCGCCGCCGTTGGCTGGCTCTACACGGAGTCCAGCGGAACCATCAAGGCGAATACGACCACGGAAGACGACGACGCGGGCAAGCTCTACAACACGTATTGAGCCGTTGTGGGCTGTGTTCTTGCCTGAGGTGCACGATCTGTGTGCCCCGGCCGGGCGTCCTGGGAGTTCAACGGACTTGACCAGGCCACTGTCGAAGGTCTCGGCAGCGGCCTGATTCCCGTTGTATGGGCACCGTGTAAGCTTTCCTGCTTGGAGACAGTGTGTGTCTTCGGTGATGGGACTTGCCTTGAGGTGGGAGATGTGCCGCAGAGCCTGCATTACCAGCCACGGCTTCAGTTTGCTTGAGCTTGTCCTCGTCTCGGCGATTATCGCGGTTCTGGCCGCCATCGCGGTGCCGCGGTACGGCAGCGCCTCCGGTCGTTACCGGCTCGATTTAGCGGCCCGGCGTGTAGCAGCCGATTTACGCCTGGCGCAGTCATACGCGAAGAGCTCCTCTTCGTCGTGCACAGTGGTTTTCGACGCGGCGACGGAGCGGTACCAGATTACGAACCTCCCAGCTCCCGACGGCGTCTCCGGCAGCTATCAGGTAACCCT
>Ga0207752_1001036_pt1 | contig 12951 bp, 12 predicted proteins | sample Pon2CUnioCityCA_6_FD_187272 | JGI IMG/M metagenome (GOLD analysis project Ga0207752, IMG submission 187272) | Marine sediment microbial community from Union City, CA, USA - Pond 2C Sediment 2 (SPAdes) | ecosystem: Environmental > Aquatic > Marine > Intertidal zone > Salt pond sediment ... | reverse complement strand
CCAGTCAAATAGATCCCCGCCCCATTCGGCGCCCTAGATCTTCATCGCAAGAGCTCCTGTCTCTCGAGTCAGACTGGTAGATGCTCATCCCGTCGAGATCTTCGACGCGACAGAGGCCCAGTAGATCGAGCACGGTCGGCGCGATGTCCATCATATGCACGTCTCGTCTGTTCGGAGATCTCCTGCCGCCGGTTCTGATCAGCAGAATCGGCGTCTCCCTCCTGTGGCTGCCGGGCATCAGGCTGGTCACGGGCGACCGCCCGAAGAGAGCATTCCCTATCGACTGCCCAATTCCCCAACCGTACTTCAGTTCTAGCACGATGTCAGGATAGGCACACAGGTGAGGCCCCTCGTATAGCTCTTCACGTCGTGCAATGAACTTCAAGAGAGACTCGCCATCTTCTGTCACACATCTCTCTTGGACCAGGTCGATTATTCGGTCTCGCACCGATTCGTATTCCGTTGTGCGTACCCCATCCTTCCGCACAACGATTCCGCCGTAGCTGTACGCCTTGATCCCGGACATATCCGTAGCGTAAGCAGTCGTCTCGCCCCAATCAACCGACGAGGGCTTTGTGAACGACTGAGTCACGCCTGGAAACATTCGCATCGCTCTTCCCGCAAAACGCCCTAGACGATAGCGGCTGACGAGTTCGATGACTTTGCGTTTGAGTCTCTCCCTTGGATAGCCGTCTCGGCGTCCAGCCGAGTAGGCCGGGACCAGAAAGCCCTGACGGCGCAGTAACTCATTCACGTTGAACAATCTCTGGGGCCGCATACCGTGCCCGTGGTCGCTCATGATGATCACGGCGGTGTCATCGGAAACCTCGTCAAGGAACCATCCGATTACTTCGTCGAACAACCGGTAGAACGCACGTATCACGTCTCGGTATGGGCTATTCCGCTGGAAACCCGGGGCGTCCTCGTCATGATGATCCCAGAAATAGTGCTGTACCGCGTCCAGAGTTGACCAATATGCGAAGAACAAGTCCCACTCTTGTTCGCGCAGCAACTCTAAACCCATCTCAGCATCCCGAACAGTTGCCTGTCTCAACTGATCTATGAACCCCCGGACTTGGTAGGCTCGTCGTCCTGGAAACCCCCGCGGCGTCTGACCAGCCAAAATGTCAAGGTCCGCGACTGCCAGTCCTGGCGCATAGACTTGCACGTCACCCGTAACGGGCGACCGGGCAGTCATCACGCCGTTCACCGACCACACTGGGTAGCCCATGTGCGGGAAGAGAACACAAACGCGCTTGCCAGCATCGCCAGCCAGATCCCAGAAGGTATTGCCCCGCAGAGGGGAATTGTCCACCAGCTTCGTTTGGATCTTCTGCACCTTCTCCAGAGGGTCCACAAAGCGAACGACGCCGTGTTTGGCCGGATTGAGCCCGGTGAAGACGCTCGCCCACGCCGTGTCGGAATCCGGAGGGAAGGTGGAGACCAGGTCAATCTTCGTCCCCCGCTCCAAGAATCCGGCCAAGTCTGGCATCGAGCCCAGCAGGCGCTGCATGACAGCCCCGTCCATTGCGTCAATTCCCAGGAACAGTATCTTGCTACCCACGGAGCCTCGCAGGCCTCTCAGGGCGCCGAGCCAATTCCACCAGAACCTGATCCGCCAGGGCCTCTGGCGGTTCCATTCCATCCAGCTCGAACATCGGATAGAGCTGAGCTGTCAGGAGATAGAGCCCCCTTCTCTCCCGCAAGTAATCGATGTGAGGGACATCGTCCTTTCGCCTCAGAGCAACCTCCTCGGGCAGATCGATGAGGAATCCCATATCAGGCTCAGGCAGCACCTGAAACATCGAAGCAAGAGAAAGCCGGATGTCACGAGCATCGTATTCCAAATGTACGCCTAGATCGTTGACGACTGTGTCAAAGACATACCGGTCACACACGACTGTCCGGCCCAAAAGGAGGGGTACTGCTATCTTGGAGAATGCCTGCGGCAGGTAGTCAGCCCACACGGCGAGTGTGTGAGCCTGCGCAAGGAATGCGTTCTTCAGAGCACGCTTCTTCTCCATCGTGTACGCCGAATAGTCCCGCCAGACACGATATTCTTGCAGGAGAATTCTGCGTCCAGCTGCCATCAACACACGAGAGACTACGGGGACAGCTCTGCCGTATGCGTAGAGGGCGGGCTCTCCTCTCTCCCGCAACCGTTCAGCCACCATCTTCGAAAGTGTCGTCTTGCCAGAGCCATCTATTCCGGTGAAACAGATCAGTCTGCCTCTCATCATATGCCACTCACAACGTCCTGATAGATATCTCCCAGACGCGAGACCACGCGTGCCCAGGAGAAGACTTCCACCTTGTCCCGTGTCCTGGCTGCCAGATCGCTCCGCCTCCACTCCTTCAGTGCCAGCGGGATTTCCTCCTCGTCAGTGAAGACTAAGCCTTGCGTGGCCTCAAAGTAGTGCACCAGGCCCTCGAAAGGGGTGGAGATGACCGGCAGACCACAGGCCATGGCCTCCATCACCGACAGTGGCATAAACAGACTTCCGCCCAGGGACGTAGGAAACACGAAAGCATCGGCCAGGGCGTACGCTTCTTCGATGGCCGGAAAATAGCCTCGCCAGACGACGCACCCCCGCCCCTCCAGATGATCCGCCAATCGCCGGTCTTCACCCAGGTAAGTTCCCCCCACGATCAACACCTGCGTGTCCGGCGCTTGCAGCCTCGACATCATCTCGATATTCCGTTCACGACGCAAATGGCCAACGTGCAGCGCAACGTATCCCTCTTCGGGAAGCCCATGCTTTCTCCTCAGCTCATCCCTCCGCATTCTGGGTATCGGCGCGAAGCGCTGAATGTCGACCCCGTTGGGTAGGTATCTGGTCCGACAGCCAAGCTCTCGAAACATCTCCTCGCTCCGCAGGTTCTGGATCAAGACCAGGGTCGGGCGAGAGATTGCCGCTAGCCACCGGAATAGAAGGCTGTCACGCAACCCCAAAGAGCTTGGGTGCAGTGCGGACACGACCCTCGGAACCCCCGGCCAGCGCATCCGGGCCACCGCGAGCACGACGAACGTCAACGCAGTCGGAGCACTCACGTAATGTACCAGATCTGGTCTGGACGAATGGCCTGACCAGCCCCGAGCCTCCCGCAGCTTCCTCACGTTCACCCGAACCAATTCGTGGGTTCGCGACAGGCCGCTTGCCAGATGCTGGGCTACGTTCTTGAATCCCTCGTCCAGGTGAGGTGAGAAATCCCCGATGAGACAGATATTCATCGACCGATCATCTCCCGGTAGACCCCTTCCATCTTCGTAGCACAGTCGTCCCAGGAGTACCGTTCAACCGCAGAGCGTGCCCTGAGGCCGGCCCGGAATGCGAGTCCGTCCTCGGTCAACAGCCGAACCACGGCAGCCCCCAGCTCGTCAGGCTCACCGGGCGGTACCAGTAGCCCCGTCTCCCCGTGTCGAACGATCTCGCAGACGCCGGGTAGCCGCGAAGCAACGACGGGCTTGCCCGACGCCATCGCCTCGAACAGGACGAGGGGTGAGTTCTCAGGCCCTCCGGGAACCGAGGGGAGCACAAACACGTCCGACGCTGCATAGTACTCCGGCAACCTGTCGTTCGCCACGGCTCCAGTAAATACCATTGTGCCGTCCAACCCCAGTCGTCTCGCCCGCGCCTTCAGCCCCGGCACCAATCCGCCTCCGCCGACGATCATCGCTCGCACGCCGGGCACGCGACGCTCGATGTCGGGAACGGCCTCGATCAGTGTACCAACACCCTTGTAGCCGTTCCCCGCCGCAAGGCTTCCCACAAAGAGCATGAGCGGAGCATCAGGACTCACGCCGTGCCGCTCCCGCACCTCAGTACCGACCTGATCCGGAGAAAAGCGAGCGACGTCAGCCCCTGTGGGAACGATATCGACACGTCGCCGAACAGCTCTGGGCAGCCACAGCGAATCCGCGTATGACCGGGTCAGTAAGACGAGCCGATCCAGGCCCCGGAAGCTAATCGCCCGGCTCAGTAGACTGTACGAGCCCGCGACGAGCGTATACAGGGGATCCCCCCGGAGTCCCTGTCCGTGATGCGTGGCGACGAGCGGCCTGCGGTTCCGCCTCGACGCCATCACGGCGATCTCCACGCCCATTGGAAAGGGCACGTGCACGTGATACAGATCGTACGACGCGGCCCCCATCAGCCACCGACAAAGTTCACTCGAAACGAGACCCCGGTGATAGCTGGCGTCCAGGCTGCACCGCCTGACAGCCATCCTGTCCGAACACTGCTCGTACGAACGCGCATTCTCCGTATTGACGGTCAACACGTCTACCTCGTGCCCTCGCCGCACCAGGCTATGACTCAGACGCTGGACGAAGAACTGCACGCCTCCCAGACTCGGCGGATAGAACGGTGTGATCTGCAGGATTCTCACGTTTGCCCCTCGTCCTCCCTAGATTCCGATCAAAGATGCTCGCCTACCACGTCGACACAACGAAATCAGGACGAGCACGCTGAGCGCCCCCTCCCCCACCAACCAGCCAATGCCGGTGCCGACGATGCCGTACCTGGCCATCAACCAGGAGCTTGAGCCGAGGACGGCTCCGGCGACGAGCAGACTGACGATGAGGTTCCGCCAATTCCTCCGCCTTACCCGATTGATCGCGAAGTAGACGTGGTTCACGCCCACCGGAAACGCTGAGACGGCAAGAATCGGCAGCAGTTCTCTTCCTTTCATCGCATAGTCCCTGCCAAACAACAGGAGCAATTCGTCTCCCCCAATCAGGGTCAGAATCACAGCCGGTGCCAGAAGCAGGGAGATCACCCGCAGGGCCCTCGCCACGTTCTCTCCGAGAGCCTCTTCCTTGTACGCGCCTTCGACAACCATCGAGGTTGCAACCGATCTCGGAATCGCAAACAGCAGATTGGCAATCATCCAGGTCACGTAAAAGTACGCACTGTCGCTCGGGCCGAGCAGATTCAGAGTCAGAAGCGGGAGAACCACCTGAGGCGACTGAGCCAGAAGATCCGCCAGGTGATTCGCCACTGCATAAGGGAGAATACCCCCGATGATCGTCCTGCTGAGGCGAAGGCGTGGCCTGTACGCCCCCTCCACCGCGGGAAGGAAACGAACCAACGCGAAGCCTAACGAAAAGCCCGTGGCAACCACCACAGAGATGACGATGCCCGGGACTCTGCTCACGTTGAGAAAGAGCAGAAGCAAGGGTATCTTCACGACGTTCAGGCTGCCTTGGCGCAGCAGGGTGAACTTGGCGGCGCGACGGGCGACGAAGGCACCGTCGATCACCTTCCCCAGAGCCGTCATCAGAGTCAGCAGTGCAAACACCACCAGGAAGGCATGCTCTTCATAGACGAAGGTAAGGGCCGGGGACCAAAGAGGCAGACCAAGGAGGAAACCGGCACTGAAGACGAGGGACGAGAAAGCCACCGCCGTCAGCGTCGAATCCAGCATGTTCCCGCTCATTCGCTCAGCGCCAGGAAGGAATCTAGCCAGACCGAGCTCGAGGCCCAGGCTGGATAGTCCGGCCAACAGAGCCGCCGCGGAGAGTATGGCCGAAGCGGTTCCAACCGCTTCCGTCGTATACAGTCTGGCAGCAGTAGTCCAGAAGACCAACCCGAGGAGCGAATTGACCGCGGTGTTGGAAATCAAGTAGTAGGCATTGACGTAGAGACCCGTCGTGAGATGACGCCGTGCAGCCTCAACAACCGCCGGCGTCCACACCGCAGTCAGGATCGAAGATCGCTCCTCGCCTCCACCGCCTTGCGACGACAAGTGTAGCGCTGTTCTGCGCTGGCGACCTCCACCTGTGAGCTTCTTGGCCATCGCTCGAAGCCGTACCCCCTTACTCGATCGACAGCTTCGCGCCGGGTCGCGTGCCACCCGCATCTCCTGACACCGCCAAAGACCTGGCCCGCCGCTTGCCTCGCATAACCTGGAGCCCCAGCCGTTGGAGCAGAAAGAAGAGCGGGTCAAAGATCCAGTGCGCGATTCGAGCGACGAAGCCACCACCCGTCTGTTCAAACGCCAGTCGATGGGTGCAGGATCCGATCAACTCCCTATCTGGAACGCGCCTCAGTGCCTGGACCTTCCGCCTCGCTTCCATGATACTGCCCCAGTGCTTCACCACCCATCCGTAAGCCCGCAGCTTGTTCATCACCCGTTGACGGTCTCGCAGCAGCACGAACCCCCAGGTCACCGCCTCGCCCAGCAGAAGGGCCGGTATGAGCACCAGCAGGCTCCTCCACTGGAGATTCTTGAGGAGCATCACGTACCGGTTCCGCTCTTGATAGTACGTCTTCCGCGGCCCAAACCGGAGCGTGTAGTCGTGGTGGACCACCGAGTCGGGGACGTACAGGCATCGATATCCCGCGAGTCGAGCCCGCCAGGATAGGTCTGTATCCTCCATGTAGAGGAAGAAGCTCTCGTCGAACCCACCGAGACTCCTGAACGTGGCGCGACTTATCGCGAACGCGGCTCCGGACACGGCGTCGACCCAGGCATACGCTCCGAATTGGCTCCGGCAGGCGCCCATCCCGCGGCACAAGGTCAATCCTGTGCAATGTACTTGATTGCCGCACGTGTTAATCCGCTTCGGATCATCCCGCAGGACAATCTTGGAGGTCGCCAGTCCCGCCTCCGGGTAATCCGTAAGCGCCCCGATGAGGGCATCCAGCCACCCGGGCTCCACCACCGTATCCGGATTCAGGAAGGCGAGGTATCTGCCGCGTGCCTGGTGCGCCCCGACGTTGCTGCCGCGGCCGAAGCCGAGATTGCCATCGTTCTCAACGACCTCCACGTCCACATGGTTCTCCCGAACGTACGTCGCACTCCCGTCCGTCGAGCCATTGTCCACGATGATCACGTCGTACCGTCCGTGGTTGTCCGTCTCCAGCGAGCGCAGGCACGCCGTCAGGTCGTCAAGCCCGTTGTAGTTGACGATGACGATGCTGGCCTCGGCCGCCGTCTCGTCGCCGACGGCCACTTCAGCAGAGGCCCTACCCACCTCCACCCCCTCCGGGACACCGCCAAATGACGACACTTCATCCCTCGTCGCGGTGTTGGAATTCGACCAGCAGGGCACGAACCGAGTGGAGGAACACCCCTGTGAATAGGACCTGGCCTCCTAGCTCGAGCAGCGCAATCGCAAGCAGAGCGGTCACCGTGCTCAGGACGCCCTGACTGAGGTTGAAGCCCACCGATCGCATAACGAGAGCCAGCCCGACCAGCGAGACGAAGATCCCCAGTCCGCCGAACAACAGCAGCGGGCGGTACCGACCGGCGAGCCGGGCGAGGCCGCGCAACACCTGCAGACCGTGGGCCCAGACAGACCGTTTCGGCTTGTCCTCGTAGCACGCACTGATCGGGACCTCGCATACTCTCAGACCGTGGTCGCTCGCCTCGAACTGCACTTCCGAATCGGCCGCGAATCCGTTAGAGGAGAACCTGATCCTGCGTACCGCCCGCGGCGAGAAGGCTCGAAAGCCACTCTGCGAATCCGTGACGCGAGTCCCGGACACGACGTTCGTCAGGAACGTAAAGACCCGATGCCCCAGGATGCGGTGGAACGGGACTGTCTGCCGTCGCGTCAAATAGCGCGAGCCCACCACCACGTCGGCCTCTCCCCTCAAGATCGGGGACAGCACCCGGGATAACTCCTCCGGCCGATGCTGACCGTCACCGTCCAGAATCGCAATCGCTTCCGGTTCCATCTCGCTTGCCGCCCGGAAACCGGTGTTTAACGCCGCCCCTTTCCCGCGATTGGCCCCGTGCTGCACGACCATCGCCCTGGCGTTCCGCGCGATCTTGCCCGTCTCATCTTCAGAGCCGTCGTCCACCACGATGACCACGTCCACCAGCTCTTTTGCCTTCAGCACCACACTGCCGATGAATCGTTCTTCGTTGTAGGCCGGAATTACGGCCACCAACCGGGGACGATCCTTCCCTCCACCTGCCCCACGCGATTCCATAAGTGACATGCCGCGTTACCTCCCGTGACAAGCAGGCCCGGCTCCGGGGAATCTCGCCCCTTGTCGGAGCCGTACAGGCGCGACCTCACTCCATACTGAAGAACCTCTGTCGCTTGCCTCCTATAGCTCCCCCTTTTGGCCGCCTTTTTTGCCTTTCAACAGACCTTGCCTCCGCGGCACCGCGACAGATCGCACTGTCCCTTCTCCAAGACGCGAAAGGGTCGCGGCAACTCGCCGCGCCGTTGACGTCGCCGGGTCGATCCCGGGCTGGCGCCACGACACGCGGGCCTGCCGTTCGGGCATATTCTGTTGGTGAACGTCCTCGCTACTGGAAGTGTGCGGTTTCAGGGCATCCGCCGCAGGTCGAGCCGCGAGCTACTTCGGTCCGCCTGCCGGGGCACAGGTTACATGATCTCGTCGTGTAAACGTAGAAGGTGTGCGGCACAGCTACGACGCAGGTCGCGGAGTTACGTAGCCGGCCTGTCTCGAGTTTCGCCCCCAACCGGATGAGGAACTACGTGAAGCCTCAGCGGGGTTACTGAAATACGTTGCGTGAGAATATCGCTCGATGGTCAGTAGGGAAAGGTCCTGACCGTCCAAGAGCGCGTCGAAGAACGTGGACGACCTGGTCGTCCTTTGCGTCGGTCCGAGATCAGAGGAGCGGAACACTGTTTGATTTCCCGGAACTTTTCTGTACGGAACAAACATTACGTCGCTGCGGAGAAGAAACCACAGGTGCCGGAGGATACCCTTCCGGCCCTCACGAGGCCTGAGTCAGGTGCTTCACTGACCGTGGACGGCCTCTCGATTCACTGACACCGACCCCAGTTTACCACAGTCGAGGTCCGTTTTCAATAAGGAAAGCTTATAGTTTTCTTAAGACATCGGAGGGGAAGAGCGTCGCGAAGCCAGGCCCTCTGGACAGCCGTCAATCTGTCGCCGAGACCACGGCACGGTCAGTCCGCCGAGCCGCAGCCTGCGCCGAAAGGGTTGGGTCGACCACAGCCACATCCAGCTCGGCGGCGACCTGCTTCCGGTACACCTCCCGGTACCACAGATCCCTGTCGACAACCACGATATCCGGTCGCCTCTCCAGTACCTGGTGAGCGTACCACAGAGTGAACGTGTGGGCATCGCTGTGGGTCAGGAGCACCGCGCTCGGCGGGACCTCCTCCAGCGTTCGCTCAGCCCACGCCATAGCCGTCCAATCGCCGCTCAGGTCCATCCCGCGCCAGAAGACGACAGCCTGAACCAGGGGGACCACGACGACCAATGCGGACCCCCAGCGTGCGCCCCCCGCCCATCCAGTATCCGCTAAATGGTCTCTCAGCCAGCTGACCGCTCCATCGAACCCCAGTCCCAGCCAGAGCGCCGCCAGCGGCAGCGCCGGGACCAGGTAGACCAGGGAGTCCGAGGTGTCGTGGCCCAGGGTGTAGGCGGCGAAGCCCCCGAAGGACACCAGCGAGCCCACGGCGAGTGCTTTCCGCTTCCGCCACATAGCCACCCACCCAACTACCACCAGCAGCGCCCCGACCGGAGTGAACTGACGCGCCAGGATTCCCGCCCAGGCGAGGAGGCGCTGCGGCCACGCGGTCAGGGGAAGCCCGAATACGTAGCCGCGGTAGAGACGCCCGCTGACCAGGGCCCACCAGCCATCCACGGTGTCGACGTCGGCCCATGGCGACGGCGCCCCGTTCCGCGACAGGAGGACCGGCCCGTACATCGCCCCCCACCCGACCAGCGCTGCCAGTCCGATACGCACCTCTGACCGGGCCTTCTCTCCCCACCGGTCTCTCCGGACGGCCCTGTAGAGCACCATAGGCACCAGAAAGATCAGCGTCGGATGCGCGCCCATCCCCAGGCCCCAGACGGCGCCGCGTATCCAGGGACGCGCCTCACTCAACGAAAGTAAGATCACTGCCGCGCCGAATAGGGCAGTTGGGGCATAGACCTCCGCGATGAGCGCCTGGGACCAGAAAAGGGGCGCGAGGCCGAGACTCAGCCCGGCGCCCAGCGCGCTAAGCTGGGAGACGCGCCCCGGGAGTCGCTGGACGGCCACCACAGTCAGCCCCGCTGCCCCGGCCGCCGCCACCGCCGACATCAGGTTTAAGCGCCAGGCCGGGTTTCTCATCGGGAGTCGGATGAAAGCCTCGCCCAGCAGCAGATAGGTGGGAAAGCCCGGGGGGTGGGGGATGCTTCCCTCGGCAACGGCCCGCACCAGATCCCCACCGTCGGCCCCGTGATGCGACCACGAGAGCGTGGGGGCCATCGTCAGCAGGTACACGACCAACAGGAGAAACGCCCCAATGGGCGGGACAGCTCTGCTCAACGGCGACCGGCGAGCCTGCCGTGTATCCTCAATCAAATGGTCTACGGCCGGCGGAAGTGGGCCGCTGTGCGCTGTAGTCCCTCGCGCAGCGAGACCTCCGGCTCCCAGCCCAGCTCCTCCCGCGCCCGGGTGGCGTCCAGATAAATGCGGAATGTCTCCCCGGCCTTCGCCGGGCCGTGGACCGGTTCGCCTTCGTAGCCCGTGACCGTCTTCAGGAGCTCGAAGAGTCGGTTGATGGACGTCCCCTCGCCCGACCCCAGGTTGTAGGCCCGGCCGGACCCCCGCGCCAGGGCCAGGAGGTTCGCCCGGGCACAGTCGCCGACGTAGACGAAGTCCCGCTCCTGCTCGCCGCTGCCGTTGATGGTCGGCGTCTCCTCGCCCACCATCTGGCCTGCAAAGATGGCCACCACGCCCGCCTCCCCGTGCGGATCCTGGCGCGGCCCGTAGACGTTGCCGTAGCGGAGCACCGTGTAGTCGAGGCCGTACAGCTCCCGATACACATACAGGTACTGCTCCACGACGTACTTGCTGGCCCCGTAGGGACAGAGGGGCTGAATGGGATGCTCCTCGTCGCATGGCAGAGTGACCGGCTCGCCGTACACGGCGCCGCCGCTCGAGATGTAGATCACCTTCTCCACACCCACCTCGCGGCAGCAGTCGAGCACATTCAGGGACCCGAGCACGTTGACCTCGGCGTCGAAGGTGGGATCGGCCACCGAGCGTCGCACGTCGACCTGGGCAGCGTGATGGCTGACCACGTCGGGCCGCTCCTCCTCGAACACCTGGCGCAGCGCCGGATCGCGGACGTCAATCTCGTGGAAGGTCGCTGCTGGATTCAAATTCGCCCGGCGGCCCGTCGAGAGGTCGTCCACGACCACCACGTCGTGCCCTGCCTCGACGAAGGCATCCATCACGTGCGACCCGATAAACCCGGCACCGCCGGTGACGAGTGCTTTCATATTCTGCTTCCTCTCAGTATTCTCCGACCTCGAAGGGGGAAAGCTGACAAGGAGACAAGGAGACAGGGAGAGGGGGAGACGTGTCTTCGGCTCCCTCACTCAAGCTGTCGTTCAAACCAACGAACCAGTTTGTTGCTGAGGCGCACAGAGCTATGTGCCAACCGGTCAACTGCCTCCAACGACTCCTCCCGGGAGAGAATCCCGTCGCGGTAGGCAGCCAGCAGGACACCCAACGTGCCCCTTACGCGCAGACCCATAGCCTTGCCGATTTGCCGGGCCAATTTCTCATCTATCAACACCCAGTCTGCCTCGAGCTCCCCAGCCAACAGAATCACGTCTATCTCACCCTGATCCAGTCCGATGACCTCGGCAGGCAAAGGGCTCGTCTCCTCCGGGCTCCTCACGGTAAGCCACTCTGCCTCACTCACCTCCAGAGAACCCGGACGCCCGCGGCCCTGACCGACCACCTCTTCGTAGACCGAGGCGGGGACGACAACGTCGTCGAGAAGGACTGACAACAGATCCAGGCGCCCGACGATGGAGAGCGCAATCAGCGGCGTGCTGTTCACCACCCCCACGGCACGCTCACGCGGGCGGTCCATCCGTGTCCCAGATAGCTTCTCGCTCCAATTCCTCGTCTGGATAGTCGATCACTGCGAATCCGTGCTCGGAGAGCAATCGATAGAACTCCCACCGGTCACAGCCGAGCACCCTGGCACCAAGACCGCCCGAGATGCGTCCGGCCTCGTACAGCTTGCCCAGCGTGTAGATGAACACGCGCTTCCGAAACTCGTCCGGGTGCTCCCGCAAAGCCACCAGGACTTCCTCGGGGAATACAACCTCTACGCCCATTCCAACACCTCCCGCGGCTGACTCTGCTGCTTCATCCGACGCTCTGTCTCCGCGTAATTATACCCGATTCTGACGAAAGGGAATATGGGCTACGGCGCAGACGCTCCCGGTCACCCTTTCTCCCCCTCCCCGTATCTCTCCCTCACCCATTCACCCTGTCTCCGTGTCCGTCGTCCCGCCGTTTCTCGCGGTCTTGCGTTGCGTCGCTCCGTGCGGCGAGGCCGGCCTTCCTGGGCCAGTCGATGCCGAGGATCCCGACGCCGGCGATGGCGAGCCCGAGGAGGCAGAAGGCAACGAGGGCCAGGTCGAGGGAGCGCTGGTCGGTGACGGCGAAGGCGGTGGCGCGGAAGGCGGCCAGGACGGCCAGCGCCCCCACCGTCCACCGCGGCCGCACCGTGGGGAACGTCAGGAGCGGCGCCGCCGCAATCGTCACCGCCCATTCGAGCCCAACCACCCGCTTGAGGATTCTCATATTCTTATGGGACGCAGATCTTCGCAGATTTTCTCAGATTTTGTCCCTCTATCTGCGTCTATCTGCCAAGCGCTCCGCGCCAATCTGCGTCCCATCCAAACGTAAAGCAAGATCTGCGTTCATCTGCGTCCGATCCCGACTGACCGCACAAACGCCCGCGCCCCCAGCGTCACCCACCGCGGCTGCGCCAGCACCAGCCGCCACATCGACCGCCGCAGCTCGTCCCGATTGTACCGCCGCAGCACCCGCCGCGTCGGACCGTTCAACAGCCCGAGCAGCCGATCGTAATCCGCGTCCTGGAACCCATCCAGCAGCCGCCGCAGCCCCGCGTGGGCCCGCAGCTCCCAGCGCAGCCCCCGTGCCTCCGCCGCGTACGACGTACCCCGCAGGATCGAC
>Ga0207752_1001035_pt1 | contig 12951 bp, 13 predicted proteins | sample Pon2CUnioCityCA_6_FD_187272 | JGI IMG/M metagenome (GOLD analysis project Ga0207752, IMG submission 187272) | Marine sediment microbial community from Union City, CA, USA - Pond 2C Sediment 2 (SPAdes) | ecosystem: Environmental > Aquatic > Marine > Intertidal zone > Salt pond sediment ... | reverse complement strand
AGATCGCGCTAGCGAAGGGGTACACGGAGAGCACCCGCAGCGAGCCGATGTCGCACCTGCCGATTCCGGATCCTTTCCCGCCGATCCCGGTGCTGGACGGGTTTCGGTTGAAGAGCCTGGCGGAGGATAACGACTTGCGGAAGCTAGATCGGCTGCTGTGGCGCGGCTTTGGCCACGGCGATGAGCCGCCGCCGGGCGGGATCGAGGACCGGAGGTTTATGCAGTCGGCCCCCAACTACCGGAAGGACTTGAATATCGTGGTGGAGGCGCTCGATGGGCCGTTCGCCTCCTACTGCGGGATGTGGTACGAGCCGGTGAACGACCTCGCCTACGTGGAGCCCGTGGCAACGGACCCCGATTATCGGCGGATGGGGCTGGGGCGGGCGGTGGTGTTGGAGGGCGTGCGGCGCTGTGGCGCTCTGGGAGCGCGGGTGGCTTGTGTGGGGGCGAATATGCCCTTCTACCTGGCGCTTGGTTTCCGGGAGGTCTACGACCGTCCGGCGTGGGAGCGGACCTGGAGTGCGAGACCTCCCAAGAGACGATCTGGGTGAGCAGAAGCTCTATCTTGCTCAATGGCTTGACTGAACAGAGAGGCCTTGTCTGTAGGATTGGCTGGGGGTTTCAACCGCCAGCCACCATAAAACCTCTGCTCCTGCCCGCCTCCCCTGCGCCAATTGACACCGCCCTTCGGGGGCATTATAATCGAATCGACCGACGCCTGATCTCCAATGGGTCGGGAGCGGGTATGCCATTGTCTTCCCCGTCGCTGCCAGCATGTCCCGGATTGCTCCGCTGAGGGCCTTGAGCCCACTGAGTAGGAGGGGTGCCATGGATTGCAAAGATCGGTTGGAGGCGTACTTCCGGGAGCACGACGTATCCTTCGAGAGCGCAACCCACTCCGAGGCGTACACCGCCCAAGAAGTGGCCGCCGCGCTCCACGTGTCCGGCCATCAACTGGCCAAGGTGGTTATGGTCTGGGTCGGTGACGAGTTGACGATGACCGTCGTGCCGGCCAGCGGCCGGGTGGACCTGCGCCACGCGGCCGACGCGCTGGGCGTGGACAAGGTGCGGCTGGCCAGGGAGGCGGAGTTCGGCGAGCGGTTCGACGACTGCGAGTTGGGGGCTATGCCTCCCTTCGGCAATCTGTACGACCTGCCCGTGGTCGTGGATCCCGCGCTGGCCGAGTACGACGACATCGTCTTCAGCGCCGGGACCTACACCGACTCGATGAAAGTTGCCTACGACGACTTCGAGCGGCTGGTCCGACCCAGAGTGGGCAAGCTGATCCTCGACTAGCGACTGCCCGCTCTGGCCTCGAAGCAGGTGTACACGGCGCTCGGAACCGCCGAGGAGTCGCCGTGTCTGCCGCTCAGTTTGTCTCGCTTGACCATCGCGGGCTTCTGCGCGGTGGTCTTAATGACCTCGTGGGCAAACGAGGGGGTCTGCGATGGAAAACGCGCTGATCCGTAGACTGGAAGCTCTTGGGTATCAGGCGAGCGTCGTTTCGATTCGACGCCTCCACGATCTCCAAGAAGCAATTGACGGGGCCCGCACGCGAGGCGACCTGGATATAGCGTTCTACCAGGAGCGTCTCACCAGATTCGTCTTCAGCCCCCCTGGCGATTTGCCGGAAGCGAGATCTCTGATCGTCGTCGCGTATCGAGATCCACCGGTTTCCTTCTCTTTCGGCCGGGAAGGAGAGAGTCTCTCGCTGGTCGTGCCCCCCACCTATCTGCACTGGCGAGAGAAAGATAGGCGAGTGGAGGGACTTCTAACCGAGCTACTGGAGGCACACGGCTATCGCGTGGCGCCAGTAACAGTGCCAAAAAAGCTGTTAGCGGTGTGCAGCGGCCTGGCCGAATATGGGAAGAACAACGTGACCTACATTGAGGGGATGGGGAGCTTCTACCGTCTGGCCACGTTCTGTTCCGATCTTCCACGTGAGCCGGATGAGTGGAGGGATCCGAAGGCGATGGAGCGGTGTGAACGGTGCTCGAGATGCGTCCAAAGCTGTCCAACGGGAGCGATAGACCCGGAGCGGTTCCTGCTGCGAGCAGAGCGATGCATCACGTTCTTGAACGAAAAGCCCGGACACGTCGCCTTCCCAGGGTGGGTGGACCGCGCGGGGCACAACTGCCTTATAGGATGCATGCACTGTCAGAGGAGCTGTCCGGAGAACCGAGCGGTTCTGGACTGGTATGAGGAAGGTGTGAAGTTCTCGGAGCAGGAGAGGGAGCTTCTGCTAGGAGGCGTCCCGTCGGCTGAGTTACCTGCGCGACTGGTGGAGAAGCTGGAGCGGTGGGATTTGCTTGAGCTCCTCGATGCAATGCCGCGTAACCTGGCCCCTCTTCTGGACAGGTGGGGTACTTGACTCGATTGCCAAATCCCCGCTCCTGGCCTGGGTCTGACGATCGGAGCAGACACTTAGGTCGAGGCAGGCATCGCTTCAGTCGAGCAGGATTGCGTTTGCTGCTAGGTGTTGTAGCCCTTGCGTCGATCGTCGCGCTGACTGGCTGCGACGAGAGCGAACCCCAGACGGTCGGGTCGACAAGGTCCGTCCCCGAGACCGCTGAAGCCACACGTGAGGTTGCCCGCGTTATGCCTGAGACCGTTCAGGTTACGCCAGTAGGGGAGCAGTTGGTCGCTGCGGCGCCATCGTCTACTACTGCGACACCGGAGCCATCGGGTGAGCATCGGCTAGATGTGCCTGACGTGTCCGCCGTAACTCCTACGGTGGTATCGGTCGAGCCAGGGAAACCCGCCTACCAGACCGGCTTCGACGAGTGGCTGGCGGGGGAGGGGTATTTCGCCGACTGGCAGAAGAGCGGTGTGCGTCTGAGCGCAAACGGCGGGTTGGTGCTCGATCTGACCACGGCCGTGTCGGAGACAGATCCCTACGCAGCCGGAACCTACTACAGCGGTAATTTCTACACCGGCGGCACGTATTGGGTCGGCGAAGCCACCAGCCCCGCCATTGCCGCCGATTTCGACTTCGATGAGCTGATCCCCTCGTGGAACGCGGCGACCCCCACGGGTACCTGGGTGGAGGTGCTGGCGCGCGTCGAACTGGATGGGCGCTGGGCGAAGTGGTACAACCTGGGTATCTGGGCGAGCGGAACAGAGACGATCCGGCGGCACTCGGTGAACCTGCAGGGCGATGAGGACGGTGACGTGGCCGTGGATACCCTGATCATCAGCGCGCAGGGAGCGGCCGCAGACTCATACCAGCTGAAAGTGCGGGTATTCAGCGTCGATGGTGAGACCACGCCCAGCGTGCGCTATCTCTCGGCAGCCTACTCGATCACGCCCCCCGAGGACAGCGAACTGTCGGCCGGCAACCCCGCGCATTGGGACACGCTGCTGGCCGTGCCGGAATGCTCGCAAATGCTTTACCCGGATGGCGGGAGCGGGTGGTGCAGCCCAACCTCCACCTCTATGGTCGCGTCCTACTGGACTAACGATGCCCGGCCATGCGAACCTGGTGTGCGCGCAGCGGCGGCAGGCACCTATGACTGGGTTTACGACGGCACTGGGAACTGGCCCTTCAACACGGCTTACGCCGCGACCCTCGGATTGCACGGCAGCGTGCGGCGCTTCAGCAGCATGGAGGAGATCGAGGCTTCGGTGGCGCGGGGCGTGCCGGTGGTGATCGGCTTCGCCTGGGGTGAGGGGCAACTGACGGGTGCGGCCCTTCCCAGCAGCGGCGGGCACCTGGCGGTGGTGGTTGGCTTCGACGGCCAGGGCAACCCGATCGTCAACGATCCGGCGGCACACAGCAATGAAGCTGTACAGCGCACCTACCTACGCTCAGAGCTGGAACCTCTGTGGCTGGAGGAGAAGGGCGGTACGGTTTATCTGATCAAGCCCTGAGCATTTTGCAGCGATTGGCCGGATGCCGGAAGCGAGGGATGCACTCCTGGACCATGCACGTCGTCGCCTTTCGCAGCGAGGCGCGCTGCTTTGCTAGAGTGGCTTGAGGGAGGGACTGATGGATGCTCTAATGACGGATGCGGCAAGAAGGGGTGGCCGATACGTGGAAGGCCTGAGCACGCGGCGGCTCTATCCGTCGAGGGAGGCCGTGGAACGCCTTCAAGAATTGGATCGGCCGCTTCAGGATGAGTCCATAGATCCTCATGAGGTTCTGGAGACCCTTGATGTTCTCGGTTCGCCGGCCACCGTCGCCAGTCCGTCCGGACGGTATTTCGGCTTTGTCATTGGAGGGACCTTGCCTGTGGCCCGCGCAGCGAACGTACTGGCTGGAGCATGGGATCAGAATGCGGCTATACATGCTTCCTCGCCCGTTGGATCTGTTCTCGAAGAGGTGTGTCGCAAATGGCTGCTCTCCATTTTTGGGCTTCCACGTGACGCCGGTGTGGGGTTTGTGAGCGGCGCGACTATGGGAAGCTTCTCGGGTCTCGCCGCCGCTCGCCACGCACTTCTTCGTGAGGCCGGGTGGGATGTGGAATCCCGGGGTCTGTTTGGCGCCCCTCCGATTGCCGTGGTCGTCGGCGAGCAAGCGCACGCGAGCATCTTCAAGGCCCTCAGCATGCTGGGAATGGGAAGGGATCGCGTCGTCCGGGTGCCGGCAGATGATCAGGGGAGAATGCGTGCCGGGTTGCTCCCGGACATTTCCGGCCTCACGATCCTCTGTGTCGGAGCTGGAAACGTCAACAGCGGCGCCTTCGATCCAATCGAGGAGATCTGTGCTGTTGCCAAATCGAACGGTGCCTGGGTTCACGTCGATGGCGCCTTTGGGTTGTGGGCTGCGGCGTCGCCCGAGCGGGCTCATCTCGTCGCCGGCATTGAAGAAGCGGATTCCTGGTCCGTGGACGCTCACAAGTGGCTCAACGTGCCCTACGACAGCGGCATGGCGATCGTTCGGGATGCCGCAGATCTGAGGGCCGCGATGTCGATAAGCGCCTCCTACTATATCGAAGCCGGAGAACGGGATCCATGGGATTGGGTTCCACAGATTTCGCGTCGCGCCCGCGGTGTCGAGATATGGGCTGCACTACGGTCGCTGGGACGCAGAGGGGTTGCCGAGCTCGTCGAAAGATCCTGCCGACACGCGACCCGCTTCGGTGAGGCGATGGCTGCAGCTGGCTATCAGGTGCTCAATGACGTGGTTCTTAATCAAGTGCTGGTCTCATTCGGCGATGAAGACACGACGAACCGGGTCCTCCGGCGAATTCAAGAGGACGGCACGTGCTGGTGCGGGGGCGGGGTCTGGCGAGGCCAGGCGGTGATGCGAATCAGCGTCTCTTGCTGGGCGACGACCGAAGAGGACGTGGAGCGAAGCCTGGATGCAATCTTGCGGATTGCTGCTGAAGAGAGAAAGAGGTAGGTATCTTCTTTGTGGCGATAGGACGTTGTCTCCGCGGCCAGTTGACCGGTTGTTAGGAAGCGGCAGAGGTTACAGGAGGAGGGAGCGAGATGAAGAAAGCACTTATGCTGATCGCGGCAGCCCTGTTACTGGTTACAGCGGCGGGTTGTGCCCCCGGTCAGAACGAGTTGGCCGGTTCGCCAGACGAAGAGGGAGATGTAGCAGGTTTCTGGCTGGGTCTCTGGCATGGGCTCATCGCTCCAATTACCTTTATCGTCTCACTGTTCTCCGACAATGTGCACATGTATGAGGTGCATAACAATGGAGGCTGGTACAACCTGGGTTTCCTATTGGGGATAGCGACCATCTTCGGTGGCGGGGGAAGAGGGTCTGGCTGGCGTTCACAGCGCAAATGAGTTGATGCCGCACGCGGATCAGGGCGGTCTAGGGGACTGATCGTCTCGGTCGATACTGAATCGCCTCCGCCAGGTGTGCGGTCTCGATGTCCTCACTACCGGCCATGTCGGCGATGGTGGGTCGACGCAGTCACCTACCGAGAGCTTGAGGATGCGGTGGAACGCCCGCGCGCTCATCTGGAGCTGCTGCATGGCGGCGCGGACGAGGCTGCGCCCTGCCTCGTCGAGCTTGCACATCCTCCGTACCTCCCCCGGCCCCATGTCCGCGTTGCAAATCAGCGGCGTCCCGTCGAAGCGCTGGCGCTGCGTCTTCCGGGCGCGCTCGACGCGGCGGCGGATGGCCTCTGAGGGCTCGCCCAGCCGGTCGTCGGTCAGTTTGTCGTAGTCGACGCGGGGCACCTCGACGTGGATGTCGATGCGGTCCAGAAGGGGGCCGGAGATTCGTTTCTGATAGCGGGTCACCTGAGTGGGGGAGCAGGTGCATTCTCGCGTGGGGTCGCCATAGAAGCCGCAGGGACAGGGGTTCATAGCTGCCACCAGGGTGAAGTTGGCGGGGAAGGAGAGAGTGCCGGTGGCGCGGGAGATCACGACCTGGCGGTCCTCCATCGGCTGGCGGAGCACCTCGAGGGTGCGGCGGTTGAACTCGGGGAGCTCGTCGAGGAAGAGGACGCCGCGGTGGGCGAGGCTGATCTCGCCGGGATGGGGCCAGCTTCCTCCGCCGACGAGACCGGCGTGGCTGATGGTGTGGTGCGGCGCCCGGAAGGGGCGGTGGCGGACGAGGGGCGTCTCCGGCGGCAGCATGCCGAGGATGCTGTAGATCTTCGTCACCTCCAGTGCTTCGTCGATGGTCATCTCCGGGAGGATGCCTGGCATCGAGCGAGCCAGGAGGGTCTTGCCGGCCCCAGGCGGCCCGCTGAGGAGTACGTTGTGAGAACCAGCGGCGGCGACCTCCAGCGCGCGCTTGACGTGCTCCTGCCCTTTGACCTCGGCGAAGTCGGTGGCGTAGGTGGGGGGCGGGGTCTCCATCGGGTCGCTATCGGGATCGTGCGGTGGAATCTCGCGCAGCCCCTGGAGATGCGCGGCCAGCTCGCCCACGTTCTGGACCGGGATGACGTCGAGATCGCGGATGAGGGAGGCCTCCCGGGCGTCTTCGGCGGGAACGATGAGGGTGGAGATGCCCTCCTCCCGGGCGATGGAGGCGACGGGAAGGATGCCGTCGACGTGGCGCAGCGACCCGTCGAGGGAGAGCTCGCCGATGATCATGGTGTCCTCGACGGCCTGGGGCCATACTTGCTCCGAGGCGATGAGGACGCCCACGGCGATGGGCAGGTCGTAGGCTGGCCCTTCCTTGCGGATGTCCGCGGGGGCCAGGTTCACGGTGATGCGCTTGCCGGGGTACATAAGACCGGAATTCTTGATTGCGGAGCGGACACGTTCCCGGGACTCTTTGACGGCAGCATCAGGCAGTCCGACCACGGTGAGACCGGGCATGCCGCGAGAGGTATCGACCTCGACCTCGACGATGACGCCGTCCAGGCCTTGGAGAGCGCAGCTGGTCACTTTGGCGAGCATAGGTGGCTCCTGGAGGTTTTGGTGTGAGCGGATGGCGTTCGCCAAGTTTATCACAGAGCAGGGGGTCGGACAAGTCGGCGTTCTCTTCCTGTCTCAGGTGATCGGTACTTAGAATGGTGGTTTCTGGCAGGGTTGAAGAGGGTGGCGGGGATGGTGTTGTTACCGTGGGGGAGAGGTGGAAGTGCCGGTCACCTGGTGTCTGGTCGGGAGACCAGACACAACCACAGAGGGGAGACCAGACACAACCGTACAGGTAGACCAGGCGCAACTGCGAAGAGAGAAGTTTTCGTATAGTAGGTGTGATCTGCACGTCGGACGGCTGCCTGGAGGTCAGGCCACAGTCGCATAGCATATGCGACCTACACTTGACCAGGAGCGCATGGTCGCACAGCAGATGGGACCTACGTCGGATCGTGCGCGGAGAGTCGGATGGTCGGGCGGTAGATGGGATCTAGGCGCCCGTTGGGCCCGGGCGGGAGACCGGGCCCAACGGGGGGCGGATACTATCTATATCTGGTCTGGTGTGCTGTGGGGCGCGATCGGCCTAGGACTCGTCTTTCTCCTTCTTGTTCCTCCGGCGCCGGCGTATGAGCCGGCGGAAGAGGAAGAAGAGGCCGACGAGGGGCAGGGCGATCAGGGCCACCACGGGGGCGATGAGCACGACGATGACGATCAGGGCGTCGACGAGGAACTGGAGCACCCTGATCAGCGATTCGAAGGCGTCTCGCAACGTGCCTTGAGGGCGCCAGCCGCCGACCTGGATCGGTTGGGCCAGCTCGCTGGGGGTGATGTCGATGCTGATGGTCGCCATCGCGGCCGATTCTTCCAGGTACTGGATGCGTCCTCTGACACGTTCGATTTCGGCCTGGATGTTCTGCAAGCGGTCGTAGACCTCAAGGGCGGCCTCGGTGTCCTCGGCCTCCTGCATGAAGGTCAACAGCCGCTCCTCGGTCGCCTCCAGGTGGCGCATGCGTGACTGAAGGTCGACGTACTCTTCGGTCACGTCCTGCCCGGAGACGTTCTGGTTATTGACCTCCACGGCCAACTCGTGGATGCGCTCCAATGCCGTGTCGAGGCTGTCGGCCGGAACACGGATCCGGAGGCGGGCCCGCATCCCCTCCTGATACTGGTTCAGATTCGATTCGATGACGTAACCGCCGAGCTCGTCGGCCATGGCGTTCAGCTCATCGACCGCAGCCTCGGTGTCCTGCACCACGATGTCGAGGTCGGCGTTGCGGATGATGAGGCGCTCGGTAGCTGCACCGTTGGCCGGTTGGGGGGCTGAAGCGCTCTCCTCCATAGGGGCCTCAGCCCCGGCGCTATCGGCCTCCATTGGGGCCTCAGCGCGCTCTCCCTCGAACATCCGCTGCGCCGGTGCGGCAGCGCAGCCGACGATGGCGAGCGCTAAGAGCGAAACTGCGATTCCAAATATGACTTTCTTGCCCATTTTCTCCTCCTCAGGACTGGTTTCCAAGAATGGGTTATTGTCATGTCTTAGACGTTGGGGCAAGCGAATAAGTTCCGTCTCAGCGCCCGGCGTCCAGCCGGTCAATCAGAAGCTGAGGGAGGGCCTTGGCCCGCATGCGCTCCTGGGTGATCTCGATTGCGTAACTGACCCGCCGGAACTCCCACGTCATCTCGTCCGTGTCCAACATGGCGTAGCTGGCCCGCGGGTCGCCGTCACGGGGCTGCCCGACGCTGCCTGGATTGACGATGGCCCGTTCCGGTCCCAACCCCACTGGTTCGGGCAAGGGAGGTAGGACAGCCTCGGCGCGGTCGTGCTCCTCATCCAGTTTGAACAGAACCGGCACGTGGGTATGACCGACGAGGCAGACGGGCGTCGAGAAGTACTCGAAGTTGCGGTAAGCGGTGTTGGCGTCCATGATGTACTCCCACACCGGCTCCCGGGGGCTGCCGTGGGCAAGGGCAAAGTCTCCTTGCTGGAGACTGGGGGAGAGACCGTTCAGATAGGTTCGCGAGCTCGAGGTGAGCTCCTGCTGTGTCCACTCGTTGGCCGCGCGGGCGACTGCGTTGAAGCTGCGCAGGCTCAACTTCCCCAGGGCTGCCCAATCGTGGTTTCCGGCCAGGCTGGTATGAGTGAAGCCTCGAATGCGATCAATGCACTCGTTGGGGTTCGGGCCGTAGCCGACCAGATCGCCAAGGCACCACAGCTCATCGAAATCCGGGGTGTCCTCGAGGACGGCCTCCAGGGCTGCGAGGTTGGCGTGGATGTCAGAGATGACCAAACATTGCACCGTAATTACTCCTCAGAATCATGGAAGGGGCTATCACGTCGTGTGGCATATCGCTCGATTATATAACTAGTCGGCGCTTTGCGCTAGCAGAGGACGAGCGGGCAGGCGCGGATGCCCTTCTGTGTCGGCGGCTTGTCGAGGGGTTGCAACGGTTGTATAATCGCCTGCGAGATTCTGGCATCACCGGGAAAGCCACTATGGTCCTGCTTGAAGAGAACATGCTGGAATTCATAAGCCGCAGCATTGAGCAGACGCAGCGGATCGGGGCTCGTCTGGGCACACTGCTTCGCGGCGGTGACGTGATCTGCCTGCAGGGCCCTCTGGGTTCTGGAAAGACCTCTCTGACGCAGGGGATCGGACGTGGATGGGGGACGCAGCAGCATCTGGTGAGTCCGTCCTTCGTCCTCATTCGCGAATATGCGCGCGCTGAGGATGAGCAGAAGTTCTATCACATCGACCTCTACCGAGTTTCCGGCGCCGAGGAAGCCTGGAACCTGGGCGTGGATGACTTTCTGGGAAACGAGTACGCTGTCAGCGTCATCGAATGGGCAGAGCGAGCGGAATCGCTTATCCCCCCTGATCATCTCTGGATCAAATTGGATTTCGTGGAGCCGGGCGATCCGACCCGGCGTCACCTCTGGTTCTCTGCCCACGGGCCTCGTCATCAAGCGTTGCTTCGCGAGTTCCGTGAGACGGCGTTTGGAGCTTAGCCACCATGTTGGTAGCGATAGATACGGCAACAGATCAGGCGAGTCTGGCGCTGCACGACGGCTTCCGCGTGCGCATGGAGCACACCTGGGAAGCACCCCGTCGGCACACCAGTGAGCTGGCGCCTCGTTTGGCCGAGGCCATAGAGCAGCTCGACCTGGCACCGAAACAGCTCAGCGGCGTAGCGGTGACGAAAGGCCCGGGATCTTTCACGGGTCTTCGTATCGGGCTTTCGGTGGCGAAAGGCCTGGCCGTGGCACAGAGCTTGCCCCTGGTGGGTGTACCGACGTTGGACGTGGTGGCAGCCGCGCAAGGTCGGGATCGACGTCAGCTGGCTGCGATACTTAAGGCAGGGCGAGGACGCGTCAGCGTAGCGATCTATCGCTGGCAATTCGGGGGGTGGCAGGTTCAAGAGGAGCCACGTCTTACCACGTGGGCCAATCTGGAGCAGGAGATCGCTGAACCGACGCTGTTCTGCGGCGAGATCGACCGGCTGGGCGCCGAGGTGATAGCCAGACTCGGCGACCGCGCCGTTCTTCTGCCGTCGGCCTGGCGCTTGCGTCGCGCAGGATTCCTGGCGGAACTTGGCTGGCGGCGCTTGAACCAGGGAGACGTTGACGACGTAGCCTCGTTGACGCCGATCTACCTTAAGCACCCAATTTGATGCCCTACATGCTGCGCGCAATGGAATCGGGCGACGTCCCGGTGGTTGCCGGCATTGATCGCGTTGCATTCCCCACGCCCTGGCCCGCAGCGGCTTTCCGGCGCGAGCTGAGAAGAGCGCGTGCCTACTACTACGTTCTGCTCAAGCCGAGGGGAGAGGACGCCCCGGAGTCTGAGCGCGGGTGGACGGACCGCTTACGGAACCTCTTCAACCTGGCGCGAAGGAGTCGCATCATCGGTTACGTGGGATTCCGCCTGGAGGGGGATGAGGGGCACATCACGACGATTGCCGTTCGTCCCGATTGGCAAGGACAGGGACTTGGGGACCTGTTGCTCGTGGTGGCGTTGGAGAAGATGCTGGTCCGAGGGGCGGACGTGGCGACGTTGGAGATGCGTCCTTCCAACGACGTCGCCTACTCGCTTTACGAGAAGCACGGTTTTGAGGCGGAACGAAGGCGACGGAGGTATTATCAAGATGGCGAGGATGCCTGGCTGATGGCGGCTGAGATCGACAACGAATCGTATCGGCAGAAGCTAGCCCGGCAGCATGACGCCCTGAAGGAGCGCTTAGAGCGGGAAGGGATTGAGGTTAGACAAAATGGTGACCCGCTACTATAATTCGTAACGCGGCGTGGTGCTGTTGCCCGATCAGGGCGATGGTTCACCGGGACAGGGCGCCAGGGAATGGTTTTGGAAACGAGAATTGGTTCTGAACGGCGAGGGGGTAGGAGGGAAGCGTGTCAGAGTTGGAGAGATTAGCGGCAGAGGTGAGGGAATGCACCAAATGCCCATTGCACCGGGGCAGGACGCACGCCGTACCGGGGGAGGGCCCAGCGGACGCCGATATTATGTTTATCGGTGAGGGCCCCGGGTTCCACGAGGATCAGCAGGGACGACCGTTTGTCGGTGCGGCTGGCCAGTTTCTGGAGGAGCTTCTCAACACCATCGGCCTGACGCGAGAACAGGTGTACATCACCAATGTGATCAAGTGTCGGCCGCCTGGGAATCGCGATCCGCTGCCTCGAGAGGTGAATGCCTGTGAACCGTATCTGGATCGTCAGATAGAGCTGATACAGCCGACGGTTGTGGTCACTCTGGGCCGTTTCTCGATGGCTCGCGCTTTCCCAAACGCGCGTATCTCCCACATTCACGGAGATCCACGGAAGATCGGTGGAATCGTCTACTATCCGATGTATCATCCGGCCGCAGCACTCCATCGGCCCAGTCTCCGGGGCACCGTCGAGGAGGATATGCGAAAGATCCCGGACGTCCTCGAACGTGCGCAGGACATCCCGGAGTCGGAGCCACCCCCGCAGGCAGAGCAGTTGCAGCTATTCTAGATGCGCTGACTTCTCCAAAGCAAAGCTCATCTTTTCGGGAGGCATCGGACTCCAGTGATCGAGCTGATCTCCATCATCGTCCTGACGTTTGCTATGGCTCTGGTCGCGCTGGGGCTGGTTACGATCTGGCTGGAGCGGGGGCGGCACCGTCTGCAGGGCATTGCCCTGACTGTGGTGGGCTTGCTGACTGCCATCAGTTACGCTTTCCTGGGAAGCCGGTTCTCCTTGAGGCTATTCGGCCGTCTGATTGTGCGTGTAGATCTTCCGGCGCTGATGACGACGGCGTTTCCGTACACCGCAGGGGTGGTGCTCGGTTCGGGTCTGGCGCTTGGTCTCTTCCTGTGGGCCACCGACCGGTTTCGAGGCCGGGTCGAGCGGACGATTGTAGTCCTCGTGGTCATCGGAGTCCTCGTCGCACTGATTGCCACGTTTCTGGCTGTGGTGCTCAGTTCTTCCTGAGTCAGTGCTTCACCGGCGCGGCGTAATGAGCCGGCGAGCTCCTCCTGGTAGGTCAGGATTCGGTCGCTGACGTAACCCGATCTGGCTGGAGACGAACGCTGGAGGGGTTTTCAGTCTTGCAGCAGGCGACGGGCTGCCTCGGCGAGGATGGCGGCGCCGATTGGCAGGCAACCCTCGTCGACGTCGAAGCGCGGACTGTGGTGTCTTCGCTCGTC
>Ga0207752_1001034_pt1 | contig 12957 bp, 8 predicted proteins | sample Pon2CUnioCityCA_6_FD_187272 | JGI IMG/M metagenome (GOLD analysis project Ga0207752, IMG submission 187272) | Marine sediment microbial community from Union City, CA, USA - Pond 2C Sediment 2 (SPAdes) | ecosystem: Environmental > Aquatic > Marine > Intertidal zone > Salt pond sediment ... | reverse complement strand
TGACGACCGTGTTGTCGCGCAATCCAAGGCGTTCCAGTTCCTTCAGAACTCTGCCGATCTGGGCATCCGTGTAGCTGACGCATGCGTAGTAGCCGTGAACCAGCGTTCTGGCCATCTCATCCGTCAGCCGCCCTTTAGCCGGGATGCCGTGGTAGGCCCGCAACTCGCCCCAATTGTGTATCGCAGCATCCGGAGCTCCTTTGGGACGGAACGGATTGTCCGCCAGATTGATCCCCTCTCGCTTGTACATGTCCCAGTATTTCTGAGGGGCGTTGAACGGCAGGTGCGGCTTGAGAAAACCCATTGCAAGGAAAAATGGCTTGTCCTGCTTCTTCAAGCGGCGAAGATCGGATATACCCTTGTCAGCGATCTTGCCATCATAGTATGCATTGTCGGCGACAGCGGCGGCCTCATAAGGTGGCCCGGCGTGCTTCGGGCTCTTGGCGGCAATCTCAACATTCTCCTTGAGCTGATAATCCCTCCAGGCCCCCGTCGGCCGCCACGCAGCTTCGCTCCACCCATCGTGACAGTCCCTGGCATGATGAAAGACCTTGCCGTTGGAGATCGTATGATAGCCATGGCTCTTGAAATGCTTGGCAATACTCAGCGCGCCCGGCAGGTCCTTCTCAGCCCACGTGTCATAGCCCACAAACCGGTCGCGTTTTGGCCGAACACCTGTCAAAAGGCTCGCACGCGACGCACCGCACACAGGAACATTACAGTAGGAGCGTGTAAAGAGCACTCCTTCAGCGGCCAGCCGGTCAATGTTGGGCGAGATCATCTGCTTATGACCATAACAGCCAAGCTGTGGCCGCAGATCGTCAACGGCAATGAACAGAACATTCGGATGCTCCTTCTGCTGCCCAAAGACAGAGGTGCTGAATCCGGCTACAGCCCCCAGTCCCACAGCTCTGATAAAATCTCGACGCGACAAGTGCGATACACTCATACTATCCTCCAATCTCAATTGTCCAATATACAAACCGGCTATCAACCGGCCTATCTGATTTCATCAAAGAACAGCGTCCTCTGCTGCTCAACACAAGCTGCGGCATACAGGTACATCGCCGCCGACCACGTCTGCCAGTCCTGGCCCTGCGGCGTGCCGTCCTGAGCGCGGTACCATTCGTTAAAGCCGAATTCCACATCGGCCTCGCGAGCCGAGCGAACCAGCTCGGTGAGCGCCAGCAGCTTTTTGACGGCGAGCTGATTTCTTCCGGCGGCCACCAGGGCGGCGATATAAAATCCGCAGATGAAAGGCCAAATCCCGCCGTTATGATATTCGCCGGGCTGATTGTACTTCTGATAACGCGGCATCCAGTCGGGATCATCAGGCCTTACATAGGGGAAGAAATTCGGCGGCAGGTCCACCGCCAGGTCCTCATTCTTCCGCATTTCCTTGCATTCGGCCTCGATCCACGTGACCAGATGGTCCGCCCTGGTGTGCGAGGCGATTCCCGACAGAATCGCCAGGCTGTTGCCCAGTAAATCGAAACGTTCGCTTCTGTATACCTTATACGACCATAAGGCATAATACGGTTTAGCCGGCAGGACCAGGCCTTCGTGGACATGGCGGTTCTGCCTGTCGCCTTTGACGGTGAAGTGTTCCATGTGATCCTTGAGCATCCGTGCCTTTTCGCTGAAGCCGAACAACAGTAAATAAATATGAACCAGTGTATTTACGAATAATCCGTACCCGAGGACCCACTGCTCGTCACGCCAGTCACTCGTGGGCAGTTGGCAGACCAGTATGCGGTTGCCCGGACTTCGGTATTCCATCCAGGTGAGAGCCTTGTTGACGGCCTCCTCAAGGAAGTCCGGCTCCTGCATCACCTTGCGCCATAAGCCGACGCCGATTAAAAAAAGCGGAGTACAATCGCTCGAGCCTCGATCCTCAGGATCATGCACCAGTGATGATATGTGCCCCAGCGGCGACCGATTCCTGGCAAGGGTTTCGAGAACGCGCTTCAGCGACTTAATCAGCTTTTGATTTTTCGTAGTCAATACTCCAAGCGAGCTTATAAGCAAATCGCGCGTGTACGGCTCGGGATAGCCCCAGCCGGCTGTTCTGGGCAGACCTCGAAACGGCCCGTGGTTGTTGTGGAGCAATACCTGCAGGGCTTCTTTCTTAGCCCCGGCGACTAACTCTTTCTGAGCTTTATTCATACTAAGATATTCCTAAACGCTTCGAGACAATCTCGACGAATTTTTTGGCGATGATCCGGTAATCGAAGTTTTCGACAACACGTTTTCGTCCTTCCTTGCCCATTTTCTCCCGTAAGGCGGCATCCCGCATCAAATCCATAAGGTAATTGGCGATATCATTGACGCTTGCCCTGTAATCGACGGTTCGCGGTCTTTTGAATACCAACTTGTGACCTTCTTCGTAGCCGGATTCATCCCCGAGCACTGTTTCACGAAGTCGAATTTCCTGGGCAACTTCCGCCAGAAACGCAGTTTTACCGTGAATCAGGGTATCCAGCATGCCCATCGCCTTTATTCCAATGACCGGCTTTTCGCACGCGTTGGCTTCTATCTGAATCATTCCGAAACCTTCCAGGCGGGATGGTGCCGCGTAGATATCACACGCGGCCAGAAGGTACGGCATGAAGTTTCTCGAAACCCTGCTGGAGGTATAGACCACGTTCTTTTCGATTCCCAAATGTGTCGCGAGCTGCATGTCCGCCATATTCTGTTGTTCGGTTCGCGGCTGAGGCCAAACCTTGCAGACGTATTTCCAGTCCGGAGCTTTGATATCGTTTATCGACAGGGCCTGCATCACTTCCTGGGCGCCTTTGGAGGCGGCGTCACCTCCGATGGTCATAATCAGTATCTGATCTTCGGATACTCCGAGCGCTTCACGCACGGCGATAATTTTGGGATCATCTCTTTTGCGAGGTGCGAAAGCGTCCGTATCGCACCCGACGTGCAGGACCTCGATATTCTTGCCGCTCAGGCCGTCCCGCACATAAACCTTCTTAACCCATTTCGAAGTAACGAGAATAAGCGGCAGGCCCTCGAGTATCTCGCGGTAGTTGGCCATATAGCCGTCGGCGACGAGCCAGGGCACTGCGGTGATTCCATACCTCTGGGGATGAAGCACCAAGTGGGGCGAATGTCCCCAGTAACCGACACCGACTACAATGTCCGGCTCGAACCACCTGTAATACCATTCCTTTTCCTGAGCCGATTCGAAGTTTACGGAGTGGACGTCGATCCCCATCTCATCCAGGCCCCGGTGCAGCAAATGTCCCTGAGTCGCAAGGCCCGCCGGCGAGGGCGGATAATCGTATAACAGCAAAACCTTCATTTTTCAGCTCCTTTCTGAATATTTAACATCAAGCTTCACGAGCCGGAAAGCTTCGATTCTGGGAGTTGTCTTGGCCTCAAAGCTGTATTCATCAAAGCCGTAAATGTTCGTAATAATTTTATATTTTTCCCGCCAAATTTCATCGTTCAGCTCGATCTTTATGTCCGCCTTTTCGATAGCACGAGGCAGATATTCCCGGTCGCCGTCTTCGTAGGCAAACATCCACAGCCGCCCGGTACGCAGGCGGCTGCTGTTGCAAAGTTCAAGCACGGCCGTCGAGGTTTCTTCATGCCGCAGATGCCGGGTGTACTCACCGTCCCGGCCGTGCGTAATAACAAGGTCGTACCGTTCCAACGAAAGCATCTGCATTATGGTATCCTGAATCTCGGCATTATCCAGCGGATTCTGCTCGGGACCGTCATCGAGGTCGGCCATAAAACCATCGGCATTTAGCTTCCGAACGACTTCGAAGAACTTCGGGGCCCGGTCCGGATCGCTTTTCCTGCAGATTGTCACAATAGTCCAGCTAACCTGAGGATGCATCAATATCAGGCCGCCCACCCACAGTGTTTCGTCGTCGGGATGGGCTACAATCACGGCGCATCTGCTGTTGGATTCGATATAATTTAAAGCTCCGGCTTCGGCCATCTTTCACCTTAATTCATACCAGTATCAGCATTTAAGAATAAAATCAACCAGCTCGCCAATATCTGCCGTCGCCAGGCACAGGCACGAATCGGCGGCCCCGTTGAAAATGGAATTCGCCCTGTAAGGTAAATCGCCGACGGTGATAAGGGGATTATCGGGATACCTTTGAAAAAGCTCATAATCTTTCTTCTTTTTCATTGTTATTGCCCCCTTTCATTTACTCTTCCTCTGGGATCGAAACAAATTATCAAGCCAGGTTTTTCTTTCCGGAAAGATTCCTTTCTCCACGAATCCGACTTCTTCGATCGTGTAGAAGGCTTTCGGATTGAACTGTTTGATCAGGTTTACGACGGTGCCTACCTCGCGTCTTCGAACAATAGTAAAGACGACCTGAACCTTTCCCGCCGAGCCTTGTGCGTCAACGCTTGTAACGCCGTAATCGGCGCTCTTTAAATATTTGAGCAGTTCCGAGGCATCCTTGCTTGTGATAACTCTTATCAGGACCATTCCCAGTGAAAGTTTCTCGGCAAGCCAGATCCCGATATAATTACCGGCGGCAAAACCCCCGGCGTATGCGATGTAGCAGGCCGGATTCGAGAGATTCTGCATTATCTGGCCGATTGCCATCAGCCAGATGAGAATCTCGAAAAAACCGACAACCGGAGCTAAATATTTCAGGCCCCGGGCTATGAATATCACACGAACAGTGCCGAGGCTGACGTCGGCCACGCGAGCGATAAAAATCAGCAGCGGTAGTACGAACCACGCGAAAAATGCGGAATTCACGAGCAGAAGATCCGACATTGTTGACTTACTCCTGTTTTTCGTATTCTATTATCCGGAATATTCGGCGCTAAATAATCTCATCTCTTACGGCTTAATATTACTCTAATAATCCGATTCAATGTTGTCCAAGCCGTAATATTACGCAGGTTAATATTATACAAATATAAGGCTGTAAAACACCAGTTGAATTTGGCCGTTTCAATATTTGATTAGAGGCCGGTTTTTTTCAGAGATGAAAGGATTTGCAGGATTTTAGCTGACTTGGATGACATATCTTAACAGTGTGTGTGATAAGCGCACGTTGTCATTTTGAACGTAGCTCAGCGAAGTGAAAAATCTCATTCGTCAAATCCCAGATGCTTCGCTTCGCTCTCCGTAAGGAGTCCTTAGGACAGCATGACAAAAGATAGAATTAAAAGTTTTCGCACACGTTCTAACAGCTTAGACATTGTAACCTATCCATCGGCCAAATTAGGACATCAAATTTTTACATTCACGAGCAAGCACTTTTAGTAGTCTTTAAATCCCTGCATCCACTCCGGCCAGTCCTCGGGCTGGACACCGCCGGCCCTGGTCCATTCGTTCGCCGTGTTAAATTCCTTATACCACTTCAAAGTCCATAATTCTTTAAGCCCGATTTTTCTTACCGACCAGTCCAGGAACAGACCATTGACGTGGTCGTTGTGCCTGTTTATGCAAAAAGGAGCCATGTCGGGGCCATGACCGTCGGGAAATATTGGCGGATCAAAGCGGTTATCGGGAAAAGCAGAAAATATTGCGGCATCGAGAAGCAGAGGGATTCGATTATTACGCTTAATCGAGAAAGTGTCTGTATAGGATAAAGGTCTCCGATGGATGCCAGGATTAAATCTGCTTTTGAATAACCATCCATTTAATCCGTAGCTTCCACGAAACGGAGGGGCGGGATTTGTCATCACCCATGCTTCGAAGGCCGAACCCTGCATTCCCTCCGCGTATACCTGACCGCTCGATAAATAAGTAAATCCTGCCCTTCCTGGTTTGACGGCCATGGGACAACAGGCTATGCCTTCGGTATCGACTGCACGCAATGACTCTTGCACGTTCGGATCAATACTGCTTATGAATGAACCGCGGAAAAACCACATACTAACATTGCCGCTGGCTTCACGGGGAAGCCGCCCCTGGTTATCCTCTGTATATAATGCCACTGCCGACGCCCATTGTTTGAGATTTGCCTGGCAGACAACCGCCCTGGCCTGATTGCGAACTCTCTGTAAAGCCGGCAGCAGGATTGCTATTAACATCGCAATTATTGCGATAACCACCAACAGCTCTATTAACGTAAAGCCTTTTACTTTTCGCATGGCGGATCATTCTCCGTCTTCAGCGATTTCCCACCAAAGCCGGGGATAGTCTTGGCCTTCGAGGATTTTCCAGATATCTTCCGTGCCGTTAACGGTTTCGTCTGCGAAGTCCCAGCCGGCGTTTAAGAATGTGTCGGCCATTTGCATCTCGGCTGTGGTTTTGCCTTCCCCGCCTTGACTCATAGTCCGGCCGCTGGACTCAATATCCCAGAAGCAATTGATGATTTCGCCGCCCCAATCAGCTCCCAGGAGTCCTCCACTTCGAGAGCCTCCCGCCGTGGTCGAATAGCAATTGCGTATTGCACCGGTATGCCTGCCATGAGAACCCGAGCCGTTGCTGCCCAGCAGGCCGCCAACATACCATTGGCCGGCAACGTTTCCCCGGGCGTAGCAATTGACAATTTCGCCTTGGGAGCATCGTCCCGCAAGGCCTCCTACAGCGGTTTGACCTTCAATATCGGCATACGAATAAGAGGCTGTGATGCTGCCTTTGTTCTGTCCAACCAAACCGCCGACATTCTCATTTCCGGTAGCGTCGCCCGTGAAACAGCAGTTTATGATAATCCCGCCGATACCATTCTCTCCGATCAATCCGCCAGCCTCATTATGTCCCGTAATACTGCCGGAGTCCACATAACAGTGTGTTACTATCCCCGCCTCTAACAGTCCAACCAGACAACCTTGAAATTCTCCTCTGTCAACGTCGACATTAGGGTCGATCAATCCCAGGTCCTTGATCCTGCCGTTGGTCACGTACCCGAAAAGTCCTACTCCTCTGGCCTCCGGAGACATATAGCTGAAATTTGAGATTGTATGGTCGTTGCCGTCAAATGTGCCTCGGAAAGGACAATATTGATTTGCCATGATATTAAAATCGACACCAGCCAGGTCGATATCGTTGATGAGCTTGAAGTTTGCAGCCATCAATCTCGGATTATGGCCGATACTGTTAAGCTCATCGGCCGCCGAGATTAAATAAGGATCGTCAGGCTCTCCTGTTCCTCCGGAAAAAACAGGCAATTGAGGCGGAGGTGAAACCTGCCACCATAGAATCGGATATCCGCCGCCTTCCGGCTCTACCCAGATGTCACCAGGTCCGCCTGGAGCACCGACAAAGTCCCAGCCTGCTTCGATGAATGTGTTTGAATCCTGCATCTCAAGCGTGGTTTTACCAACGCCGCCGTCGCTTGTCGTCTGTCCGCTTGCTTCAATGTCCCAGAAAGAACCACTCACTCCATCTTCTCCATAATATCCTATAAGTCCTCCGACGTTTTGGTTCCCTGAAACAAGTGTGACCGAATAGCAGTTGTTTATCGTACCAGACAGGATCAAACCAATGCGTGCAATGGTTGTAGCATTGTTTCCTACGAGACCTCCAACATATCTTTGACCGAGGACATCCCCATTGGCATAACTATCGATAATTTCGGCATCGTACAAGTTGTATCCAACCAGGCCTCCGATTTCATCCCTTCCCCGGACGACGGCGGATGAATAGGAAGCCGTGATAACGCCATCGTTAATTCCGACCAAACCGCCGGCCTGATCCTGGGCGTCAAGAGTGCAGGAGCAATAACAATTCACCACGTGACCTTCATTTTCACCCACAAGGCCGCCGATATTATTCGTCCCAGTGACATTTGTAGTGGACAAGCAGTTTGAAATGATTCCTCTGTTATTGTATCCCACAAGGCCGCCGAGAATCGAGCCGCCGGCAACACTCCCTTCTGAATAGGAGTCAACGACCGAGCCGCTATTGCTTCCCTCCAGGCCGCCAACACGGTAAGAGCCTGTGACGTTCCCGGTCGCATAGCAGTCTATGATTGATCCGCTGCTGCTCCCGACAAGACCACCGACCGATCCTTCCGCTATTACACGATCCACAATTGCATAACAGTCGGTTATTATTCCGGCGCTTGTCCCGATGAGCCCGCCGACTTGTTGTTTCCCCGTTATATCGGCACCGCTGACACGGCAGTTTGTTATGGTTCCCATATCGATCCAGCCTGCCAGCGAACCGATCCCGGCGCCCGTTCCACCATCAACGTTGGGATCTATTATATCCAGATTGCTAATGCGGGCATCGGGACCATAGATGTAACCGAAAATCCCTATACAGGGCTCACCTGTAGATGAATAAGTAAAGTTGGAGATCGTATGACCGTCGCCGTCGAACACGCCGGTAAAAGCAGGAAACAGACCATTACCAATAACATTGAAATCCGTTCCCGTGTAGCCGCTCAAGTCGATGTCGGCCATCAGCATGAAATGCTTATTCCAGTCATTAGACTCGGTACCAATAGTATTCATCTGCTCGGCTGTATAGATCAGGTATGGATCCTCGGCTGTTCCGTTGCCGCCGCCGTATTGTCCCCGAACCGGACTGGTTAGAAACAACAAACACAGCAGCCATTTGATATAATTCGTTTTTCTTCTCATTTTCCGATCCCTTCAAAAAGTAATATAAATATATAATGACGCTACGGCCTACGCAGCCGCAGCATGTTTATCCTGCCAGGCAAAAATTTTCTTGAAACGTTCCTCCATAAACGGAGAGGATGGTGAGCCGGCGCAAAATGCTTTTTCTGCTGGTTAAGACGCCGTACGTTGAGCCAATGAAAGCACATACCGAAGTCCCTATTGCGCATGAGCAGGCTTTTCTCAGGAAACATCCGGAGAAAGCACGACTATGCCGCTACAAAAAGAAAACCTCTACGTTACTAAAGGCAGTGCCGGTATGAATTAAACGAATGAAATATGATGGCACGGACAAATATAATGGTTTTTGGCCTGCCTTTCTATATTTACCTACGATTATACCTGCAATTATGTTCTTTTACAAGGTTCTTTTTTAATCTTTTTAGCAAAATCTCGCGGCCCTCGGCCTTCTGCACGAATATTACTTGCTCAAATTACAACCGTAATGTGTTATAATATAGATGAAGATTGGGTGTTTGTCGCCGGGTGTGTTGCCCGATACTGCCAAAATACGCATCAGCGTTTAGGAAAGAGGCATGTTCAAGACCAGCAATATTAGTCCATACACTATTGCATTCTCGGCTCTGATAGTACTTGGCGGACTGCTGTGCTGTGACGCATGCGGTACAGAAGTCGTAATCAACGAGATCCATTCGGATCCGGATGTGAAGACTGAGCTGGCCGAATATGTGGAACTGCACAATACCGGCGGGCAGTCCGTTGACCTGTCCGGCTGGTATTTCAGCGACGGTATCTTCTATACATTTGACGAAGGCACGACTCTGCCCGCGGGCGGCTACGTAATCGTTTGCCAGAGCCCGAGTGCTATCCACGACAAATGGAGTTCGGGGCGTTTCCAACTGCCAGAGCACGCCGTATTAGGACCCTGCGGCGGCAAACTGAACAACGAGGGCGAGCAGATCGTTCTGTGCAATGCCGACGGCGCGGTGATGGACCGGGTCGATTACCAGCTTGGCTTCCCCTGGCCCACGGTCGGCGATTCTATGTCCGAGAACTCGCCCGGCACCGGGCACTCAATGCAGTTGGTAAATCCGCTGTTGGATAATGACCTGGCGGGCAGTTGGCGCTCTGCCGCCCCTACACCGATAGCCGGGAACAGCGGCGTCTTCGCCGACAACATACCACCTCACATCAGGCAGGTGAAACACACGCCCAAACAACCGAGGTCCGGCGATGTTGTAACCGTCACGGCGAAGATCACCGATCCCGACGGGGTGGAAAGCGTCACTTTGATGTACCAGTTGGTGAATCCGGGCGACTATTTTGGCATCGAGCACCAGCGATTCTACGAAAGCTGGATCACCGTCGACATGCACGATGATGGACTCAATGGCGATCTGAGCACAGGTGACAGCATCTATACGGTTCAGCTTCCGGAGTCATTACAGGCCAATCGGCGTCTTGTCCGCTACCGTATCGGTGTGACGGACAGCCTGGGCAGCAGTCTTCTCGTGCCGTATGCCGACGATCCGCAGCCGAACTTTGCCTACTTTATTTACGACGGCGTTCCCGCTTGGAAAGGTGCCGTTCGTCCGGGCATCTCGGCGGTTCAGTACGGCACTGAGGTCATGCGAAGTCTGCCGGTGTATCATTTAATCAGCAGTGCCGAGGACGTCCACGAATGCCAGTTTGTTCCTATTCCCGATGCGAGGTGCAATCCCGAAGCAAGCCTTTACAAATGGACCGGAACACTCGTTTACGACGGCGTGGTTTACGACCATATCCGCTATCGCGCTCGCGGGGGCTGGGCAACGTATGCGTTCGGCAAGAACCGCTGGAAGTTCGATTTTAACCGGGGCCATTACTTCCAGGCACGTGACGATTACGGCAACAAGTACAAAGAGAAATGGGACAAGCTGAACTTTTCGGCCTGCTTCCAGTTTGCCAATACACACAACCGTGGCGAGCACGGCATGTACGAAGCGGTCACGGCAAAACTGTTTGCCATGGCATCCGTGCCCGTATCCAATATGAACTGGCTGCAATTCAGGGTGATTGACGACCTTCAGGAGGCCAATCCCAATAACCAGTATGAGGGCGACTTCTGGGGCCTCTATCTGGCCATAGAACAACCTGACGGTCGCTTTCTTAATGCGAACGGCCTGCCGGACGGCAACCTGTACAAGATGTACTTCGCATGCAGTGACAGCCGCGGCAATAAGAACAACCAGGGGCCTATCCAGGTCACCGACCATAGTGATGTCATCGCGTTTTGCCAGGCATATCGTCGGTATCCGTCTGATCGAAAGTGGTGGGAGCGGAACACCAATCTGGAGCTTTATTACAGCTACCGGGCGATTTGTGACGCCGTCCATCATTATGACCTGACGGATCGCTGGAACTGTTTTTACTACCAAAATCCCGAAACTAATCGCTGGTGGATACTTCCCTGGGATTTCGATCACACATGGGATACGGACATATACACACACGATGATGAATACTGGAAACAGGTGCTGGATCGGCGGTTCTTCCAGGGCCACCGCGTTACGAATCCGGCGGTGTACCACAAGTTCCCGGACTGTATCATTGCCTTCCAGAACCGCGTTCGCGGCCTGAGCGACCTGCTCCTGAACGGCGAACAGTGCGTGCAGCTCATAGATGAATCCGCCGCCGTAATTTGGGATCCGGCCGGGGGGCCGTCTTTTGTCGATGCCGACCGGGCCATGTGGGACCATCATCCCCGAACCGAGCACCCCGGGACCTACTACCAGAGTTCTCCCACAGGTGATTTTGCCGGCATGGTCCGGCGGATGAGAGACTTCGTCAGCCCGGGGGGATGGAGCTACAACAGGATTGCTTCCATCGCCTCCGACGACAATATTCCCAATACGCCCACAGTGACATCTGAAAGTCCCGCGGGCTATCCGATCGACGCGCTGACGTTTGAGACAAGCCCGTTCAGCGACCCGCAGGGCAGCCACACATTCGCGGCGATTAAATGGCGCATTGGCGAAGTAGCTGCCGGCTCAACTTATAGAGAGGATCATGGCGCGTCCGTGGATGCCAATCCGATCCCCGGCCGAGAGCCCGGCAGATACGAAATTGATGCCGTCTGGGAAAGCAAAGAGATAACCGATCCTCAAGCGACCACGGCGGCCGTTCCAGCCAGTGTTCTCAGGCCCGGCCGAATCTATCGCGTTCGTTGCCGGATGAAGGACAATACCGGCCGCTGGAGTCACTGGTCGGAGCCGGTGCAGTTCACGGCAGGCGAACCGGTCTCACAGGGAGTGACCGCCGGCCTGCGCATTACGGAACTGATGTACAACCCGGCGGATCCGGAGGATGGTACAAACAACGATGACTATGAGTTCATCGAGATGAAGAATACCGGCGAAAGTACCATTGCATTAACGCACGTCTCTTTTGCCGATGGGATCGTATTTGACTTTAATGACAGCACTTTCACCCACCTCGGGCCGGGACAGTTTGTCCTTATAGTCAGCAACATAGCGGCTTTTGAATCGCGTTACGGCCGGGCCCTTTCTCCCGTTATTGCCGGCCAGTACTCTGGCAGGTTTGCCAATGGAGGCGAGCGTGTGGAATTGATTGACTACTGGGACGGAACGATCGCGGAGTTCGAATACGATGACGGTAGAAGCTGGCCGGCCCTCGCCGACGGGCAGGGCCACTCTCTGGTGCCGCTGGACTCGGCGTTAGTCGGACAAAGCGATGGCTCCTTGAGCGATCCTGCAAACTGGCGGGCCAGCACCAACATAGGAGGCTCGCCCGGCACGGATGATCCATAGCCCCTTGCCAACATAGCCTTCCGGGAACAAGCCGAGATTGAAGTCACCTGGGTCTTTTGGCTTTTACCCGGTTTTTGATTTTGGTAAGTGAGAGAGTATTTAATACATCGGATTTTGTCGCCCATCCTCGTCCGGCGGTGGCGACGCCGTAACCCATCAAGCCGAGGCCGTTCGTGCTGTGAGCGTCGGTTCCGATAGCCAGCTTGACGCCCGCTTCGATTGCCATCCGGCAATGGATATCTTTCAGGTCCAGACGCCACGGATTTGCATTGACTTCCAGCGCGGTGTGCGTCTGGGCGGCGTGGTTTATGACGGCGGCGATATCGAGATCCATCGCCTCACGTTGGCCGATGAGCCTTCCGGTCGGGTGGCCGATGCAGTTGACGTAAGGATTGTCCATCGCCTTGAGCGTGCGCATCGTTACCTTCTGTCGCGGGCTTGCCAGACCCGAATGGACCGAAGCGATTACAAAATCCAGCTCGGCCAGCAATTTGTCGTCGAAATCCAGCGAGCCATTAGCGAGAATGTCAACCTCGCTTCCGGCAAGGATTGTGATGCCTTTAACCTTCTCGTTGATTTTGCGGATTTCCTGGATTTCCTTAGCCAGCCTCTTGGCCGA
>Ga0207752_1001033_pt1 | contig 12962 bp, 11 predicted proteins | sample Pon2CUnioCityCA_6_FD_187272 | JGI IMG/M metagenome (GOLD analysis project Ga0207752, IMG submission 187272) | Marine sediment microbial community from Union City, CA, USA - Pond 2C Sediment 2 (SPAdes) | ecosystem: Environmental > Aquatic > Marine > Intertidal zone > Salt pond sediment ... | reverse complement strand
AGGAAGCCGCCCTCGGCGCCGATCTGCCATACTTCAACACCGGGATGTTCGAATTGTAAGATCAGGAAGCGCGAGTTGCAGCCGTTCAGGAAACGCAAGCGGTAGCGTTTAGGCTCAACCTCCAGGTAAGGCCAGGTAAAGCCGTTGACCACCATCATATTGCCGAAGAACTCCGGGTTCCAGATCGGCGATACCGGGCTGTCCGGGATGAAAGGTCCACCGAACTCATCGAAGAAGGCCCGCGTGTCCGGGAAGAACAACGAGCCGTCGGTGTTGAAGGAGCGGTCCTGGACTACGATGGGGATCTCGCCGTACACGCCCAACGGGTCGTCGCCGACACCAGGATATGGACCCGGTAAGATGGCAGTCGAACCGTCGCGGCTGTCGAGCACCACGTCATCCGCGCCGCCGCGGATCAGGTAGAAACCGGCCGGGCCGGCGTAGACGTTCAGACGGGTCATGCCCAGGGTGTGGTCGTGATACCATAGCGTGGTAGCGCGTTGGTCGTTCGGATAGCTAAACGAGGCCGTGCCGGGATCCCACTTGTGCTTATAGGCCTTATTGTAATAATCATAGAAGGTGCCGGTTTGCGCATATCCCTTGGGGATATTATTGGCATTGGGCAGGTACCAGGCTTCGGGATAGCCATCGCTATCTTCGTTGGTATGCGCACCGTGTACGTGTGTCACAATCGGGACAGGGCCCATATAGGGGCCAGGTGTTGTGGCAAATGTGGGCCGGGTGTCGCGACCCTTCATGCCACCGGGCGGATTGGCCCAGTGCAGAGTCGGATCCACTGGCAATAAGTGTGGCAGGAAAGCGCCGGTGGCATCGACTAACTCATTGTGCCAATTGACAGTCACCCGCCGGTTCCAATTGGCCTCGATCGTGAAGGCTGGGTAGTTGAATGTGCTCGGGAAATCAACCGAGCCGTAGCTCCACACGGTGGTCTCCGGATGAGGTTCCGAAAGGATGCGCTGGCTGAACTGGCGCACAGCGATCTTATACAAATCCTGATTGTTCAAGGTCTTGCTGGGCGGCATGGCAGGCGGCTTGACCAGGGGTAGGGTGAACTTGTCCACGTCGCCCGGTGCCAATGTACCGCCAGGAATCTGCGCCCAAGCCCGCATCAGCTTGGAGCGGGATAGCAGCACACCCGCGCTGGCGGCGGCGGAGAGCTTGAGAAATTCACGTCTTGTCAGCATTATTTTCCTCCAATTAGGGGTTGGGAATACAACAAATGTTTAATGGGTTGGCAAGATGGAAATCTTGGGGAATCACAAATCGTCGCATAGAATGGATCGTTATCACCTCCCCTGTCCGTTAGATTGTTATGGGATCCGCCACACGGATGCTTGAACGTCCTGACGCCGGTTTTAAAGCGCAGAAACCGGCGCTCGGGCCGGTTTCGCTACTGGCTCCACGATGTCTCGGCTACCCCCAATAGGCCAGCGACCATGATTAAAAACACCGTTTCAACGCCGCCCAAAATATTAACAACTATTTAATGGGAATTTATTCGATCTTACACTAATTTAGCTAAAAATATCCGATTAATCTACATTCATATTATAGCCAATATTCTTTCCTTGTCAATAGATTAAGTTACCATTAAATCGTTTAAATGAGGATTAATCTGACTAAGCCTCGCCAAAATTATTTCACCCATTGCTCCACTTTCCCTGCAGGATTCTGACCTGAACATTTGCCAGGTACTTTGAACTTCTGGCCGCGCAATGCAGTAAATGAGTTAAGCGCAAGTGGTTTTCAGTTCCGCCAGGCGAAATGCGTTGTAAAAGCCGGATGGATGCAGTATGATTGCCCTAAGCACTACCCTACTAGCGAACACAGGCGCATAAGGAAGGATGATGTCTCAAGCAAGAAAATTCTGGCTGGTTACAAGCTTAGCATTGGCCACCCTGGCGCTGGTGGTACTGGCCGCCGGCCTACCCCGCTTGGCAATGACTTCCGGCCGGCCGGTCAACCTGCAAGCGCTGGTGGAGTTCATTTATTTCGTCAACCAGAGCCTCTCTTTGCAAAACCTGCTGGTAGGACTATTGGTCTTCTTTCTGCTGGTCGCCTTGTTGATGGCGCTGCTCTCTTCCCGGAGGCGCCAACAGACGGAGCGCAAGAGATGGAGCTGGCTGGCCGTGATCCAGCTTGGCCTGGTGCTCGGCGCTCTATACCTGCTGCGGCGTTACCGCCCGCAGGGGCAGACCGATCTATTGGACCTGATCTTGCGCAGCGGCCAACCCCCAGAAGCGCCCACCATTGCCGAACCCATCCTGCAGCAGCCTCAGGCGCCGGATTGGCTGTCCTTCGCCATCAGCCTGGGCATGGTGGTCGTAATAAGCCTCGCCATCTGGTGGGTGTACCGGCGTACCCGGCGCAAGCCAAGTACCCTGGATATGCTCAGCCGGGAGGCGCAGCATACACTGCGTGAGTTGGAAAGCGGCGGCGATTTCCGGGACGCCATACTGCGCTGCTACGCCGATATGTGCCGGGTGGTTAACAACCAGCATGGCATCCGGCGAGACCAGGCCCTGACGCCGCGCGAGTTTGAGGATCAGCTCCGCCAGAGCGGGCTGCCCCGTGAGCCGGTAAGTGAACTCACCCGCCTGTTCGAAGGCGTGCGCTACGGTGACCGGCATAGCAGCCCACCGGAAGAATCGCGCGCCCTGGCGTGTTTGGAAGCCATCGCAAGCGCTAGCCGGAGCGTTAGCCGGAGCGCTAGCCGGAGGCCGGCGTGAATCGCAGGAGGCTTCTACTGGCGCTCTTGGCGTTGTTTTTGGCGGCATCGCTGGCCTATCTGGTGCGGGATATCGTCGGCCCGGCCGTGCTGGCGGCAGCCAACTTCGTCTTCCAGGGAGCGGCTATCCTGTACCGCCTGTTCCCCGAGACAGTATACTGGTTGGTTTTCTTGCTGGTGCTGGTCTTCCTGGCGCTGCGCAGCCTGAACTTAGAGCTGGACAGCTCGCCGCGCTTTATCCGCCTGGACATGGGCAGCGGCGGTCGAGCCAGCGTGTGGACTCACTGGATCGAACAGCGCAGCCAAGGCAATTACTTCAAGTGGCGGCTGGCCCGCCAGATCGCCCAATTGGGCCTGGAAATCCTGGCCTACCGGGAAGCGCTGCCGGTGGATACGGTGCAAAAAGGCCTGGCCTCCGGCGAGATCGAGGTTCCGGACGAGATCGAGCACATCTTCGGTATCGGCTTGGACCGCCGGCATTTCCTGCGCTACCCACAGGCTGTTGCGCGCCTTAAGCTTTTCCGGCGGCAGCAGGCCAGTCTGTTCGACTTCGACACCCAACAGGTGGTCACATTTTTGGAAGAAAGACTGCACAGTTAGCTTAGCGCCTCTACTAATCGTTGTCGTGAAAAACCGGAACCATTCCCATTAACTACTTCCTTTTCGCCAAATCGTCATCCGGAGGCAGCTCTTGATCGTTGAAAACCAGCAAGTTTCCAGCCTCAGCCAACAAGTGATCGTTGAAGTCGAGCGTGCGATCGTCGGAAAGCGTACCTTGCTTACCCAAATCATGGCCGCCGTGTTGGCCGGCGGGCACATCCTGATCGAAGATTATCCCGGCCTGGGCAAGACTATCCTGGCCAAGAGCCTGGCTGCCGCCCTGGGATTGGAGTTCAAGCGCATCCAATTCACTCCCGACTTGCTGCCGGGCGATATCACCGGCAGCTACATTTTCAACCGCAGCCGCAATACCTTCGAACTGCGCAAAGGGCCCATTTTCGCCAATATTATCCTGGCGGATGAAATCAATCGCGCCTCTCCCAAGACCCAATCGGCGCTGCTGGAAGCGATGCAGGAGTTCCAGGTCACCTTGGAAGGCGAGACCATGCTGCTGAGCGAACCTTTCATCGTAATCGCCACGCAGAATCCCATCGAATATGAAGGCACCTTCCCGCTTCCTGAAGCCCAGCTCGACCGCTTTCTGCTCAAGTTAGAGGTCGGTTATCCCAGCCTGCAAGACGAACAGGAGATCTTGCGCCGGCGGCGGGAGCGCAAACAAGATGAAGTACACATCCAACCCGTAACGGATAGCCAGACTCTGCTGTCTATGCGCCAAGCGGTGGAAAAGGTATTCGTCGAGCCGGATTTGGAAGCCTATATCACCCAATTGGTGCATGCCACCCGGCAGGATAAGCGCGTGGCGGTCGGCGCCAGCCCGCGCGGCTCATTGGCTTTGCTCAAGTTGGCCCGCGCGGAGGCGATCTTGCAGGGGCGTAATTATGTATTGCCCGACGATATCAAAACCTTCGTACAACCGGCGCTTTCCCACCGCTTGATCTTACAACCCGAATATTGGCTGCAGCAGCGCGCCGCTGAAGAGGTGCTGGAACGCATCGTCGCGACTGTTCCGGTCCCGGTCATCGGCAACGACCAGCCCGGTCGTTGAGCGCGGTGCAGGCGAAAAAGAAGCCTTATAATTTTATGCATCTGATTAGAAAAATAGTTGCCTGCTAAAACCATGAGACCCAGCCTGCTGCTAAGTTTACTGATTTACCTATTGGTCCTGGGCGGATTGGCAACGGTGAACGGCGCCCTGCTGGTTCTGGCCGTACCCCTGGTCTTATATTTGGGCGCAGGTTTGCTGTTCGGACCCGGGGATGTCCACCTGGAGCTCGAGCGCAGCATCGACGTTGAGCGCGTCACCCAGGGCAAACCGGTCGAGGTGCGTCTGCGTGTCACCAACCGGGGTGGGCATATCGAGCAGCTTTGGCTGCAGGATAAACTGCCACTCGGACTGGAGCGCCTGGACGGGGAGACTTCGCTGTTGGCAGAATTGCCGGCTGGCGCCCACCTGGAGCTACGCTACCGGGTGCAGGGCGGGCGCGGATTTTACCGCTTCGTGAACGTTCAAAGCACGCTTTCCGACCGGTTGGGAATCATGCGCTGGAGCCAAGAATTGCCGGCGCCGGGACGCATCTTCGTGCTGCCCGAGATGACGCGCTTAAAACACGTAGCCATCCGCCCCTTGCAGACGGTCGGCTATTCCGGCATCATCCCAGCCCGGCAGGGCGGCGCCGGGGTGGAGTTCCTGGGCGTGCGCGCCTATCAAGCCGGCGACCCGCTGCGGCGGATTAACTGGCTGGCCAGCGCCCGCCATCGCCAGGCGCTGTTCAGCAACGAATTTGAACAGGAGCGCGGCGCCAACGTTGGGCTGATTCTGGACGCCCGCATTCGCAGCGACATTGATACTTCGCAAGGATCGATTTTCGAGCACGCCGTGACCGCCACCGCCTCCCTGGCGCAGGCCTTGCTCAACGATGGCAACCGGGTGGGTCTGCTGGTTTACGGCGGATATCTGGCCTGGACTTACCCCGGTTTCGGCAAAATCCAACGCGAACGCATCCTGCGAGCGCTGGTGCGCGCCAGCCCCGGCGCCAGCCAGGTCTTCGATAAGTTGGAAAAACTGCCCACCCGCATCTTCCCGGCCCATTCCCAACTCATCCTGGTGAGCACCCTACACCACGACGATTTGCCGGTGCTCATCCGCCTGCGGGCGCGCGGCTACCAGGTGATGGTTGTCAGTCCTGACCCGGTGGCTTTCGAAGTCCAAATTTTGGGCAGCCGTCCGGCAGCCGAACTGGGGATTCGCCTGGCGCGGCTGGAGCGCGAGGTGCTGATTAAGCGCCTGCAGCGCGCTGGCGTACAGGTGCTGTCCTGGGACGTTTCACAGCCTTTCGACCAGGCGATGCGCCTGGCGCTGAGCCGCATCCCGCCCTGGGTGCGGCCCATTCACATCTAGACTTAGACAGGCATCGCGTTCAAAGGTCCGGGAACCATCCATGAATGGTAACAAGCAATTCAATGCTCAACTTCGATCGCAGGCCACAACACCAATCTGGTCCCTGCGCTGGTTGAGTGTGATCCTGGCGGCCGCTCCGCTGGTGGCACTGTACTTCTGGATAGCACGTTGGGAGATTGCACTGGCGCTGGGATTGATCGCCGTGTTGTGGCCGCTAACACCTGCCCGGTGGGAGTGGACTGGCTCCGCAGGATTGGTGTTCCTGGTTCTGGCGGCTGCGGGTGGCATCGGGTTGGCAGCGCCGCCGCTATGGTCTCTGGTAGGTTTGGCGGCTGCTTTGAGCGGCTGGGACCTGGAAAGATTCACCCGCCAGTTGCTGTCCGCCGGACAGGTTCTAGAGCCTCAACGACACATCCGCCGGCATGTGCTGCGCCTGGCAGCCCTGGTTGTCCTGGGCCTGGGGCTGGGCTGGGCAGCCCTAAACTTCAGGGTGGACCTGGAGTTTGGCGTGGCATTGGCCTTGTCCGTGCTGGCTGTCTTGGGGCTGGCCCAGGGCATTCGTCACCTGATGCAAACCACGCGGCATGGATGAAGTCAAAAGGGAACAAAAAATGTTATGGCTCCCCTGAGGGAAATTTTACTGAAACCGATGAAATTTAACCTTTGACGCCGCCGGCGGTCAAGCCTTCCTCGAGAAAGCGTTCCAGGGCTAAAAAGAGGATCACCACCGGGATGGTCATGATCGTAGAGGCTGCCATGACGACGTGCGGTTGGGGACTGGGATCGTTGAAGATGGCGTTGATCTTGATCGGCATGGTGAACATATCCCGGCTGTTCAAGAAGACCAAAGCATACAGGAACTCATTCCAGGCAATCATAAAGGTATAAATGGCCACCGAAACCAGCGCCGGGATGGCCAGCGGCAAGGTGATGCGCCAGATCACGTCCACCCGGCTGCAGCCGTCGATCAAGCCCGCCTGCTCGATTTCGGAGGGGATGGTGCGGAAGTAATTGGTCAGCATGTATAAGGCCACTGGCAGTGTCTGCGCCAGGTAGGTAAAAATCAATATCGCCAGATTATCCTGCACGGCGAATCCCAGGGCGTCCCCAATGCGCGCCAGCATCGCAAACAGCGGGATGATCAGCAGCACTCCGGGAAACAGGTAGATCATCAAAATGCTGTTCAGCATGACTTCCTTGCCGCGGAACTTCAAACGGGCAATGGCGTACGAGCCTAAAACAGACAGGAACACCGCCACGATTGAAGTGGGCACAGCCACCTTAATGCTGTTAAGGATGTTGATGCCAAAATCCTTATAATTGGGGTTTTGCGGATCAAATAGTTCCTGGTAAGCTTCCAGGCGCAGCGCCCCGGGGACGTATACCGGCCGGCGGGCGCCGATCTCTGCCCGAGTTTTGAAGGAGGAACTTATCATCCAATAAAAGGGAAACAGGATGCTGGTGATGAAGAAAATAAAGCCCAGCGATACCAGGAAGCGCCGCCAGTTGATCCAGGCAGCCATGTGATCGAGAAAAGAACGCGGTTCGTCTGCGGTGCTTAAACTAGATGTATAACGGTCGACTCCCATTTCATTCCTCCACGTTGCGCATCACGACCCCGATGTACAGGCCCATAAAGATCAACAAGATCACCAGCAAGATCATCGCCGTAGCCGCCCCACGCCCAAAGTCGAAAAGTTTGAAGCTGAACTCGTAGGTCAGCACGGGCAGCACTTTGGTGCCGAAGCCGCCTCCGGTCAGCAGGAAAATATCGTCGAACTTATTGAAGGTCCACATCAGGCGCAGCAGGAAGATGGCGCCCAACACGTAGCGCAGCTCAGGTAAGGTTACGAAACGAAATTTCTGCCAGATACTGGCGCCATCCACGTCCGCGGCCTCGTACAGGGTGCTGTCGATAGCTTGCAGGCGGGCCAGAATCATCAGCATAGCGAAGGGGAAATAACGCCAGGCTTCGAAGATGATCACCAGAACTAAAGCCAGGCCGCGTGTCGCCAGGTAAGCTTTGGGCAGGTCGATAACTCCCATGCTCATCAAGACGTCGTTCAGCACGCCGGAAGGACGTGGATCGAGGATCCAACGCCAGACGAAGGCCACGCTTACGATCGGGGCCACGTAAGGGAACAAGAAGATCGCCCGCATCACACCACGCGCCCTGAATTTGCGGTTCAGCAATAACGAGGCGATCAATCCCACCAGGACCGTGAGAATAGTGGCAGCCAGCGAATAAACGATACTGGTCACGGCCGCGCCCCAACTCTGTAATCCCTGGAATTTAAAGGCGAAATCCGTCCAGACTTGCCGGTAATTCTCCAGCCCGACAAAGGGGGTGTTAAAAACATTGTTGAGGTTATCCAGACCCACATCATGGAAGCTGATCCAAACACTAAAAATAGCCGGGAAAATCACAATCCCAAAGACAATAAATGCAGTTGGCAGGATCAGCAGCCAGGCCAGGCGCGCCTCACGCGCCCCCAAGGTATTCCAACCTTTCAATAGCGGCGTTTTTTTCTTCTCTGCAATTACGCTCATCGTGCAACCCTTTCTGTCAGTAAGAAAAACTGGGACGCACTCTGGCGAATGCGTCCCAGCCGGTGAAAATCAGGAGCCTTCACGATCGGCGAGCATCTGCTCGACTTGTTGTTGCAAGAACTCGGCTCCGGATTGCGGGGTCATGGTGCCTTCCAGGGCGATGTTGCTGATCACTTGCGGGATCAACAGGCGCCCCTCGATGTCGCCAATCACTGCCCGCTGCGTGGCGTTATATTCGGGGCGGAAGAGCCAGCGTTGCATGCTGTCGTAACCATTGGCAATCTGGTTCAGAGTCTCGTCTGAATAGTTCTCGAAGAACGGGCTGAGACCCTTCCAGGGTTCGACGGCGCTCTTGGTCACGGGCACTTTGCCGAAGGGAGCCAGGGTGAGGATGTCGATATAGCCATCCGTCAGGAAGTACTGCACCACATCCTGGGCTACGGGGTCTGCCCCTTGCATGATCCCCAAGGTCACAAGCTGTCCATAAGTTGCCTCGCCGTTAGGCCCCTGCATATTGGAAGCGAATCCGGTATTTTCAGCCAAATTTTCCACGGCAATCTGAATCTGGCCGCCCTCTTCCGTTCCGGAACCCTCCACCAGGTCGTCCATGATATAGGTGCTGTAGAACAACATGCCGCTCTGGCCGAGTTCGTAAGCCTCCCGGGCGCCGCGCCAGTATTGAGGTCCCGGTTGGGCGCACCTTTGCAGGCTGGTGTAATACTCAAGAGCACGCACCATGTTATCCGAGTTCATGGTCACGTTGCCTTGATCGTCGAAGGGCCAGGCATCGTTGGCGATGGCAAACTGCTCGAAGACCTGGTGGCCGTAGTTCTGGCCCGGATCGGTCCCCAATGTGAGCGCATACAGCAAGTCTTCGTTTCCGGGAAGTTGGTCACAGGCTGCATCGATATCATCCCAACTAACCGGGGCGGGTAAGCCCAGACTATCGAACACGTCTTGGCGGTACCATAGCGCCTGGATCCAACCATCAAATGGAACTGCCGAGTAATTCCCCGTCTCAGGGTTGGTGACCATCTGCAGCGGGCCGCTGCGGAAATCTTCCTCGCCAATACCCTGAATGACGGCTTGCGCGGCGTCCTCATCCAACAGCCCATCGGCTGCGAAAGTCGCCACGCGCTCCACGCCCATGCGCACGATATCCGGCAAGCGGTTGGCCGCCTGGGCGGTGGCAATGCGCTGCGAGACGCCGGCCTCTTCGATCGGGACGATGCGGATCTCCACCTCCGGGTGCTGGTCCATATAGGCCTGGGCGACTTCCTCGTACTTATTAATACGCTCTTCTTCGTTGTCGGTGCTCCAGAGTTCAACCACCGTCTTTTCGACCGGTTCAGCAGTCACTTCGACGATCTCGGTCCGGACCACTTCTTGAGTGATCACAACCTCTCTGGTGACTTCTACCGTTTGGATGATTGTTTCCGGGGTCGCAGCAGGGGTGCTTTCTGGTTGCTGGGCGCACTGGGTCGTGAACAGCGCAACCAATAGCAGAAGGGAAATTATTAGCGTCTTGCGTCTCATTCCAATATCCTCCTCACTTATTGAGACAATTTAATTTTTACTTGACATTTATGGATAATCTGCACGGTTTCAGACGTGGAAAGTTTGGATCGCTTAACCTCCTTTCAAAAGCCATTATTTGGAAAAGAACCTAACGTTTAAACCGTATATGTGGTCTATCGACACAACCAAGTTGCAGCAGGTCTGACCCCCAGGATCAAAAGACCCATCCGCAGACGGTTATCCTACCCCCGGATGACATCCAGAACCCCCAATAACGAAAGTAAGCTGGTCCGGCTTTACTTCTAACTCAAATAACTCGAAAATGCGCTACTAATAATACTATAAACAAACCCAGCAGGGATGTCAATCTTCTTTCAGTTATATTTTGCCAGTTTTCGTTCGCCAGTGTACGAACAAAAGCCAGTCAATTTTCATATTGCTCTCTAAAGTTATTTCGAATCGCCTGCCTGGACGGCGTGCCTGCCTAAGCTAAACATACAGAAGCGTTCTCCATTGCGGTCAATGGCCAGCTTGGCAGTCTGAAGCGCCTGAACTTCCAGCAGCTCTTCCAATAAGGCCGCATCCATGCGGCATAGCTCGGGATGTGCGGCCAACAGGTTGGCATATGGGCAGCGTCCCAGAATCACTTGAGGGCCTTCAGCGTGAGCCTCCCAATGTGCCTGGTAGCCCAACTCATTCAATCGCTGGATACTATAGTACAGGCGCTGGGTCAGGCTGCCATCGACCTCACTCTGGGCGATGGGTCCTCCCAGGCGCCCGGCGATGCGATCCAACGAATTCTGCAACTCCAACCCGCTCTTTCCGGCCAAGAGCTCGTCTAACAAAGCCGCACTCAGCTCGTACAACCCGTGTCCCAACGCCTGGGCTGAAAGCGAATAAAGCCTGGCAGGCCGGCCGCGGCCGCGCGGGGGTCGCTCCCCCACGACCTCCACCAGCCCTTGCGCCTCTAGGATGGACAGATGGTGGCGCGCGTTAGCAGCCGTCATCTTCAGCGCCCGGCTCAATTCACGCGAAGTAACCACCCGGTGTTTTTGGATGTATTCCAGCAGCCGCTGGCGGGAAGTTTTCATAGCTTGAGAACCTCCTTTTTGATTAACGTAAATATATATTCACTTTATTATAACTTGATTCCGGCAAGAAAGACGGTATAATAGTCAAAATGCGGGTCTCGGTACTTATCATTAGAATGTCATCCTAAGTACTAAAGAGCCCATCGTATTCGCCAGCCATCTGACCCGTATGTCCGGTATTAATTCAGGAAATCAATTACGGAAAAGCTTGTGAGAGCCAATCGTTCCCCGCAACGCAACCTCGATTTTCAAAATGATCCCTGCAGCGGAAACCCGCTTACCTGGGATGACTCTTACGCCATCGCCCTGGCACTGCGTGATTTGTACCAGCACACCCGCCTGGAGGAAGTTTCCCTGGGCATGATCTACCGCTGGACGCTGGCGCTGCCTGAATTCTGCGACGATCGCGAGCTGGCGAACGAAGCTATCCTGGCATCTATATACCAAGAATGGTTTGAATTGGAGGTAAGTCTCTGATGAGTGACGAATCCAACGGAAACGTCAACACCCCCGGTTACGACATCCCCCCCGAGATGCAGGGGCAGGTCGCCATAACCACCCTGGACCGCATCTACAACTGGGGCCGGCGCTCTTCGCTGTGGCCGATGATGTTCGGCCTGGCATGCTGCGCCATCGAGATGATCTGCACGGCGGCTTCACGCTACGACTTCGCCCGCTTTGGCATGGAAGTCATGCGTCCCAGCCCACGCCAATCAGACATGATGATCGTCTCTGGCACAGTAACCAAGAAAATGATCCCCCAGATCGTACGCCTGTACAACCAGATGCCCGAGCCCAAATACGTGGTCGCCATGGGCGCCTGCGCCTCCGGCGGCGGGCCCTTCAAAGAGGGCTATAACGTAATCTCCGGTGTGGACAAATTTATCCCGGTTGATGTCTATATTCCGGGCTGCCCACCTACCCCTCAGGCACTGATGCACGGGCTGATCACACTGCAGAAAAAGATCGATACCCAATCGATCAAAAGCGTACGTTGGTACAGTAAAGAGGCTATTGAGCCCATCCCGGTACCCGTGCTGGGGCCTGACATCATGGACCCACGCCAGTACGAAGAAATCAAGGCTTATACCCAGAAGAAGCTCGCCGAGCAAGAGGCGCCCGAAGCGGAAGAAGCCGAGGCGGCGGCCTAATTCAATGCTTTGCCGAGAACCCCAATCCCTGGAGTGATCCTGTATGAGTGAACAAACCCCTGTAATGGAAAGCGACCTCGTCGCGCGTTTCCCGGAGGCCGTTGTTCCGGACGAGCGTAAGGGTTATGAAGGATTTATTGTCAAGCCGGAGAACTTGTTAGAAGTCGCCCAGGTCGTGCGTGATGAATTGGGTTACGACTACCTGTCTTCGGTCACGGGTGTGGATTACCATCCCGACCACATGGAAGTAGTCTACCATTTATATAAGTCCACCGGAGGTCCGGCTTTGGTGCTGAAGACGCAGGCGCCGCGTGAGAACAGCGTCGTGCCTTCGCTGGTGGGCCTGTATCCCGGCGCCGATTTTCAGGAGCGCGAGGCCTGGGACTTGATGGGCATCCGCTTTGAAGGCCATCCTGACCTGCGCCGCATCCTGATGTGGGAAGGTTTTGAAGGACATCCTTTGCGCAAGGATTGGCAAGAAGCCTACCACGAAGAGGACGGCAAGCCGTTCAAGAGCCGCTGGCCTGAAGGCCACGTATGGCGCTCGGAAGAAAAGAATCCCTTTGGTAAGAACGTAGACTACCCGGCCGGTTTCAACCCCGAGACCTGGGTGCCGGAAGCGGAGGCGGCCCTGTACGCCAGCCTGGCGCGTTATACCAAGCCAAACGGTAACGATAACATGCGCACCGACACGGTTGTGGTTAACATGGGCCCCCAGCACCCCAGCACCCATGGCGTGCTGCGGTTACTCCTTGAGCTCGAGGGGGAGACGGTGCTGACGTGTGTCCCCTTTATCGGATACCTGCATACCGGGATTGAAAAGAGCTGCGAGGACAAGACCTATACACAAGTCATCCCCCTGACCGACCGGATGGACTACCTAT
>Ga0207752_1001032_pt1 | contig 12963 bp, 7 predicted proteins | sample Pon2CUnioCityCA_6_FD_187272 | JGI IMG/M metagenome (GOLD analysis project Ga0207752, IMG submission 187272) | Marine sediment microbial community from Union City, CA, USA - Pond 2C Sediment 2 (SPAdes) | ecosystem: Environmental > Aquatic > Marine > Intertidal zone > Salt pond sediment ... | reverse complement strand
GGTCATGGTCGCCGACTACTACGGCGAAAGTCTCTCCCTGGGCCGCGGGAGCGACCTCACCGACGCCCTGGTTTTGACTGCCCAGGCCCCCCCACACCGCGGGGCGGGCATCCGCTACTATTGGCGCGCCCGCGTCTACGATCATTATGCCGATGGCATATGGAGCAACGTGACTCTGTCCACCACGCAGCTTGTCGACCCCGGTTACTTTGACTTGATCTTCCCCGAGCTGACTGGTCGTCGGACGGTGACCGTCACCTTCACCCCTGCCGTGCCCATTGCCACCCTTTTCACCGCACCGCAGCCTCGGTGGGTCAGCCGCTCGGTCCAGGCCGACCTGGGCCCCAATCCCGACGGCACAGCTGATGTGGCCGCCCTGCACGCTACTCCGCCCCTGCGCGCTGGCGAGACTTACCAGGCCCGGTCTTCACTGACCAGCGTAACCATCGCTCAACTACGCGCGGCTGGCACCGATTATCCCCGGTGGGTCACCAGCCGATACCTGCAAGTTCCGCCTTCTGTCACCCCCCGCACCCAGGAACTGGCCCGTCAGATCGCTGCCGACCTGGAAAATCCTTATGACGTTGCTGCTGCGGTCACCGACTATCTGCGCTCAAACATTCAGTACAGGGAGACCGTCCCTGCCCTGGTCACCGATCAGGAGCCTATGGACTGGTTTCTGTTTGACCTGCGTCAGGGCTTTTGCAACTACTACGCCTCCGCCGAAGTCATCCTGCTGCGTTCGCTGGGTATCCCTGCTCGCATAGCTGTGGGCTTTGCTCAGGGCGAGCGCCAGGCTAGAAGTAACACGTATCTGGTGCGAGAGCATGATGCCCACACCTGGCCCGAGGTCTACTTCCCCGGTTTGGGCTGGATTGAGTTCGAGCCCACTGTTTCTCAATCGCCTATCTATCGCTTGGCGGACGAGAGCCAGCTCGCGGGCCCCACCGGGCCCAGGGACGCCGACAGGGGGGAGCGCGAGCGCCTGGAAGATCTCCTGGCCAGCGAGGATGAGGAGTTTTCTGAACGTGGTGGCGCTGTGTCCCTGGGCTCAAGGACAAATGTGGCTTTGGGGGTCTTGCTCGTGGCTCTGAGTGTGGCGTTGATCGTGTTTGCCTGGCGCAGGCGTCGTCACCGTGGGATGCCTCCCCTTCCCGCCCTGCTGGAGGCGGGCCTGTGCCGCCTTGATCTGCGGCCACCCGCAGCTTTGCGCCGCTGGGCCCGTCGTGCTGTTCTGCCTCCTCTAGCACGCGCGTACCTGGAGATCAACCGCTCCTTGGCTCGTCTGGGTGCTTCTCCCGACCCTGCGGACACCCCGGCCGAGCGCGCCGTAGCCCTGGCCCGTCTGCTCCCTGCGGCTGCGGACCCTGTCCAGCGACTGTTGACCGAGTATCATGCCATGGCATATGGCCCTCGCCCAGGGAACTTCGGTGTTGCTCGGCAGGCCAGTCGCGATGTTCGCATGTTGTCTTGGCGAGCCAAAATCCGTCGCTTGATTTTCCGCCGGTAGGAACCCACTCACCCTGTCTCACCCGCTCCGAAAATAGCGCACTTCGTTTGTAGTAGCGACTTCAGTCGCTTGTGATCCTGAACGACTGAAGTCGTCACTACGAGCCATTTTCGTCCCTGGTGGCGTGCAAATACCCATGACAGCTATTCCAAGGACGTAGCCATTCGTCCCTGGTGGTCTCCCTATCTATGGGAGAGGTTGCACTCTGACGTGGGTGGTGTTATACTCATTCCTTGGGAGCAAGCGATGCGATATCAAGGACGATGCGTTCTAGTGGCCTTCACTGTGGCCGTCTTGTTGATCACCGGTTGTGCGCCCCAGGTCGTGACCATCGCTGTGACGGCGCCGCCGGAGACGGTCGTGGTTACGGCTACGCCGTCTCCGACCCCAACTCCGCTGCCTGCGGAGCCGAAAGTACTGACGGTTTGCCTGGATGGTGAACCCGACACGCTGTATCTGTATGGCGGCTCCCGCATGGCGGCCACGCGGCACGTGATGGAGGCGCTCTACGATGGCCCTATTGATCACCTCAATTACGCTTATCAGCCGATCATCCTGCAGAAAATCCCCAGTATCGCCGACGGCGATGCCAGCACGCGCACCGTGCGCGTGCGTGAGGGCGACCGGGTGGTTGACGCCGCAGGTGAGGTCGTGGAACTGGCGGAGGGTGTGCTGGTCCGCCCTGCCGGATGCCGTGGTGAAGAGTGTGTGACTGAGTTCGACGGCGAGCCACTGAGGATGGAGAGATTGGAGGTCACGTTCTCGCTGCGAGAGGACGTGACCTGGGCTGATGGCGAGCCCGTCACGACAGCTGATTCGGTTTTCGCTTTCGAGCTGGCCTCTGATCCCGCCACGCCTGGCAGCCGCTACCTGGTAGAGCGCACAACCCGTTACCGCCGCCTGGATTCGCAGCACGTCAGATGGGTTGGATTGCCGGGCTTCGTGAGTTCGACCTATTTTTTGAACTTCTTTCCCCCTCTCCCGCGCCATCAACTGGAGGGCCGTGCTCCGGAGGAGTTGCTCCGGGCAGATGAGACCCGACTTCATCCTCTGGGTTGGGGACCGTTCGTCGTCGACGAATGGGTACCAGGGGATCACATCACTCTCTCCCCAAACCCTCACTATTTCCGCGCTGCCGAGGGGCTGCCCAAACTGGATCAGGTGGTGTTTCGGTTCGCCTCCAACGCGTCAGAGGTAGTCGCCCGGGTCTTGGCGGGTGAATGTGACGTTGGCACTCACGATGCCGACTTTCAGCCGTCTCTGCCGCTGTTGATCCAGGCTGAGAACCGCGGTCTGTTGAAGGTCGCTTCCGCGACCACCAATGGGTGGGAGCACGTTGACTTTGGCATTACCCCAGCGTCCGACTATGGGCGAGCGGACTTCTTCGGGGACGTGCGGGTGCGGCAGGCCATTGCTCAGTGCATTGACCGGGAGGCCATCGTGGATGAGGTGACCTATGGCCGCAGCGTCGTGCCAGATAGCTACCTACCACCAGAGCATCCGCTCTACGCAGGGCCCCGTCTGGTGCACTGGAACTACGACCCACTGTCCGGTCGTGCGTTGCTTGAGGAGGTGGGGTGGCTGGACAAGGACGAGAATGGCGTGCGCGAAGCTCAAGGCATCCCAGGGATCCGCAGTGGCACCCCGTTTGAAGTGAACCTATTGACGTCCTCAGACAGCCCCGTATCTCAGCGAGTTGCTCGGATCGTCAAGGCGTATCTGGCCGATTGTGGCATCCGTGTCGATGTAGAGACCCGCCCCCCGTGGGATCTCTTCGCGGATGGACCTGAGGGGCCACTCTTCGGCCGTCAATTCGATTTGGCTGAAACAGTGTGGTGGTTCGACGTCGATCCCTTGTGTGGGCACTACCTTTCTTCTGAGCTTCCGGATAGAGGGCGGTGGTCTGAGGATAATGCCACCGGATACAACAACCCCGATTACGATGCGGCGTGCCAGGCAGCACTCGGGGCTTTGCCCGGCACCTTTGCCTATGAAGAGTATCATAAGCAGGCCCAGGTTATCTTCTCCGAGGAAATTCCTTCTATCCCGTTGTTCATGCGGCTGCGGGTGGCTGTCTTCCGGCCGAGCGTGCTGAATTTCGCCTTGGACGCCACGTCAGCAAGCGAGCTGTGGAACATTGAGGTGCTCGATGTGGAGTAGTGCGCGCTTGTGCACATCTGCAAAAGCCGTATAATGGGTCGTTGAGCAACGCCCTTTTTGCCTTCACGTATGATTCAGTAGTAGCGATATGCAAGAAAGCCAACAGTCAGATCCTCCCCGTATCCTCATTGTCGAGGATGACCCCGAAATGGTGGAGCTCATGCAGAGCATGTTGGGGCTGGTGCGCTGCCAGGTGCAGGTTGCGTATTCCGGCGAAGAAGCACTTTCCCTCTTACGGCGTGAGGCGACGGCAGGGCGGGAGATTGATCTGATCTTGCTGGATATCATGGTACCGGAGATGGATGGCTATGAGATAGTCACTCGAGTCAAGGCAGACCCTGAGCTGTGCAATACGTCCATCATAATGACCACGGCTTTAGATTCGGTCAGCAACAAGACACTGGGCCTGGGGCTGGGAGCCGACGACTATCTCACCAAGCCTTTCGACCCACAGGAGCTGTTGGCGCGGATTGACGCCGTCATGCGCATTCGCCGCAGCGAGCAGGCATTGCGGCGACGCAATCAGGAACTCTCGGCCCTCATTGACATCAATCGCATGGTCACGTCCAGCCTGGAACTGGATGAGGTGCTAGAATCGACGATGCAGGGCATTCGCGAGATTCTGCAGGTTGAGGCTGGCTCTCTGATACTGGTGGATGACGACATCGGTGGTGTGGTCTTCCGCAAGGCTCTCACCCCTGAGCAGGGCTGGATCACCGGTCGGACGATCCAGCCGGAAGAGGGTATCGTGGGGTATGTAGTGCAGACCGGCGAGTCTAAGCTCGTCAACAATGTCGAGCGCGACCCTCATTTCTCGATCGAAGTGGACGAGGAGATGGGCTTCACCTCACGTTCTATTCTATGCGTGCCCTTGAAAGCCCGTGACCAGGTCATCGGTGCCATTGAGGTGATCAACAAGTTGGATAGCGCATTCACCAGGCAAGATCTGGAGCTTTTGCAGGCGATGGCGGCATCGGTTGCGGTAGCGGTGGACAACGCGAATCTGTATAGTGAGTTAGCCGATTTTGCGAAGGAGCTGGAGCGCTCTCAGGCGCAGTTGATACAGGCGGAAAAGATGGCGGCTATCGGCCGGTTGGCTGCCTCCATCGCGCATGAGATTAACAATCCGCTACAAGCCATCCACAACAGCTTGCACTTAGGCCTGCATAAGGGTCTGGGTGATGATAGGCGTTGGAAATATCTGAGCATGGCCCAGGTCGAGGTGCAACGGCTGATCGAAATTGTGCAGCGCATGTTGGATTTCTATCGACCCTCGCGCGGGGGCACGGCACCCACCGATGTCAACGGCATCGCAGAAAATGTACTGGCCCTGGCGCACAAACGGCTGCAGCACGGTGCCATCTGTGTGCATACCAGCCTGAGTTCTGATCTGCCCCTGGTGCCCGTAGTTGCTGACCAGATCACCCAGGTGTTTCTGAATATTGTCATCAACGCCGTCGAGGCTATGCCTTCGGGAGGTGATTTGTGGTTGGAGACGACCGTTTCGGAGGATGGGAGGTGGGTGATGGCATCTTTCGAGGACACCGGTTCGGGTATGTCATCGGAGCAGATGGCCAATCTGTTTGAGCCCTTTTATACAACCAAGCCCGACGGCACCGGACTGGGGCTCGCCATCAGTTACGGAATCGTCGAGCGTCACGGTGGCACGATCGAGGTATCCAGCCAGCCGGGTCGGGGAGTGGCCTTCGTGGTGAAGTTGCCCGTGCACCGGGAAGTAGCGGAGAGCGGCGTGACCTGCGAGCAGGTTGCATAGAGAGCACAGAGAGCATGAGGAAATGACAGAGCAAGGCGGAACAGCGCACATTATGGTAGTTGATGACGAGGCTGCAGCGCGTGTCTCCCTGGCGGAGATATTGAGGTTGGAGGGCTACCAGGTCTCTACAGCCGCCAGTGGCGAGGAAGCGTTAAGTCTACTGAGAAAGAGCGGCCCTTTTGACTTGATGGTGCTTGATCTCAAGATGCCTGGGATGGATGGGCTTGAGGTGACAGAGGTGGTGCAGCGCGAGTCTCCGGGCACGGTGATCATCCTGCTGACAGCTTTCGGAACGCTGGAAACCGCGATCGAGGCCATTCGAAAGGGGTCGCACGACTATCTCCTCAAGCCTTGTCCCATTCCCGAGGTTCTGGAGAGCGTGCGAAAGGGCCTGGCGAAGCGCCAACAAGAGCAGCAGCGTCAGCATTTGGTCAGTCAATTGAAGCAGACGCTCTCTGAGTTGGTCGTGGTGGAGGGTGCGGAAACACTTGAAGAGACGGCATCCAGTGAACCCACTCGTTTTATCGAGATCCGTGGTGTTGTCGTCGACCGTCAGAAGCACGTCGTCATGCGGCAAGGGCAACCGCTGGACCTGACTCCGACCGAGTTCAAGATATTGGTTTGTCTGATGGAAACGCCGGATGAGGTCTGGAGCCCGCAGGAGTTGGTACGGCACGCCCAGGGGTATGAAACCGACGCCTGGGGTGCGCGGGCCATCATACGGGTCCACATCCGTCGTCTGCGCAAGAAGATCGAGGATGAGCCATCTAACCCCAAGTACATCCTCAATGTACGCGGCGTTGGCTATATGTTCGCCAGCAGCAGTCCAGACGCGGACTGAATTTCCTCTCCTCGTAACCAAATCGTAACCCCTTCGCAACTCGCAGAGTTGGCTTTCTGTGGTACTCTACCTTTGCCTAGGGTAGGAGTTGGTGTCGGTGATAAGGTCCACACCGGTGATTAGGTGTTCCGGGGTTATGATGCTGTGGTGTCCAGGGCACATGGTGTAGCCAAAGCCGCTATGAGTCAGAAGGGATGGGGCTCAGGGGATAGCGAATGAGGATGGATGAGGAGAAGTGGGGAATGTGCTCCACGATGATGGCCTGGTTCGACAGGGTCAAGCTACTTGTGGGATGGAACTTGGCCGATCAGACACGTATGGCCACGCTGCGTCGTTGTCTGGACTCTGATCTAACTGAGATGATCGAGGGGCTTGGCAAACAGTTGTCGCGTCTGAAAGGCACGCAGCCATTGATGGCCAATGCGCGCTTTGTTCAACGTCTGCACGGTGTGCTCGGTGAGTGGTTGAGGGTTTTGCTTGATGGGATATTCGACGGAGAGTACGTCAGGGATCGGTTGGCGTTTGGGCGTAAGTTGGCGGAGATCGATCTGACCTTCGATGAGTTCATTTTGCTCGAAGGGCTGGCACGAATGCGTTTGTTTGAGTTGGCCCGGGGGGAGCTGGGCGATTGCTCGCAGGAGCTCTCGTTAACCTTGTGTACGCTAGACAAGGCTTTGAACCTTGACTTGGCGTTGATCTACAGTGCGTATCTCAAGGTTCGCAGCGCTGAAATGGAGCGTGCGCTGTTAGACCACTTCCTTGCAATAACGGGATTCAGCCGCACATTGTATGAGAACTTGGCAGAGGCGCGGGAGTGGAGCGGTGAGGGGCGGCTGCAGGCCGAGCTATCATAGGTTCGCGGGCTGGTTATGTAACAGCTGAGGTGCATTGAGGCCGGGCGTGAGCAGCCCGGCTTTTTGGTTAGGATATGGGCAGGCCGGGTCCGGGGTTCTCCGAAGCGGGTTTAGCAGAGAAGGGACATACGCCGTAGGCCCAGGCGGGCGGTGGCTACGTTTGTTCACCGAATGGCGCTTGACGGAAGGTAGCTTTGTGGTAAAATGTGTGGCAAGCGCCCCCATCGTCTAGCCTGGTCTAGGACACGGGCCTTTCAAGCCCGCGACAAGGGTTCGAATCCCTTTGGGGGCATAGATCCGTATGCAAGCCCTGGCGACGAGCCGGGGTCTGTTATGTTAGGAGATGGATGGGAACTCCAGACGACAATTGCCTCGAGGTAGTCGTGGGCAGACTCCTGGGCCGGCGCGGGGTGACGTTGGCTGTCGCTGAATCGTGTACTGGGGGACTCATCGGCCATCGCATCACCAATGTCCCTGGGAGTTCGGCCTACTACCAGGGGTCTGTCACGGCTTATTCCTCCGAAGTCAAGGAACGGATCCTCCGTGTGCGACGTGATACCCTCTACCACTATGGCGCGGTGAGCGAACAGTCTGCACGGGAGATGGCGCGGGGTGTGAAACAGGCCTTCTATGCTGATGTCGGCCTGTCCGTGACCGGCATCGCTGGGCCAGGTGGCGGCAGGCCAGGGAAACCTGTCGGCCTGGTCTATATCGCGTTGAGTGCTCCTGGCGGTGAGTGGGTAGAGCGCCATGTGTGGGATGGAGACCGGTGGGAGAACAAGGAGCGTTCGGCCGAAGCTGCACTCGATCTACTGTGGCGTTATCTGGATGGTCGTCTGTGATGATCGGAAGAGAAGGATAATTCGCCTGTGGTGACCACTTTGCTACGTGGTGATCATGCTCAAACCGGTGCGCGCCCCTTTGATCCCTGTCGTGATCTCAGGCCAGTCGCTGATCTGATTGCCGCCGCCTTCAAAGAAAGGTTAGCTCCTGACGGAAGAAGGGCACTGGCGCACATGCGCCGGGTTGCCCGCTGGGGTCCGTTACTGTGTTGGCTGTACTGGCCTGAGTTGGGCAGGGGGGCCGTTGCACCAGGCTTCGTGTGGGTTGAGCACGGGAGTGTGGTGGGCAATGTCTCATTGCGGCGTGCAGCGGAGTGGAATGGATTCTTCATTGGCAACGTGGCAGTCCATCCTGACTGGCAAGGGCGTGGGATCGCCAGCGGGTTGATGAAGACTGCGCTGGAAGCGATTTCCGCGCGCGGCGGGCGCTGGGTGGGGCTTGAGGTGCGCGCTGACAACTACGTGGCCGGGCGGCTCTATGAGAACCTGGGCTTTCGGGAGGTGGGCAGGACGTTGCATATGCTGCGCCCTGCTGGTCTGCCCAGATCCAAGAATCCGCCGACGCATCCCTCACTGCGCCGCGGACGTAGCCACGACAGCGCGGCACTGGTCAACCTCGTGCGTGCCGTCATCCCCAGTCAGCACCGCCCATTGTTGGAGTTGCGAAGGAGTGACTACAGGCTGGGTTGGGAGCGGACGCTCAATTGCTGGTTGGAAGGACAACGCGAGGTTTGGTGGATGGTTGAGGATGACGGTGTGCTCTGCGGCGCGGTGCGAGCACTTCACGACCATAGGCGCCGTCCCGACCGGCTGGAGGTGCTGGTCGCGCCCGAGCGCAGTGGTAATCGTCTTGAGACTACACTGGTGCAACAAGGTGTAGTGAGTCTCCGTGGCTCTCTTAAGAAGAAGATGGTTGAGATCGTGATGCCAGGCCCTACTGAGTCCTTGGTCGCAGCTCTGGAAGCGGCTGGCTTCCGGAAGCTGCGCGTGCTGGTTCAGATGCGATTGGACTTGGTGCATCGTGCCCCAGCAAGATATTAGGCAAATAGCTTACGGCAGAGAGAGGGCCTGCATAGCGGCACGACGGCTGGGGCGCTTGGTCCTGCTGGGATGAAGGATTGGTCACGTGAGGGGACGACCAAGGCCCCCCGGAACGATCCAGGGGGCCTACGGCCAAGGAAAGGAGGAGAGGTGTAAGTGGCTATCTTCAGCCACCACCTCGCCTACATGGTAGCGCAAAGAGGTTATCTGGCGTAGTGGCTAATGACACGTCTGTGGGGTGACAAACTTCCTGTGGAGTGAAGAATCCCACAGCTTGCTGCGGGGTCTCATCGGACACGTTGTGTCCGCGGACACCTTGTGTCCACGAAAGAAGCGCAGACTTCTGAATCATACCTACTTACTCGAAGCGGTGACTTTGACAAATAGCATCTTCATGTTATAATTTAAGTTCGTTAATTTTATAACATGACATAAATATAGTGTTTAGTGTCAGAGTGTTTGGAGAGAAAGGAAAAAGGGTGATGGCATATCTGGGGAACAAGTCTTATGCCCGCATCACCAATGCGGAGAGACTACCACAGTTGATCGAGGTCCAGCTTGAGTCTTTCAGTTGGTTGCAGGAGGAGGGCTTGGCTCAACTCTTCGACGAGATTTCCCCCATTGAGAGTTTCAACGGCAATCTTAAACTGTACTTCCCTGGGTCAAGGGCCAGGGATGCTCGGTTCGACCTCAGCTACCGCTTCGGTGAGCCCAAGTACTCTGAGGGGGAGTGCTTGGAGCGGGATATCACGTATGCGGCTCCTCTGTACGTTCAGGTAGTACTTGACAACCGCGAGACGGGAGAGATCGTTGAGACCGAGATCTTTCTCGGTGACTTCCCAGTGATGACCGATAATGGCACGTTTATCATCAACGGCACCGAGCGAGTTGTCGTCAGTCAGTTGATTCGTTCTCCTGGCGTTTACTTTGACGTCGAGGAAGATCGGGTTACTGGTCGGCGACTCAGTACGGCCAAGCTTATTCCTGACCGTGGCGTCTGGATGGAGTTTGAGACCCGCAAGTCTGATTACCTCACCATCAAGTTCAACCGTAAGCGTACGTTGCCTGTCACTATTCTGCTGCGGGCCCTGGCTGCGGTGGACGACCAGACGGAGAGTGGCATCCTGGTGACTGGCAGCGACGAAGAACTGCAGGCGCTTTTCCAGGACGCTGACAGCAACCCGAATCACCAGTATCTTCTCACGACGATCCGCCAGGAGCCGAATTGGGACCCCAAGGATGGTCGTACGCTGGCGGAGGAGGCGCTGTTGGAGTTCTACCGTCGCCTGCGTCCTGGCGACCCGTCCACGCTGGATAACGCACGTGAGTATCTTGAACAACAGCTCTTCGATCCTCGCCGCTATGACCTTCAGAGGGTGGGTCGCTACAAGCTGAACCAGCGGCTTAGCCTCGACATAGACCCCGAGCACCGCAACGTCACCAAGCAGGATCTCGTAGCCTTGGTGGAACGTATGATCCGCATCAACAACGGCATCGAGGACGCCGATGATATCGATCACTTGGGCAACCGTCGCGTCAAGACCGTGGGTGAGCTGATCCAGAACAAGCTGCGGATTGGACTGCGTCGTATGGAGCGGCTGGTGGTGGAGCGTATGTCAATTCGCGATTCGGAGTCGTTGACCCCGGTCAACTTGATAAACATCCGTCCGGTGGTTGCCATCGTCCGCCAGTTCTTTGGGTCTAGCCAGCTCTCGCAGTTTATGGAACAGACCAACCCGTTGGCGGAACTGACGCACAAGCGCACCCTTTCGGCGCTGGGGCCAGGTGGGCTGCGGCGCGAACGGGCTGGCTTCGACGTCCGCGATGTGCACTACAGCCACTATGGTCGGATCTGTCCCATCGAGACGCCAGAGGGACCGAATATTGGATTGATCGGTCGTCTGGCAACCCACGCGCGCATCAATTCCCTGGGCTTCATCGAAACTCCCTATCGTAAGGTTATCCATGCTGTGGAGCCTTCCGTCGAAGCGCTCGTCGATCAGAGGCTGAGGGAGGATGTCGTTGACCCTGAGAGCGGTGAAGTCGTGGCAGAGGCAGGATCTGAGGTAACGCCGGAATTGGCTGAGCGGATCGCTGCTTTGGATCTTATGGAGAAAGTTCCCGTTGTGCCAAGGGTGAGTAGTGAACTGGTGTATCTCTCGGCCGATAAGGAAGATCTATATACGGTTGCGCAGGCCAATGCCGAGTTGGATGATAAGGGGCACTTTGTGCGATCACGTATCTCGGCCCGTCGTGCTGACAGGTTCCTGTGGGTTCCACCGGAGAGGATTGATTACATTGACGTTGCGCCCTGCCAGATCGTAGGCGTTTCGGCCTCGCTGATTCCTTTCCTGGAGCACGACGATGCCAACCGTGCGCTGATGGGTTCTAATATGCAGCGTCAGGCGGTGCCGCTGATTCGACCGGAAGCGCCGCTTGTTGGCACCGGGATGGAGTGGAGGGCAGCTCTCGATTCTGGGCAGGTTGTGTTGGCGAAAGAGGATGGAGAGGTTGTCAGTGTCTTAGGGGACAAGGTTGTGGTGCGACATTCTGATGGATTGCACACGTACCATCTCCTCAAATATCAGCGCTCGAACCAGAGCACCTGCGTCGACCACCGGCCTGTTGTTTACAAAGGGCAGCGTGTGCAAAAAGACCAGGTGCTGGCGGACAGTTCCTCGACCGAAGGTGGCGAGCTGGCGCTTGGCCACAATGTGCTATGCGCTTTCATGTCCTGGGAAGGCGGCAACTTTGAGGACGCTATTCTGATCAGCGAGCGCCTGGTGCGAGCTGATCGGTTCACGTCTGTCCACATCGAGAAGCATGAGGTGGAGGCCCGTGACACCAAGCTTGGCCCCGAGGAGATCACGCGCGATATCCCGAACGTAGGCGAAGATGCACTGAAAGATCTAGACGAGGGTGGGATTATACGTGTCGGGGCAGAGGTAGGGCCACTTGATATACTGGTGGGTAAGATCACGCCCAAGGGCGAAAAGGAACTGAGTCCCGAGGAGAAGCTGCTGCGCGCCATCTTCGGCGAGAAGGCTCGCGAGGTGAAGGACTCCAGTCTGCGTCTGCCCCACGGAGAGCGCGGCAAAGTGGTGGACGTCAAGGTCTTCGACCGTGAGGTGCATCGCGATCTCAAGGTTGGTGTGGAGAAGATGGTGCGCGTCAGCGTGGCTCAGCTACGCAAGATCAAAGAGGGTGACAAGATGGCGGGCCGCCACGGAAACAAGGGCGTCATCTCCAAGGTGGTCCCTGTCGAAGATATGCCTTTCCTGGCTGATGGTACCCCGGTTGACGTGATATTGAATCCATTGGGTGTGCCAGGCCGGATGAATATCGGCCAGATCCTGGAGACCCACCTCGGTTGGGCTGTGGGCCGCCTTGGTTTTCGAGCAGTCACGCCGGTGTTTGATGGGGCGGATGAGTCCCAGGTTGAGGCGGAGCTGGCGCGAGCCTGGCTCATCGATCGCGCCTGGGATGAGATTGCTGAGCGCGCGTGGGCCTGGCTCAAGGGGCAGGACTATCCTTTGGAGACGTTGAGGCATGACGAAGAGGCTCAGCGGCTGTATATCGTGGCGTGGTTGGCGGGACGGGGTTACGATGTGGACCGACTGATCACGGAGCACGTCTATGCCCGGCGGGCCGTGCTGCGCGAGTGGCTGCACGAGCGTGGGTATGAGCCGGACGAGTTGCTCTCCTTTGAAGATGACACGCGCACGGTGGCTGAGCAGGCCATGGTGGACCAGCGGGCGCGGGTCGCTTGCCTGCGTATCTGGCTGGAGGACCGTGGTCACGATGTAGCCGAGCTGGATGACGAGGCTGTGGGGACATTGGCCGCCCAGGTGAGTATGGAGACCTCTGAGCCGCTGCCCATCCTGGGCAAGATGATCCTCTACGACGGCAAAACGGGTGAGCCGTTTGATCAACCGGTGGCG
>Ga0207752_1001031_pt1 | contig 12965 bp, 8 predicted proteins | sample Pon2CUnioCityCA_6_FD_187272 | JGI IMG/M metagenome (GOLD analysis project Ga0207752, IMG submission 187272) | Marine sediment microbial community from Union City, CA, USA - Pond 2C Sediment 2 (SPAdes) | ecosystem: Environmental > Aquatic > Marine > Intertidal zone > Salt pond sediment ... | reverse complement strand
GGGCCGAGCGGCCGGCCGATGTGATGGCCCGGGCCGAGGTCACGCAGCCCGAAGCTACCCCGGTCGAGACCAGAGCCGCGGTGGACGCCGGTGCCGGCCAGTGGCAACAAGTACAAACCTGGCCGTCCTCCCGGACCTCGGAGAACATGACGGTTGTGATCCCGGACGGGTTCGACGAGCGCCTCTCACAGCCGGGCAATGAGGTCATGACGCCCCAGGAGTACCAGCGGCAACTGGAACAGCTTCAGCGCGATCTCGACAGGGTCAAGACCGATGCCTCGAGCCTCGAGCAGACTCTGGAGGTCCGCAGCCCGGGCCAACCGTTGCAGGAATCGCCTCAGACGTCCTTTCAGCAACCGCCGCGCGGGCCGTTGGCCGAGTCGCAGGACCAGCCGCTGTACGACGTTCTTCCCAGCGGTGTGGATGTGCCGCAAAGGCCCGTGTATGCGACGCCGGACCGTGCCGAGTCGCCGACCTCGCAACAGGCGCAGGATACGTTCGGTCTACCCGACTTGGCGCCTTCGTCAGTGCAGCCACCGGCCGGCGGCGTGCACACCGATGTATCCGTCGAAACCCGATGGGGACTTCATGATCCGCCGGCGAGCGCCGTCCCGTCGCCGCCTTCGAGCGAGAGGGATCGAATCGACGCGATCTTCTCGCCCCGGACCTCGAGTCCTCCCGAGATCGATTCCGTCGACAGGCTTCCTGCTGTCCGGCGGGTCGAGCAGACCGCTCGCGCGTATGACGCGGCGGCCAAATACATCGAGCGTCCGCTGCAGGACTCGGCAAAGGGCGATGCGACATCGCCGGGCCAGACCTCTTCGACGTTGGCGCAACTCCAGGACGCCTCCGGGAGTACGGAGCTCTCCCCGGCAAGCGACGACGAGCCGGATCGAGCCGAACCGAACGCCGCCGGGCAACTCATCGGCGACCGCTTCCGGCAGAAGTACGAGAACGCCGGCTCCTTTTCCGAGGAGCGGTTTGAGCGGTACACGAAGGCGGCCCAGTTGTACCTTCAACAGGGGCGATACGACCGTGCGGCTGATTCCTTCTCCCTCGCCTGCATGTACAAGCCGGGCGATTCCCGTGCTTATCTCGGCAAGAGTCAGGCCCTCCTCGCGGGCGGGGCGTACGCCGACAGCGTTCTGTTTCTGGCCAGGGCCATCGAGCTCGACCCGGATCGCACGCTCGCGAAGACGAACCTCGTCGAGATCCTCGGCGGGCCCGATGCGTTCGTCCGGCGCATCACCGACCTCGAAGAGACCGCGGCCGCCAGTGATGCACCTCAACTGCAACTGCTGCTCGCCTACGTCTATTATCAGATGGACCGCCCCCAGGAGGCGCGGGCGGCCATTGAGACAGCCGAGAGCAAGCTGCCCCCCTCCCTCCCCATCGATCTGCTGAAAGCCGCCGTCGGCGGCTGACCACCCCGACCGGGGAAGATCGAGAATCAGGCTGCAAAGATCAAAATTGGGGCTTCGGCCGGCTGGCTGAGGCTGATTCGGTGCGGGCGGCGAGAAATTTTTTTCAATCCCTCCAATTTTCTTGCCAACATCTTGTACAGATGTACGACTATTATATTGTACACATGTACAAGGAGACGCATCATGACGAAACGGAAATTGCCATCACTCAGTGCCTCGGAGACGGAAATCCTGCGGCTTGTCTGGACCTTGGGCGAGGGGACCGTTCAGCAGGTCTGTGAGCGGCTACCCGCGCGGCGGAAGATCACCTATGCGACGGTGCAGACCCTGCTGCGCCGGCTGGAGAGGAAAGGGTACGTCCGGCATCGCAGCGAGGGCAAGGCCCATGTCTTCTTTCCGGCCGTCCAGCAGGAGCACGTGATCAAGAGGTCCGTCAACGATTTCCTGGAACGTCTCTTCGGCGGCGATCCGATCCCGCTCGTGCAGCACTTGGCCGAGCACGGCCGGATCGACGCGGAAGACATCGAGAAACTCAAGAAGCTCATCGAAGGCGAATAGGCACGATTCTTCGTGGAGGGAACACCGATGGACAGGATTCTGACCGGTATTGCCGAGTACCTGTGGAGCCAGAGCTGGCAGATCGCGCTGCTCGTCGCGATTGTCGCTGTGGCCACCCGCGCGCTGCACAATCGCAGCGCGCACGTACGGTACCTGCTCTGGCTGCTCGTTGTGGCGAAGTGTCTTGTACCCCCGGTTTTCGGCGTGGCCGTGCCGATTCTGCCGCAGGGAGAGCAGGCGACTGCGCTTGTGCTGCAGGAGCAATTGTCCACCGCAGAAACGGACATCTTCGGAGTTGCCGATTCGCGATCGATCGTAGTCGAAGCGCCGGCTGGATCGTCCGAAGGTCCGCGGTCGGCGCGCTTCTCAATGCCGGAGCCTTCTGCTCGGGCGGTGCTTGCGATCGTCTGGCTCGCGGGGCTCTGGGGTTTTGCGGCGGTCGCTTCTGTCAAAGCCGTCTGTACCATGCGCCGACTCATGAACCACCGCAGGGCGTTTCCCGAACCACATCAGGCCGACATCAACGAGCTGTTCGACTCGCTCGGCGTGCAGCGCGTGCCCCGCGTGTGGCTGGTGGAGCACGCGAGTCAGCCGTTTGTGTGGGGTCTCTGGCGCGGTGACATCTACCTGCCGTCCGGCTTTGCCTCGCTGAGCGACGCCGAGCACCGCAGGGACATTCTGGCGCACGAGCTGAGCCACGTCCTGCGTGTCGACGCCGCCGTCAATCTGGCGCAGATCGTGGCCCAGGCGGCCTTCTGGTTTCATCCGCTCGTCTGGTGGGCGAACGCGAAGGTCCGGCAGGAACGCGAGAAATGCTGTGACGAGACCGCGATCGCCCGCCTGGGCGTCAGGCCCAGGAGTTACAGCCGGGCCATCGTCGAAGCCCTGCTCGCCGAGCGTCGATCGAACGAAATCGTGCCGTCGCTGGCCATTGCCGGTCCGGCGCGGAACATTGAGGAAAGGATCAAGACCATGTTGCGACCCGGAAGGAGATTTCACGAGCGTCCCAGCGCTGTGGCGGGGGCACTTGCTTTGTTGCTTGCCCTGTTGATCGTTCCGACGACCCTCGGCCTGACCCACCGGTCGACCGGAACAGCCGATTCGCCGGAAGGCAAAACGGAGACAGCCGGCGAAGGGATCGAGCTGCCGCGGAGCAGCCTGGATGTTCTGGACATCCGGTTCGAGCCGATCCGCCAGGGCAAGAATGTCGTCCACCTCAAGGTCGAAAACACGTCCGACCAAGAGCAGCTCTTCGCCACGCACATCTACACGCGCTCGCCGGACTACGGTCCCGGAGGCGTGGGCTGGGGGACTCCCTTCTTCGAGACGATTGGAGCGAATAAGACCCAGTCCGTGCGCCTTGTCTTCAAGATTCAGGGCCCCGTCACGGAGAACACCTACGTACGGCTGCGCTTCTATAACCCCGAGACGCAGGAACAGTATGGGTACAGGCGGTACTTTGATCGCCGCCGGTATGGGAGCATGGACTTGGCGAGGGCCCGCGCGGATGAGGTCAAGCGCGAGCCGGCATCCGAGACGGAGACTCTGGGCGTGACGCAGGCGTTCGAGCAGATCCGGGACCATATCCGCAATCGACAGTACGAGCAGGCGTGGGAACGATTCAGCAACGACTTTCGGCGGGCTGAGTACCAAATCACCGGCTTCGAAGCGTTCCGTAGGGCCATGGAGCCGACTCATTCCCTGCATTCGGCTTTCACTTGGGAGCGACAGGATTTCCTCGCGCTCAAGCCGGGGAAGGTATCCAAGACAGACGCGACTCTGGCGCTCACGGCCACACTTGATGGGCAGACGTGGACGATCGATTTCGTCCGCGAGGACGGCTTATGGAAGATCGACTGGGTAGGGGGCTACACGCCGAGAGTCGTGCAGCCGGACCCCGAAGCGCCGCGCTCGGCGCCTCAGGCAAAGAGCAACCTGCAAGTCCTGGACATCCAGTTCGATCCGATCCGGCTGGGCAAGAACGCGCTGCGCATCGAGGTTCAAAACGACGCGGGTGACGACCAGACGTTCGGCATCGACATCCGCGCGGAATCGCCTTTTCGCAACTGGCAAAAACAGTTCCTTCGAACCATAAAGGGCGGTACGACGGAATGGACGAGCTTTGACTTCGAGGTCCTCGGGCCTCTGACGGATGCCGGTTCCATCCGGCTGCGATTCTACAATCCCCCGTCGGCCGACGCGTTCGACATGCAAACGTGGTTTAACCAGCGCAGGTATACACGCGCGGAGCTTGAGCTTCACGAAAGCCTCCGGGGGCCTACGGGCCCGGTCTCGGAAGCCGAAACCGAGGCCGTCACCGAGGTCTTCAAGGCGTTCCAGGGCCATGTTCGCGGGCAACAGCATGAAGCCGCCTGGGAGCTCTTCTCGCAACACATGCAGTCCATGTTCGGGAACGATATCGAGAGATTCAAGGGGCAGGCAGCCTCCGAGGAAGTACAGGAGGCGCTGCTCAACCTGAGTCTTGAACCTGTGACCAGGACCGGGCCGCTTTTGACACTGAACGCCGCATACGAAACTCAGACGTGGAAGATCCACTTCTCCCAGGACGACGGCCAATGGAAGATCTATCAGTTCCAGGTAGACCAGGCCAACTGGAAGGAGCGGCTCTTGTCCACCCTTGAGAAACGCGTCACGGACCATTTCGACATCTACTACTCCAAGGGATCAACGGCGGAAGAGGAAATCGACCGCATCGCGCAGCAGAAGGAGCAAGGGTATCGGGAGATCTGCGCGTTCCTGGGCGCCGATTCCGACGTTCGCATTTGCATGGTTTTCTTCGAGGACGGCCGGACCAAGCAACGACTGACGGGCCACCAGGGCGCCGGCTGGGCCTATGGCAACACGATTGTGGAGATCTACAACGAGCAACAGCGCCTGGACCCCTATCACGAGACGACGCACATCCTGATGGGACCGGTCGGCAGTCCGCCGGCCCTGTTCAACGAGGGCTTCGCCGTATACATGTCCGAACGGCTCGGCGCGCCCGCGCTCGAAGACCTGAGCGGGGGCCAGGCCACGGTCCATCAGCGTGCCAAGGAGCTGAAAGGCAAGGGCGACTGGATCGAATTACGCGACCTGCTGGGCTACACGGAGATCGGGTCCAGAGCGAGCCGGCCACCCGTGGCCTATCCCGAGGCCGCTTCGTTCGTCAAGTTCCTGATCGATCGCTACGGCAAGGACAAGTTCCTCCAGACCTATCGAACGCTCAGGAACTCCGGCGCACAGGCCGTGCGCGATGGGAACATCAAGAAGCTCGAACAAATCTACGGCACATCGCTGGACGTGCTCCAGCAGCAGTGGGAAGATACTCTCGCGCGTTCATGATCGTCGTAGCGTGGGTCCTTGCCCCACGCGTTCACTGTGCCGCCGGCGATGCGTCAGAGGATTCGATCGACGATGTAGCGTGCGCCGAAGAAGATGTCGACGGCCAGGGCGGCGCAGAGCAGGGCCCAGCGCAGCCAGTGGAGGCGCAGTTTCTGTCTCGCCATAAAGAAGATGATGCCGGTCGCCAGCGCGCCGAGGAGGTAGATCTTGGCGGCCTCGACGAAGAGCCGGCCGTAGCTGTCGCCCAGGCCCAGGAAGACCTGGAAGCACTCGACGGCTAACAGCAGCGCGACAATCGCCAGTACGCCCAGGATGATGGTGGCGGCCAGGATCCACTTCTTGTCCGCGTAGCCAGCCTCAATCAATGCCTGCAGGCCAATGCCGCTCAGGATGGCGCACCACGTCATCGGGATGCTCAGCCAGAGAATGGGACTGACGCCGAGCCACGCGATTTTGCCGGGGTCGAGGAACAGGTTGCAGAAGGCCAGCGCCAAGCCAGCCAGCAGGACGAGCAGGATTGCGTGCCGCCGGGCCTTCCAGACCATCGCCAGGCCGAGAACGAGCGCGGCCATGGGGACGTGGTAGAGGCCAAGCACAGCGGCGTTGCGGCTGATGAGGGCCAGTGGCGCGATGAAGCCTACCAGGTCCGACGGTCGGACCTCGACCTGGAGCGGGGCCGCGAAGAGCCGGCGTCCGGCGGCCAAATAAAAGGAGAGCATGATGACTGCAAACGGCACAAGGAGCAGGACGGCACCCAACCATCCGCCTCGCTTTTTGCCGAAAGAGGCGGCCGGGACGAACAGCCACGGGATGGCGGCCGCGAGCGTGCCGGCGGTCGGGTGGAACTTGGCCAGGCCCAGCAGAAACGGGCCGAAGCCGTAGACGGCGCCGGCCAGGATAGACGCGGCGAAACCCGCCACCCAGCGCCGGCTCAGGACGTAAGCGCCGAAGGCGGCGGCGCAGGCGTTTGCCGGCAGGAGCCACTGCCATCCGTCAAATCGGCCGAAGTACGGGCGATACAGGTAGACGGCGAAGGTCGCGTAGAGACCGGCCGCCAGAACGTACCACGGAAGGGCGGATTTCGGAGGGACGATTGCGAGTTTCGGCGACTTCAGAGGACTCTTACGCATCAGGGATCATCCTCAATCCGCAATCGATGTCAGTCTTTCAGCACGACTTTGCCGGTGCCGCGAGCGATCCGTCCGATAGGATTCACTTTTTCACCGCAGCGGATCAGCTTTCGCCCGATGGAATCGGCGAAGTCCTCGGCGACGATCAGGACGTACCCGATGCCCATATTGAACACGCGGAACATCTCGTCTTCTTCCACCGGGCCGGTCTTCTGGAGGAATGGGAAGATCTTGGGCCGGGGCCAGCTCGATTTCTTGATCACGGCGTTGCAGTTCGCCGGCAGGATGCGCGGAACATTGCCGACGATGCCGCCGCCGGTGATATGGGCCATCGCGTGGACGACCCGCTTGACCTTGTACTTAGCGAGCAGCTTGATGATCGGGCGGACGTAGATTCGCGTCGGCGCCAGCAGGGCGTCGCCTACGGTCGTTCCGTCGAGTTCGTCGAGAACGTCGGTCATTTTCAGTCGGGCGCGCTTGAAGCAGATGGTTCGGGCCAGCGAATAGCCGTTGCTGTGCAGGCCGCTGGAGCGCAGGCCGAGGATGATATCGCCCGGCCGGACGCCCTTGCCCGTGATGATCTTGTCCCGCTCGATGATGCCCACGGCGAAGCCCGCCATGTCGAAATCGCCCTTGCGGTAGGTATCCGGCATCTCCGCGGTCTCGCCGCCGATCAGCGCGCAATCCGCCTCGCGGCAGCCGGCCGCGACGCCCTTGACCATCTCGGCGATCACCGCGGGCTCCAGCTTGTGCACGGCCAGGTAATCGAGAAAGAACAGCGGCTCGGCACCCATCACGAGCATATCGTTGACGCTCATCGCCACCAGGTCAATGCCCACCGTATCGAATCTCTTGGCCTTCACGGCCACCTGGACCTTGCTGCCCACTCCGTCCGTGCAGGCGACCAGCACGGGATTGCGGTAGTTCTTCTTGAAGAGCTTCTCGTCGTAATCCAGGCGGACCAGTCCGGCGAATCCCCAGGGGACATCGATGACGCGCGGGCCGTACGTGCTGGCCAGAGACGATCGGATCCGCTCGACCATCACGTCGTTGGCGTCGATGTCCACACCCGACTGTGCGTAGGTGATGGGCTCACTCATTGGCGGTGGCGAATTCCTCGAACATGTACAACTGATAGCGCTCCATCGAGAACTTGTTCAGGGCGACATCGACGGGAATGGGATATCGCCCGCTCCAGCAGGCTGCGCAATAATGGTCCTGCGGCAAAGCCGCACAGGAGAGCATCCCCGGCAGGGAAAGGTAGCCGACGCTGTCCACCTCAAGGAACTCCTTGATCTGCTCGAGCGTGCGGTCGTTGGCCAAGAGTTCCTCCTTCGTCGGGAAATCCACGCCGTAGTGGCAAGGAAACCGGATGGGAGGACAGCTCACGCGCATGTGAATCTCTTTGGCGCCCGCCTGGCGGAGCACGCGGATTTTGCCCCGCGTCGTAGTGCCGCGGACGATCGAGTCGTCCACAACGACGATTCGCTTGTCGTGCACGACTTCCTTGATGATAGCCAGCTTGAGGTTGACCTCGAGCTCTCTGAGCTTCTGATCGGGTGAGATGAACGTTCGGCCGACATAGTGGCTGCGGACCAGGCCCATGTCGAAGGGGATGTCGCTTTCCTGGGCGTAGCCGATGGCCGCGGAGGTTCCGGAATCCGGGACGGGGATGACGACGTCGGCCTCGACCGGGTGCTCCCGGGCCAACTGCCGGCCGAGCTTCTTGCGGAGCCCGTGCACGTTCTCGCCGAAGATGAGGGAATTCTGCTTGGAGAAGTAGACGTGCTCGAAGATGCAGTGGGCCGGCGTGACGCTCTCCCGTCGCACGAAGAACCGGCTGTGCAGCCCGTACTTATCCAGCCGGACGATCTCGCCCGGCTCAACTTCTCGAACGAATTTGGCCCCGATTGCATCGAGGGCACAGGTTTCGCTGGCCACAACGTAGTGGCCCTCTTCGGTCTGCCCGATGCACAGCGGTCGAATCCCGAACGGATCGCGCGCCGCCTCGATATGATCGGCGAACAGGAAGATCAGGGAATACGCGCCCTGCAGATGGTTCAAGACGTGACCGAGCGAATCAGGCTTGCTCTGGTGCGTCGGCTTGGCGAGCAGATGGACGATGACCTCGGTGTCGCTCGTGGACTTGAAGATACTCCCATAGGCCTCGTATTCATCGCGTAGCAGCCCGGCGTTGATCAGGTTGCCGTTGTGGGCAACCGCCACCTGCCCGCGGGAGTACTCGGCCAGCAGGGGCTGGCTGTTGACCACCTTGGACGAGCCGGTCGTCGAGTAGCGGACGTGGCCCACGGCGATCGGGTTCTTCAGCCTCTCCAGGGTGTCCGAGCCGCTGCGGAAGACCCGCCGGACGGTCCCCATGCCCTTGTAGCACTGGATGAACTGCCCGTCGCTGGAGGCGATTCCCGCCGACTCCTGCCCTCGATGCTGGAGCGCGTGCAGACCTAAATAGGTCTTCTGCACGGCGTCCGGATCCCCGAAGATCCCGAACAGCCCGCACTCCTCTTTTTTCTCAGTCAAGACCTCGTACGCGTCATTTTCTAAAGCCGGTTCAGGCATGATTCTCACATCGACTGCCAAACAGAGACCAAAGTTTCGCGGATACGCCCATTCGACCCACCGAAGCGGTAGTGTAGTCACCCGGTCGGCCCAAGTCAATCGCCGAGCCGGTAATCCGCCCGAGAAGCCGAACCGCCGCAGGTCTTCATTCGTCCGATTCAGGCGGATTCGTGCCTCGCCTCCTCAATTCCATGAATCTTACCTCCATCGATCCCGGCGGCAGCTTTCCGCCGCTCCACCGCTTGTCTGCCGCACGCGGATCCATCCGCCACACTGTTAGTACCGCCAGGCCGCCCTTTTGTTCATTGCCCGCAAGCCCAGCTTTTCCCACACGGCAGATCGGAATTGCCGCCCAGCCCATAACGGCAGCCACGATCAGGCGCCAGCCGTAGGGTGGGCTTCGCCCACCGTCTGGTCTTTCGCCAGGAGTTGGCCGAGCAGCGGCTTCAGCTTGCGCATGGCGTTGCCGCGGTGGGAGATAGCGTTCTTTTCCTCGTCGCTGAGCTGGGCGATTGTCTGTCCGAGCGCCGGCACGAAAAAGACCGGGTCGTATCCAAATCCCCCCATGCCGGCGGGGACTTCTGTAATGAGCCCTTCGACAGTTCCCTGCGTTTCGATGAGCACCTTCTCCGGAGCCGCCAGACACAGGCGGCAGACGAACCGAGCCGTCCGCTTGTCTTTCGGAACGCCTTCCAGCAGCGACAGGAGCTTCTCCATATTCCGTCGGTCAATGGTCTTGCGGTCGCTCCCTTTCGCCCGCTCGCCCGAGAATCGCGCCGAGTTCACCCCGGGGGCGCCGCCGAGGACATCCACGACCAGCCCGGAATCATCGGCCAGCGTCCAGAGCCCCGTCGCCTTCGCATACTCCGTCGCCTTCTTCCTCGCATTTTCGGCAAACGTCGCCCCGTCCTCTTTCACCTCGCCGATCCCGGGAAAATCCGCGAGGCTCTTCCACTCGACATTTGCATCGAGCATCGCCCGCAGTTCCCGAACCTTCCCCGGATTCGTCGTCGCCACAAGGATTGTCTTCTTTCGATCCCCCATCTTCTTTGAGCCGCCAAAGAATCTTCGGTATCTAATTCTGGGCGTTCAGGGCCTTGCTGAACACCTCGCGCTTCAGTTCCACAAGGCCGTCGGCTGTGGACACATTCCTGCAGAGTCTCAGATAGTATTTGTTGTGTACCCTCTCCTGTAACACAAGCGCGCTCAGCGCACAGTGATGCATGATGATATCCTTCGCCTCCTTGTGATCGTATCCATCGCCCAACAATTTTCGGAACAATGCATCAAAGGTGAAACGGTCGTAGACCTCGTAAGTCTCTTTGACATGACGAGGCGGCCATTCATCGTCCATGATTACTCCAGGCATTTGACTCTATGACGAGTCTGCACTGCGTTCGTCCTAAAAAGTCGCCATTCGGAATATCTGGCTTATACCTCTTGGGCGGGGGGCGCGTCAAGGGCGCGCGCCGTTCGAACGCGTCATCGGTTTTCTGCAAATCCTCCCCGCCAGGTGATGACAGGCTCATCCGGTCTTTCTTGTCGTACTTGTTGGTTCTTGGGGGCTCTGCCCCCAACCCCTCGGCATTTGCCGCTTTGGACCAATAGCATGAGAAGAACGCTCGCGCGGCCCCTTGTACTGCGTTTCAGAGATCGTGCGACTATCGATTGCTTCGCTTCGCTCGCAATGACATGCCATGGCCTGTTTATGTCATTGCGAGAAGCGCAGCGACGAAGCAATCTCGACCCCGGATCGTCGCGGAACTTGTGAAATGCGGTACTTGCCGGCGGCGTCCGTCGCAGACAGAAGCGCCGGGCACGGGTCGGATGACCGAGATCGGCCCCCCATGTCACCCATTGCTCTCTGTGGCATCGCCTCGCCTCCTACCATGCTGCTGGCGGAAAGCGAAAAATGCCAGGGGGCCGGGGACAGCGTCCCCGGTTCGTCGGTACTGCTCTACGCGAAGGCACGCAAAAAGGCGGGTGAGCCTGATTTCAACGTCTGCGCAGCAGGGTCAGGGCGGCTTGGAGGACCGGGTCGGCGGCTTCGAACTCCGTCTGCGTCGCGTTGATCGGGAAGTCCGGGGCCAGGCCCTCGCCTTCGAAGCATGTGCCGTCGGGACGCAATGCTTTCCAGGAGGGCAGGTATACGGTGACGCCGTTGCCTAAGTCCGTGGGTTTGGGATTGCCGGAGCTTCCGTAGGACTTTGCGCCGATCGATTTGCAGCCCGGGACCTGCTTCATCATCAGCAGGAAGGCCTCGCAACTGCTCATATTCCCGGGGCCCATCAGGACGACAACCTTGCCGCGATACTTCGGCCGGCGCTTGTTCGGCTGCAGCACGCGCTCTTGCGGCTCACTGAACCCGCTCGGCTGGTCGGCCGCGCGGTACACCTGTTTCGCGTATACTGCCGGCTTGTCGATGAAGCAGCCGGCGAAATCCTGCGCCAGCGGCTCGGCCCCCCCGCCGTTCGGCCGGACGTCGACGATCAGCCCCGGCGCATCCGAGAATTCCCAGAGGGCCTCGTACGCCTGCTCCAGCGCCTCCGTGTGGTCCCGGCTCCAACTGTCGATCAGGATATAGCCGATGCCGTCGTCGAACCGTCCGGTATAGACGGCGGCGCTGCGCTTACGGAATCCGGGAACGACCTTTTCCAGTACGTTGCGATTGTAGTTTCTTTCGACAGCCCGCCCGAAGGAAGGGATGTGCTTGCCGTCCGCCTCCAGCCAGATGTGCATGTCCTGTGCGTGGCCGAGCATCTCGGCGGCGGATTGCGCGAATTCCTGCGCGCTCTTGGCTCTCTCCATCGCCGGGGTGTACCGGGTGAACAGGCCCGCCCAGTCGAGCTTGCGGAGGTCCCGATAGGAGTACTGCGTGTCGATGGCCTCGCGCAGGTTGGCGATCGCCTGAGCGTTGTTGCCGGCGCCGGCTGTCTTTGCCTGGGCGGCAGCCTGACCGGCGGCGGTCCTGAACCTCACCGGGTATGGCACGGCCGGCTCGCCTGCGACGCTGCGGCAATTCTTATAGCTGGGGCTGTTTATGCTGAGCTGGTACTCATGGTCGGCTTCGAGCCGGACTCGCATCACCAGCGTTCGTTTGTCGGCCCATCGGGGCCGGCCGACGGGCTTCGGAAACAGTGGGCCGCCGCCGCAGATCGAGTAGCCCCCGCGGCTCATGTCCTGATCGAAGACGAACCGCATCTCCTGCAAGGCGGGATCCACGTTCAGATCGCCGTTGCGAGGCACGGTCTCGACGACCTTCGGCGGCGCCGCCGGCGCACGCGCGGCCGACAAGATGACCAGCGCAATCGTGAACAATATCGTCGTCTGTTTCGAGCGTCTCATGCCATTACCTCCGCTTTTAGATCACAGTATCTCCGCGCCAACCATCGGCACAGCGTGCGAACCTTCCACCGGATTCGCCGTCACCACGACGATTCTACGCGTTATGCCTGCCTCTGTAAACGTTCGTCCGGGAGCCGTTACGGCCGGCGGAAATCAGTGAGTTGCTCCGGACTCGCGCAGCGAAAAGACAACTCGACCAGGAAAAAGGCCGGGCTTCGGGGCCCGGCCTTGGATTGGCCTTGTGCCTGATGCTAATCGCGCTTCTGCACGGCTATGCCGCAGGAGCCGAAGGTGGTCGTGGGCTTCGGCGGATTGCCGATGCTGAACGGCACGGCCCACATGTCCGACGGGGCCTTGGTGGACGCGAGAGACTCGGCGAACTCCAATCCACAGCCGTCCCCCAGCGCCACCTTCAGCGCGTAGGAGACGACGGGAATCAGGGCCTGCAAGCGCGCCTGGTAGCCGTACGAGGCTTCCTGGAGATCGGTCCGCGCGAGGTGCCATTGGCAGACGAGCTTCACTTCGCCACCCGCCAGCTTTTCTGTAGGCAGCTCGATATCGTATGCGCCGTCGCCCGTCTGGTGGA
>Ga0207752_1001030_pt1 | contig 12979 bp, 10 predicted proteins | sample Pon2CUnioCityCA_6_FD_187272 | JGI IMG/M metagenome (GOLD analysis project Ga0207752, IMG submission 187272) | Marine sediment microbial community from Union City, CA, USA - Pond 2C Sediment 2 (SPAdes) | ecosystem: Environmental > Aquatic > Marine > Intertidal zone > Salt pond sediment ... | reverse complement strand
GGGGGAGGAGAGGGTGAAGGCGAATATTGTTATAGATGCTGAGGGGTGCTCATCAAAGCTTCTGAAGAAGACGGGACTCGATGGACTAGAGGGCTCTATGATGGTGAAGGGAGCCCAAGCTGAAGTTGACTGCGTGGAGGGGACAGATGAAGACATGGTTGAAGTCTACTTCGGAGGAAACGTTGCCCCCGGATTTTTCGCTTGGATAATCCCCAGAAAAGACGGCACAGCAAAAGTTGGTTTAGCCACCGAATCCGGCGACCCCAAAAAATATCTGCAGAGATTCATGGAGAAACATCCTGTGGCTTCAAAGAAACTGAAGAAAAGCCGAACCACATACAGTTCTTTTCATCCCATCCCGTTGGCTGCCCCAATCCCCAAAACATATTCGGACGGCTTTTTGGCGGTGGGAGACGCGGCTTCCCAAGTGAAACCCACAACAGGCGGAGGCGTCATCTTTGGGCTAACATGCGCTCGGATAGCCGGGGAGGTTGCCTATGAAGCCGTGAAAATGCAGGATTTTTCGGAGGCTTTTCTGTCACGTTACCCGTCCCGATGGAAACAGTTGATTGGTTTTGAGTTAGCTGCTATGCTTCAGATGCGCAGGATGCTCAACAGCTTGCCTGACAGCAGAATAGATGGGCTGTTCGGTTTGTGCAGCAGATTGGGGGTTGACGGTGTGCTTGAGAAGGTTGGGGACCTAGATTTTCAGGGAAGAACTCTTGTTTCCATGGTCAAGTATCCTGGCGCACTGGCGGTTATCAGCTATTTCCTCTTTTCTTGGCTGACCTCAGCAACAAAACAGTGATTTTGTTTCCTTAAAGCCTGTTATTTCGGTTTCTGAACGGAAAAATCGTGGTTGTGTCTCCAGAATGAGATAAAAGCGTTTTAGAGGGACAGGCATACATTAGATAGTTGTTGAGGTTACAGTGTGATGACTGGAAAAATTTCGTGTGATTCATCGGATTTCTCGTATAAGCAGATTATTGTGGTGAGAACAGACGTTAAGATGAGCAAAGGAAAGATGGCTGCTCAGGCTGGGCACGCTGCCGTCTCCGCGTCCGAGTATGCGCGGAAGAATCGTGCTGAATGGTGGAGCCCATGGATTAGGGAGGGGCAGTGCAAGATTGCGGTGAAGGTGAAGTCTGAGCAGGAGCTTCTGGAGCTGGAGAGAAAAGCTAGAAACGCAGGGTTGCCTGCAGCATTGATCGTTGACCGGGGGTTAACTGAGCTTCCTCCTGAAACCGTGACCTGTTTGGGAATAGGACCAGCCCCAGCCGATAAGGTAGATACTATAACTGGGAAACTGAGTCTCCTGTGAGGCTGATTTGTTGCAGGTTCCACCGCTTGAGAAAGAGCTGGGCATGGAAACTTACGTCACCCAATCTCTGGGGGTTGGGGGAAGAATCCGTCAGCTGTTAGACGATTTTGTGGTTGAGGAGCTGCTGGTTGACGGTTCATTGGCTGAGGTTTCGGTTCCGGTTGAGGCTTGGGAGCCTGCTGGGATGGGACGTTACCTCATCTGTGTTTTGGTTAAGCGTAGATGGGACACGTTTTTGGCGGTGAGGAAGGTTGCAGAGAGGCTGAGGATAAGCCGGAAGCGGATAAGGTTTGCGGGCATCAAGGACACGAAGGCTCTCACTGCTCAGCATATAAGCCTGCAGAACGTGTCGCCAAACAAGGTTTTGGATGTGCGAATCAAGGACATAACTTTGTATCCGCAGCGTTTCTCTAAAGAGAGGATGTATTCTCAGCTCATCAAGGGAAACCGGTTCCACATAACAGTCAGGGGAATAGCCCATCCATCTTCTGTTATTGAAGAGCGAACAAAAAACATCCAAACTGAAATAGAGGCGGTAGGCGGGGTTCCCAACTTTTTTGGGCACCAACGTTTCGGCACAATCAGACCCAACACCCACCTGATAGGCAAACATCTATCAAGGGGAGACGCTGAGAGGGCGGCTCTGGTTTTCCTCGCAGAACCCAGCGAACATGAGCACCCCCAAGCAAGAGAGGCTCGACAGCAGTTGCATGATACATTGGATTTTGGGGAGGCGCTTGAACGATTTCCCAGATTTTTGAGGTATGAACGTTTCATGCTCCGTCACTTGGCAAGGTACCCAAATGATTACGTGGGCGCATTCAGGACGCTGCCGCGGAGGCTCCGTAAACTCTTCGTTCAGGGCTACCAGTCCTATCTCTTCAACAGGTTCATCAGCGAACGTATACGAAGAGGCATCCCCCTAAACGAACCGCAGATCGGCGACTACACAATAAAGCTAGGCGAACATGGGCTTCCTACAGAGGAGTGCGATCAGGCAACCGAAAACAACATTCAAACAACAGTCCAGTCGGTGAAGGAGGGAACGATGTGTGTGGCTGCGCCGCTCGTAGGTCCAGACCAGCCTCCATCCGAGGGAGTCCAAGGAGAAATCGAACAGAAGATTCTTGAAAACGAAAATGTGAACCCACAAAAGTTCAGAATCTCGTTTATGCCCGAGGCAACTGCACTAGGCAGAGTGAGGGCGATTTTGAATCCTGTTTGGAATTTGGTTCAGGAAGAAATAGCCGATGATACAGAAAACGAGGGCAAGCAGATGATGAAGCTTGGTTTTACCTTAAATCGAGGCAGCTACGCAACTGTTATTTTACGAGAATTTATGAAGCCGCAAGACCTTATAACGGCAGGATACTAGCCCTTTGGTTAGGGTGTGAGTCTGTATTGGTCTCTCGGAAAGAGCACTACTTCTCTGATGTTTTTTATGCCCGTGAGCACCATGACCAGTCTTGCCAGACCTAAGCCCCATCCAGCGTGGGGAGGCATACCATAATCGAATGCTTGCAGATGTGTTTTGAAGGATTCCTTGCTGAGTCCCTGCTCGGCTAGCCGTTTCATCAGCAGCTCTTTGGAGTGAATACGTGTTCCACCTGAAGAAAGTTCCACCCAGCGCCACATCAAATCAAAGCCTTCACTCAGTTTCGGGTTGTCGTCCTGCGGTTGGATGTAAAAGGCTTTAGTCTCAGTTGGCCAGTCAGTGATGAAATAATAGCCGGGATGAAGCTTGCCAAGAACCCGGTAAGCGGCGGTAGGAATGTCCTCGCCCCAGTTGATGTGAACCTTTTCTTTTTCAAGTTCCTCTAGGATTTTGTCGTAAGTTAAACGCGGAAAGGGAACCTCAGGAACCGTAACCTTGTGCTTTAGAAGCTTCAGTTCCCGTTCGCAGTTCTCAGCCACAGTCTTGCAAACATGGTGGATAAGCTCTTCGAGAACCTTCATAGCATCCTCAGCCGTGGCAAAAGCCTGCTCGATGTCCACTCCGATGAATTCGCTTAGGTGACGGCGAGTATGAGACTCTTCGGCTCTGAAAAAAGGTCCAATCTCAAACACCTTCTCAAAATCCATAATCAACTGCTCCTTGTAAAGCTGAGGACTCTGAGCCAGAAAAGCCTCCCTAGTAAAATATGCAACAGGAAACAGAGCAGAGCCGCCCTCAGTGGCAGACACAATGATTCGGGGCGTAAAAACTTCCATGAAGCCCGCCTTTGACAAGAAACTTCTGGCAGCCTCAAGAGCGACATGCTGAACCCTGAATATAGCCTGGCATTCTTCCCTCCGCAAATCCACTACGCGGGCATCAAGACGCACATCAATCTCTGCTTTGGTTCTCCCGGTTATGTCGAGGGGCAACGGCTGCTTTGACACACTGAATATTCGCATTTCGTTGGGGACGATTTCTGCTCCTCTAGGAGCCTTTCCCATCTTTTTGACGGTGCCTTTAACGCCTATGCTGTATTGTTTCTGCACCGACTCAGCTTTCTCCACCACTTCCTTTGCGACTTTGTGTCTATGGATGGTTATCTGCAGTTTTCCTGTTTTGTCCTGCAGTATCAGAAACCGTAAGCCGCCTAAGTCCCTTATCTCGTGAACCCAACCGAAAACCAAGACTTCCTGTCCGTCCAGTTCAGGTCCTATGTCGGCTGAGTAGTGGGTTCTTCGCCACTTCCCCATCTTGTCAACTTTCATCGGAGACCCAGCTTTTTATCGAGCGAATTCCACCCGCAGGGTCATTCCCCGAATTTTTTCGGCAATTTGCTTCGAAGCTTTGACGTTTGGAATTCTTTTCCGTCTTCCCCGTTTCAATATAACTCTTGTCTCGGTGGTTCCATCAGGCAACCAAATCTTGTTTATGGTTAGAATGCTTAAAGGAACAAAGAGGTCCTCCAAGAACTTTCGTTCATTCACTCCATATTCCAGAACACGAATAGTTTTTCCTGTCTTTTCGCCGATGGCTTTAACGATTTTTCCGCCATGGCTTAAAAGGCGGGGCACGTCACCCTTGTCGACGAGGATGGCGAGAATTCTATTGGCTTCCACAGCCTTGTGAAAGTGTACTTCTTGGAGAGAAGGGTACTTTTCTTCCAGAGACAGAAGTAAACGGGCTATATTGAAGTCTACTTCAGTGACCTTTCCCGACTTAAGTTTTCCTTGACATTTTGAGCACAGTATTCCGCTTTTCAAGCAGAAATTGCATAGTTCCGTTTTCACTCTGTCTTGTGTCCTCCCTGAAATAAAGAAGTTTGCAGCGGAGACTTTTAAAGTTGCGTGTTTTTAGCAGAACTGTTTTCTGCCACTTCTCCGCCTCGCTCCTCATTTTTTCTGTTCGTAAACTTTCTAAGCTCTTTTTCTGCTCAATAAATACGTTGCGGTGAATCTTTGAATCTGTTACTGTTTAACCTGATTTGGGTATCGCTCCGCCAGAAACAAGAAACATCAGGCAATAATGATGCCAAGACCGATGAGAACTATCTGAAAGCAATGGAAATACGTTAAAGCGGACAGCTGAAGCGTCTGAAGAAAGGAAAACATATTTAGGTCAGAGATGATTTGAATCTTAACTAAACCCAGCCATACGGAGAACATCTAACTTGCCAATAATGGATCCCTTCAAGAAAACGCTTGCCCAGAAGCATAGACTCCACATGAAAATCTGCCGAGAATGCGGAGCACGAAACGCCCCCAGCGCCACAAAATGCAGAAAATGCAAAAGCAAAAACCTGCGATGGAAGAAACGGGAACTCATCCGCTAAAACCAAAATATAACAATGAGCAAGCGGAAAGACGTTAACCCAACATTCATATTTGAAGCCTAATAGCAGAAGATTGTTGAAAAACAGCTTTTTTCTTAGACTGTCAGCCTGTTAACGTCTTTGTTCTGGATGACCTTCTTCACTTCTTCTGCGCCTTTGTAGACATTTTTCGCCATTTTCTGCTTGAACTTGTCTAAACTCTTCTTTAGTTTAGGATTGGATATGGCGAAGATTCTCACGGCTACGAGAGCAGCGTTTTCAGGCTTAGCAACATAGGCAACAGGTATACCCTTGGGCATGGCAGTGGAGGAGAACACTTTGGCGCCGCCATGTTTGTCAGAGTCTGGGGGACAAGCAATAACCGGGTATCTGCTGTAGCCGGCAACAACGCCTGAAAGAGCATCTGACAAGCCGGCAACTGTAATGTAGACGATGTGGTCTCCGCTCTTTTCGTATCCCTTCAGGTCGTTCAGCAGCTTTTCCGGGGTCCTATGAGCAGAAGCAACATTGTAGATGCATTCGACTTTGAACTTTTCTTTTTCGAGGAAATCCTTGATTTTAGCTGCAAAGTGGAGGTCTCTCGGGGACCCCATGAGAACAATAATCTTCTCTTTTGGCATAAATATACACTACCCCAACATCAAGATTTAAGTCTTAATCAACATGACCTCGTTATTCCCATTGTTTCCGGATGGTTTCGCTCTTCCGGGTTGCCGCCTCAACAGCCCTCACCAAAGCCTGCCGCACCTGACTGCCCTCAAGCTCATAAATGGCTTCGATGGTTGTTCCGCCGGGCGTAGTCACCCTGTCCCGTATCTGAGAAGCAGTTTGGTCCGTCTCCAGCACAAGTTTTGCTGTTCCTAGAGCCGCCTGAGCTGCACTAATCGAAGCCAAATCTCGGGGCAAACCAACCTTTAACCCAGCATAGGTTAGGGCTTCAAGTATAACGGAGAGGTAGCCGGGGCCGCTTCCGCTTACTGCAGTCACCGCATCCATATGCCGCTCTTCAACTTCCCTGTGGACTCCCATCGCCCCCAAAATCTCCTTGACCTTCTCTCGGTCTTCCGTTGTTACGTCGTTGTCGCAGCAGTAGGCAGTGAAGGATTCCTGCACCAGAATAGCAAGGTTGGGCATAATCCTGACAAATCTGGCTTTAGGCACTATCCGCTTACAGAAGCCAACAGTAACCGCGGCAGCCGATGAAATCACCAGTTTCCCTTCAACTTCTTTGCTTATCTCCTTCAGAACAGTCTCTACAATGTTCGGTTTAACAGATAAGAAGACAATCTCAGAGTCTCTTGCAGCCTTTTTGTTGTTGCTGGTCACGGTTACCCCCAGCTTCTCTAACTCGTCAAGTTTTTCTGGCTGCATGTCAGCTGCTGTTATCTTGCCTTCATATCCGCTCTTCAGCAGACTCTTAACTATGGCGCCGCCTATCACCCCTGCGCCTATCACCGCAACACTGTCCCTCATCTTGTGTTCCTCACATAACCTGTTGTCTAACCTTTCCGAAGCTACTCATTAATAAAATCTTCTTGATCACGTCTAGATGCGAAAAAGTTAGGACTCAGAGAAAGCCTAAGCCTTCAAGATCAGTTACTCTGCATTTTTTCTCAGAAACAAGAAAAAAGAGGGGGAAAGAAGGGTGCTATTTCCTTCTTTTCTTAAGGAATACTGCAGCTACAGTGATTGCTATTGCGGTTGCGGCTATTCCAGCGATTAAGTATATGCTCGGTGGCGGGTTGCTGCCCTCCAGTTTGGTTGTGTTTTCGGTTTGTGTGGGTGATGGTTCGTTTTGCTCTGATGGTTTTTCTTCTGGCTCGTCAGCTGGGGGGTCTGTTGATGTTGTTGTGTCAGGGTCTTCTGCTGGAGCGTCAAAGTAACCGTATGGGGTGATGTAGGCGATTTCTTTTGTGTCGCCCCACACGCCAACTGCTATGCCATAGACGCTGCCGACCCTTTTGCTAAAGTAGAGTACCGTATCCCAAAGCGGATAGAGCGCCATGGGGTCTCTGGTTGCGTTGCCGCCGCTTACAATGCCTATTTTTTTGCTTAGTTCATCGTTGTATATTTCTCCAGGCACCATGTTCAACACTATGGATGTCCTGGACCAGCCAGGCTTTTCAGCAACAATCAAAGTGCCATTTTCGCCGACCAAAGTCAAATTATATTTGTTTGCCGCATCAAAAGCTATCTGCTTGACCTCCTCCTCAGAAACAACACTAAAGCATCCAACAGTGAAAAGATTCCATGTGTCCACAAAATGCAGTTTATCGATTCCAAAATCTATTTTTAGGCATTTGTTGGGTATATCAACCCCTCTTTCGGTATAAATCCACGTGATGCTTCTTTGTTCTGTCTCCTGCTTCATGTTGTCTGAAGTCGTGACCGATGGAGCAAACCCGATTATGTTGTTGAAGGTGTGTAAACCAGTAGTTGCTGAAGATGCTATGGTGGCACTGTTCAGCAGGGTTAACGCTGAATCTATATGCGAAGTGTCAAAGCCATAGTTTTGAGCGAAGGTTTTGTACCTCTGCAGTATGTTTCGTGATTCATCAAGAGCATTAGTTGACGGTTGATGCTTAAAGAACATTGAACCGTTTGTTGGTGGATACACAAATATCCCACCGTTGAAGCCATTGAGAAATAGACCCATTACACTAATATTTCCTTCACAGGAAACAAGTTCTAAATATACATGTTCGTCTTTGACATTACCACCATATTCTGAGGGATATTTGAAGCTGTAGTCTTCAGTGGTTATATTGTACTTGGTTAGGTCTAGACCCACAACTTCGCTTAAGAACGGTTGCATCATATCTTTTGCAGTTAAATCTACCATATCTGCCCCTGAAGGTTGAATCGATGAAATCGCCAAGATCAGCAAAACGATTGCAGTCACAGTTATTTTCTTTAATATTTTCATTTTAGCCCTTCCTCCTTAGTATGGCAAATTCAAGTTACCATTGCCTAAAACTCTCATACGACAATACCACCATCCATCGTAATCTTCGCCATCCACATCCTTATACTCCCAATCTCCATTGTAAAGTTCTGTATCGTCGAAATCATAGTTATATCCACATACCATACTTGATGCATAGTCAAGGGACTGTTTTATTGTATGGTGAGTAGGTCCATTATCTATTCCTAGTGCGTATCGGTAGAAGTAATATGGGAAATGGAGGTAGAGTTTGTTATTGTAGCCGGTGGGGTTTACCATCCAAGGCGAGAGGTTTTCCCATCCTATATAACAGTAGCTACCGCTGGGTGAGTGGTAGCCGTCGGTGCTCATACCTGTTGTGCCAGTCCACCCAAAAGGCATACCTACTGCAGTAGGGGGTGTGGAATATGGGTTTTCAATGTATCCATATTTCGTGAAAGGATTGTAGGGAGTGTACGGCGGCTCAGTATACTCATCGTAATCAGTCTCAGGATATGTAATTCCGTCTACATTCCATGTGTTCCCATTAGAATCGAAATAAAGTCCACCATTTGCGCAAGTCCAGATGAAAGCAAAGTACTGCTTACTAGGTATTGGTTGGCACCACCCAATAGGAGGAGGCCACCAGTAGTAGTTAGCGTATGCGTATACATTGTTATCCCAGATGTGTTGGTTGTTATGTCCATGAAATCCCCGATGTACAGGGGGAACAGTTCCATCTGGAATAAAATCTCCGACCCACCAAGCTGTCGCCCAAGTGACACCGCTGTATGGATATTGACAATGCTGAAGGACTTGCATTACATAGGCTAATTGTGTGTACGTCCCATATTTGTTTAAGGACTCCCAACCTGAATTATCGAAATTCCTGTAAATCTCATAACAAATCAACCCTTCCATATACTCCTCGTTTTGAGGATGCCCACTAGGATAGAGATGACCCCACTGTGAGGCAACTTTTTCTGCTTTAGCTGATTTTACAGTAAACATTGGTGTTACAGCAACAAACGTCAACAGAAGCAACAGCACGCCTGCAAATATACGAGGTTTTACCATGTTTATTCCTCGCGTAATTATTGTCTACATTCAATTTTTTATTACATTAATAAGTTATATTATCCGTTATAAAAGCGTTTTTGTAAAGGATTCTTGACCAAACAAACGAATCATCAGTCAAAGTTTCTTGACAAAAGTTCGCCAACAAGTTTTGCAAAAAAACAGTAAATCTGAGAGGCGCTTTAGTTCCACACTGGACAATAAGTTTGGCACCTGCTTCGCGTTCCGTGCTGACGGCTGCAACGACAATAAATCGGTTCTTGTCATGTTACCGATTTGGTAATACGGCTTTATTTTAGTTGACGACAATTTCTGTGTTTCAGGAAGTCATAAGCATAGCTGAATGCTTGTGCAATCCCTGTTAGATTGGTCAACCGAAAGTTGGGAAGAGAGGATATGGACTACTTCGGAGAAGATGAAGAGGTTATCCGCGGCAAGAAATGGAACTGGAAAGAATTCAAATCCACTAAGGATTATCCAGTTTCAGACAACCTTCTCGAATGGGTAATCGGACAAGAACGAGCCTTAAACGAGTGCTATCTCTGCTTGGAAGAGTTGGTCCACAAACTCAAGAACCTCAAAGAAGAAAAATGGTATGAAGCATGGAAGGACCCAAACAAAGAGAAGCCTCAGATAACCAAAACTGCGCCCCCAGGACCATACCTGCTTTTGCTTGGAGACCCGGGCACCGGCAAATCATTGATAGGAAGAGCCCTTTCGGTTCATCTGACCGATCTTTACAAGAAAGAGGACATTCAGCTCCAAGATGCTATATGCTGGCAAAACGATGTAATCCCCAGCGAACCAAAAATTTCCTGCCATCCCGCCGGAGAAGGAAAAAAGATTATACTGAAACAGAAACTGAAAGAAGCAAAGAAACTTTTTCTTCAGCGTCTCGGAGTCAAAGCTATAATCTACCTTATGATAATTGTAGCCTCCATCTTCATGTTTGCAGGCTTCTACTACCTGTGGCAAGAAAAAGTCGCATGGGACATAAACGCCATGACCGGTTACGGAGAGCCCGTCCAAACGGTTCACAACGGCGACTTCGGCACATACATGATAGACAACTTCGTGTCAATCGGAACCATAACCTTTCTTCCAGCCGGAATGATGCTCATGTTCCTGATTCTAGTAACCGTGCTGGGACGATTCGGAGTTCTCGGAAGCGCCAAAGGCATAGGCGGAGCAAAAGCAACAAAAGTCCCAAAATTCATCGTGGACAACTCCCAAAAAGTTGCCCCCTTCATCGACGCCACAGGACACGGCTCCGCACAACTGTTCGGAAGCATCGCCTGGGACCCACTGCAAACCGGAGGACTCGGCACGCCGGAACATCAGAGAGTAAGCGCCGGAGACGTGCATCGTGCGCATCTCGGCGTCCTCTACGTTGATGAAATAAAGAACATGCAGCCAGCCGAAGCCACAACTTTGCTGACGGTTCTGGAAGATGGACAGCTGCCTATAACCTTGCGGAGTCGTTGGAGCAACGCGGGTGGGACAGCGGCTATGGCAGTTTCTACGGAACCTGTGCCTTGTATGTGCTTCTTGGTTGGCGCCGGAAACTTTGACAGTATAGGGCAAATTCATCCAGCGCTTATGGACAGGATTTACGGTTACGGCAAAGTGGTGCGGATGAACAATGACATGCAGAATAATGTTGAGAATCGGCGCAAATATGTGCAGTTTATTGCCCAAGAGGTTTCGCGGTTCAGGTTGCTGCCTTTCAGCAGAGAAGCATGCAAAGAAATAATCGATGAGGGGCGGCGGAGAAGCAACAAGAAGGATGCGTTAACCACGAAGTTTCGTCCCATGATTTCTTTGGTGAAGACAGCCGCCACATTAGCGATGAATGAGGGGTTGGAGCTTGTTGAAAAGAGGCATGTTCGAGAGGCTATAGAGAAGCACTGTAAAACAATCCAGAAGCAGATTCTTGAACACCAGATGAACGAGAGAGGAAAACTTCTAGACATCACACCGGAAGGATCCAAGCTGGGGCAGATTTACGGGGTAGCCGTGGTCAAAGACCCTTACAGCGGGGAGATGACCGGCAATGTTCTCACAGTTAAGGGCTTCCTAGAAAAACGGGACAGCCGATGCGACAATAAGCTGCGAGGATACTACAAAGTCACGGGAATAGCAAAGGAGGGACAGGAACAGTTCATAACGGACAGCGTGGCAAAAGTGAGAAGCGTCATACTGCAGAAGTACGGCGTCGACATAGCCCAAGAATTCTTCACTCACATCGATTTTGCTCAAGCCTACAGGGTGGATGGACCAAGCGCAGGAGTCACCATGACCATTCTTCTCTGTTCGCTGCTGGAAGGAAAACCCATAAAGCAAGACGTCGCGGTGACCGGGGAAATCAACGTCAGCGTGGATGATGTGGTTCCAGTTACAGCGGTTGGCGGATTACATGAGAAGATTAAATCCGCTGAGATGTGGGGCTTCAAGAAGGTCATTGTTCCAGCCAAGAACTACAAGCATTCAATAGACCCAAGAGACTACAACATCGAAGTAATCCCGGGAGAGACCTTGGAAGATTACCTCAGAGAATCTTTGGTTCAACCAGAAAAAACTTCTGATTCAAAATAGTCCAGTGCTTCAGTTTAAGCTCAAGAACAGTTCCAAGTATTTCTTCAGGTGCTTTGTGACCAGAAAGTTCTCTTTAACATGCTCCTTCCCCTTTTTACCCATCTTCTTTGCTTCTTCAGGATGCTCAAGTAAGTACAGCGTTTTTTCTGCAGCCTCTTCCACACTGTTCACCAAAAAGCCGGTTTCGCCATCGATTATTTGGAGTGGGATTCCGCCAACGTTTCCGCCCACTACCGGCACCTCTTTCCACAACGATTCAGTTACCGTCAGCCCGAACCCTTCACGTATCGACTTTAGCAGAGCCACGTCTGAGGCGCTTTGGAAGGCATTGACCTCCAAGTTTCCCACGCCCTTAAGGTCGGTTAGCAAGTGAATGTCAGAGTCTTCTCCGGCGTGGCGTGCGGTTCTCTCGAAGTAAAGCCACCCCTCGGGGTCGTCAGTAGCCATGCTTGATATCAGAAGTAGCTGAAGTTTGGGCAGCTTCTTCTTGACTTCTCGGTAGGTGTCAATGACTCCCATGGGGTCCTTCCAGGGGTCAAAGCGTGCAACCTGATTCACAAGAGGATTCTCTGGGTCTACATTATAGCGTTCTAGGACTGAGAGAATCTGGTTTTCTGGCAGAGGCTTGCTTTTGTCGCTTAGCGGATCAATGGAGGGCGTTATGAGGGCTACCTTCTTTGTTTCTAGGGGGCTTTTCACGTATTCTTTTGCAGTGAAGATGTAGGCGCTGTAGTTGTCTAGAAACGGCTCCAGAAAACTCCAGAACTTCTGGTTTGGCTGCGACAGGTCTATGTGACATCGCCATATCCACTTTCCCCTCGTTTTAGGCTGATGGTCTATTAGTGCTAGGGGTTGCGGGTCGTGAACCACAACATAATCGTAGTCTAGGTCAAGGAGACTAGCGTTCAACTCGTTATACCTGATATACGTTCGTTTCATGTCCGAGGTAAGTTCTGTTTCCATTCCTTGGAGAGCATTATGGAAAGATTTTGTGACATCAAAGAACTCTTTTTCGCCTCTGATAATCTTCCACTCTGCTTCCAAACCAACATCCTTCATTAGAGGAACGATACGATGCAGCATCTCGGCGACCCCTCCGCCGAAAGCTGTGGAGCTTACGTGAACTACGGATTTTCCTGCAAGCTTGTCAGCTAACGCTTGTATGTTTTTTATCTCTTTTTCTCCAATTATTTTGGCGTAATTTTTTAAAGAAATTTTGTTGAGTGAGACTTTGCTCAATCAGTTCCCCTAGAATAAATCTCATCATGTAGATAATAACTTTTTATGTATTTAACT
>Ga0207752_1001029_pt1 | contig 12979 bp, 8 predicted proteins | sample Pon2CUnioCityCA_6_FD_187272 | JGI IMG/M metagenome (GOLD analysis project Ga0207752, IMG submission 187272) | Marine sediment microbial community from Union City, CA, USA - Pond 2C Sediment 2 (SPAdes) | ecosystem: Environmental > Aquatic > Marine > Intertidal zone > Salt pond sediment ... | reverse complement strand
CCCGATACAGGACGTCGGCCTCCAGCTCCACGAGCCGTTCGAGCAGGTCGGGCAAGGCGGGATCCTTACAGCGACGACTCGCCCAGCGCCTGCATGAAGTGAATGGCGACCTCGATGCCCCGGTAGAAGTTCGGCAGATGGAACTTCTCGTTAGGCGAGTGGAGCCTATCATCCGGCAGGCCGAAGCCCATGAGGACGGTCTCCAGGCCAAGGACGTTCTGGAAGGTGGCGACGACGGGGATCGAGCCGCCGCGGCGGACGAGGAGCGGCTCCTTCCCGAAGGCCTCGGCGTAGGCCTGCGAGGCGGCCTGCATCGCCGGGCTGTCCCGATCGACGATCGCCGGATCGCCGCCGTGGAGCTCGCGAACCTCGACGTCGACGGCCTGCGGCGCGATCGCCTCAAAATAGTCGCGGAATCGCCCCCCGATCCTCTCCGGATCCTGGTCCGGCACCAGGCGCATCGAAATCTTGGCGAAGGCCTGGCTGGGCAGCACCGTCTTGGCGCCCGGCTCGATGTAGCCGCCCCAGATGCCGTTGACGTCGAGGGTCGGGCGGGCGGAGACCCGCTCGATGATGGTGTACTCGGGCTCTCCCCAATCGGTCCTGACGCCGGCCTCCTCGAGCCATTCCTCGCGGTCGAAGGGCGCCTCGGCCAGCTCGGCGCGCTCCTCGTCGGAAAGCTCGCGCACCCGGTCGTAGAAGCCGGGGATGGTGATGCGCCCATTCTCGTCGTGGAGTTGGGCGATCATCGCACCGAGGGCGTTGATCGGGTTGAGCACCGCCCCGCCGTAGATGCCGGAGTGGAGGTCGTGATCGGGCCCGGTCACCGCGACCTCGACGTAGGCGAGGCCCCGCAGCCCGTAGACGATGGAGGGGGTCTCCTTGCTCAGCATGCCGGTGTCGGAGATGACGGCCACGTCGGCCGCCAACAGATCCTGGTGCTCGCGGATAAAGGGGTCGAGGCTCGGGCTGCCGGACTCCTCCTCCCCCTCGAAGATGCACTTGACGTTGACCGGGGGCGCCCCCTCCGTCTCTCTGAAGGCCTCGGCGGCCTTGACGTGGACGTAGAGCTGCCCCTTGTCGTCCGAAGCGCCGCGGGCGAAGAGATCGTCACCGATCACCGTCGGCTCGAAGGGCGGCGTCTCCCAGAGGTCGAGGGGATCGGGCGGCTGGACATCGTAGTGGCCGTAGACGAGGATGGTGGGCGCGTCGGCGCCCGCCGCCATCCACTCGGCGTAGACGACAGGATGGCCGGCGGTGGGCATGACCTCGGCTTTGGGGAAGCCGGCGTCCAGCAGCTTATCCCGCAGCCAGGCCGCCGCCCGCTCGATATCCGGCTTATGCTCGGGCTGAGTGCTGACGCTCGGGATTCTCAGAAACGCTTCGAGCTCCGCCAGGAACTCGTCGCGGTGCGATCGGGCAAAATCGAGTGGGTCCACGGGTCACCTCCCGGTTTTCAGCGGCATGAATACGACGTACGAAATCAATGACTCCGTCCATACGGCCATCCATCGAACGCCGATTATACACGACGCCTCCTCAGTGCAAAAGCTGACCATGGAAGCGCAGAGAGGAAACGGGGCGCCGCTCGACGTCGGGTGTAGCCACCACCGGGCGACAGGTCGGATAGCGAGAGATCTCGAGCGTAGCAGATGGTGGCTGAGCGCGAGGGGTGTCCGGATCGGTCAGCGATTCTCCAACCGAAACCCGTGCCCCCGTACGGTGACGATGTACTCGTGGTCCGGATCGATAGCCGCGATGCGGTCCCGGAGGCGGTGGACCAGCGCGTCGATCGCCTGTTCCGTCACACCCAGGGCCTCCTCGTCGGACCACACGGCCTCGACGATGTCATCCCGGGACACGACCTCGCCTTCGTTGTCGTACAGCGTTATCAGCATCCGATACTGAGCCGGAGAGAGCGGCGGAGACAGCTCCTGGCCGCCGATGAAGACCCGCTTGGCGGGCTTGTCGATGCGTAGGCCCTTGTAGGGACCGGTCAACTCCAGCGGAACCGTCGCGTCAGCGCCCACGAAGCCCAATTTCACGTACAGCGCAACCTGAATCTCGTCGCCGTCCTTCAAGCGATGGGGCTCACCTGTCACCTTCTGACCATTGACGTAGGTACCGTTCTTGCTTCCCAGGTCGCGCAGCACGTAGCCGTCGTCGATGCGCTCGATCCTGGCGTGGTGGCGCGAGACCTGCCGGCGGGGTAGGACGACGTCGCACTCTGCCGCCCGGCCGATGGTCATCTGCTCCTGGTCCAGGACCCAGCGTTCACCTTCCAGCTCTCCCTCGTGGGCGATTAGAATGGGTCTATCCTGTTGTGTCATACTACCTCCTTGACAGAATGGATGTTCTCATCTATCATCCGTAGAGGAGAAGAAGAGAGGTTGTCTTGGCTCGTCTGCTTGAACCCAAAACCGTCCTGCGCGGACGCTATCGGATCGTGTCTGTCGTAGGCCAGGGTGGTATGGGCGCCGTCTACCGTGCGGAAGACCTCCGCCTGGAGGGTCGCATCTGCGCGGTCAAGGAGGTCCGTCCAGACCCCGACGCCACGCCGGAGACTCTGGCGCAGTCCCGCGAGCAGTTTCACCGCGAGGCGACGACCCTGGCGCGACTCGATCACCCCAACCTCCCCAAGGTCTCCGACACCTTCCACGAAGAGGGTCGGGAGTACCTGGTGATGGACTTCGTCGAGGGAGAAGACCTGCGGCAGGCGATGGAGCAAAAGCGCCAAGAGGGGACGTTTCTGGACGAGCACAAGGTTCTCCAGTGGACGCATCAGCTGTGCGATGCATTGGCTTATCTCCACAGTCGAGAGCCCCCCATCCTCCATCGCGACATCAAACCCTCCAACATCAAACTGACCCCCACCGGCTTGATCAAACTGGTCGACTTCGGACTGGTAAAGCTTCTCGCAACCGATCAGGCCCGCACGGTGACCGTGCTGCAGGGACGAGGCACCGCAGCCTACACGCCTCTGGAACAGTACGGCGGGGACAGCGGGCACACCGACGTCCGATCCGACATCTACTCCCTCGGCGCAACCCTTTACCATCTGCTGACCAACCGTCCACCGGCCGACGCAAAGCAACGCTTTCTCAAGCCCGACGTCCTTCGTCAACCCAGCACGTTCAACGCCCATATCTCTCCGTCCACGGAGCAGGCCATCCTCGCCGCCATTGCCATGCACCCCGACGAGCGGCCTCAAACCATCGATGACTTCCGCGACATGCTCCAGACGGGTTCGTTGATATGGGCCTGGTCCACCGTGGACGCGCCGCCCTCCCTGCTCTCTCTGATCCTGGAGTCAACGGATTGGGAACGGGCTATCAGAGCGAATCGAGATCTATTGATCGTCGCGGCAGGCTTACTCGTTCTCTCTGTGGCCGTGACGCTATTCTGAGAGCCGCGCCCTCCTGGACCACCTGCGCTGATCGATCAGCCAGGCGGAAAAGAGAGAAACCGCACTCCCTATTAAGGCAGCACCCCCGGCCGTCCAGGGCTCCCCGTGTCCATCAAATAGGCCCAGATAGGACAGGCCGAAAGCGTAGGTCACGTACAAGCCCAGCCCCCCGATCATACACCACAGAGCCACGCGAAAGGCCTTCGCGATTGTTCTATCCCACAGGCGCATCGTGTAGTAGCCCGAGACGCTCACGACCACGACGCTGACCAGGGCGACCATCAGATCCAACATGTGCATCCGTTGCCCGGAGCCTGTCCCGGAGGGGCCCCCGCCCGGCTCGCTCGTCGCCTCCGGCATCGGTGAGACGGTCGGCTCGGCCGTGAACGTCGGCGTCGGCCTGGGGGTGGGCGTCGGCGTCGGGTTAGGGGTCGGGGAGGGCGTAGGTGTCACGATCGTGGCGGCGCCGCTCTCCTGGATCATAATCTGGAGGGCGACCTGCCGGGGAACCGGGTCCGCTTGGACCGAGATGTCGAGACGACCCGTTCGATCCAGGGTGAGAGCGGTCTCGGCGATCCCACTGCGCGTCGTCGCCAACACAGACTGCTCGAGGCCCTCTTGCGGGTAGTTGAAGAAGAAGTTGACCTGGGTGCCGTCAGGCACAATACGCCCGTTGTGGTCGAGGATCATCCCGGTACGCAGCCGGATCTGGTCCCCTTTCTCCAGCCTGGGTTCAGCGGACGGCTGTTCCTCTTCGCCCGGCTCCCCCGTCGGCTGTCCTTCCTCCGTCGGCTGGGGCGTCGGCTCTTCCTCCGGCGGCACCGGCGTACCCACCCCCTCGGCGTTCGAACCACTTACCGAATAGTAGACCGGGATCGTCTGCTCCGGGTCGGGCGAGGTCCGGGTCAACAGGTCATAATTGACTCCCACGACGCTCACCGGCGGATCGCCCTGGGGCGCGAACTCACCAAATAGCGCACGGATCGACGCCTTGATCGAGGGCATCAGGTGGCCATAGGCAGCGTAGTAGGCGCGCAATTTGCTGATCTCTGTGGCATCGAGGGCATAGGGAATATCGTACGCCATCACGACAACGTGAGGGCCGCGCAGCGCATCGGCGCGCTCGGCGAGGAAGCGGCGGACGACGTCAGACTGAGGCGGACCGCTCTCCGGATTCAGCATGCCGAAGATGATCCAATCGGCGTTCTGCAACGCCACCCCAAGGAACGAGGGCGGGGCCACCGTCGACGTGACGCCCTCTCCAGCTGATGGCGTCGGGGTGGGAGGCAACGACAGCGTATCCAGATGGGTCTCCAGGTCGTCGAAGGTGAAGCTGGAGATGAGCCCCGGGTTAATCTGCCCTGTCGCATTCGGCCCATAGAACTGCACGATTGTCTCCTCTATGGCCAGGGGGTCGACATAGGGGACTGATTCACACGTCGCACAAGGCCGCCCGGTCCTCGCGTCGGTGAAGATGACGATGCGCTCCTCCCGGGTCGGAGGCGATGGAATCAGATCTGGAGACGGGGGCGAAAGGAGCGTCATCGCGTCCCGCGCGATAGGCGATACGGCCTCCACGTTGGGCTCAATGGCACCAGCGGCCGTGTCCGGATCCGACCACACACCTGCGAGGTTGAGCGGACTGCCGTAGAGAGAAAGCTTGAGCCTCAGAATCCGCGCAACCGCCTCATCCACCTGCTGCTGGAATGAGGGCTCGCTCTCATACTTCTCGCGGAAGAAGTCGATGGTCGATTTGACGTTGGCGAGTTGATCCTCCCAGTCACCGCTTAGGCTGAACTGGGAGAGGAGGAGGAGATCATTTCCGGCTAGAAAGGCATCCTGAGCGATACGACGACCGTTGAAGGTCTCCTCGCCCGGCGCGTAGAAACGCCGCAGCGCGCGAAGGCCAAGCTCGTCGGAGATGGTGACGCCGCCGGCCTCACGCCAGCCCGACATCTCGGGGAGCGATAGGAACTGCTGGAGCACGTTGCTGTCCACACTGATGGGAGATGTGGTGATGAACCGTCCGCCTCCCAGCCCCTGAAAGCGGATGTGGGAGACGAGGACCCCGTCCGGCCGCGAGGATGGATCTCGAGCCTGGGCCACGGCGAAGAAGGGGGCCAGGTCCACCTGCTTGAGCTTCTCTAACGTCCGCTGCACCGTGGAGATTTCGTCGTCCAGAGACCGGTCCGAGGAGCCCAGTCCCGGGAAGTGCTTCGCCACGACCGCCATCTCGCCGGCAGACCCCTCGTGGATGCCGCGGATGTACGCCTTGCCCATCTCCCCGACCCAGAATGGCTCTCCCCCGAAGGACCTCACGCCGAGATCGCCGCTGCTGGCCGGGCGCGGATTCTCCAGCACGTCGAGCGATGGGCCCAGTAACATGTTGATGCCCATCGCGCTCAACTCCTGCCCGACGATCCGGCCGACGGTCGCCGTGTGGCTCACGTTCCAGGTCGCCCCAAGGGCCATCTGGGAGGGTAACGCCGTCGTCCCGCTGATAATGGTGCTGAAGGGCATTCCGTTCCCCTCCTGATTCACGGCGACGAGGAGAGGGACGAAGGGATCGGAAACGGTATCGGTGACCGGCCGCGTGGACTGCCAGGCCGTCTCCTGGAGGCCACTGACCAGCCTGGTCACCTGTTCGGGGGTGTTGCCGTCGTTGTCTATGTTGCCATTCTCGGGCTTGAGCACGACCCCGCCCACGTGATAGTCGCGAATCAGCTCCGTGATAGCCGCCCGCTCGTCGACCTGGGAGCCGGGAAACGTGACCAGGAAGAGTTGCCCGACCTTGGCAGCGCTAGACATCTGAGCCATGAGCTGCGCCACCTCGTCCTCCTGAGCCTGAAGCTTCGCGGGAGGAATCAGGGCTACGCTTATGGCAACCACCAGTGCCAACGCAATGAGCTGTCTTTGGAGCTTGGTCATTATGTCATCCCGAATCCAGCGGAGCAGGCGTGGCATACTCTATCGGCGAGCATCGCGTTGAGGACGTCAGTCACGCTGGGAGGGCTAGCGCTTCCGCGCACCGATACGGTCAGGAAGACGCACCGTCCGCTCACCCACGACAATTGTACCCCAAAGGGAGTGAGACGCAATCGCAAGAACCGCAACCAGAAGCGAAGACCCCGGACTTCAGCGGAAGCCGGGGTCTCATCGCCTCTGGGCGTGCTCAGATATTCGACGGCTGCGCTACTCCGTCTCCTCTTGACCATCCTCCTCCCAACCAATGATCCAGATACAGAGCCCGGCCAGGCCGATGGTCGCCACAATCAGGGCGGCCCACTGCCTCGGTAGAAGCCCCACGTCGCGAGCGGACCAGATCAGGATAGCAACCATTCCCACGGCCAGGACAAACCAGGCCGTCAGGCGAGGATGTTCATTGTAGAATCGCTTCACAAACGACATATTCCCTCCGATTCGCCAGCGTCTCAGATCCTTCGATCATCCCGTCGGCAGCGTCGGTACCCCCCTCCCCTACAGAGGGCTGGTCACCCGCTGCGAGCGGAGTTGTTTGACGAGAATTTCGTCATCGTCCTCTCGCCCGGCCTCATACGCCGTCTCTCGCCAGGCCCGGGGCATATCCGCCACGGTTCGGGGCTCATACCCCAGGGTCTTACCGAACTCGGCCAACTCAGAGCGGCTCGACGGCGGCAGGAACAGGACCACGGCCTCAGCCTCCAAGCCCATTGCGGCGTCTTCCATCTCGCGGAACAGAGCCGATCCAACGTCGTCCCGCCTGTCAGACGGCCAGATGAGCAGATCAGTCACACGCCCTACCAGATTCTGCACGGACCAGCCGATCAACCCCACGACCTCGCCGTCCTGTTCAGCCAGAAAGAACCCCACGTCGCCCAGGCGGGTTATGACCTTTTCCACCTCGATCACACCACGTCCGCCAAGGGCACGATCGACGAAGTTCGCCACGCGCTCCACGTCGTTCGCTCGCGCCCTCCTTACGACGACGTCCCGTTTATCCATCATAGCCTCCCGCCTCTCGTCCTGGTTCAACGTCTTCGATCACCAGCTTCGATGAACCGAGCGCTTCCGGTCATTATACCCTGGTACGGCTCAATTCCAAGCAGCTGCCCTGTCCTCCTGGGCTCTGCCTATCACCTCGTCCCAGGCCGATTCCACTTGCTCTCTCGTCGCCGAAAGCGGGCCTGAGTTGTCGATCACGACGTCCGCCCGGTCGACCTTCTCCTCCTGGGACGGCTGCGCCTTCACGCGCTGCCTGGCCTCCTCCCGGTGGAGATCCCGATGGCGAACGAGGCGCTCGATCTGCTGCTCTCGACGGCAGGTGACCACCCACACACTGTCGCATCGATCGGCCAGCCCCGACTCAATGAGCTTGATCGCCTCGACAGCCACGACGTTTGCAGAGGCAGCCGCGACACGGCGGTCGATCGCCTCCAGGGTGGCAGGATGGACGATGGCCTCCAGGCGCGCCAATGCCCGGGGGTCGTTGAAGACGATGGCCCCCAACTCCTTCCTGTCGATCTCTCCCTCAGAATTTAAGACTTCGTCGCCAAACGCCTCCGCGATCCGATCGTGAGCCTCGGTGCCGCGGCGCATCACCTTATGAGCCACTTTGTCCGCGTCGATCGTCTCGGCACCCAGGTCGGCCAGCATCTGGGCCACGGTCGACTTCCCCGTACCGATGTTGCCGGTAATTCCAATGAGGAACGGTCTCACCTCCCGCTCGCCCATCACGCCGTCTCTGCCCACTCGGCGAGCAACCGATCGAGCTCTCGCTCGTTCTGATCGTGCTCGACGCCCAGCTCTCGCACCCGGGCTACCGCCTGCTCCTGGCTGGCCACAGCGAGCGCTTCCTCCAGCTCGGCCTGGCGGGCCTCCAGCTCGTGGATCTGCTCCTCGAGCTCGGTCCTGCGAAGCGCCTGCCGCTTCGCCTTTCGTTCAGCCGCCTTGCGCCGCTCCCGCGCACGGACGTGACCCGACTCCTCTGCCCCCTGCGCGCCATCCCGACCTCGACGTCTGGAGCGCTCTTGCCGTCGCTCCGCCTTCCAGTCGCGATAGTGGTCGTACGTCCTGAACCCCTTCAGCTGGCCGTCGTCGGTGGCCCATACGCGACCGGCAAGGGCGCGAATCAGGTAACGATCGTGGGTCACCATCAGCACGCTGCCATCAAACTCGGCAAGCAGCCTCTCCAGAACCTCCTGAGATGGAATGTCGAGATGGCTGGTGGGCTCGTCGAGGACGAGGACGTTGGCCCCCTGCAGGACCAGTACGGCCAACGCGACACGAGCCTGCTCGCCACCCGACAGGTCCCCCACGCGTTTGAAGACGTCGTCGCCAGAGAAACGGTAGGGCCCCAGGAAATCCCGGGCCTCGCTTATCCGCAGCCTGCCCGCATCGATCACCGTGTCGAGGACCGACTTCTCCGGATTGAGATTCGTGTGACCCTGGGCGAAGTAGCCGATCTGCACGTTGGCCCCGATCCGCACTCGCCCTTCGAGCGGGGGCACCTCCCCCAGAATCGTGCGGATCAGCGACGTCTTGCCGGAGCCGTTGGGACCCAGAAGTGCCACCGTCTGCCCGCGCCACAACTTGATCTCTTCGGCGCTGAGCAGGGGCTCAGCGGGTTCATACCCGACTACCAGATCGTGGAGCCCCAGTACCAGGTCGCCACTACGAGCGACCTCCCCGAGGGAGACGCTCATCGGCTGATACTCCCGGGGCCTCTCGATCCGCTCCAGCCGCTCCAGCCGCTTTCTGCGGCCCTTCGCCTCGGCGCTGCGCTGACCGGCGATATTGCGGCGGATGAAGTCCTCGGTCCGTTCGATGAACGCCTGCTGTTGCTCGTACAGAACCTGTTGGCGCGCTACTCGCTCGGTCTTCTGCTCGACGTAGTCACTGTAGTTCCCCCGGTACTGCTCCAGGCGTCCCCAGGCCAGCTCCCAGACGTGGGAAGCAAAGCCGTCGAGGAAGGCGCGATCGTGGGCTACGACCATCACTGCCCTCTTCCAGGACGAGAGATAATCCTCCAACCACTCCACCCCGGCCAGGTCCAGGTGATTGGTCGGCTCGTCCAACAGCAGCAGGTCCGGCTCCTCCAGGAGCAGCCGGGCCAGCAGCGCCCGGGTCTTCTGCCCTCCGCTCAGATGTCCGATCGGGACGTGATAGTCATCCTCATCAAAACCGAGCCCGGCGAGCACCTGTTTTATGCGGGACTCGTAGGTGTAGCCGCCGTCGCGCTCAAACGACTCCAGGGCCTGACCGTATTGCTGGAGCACCGTATCCGGTACGTCGGAGTGGGCCATGGCGGCCTCCAGCCGCTCGAGCTCGGCCGCCCGGGCCAGCAGAGCGGCGAAGACATCCAGCATGGTGTCCCAGAGGGAGACGTTGTTGTCGAGGCATCGCTCAGCCTGCTGCGGCAGGTAGCCTATGCGGGTATTTTGCGCATGGTGGATGCCCCCGGCCGTGGGGATTTCCTGGTCACCAATGATGCGCAGCAGCGTCGTCTTGCCCGATCCATTCGGGCCGATCAGCGCGATCTTGGCCTGATGGGGAATAGCAAACGACAGATCGGCAAAGACATCTTGCGCACCATACGACTTAGCCAGGTTATTTGCGGAAACGAGGGACATCTTACAGCTATTCTTCTATCTAGGTCAGGGTATGCCGCGCATACGCCTGCACGATAATGGACGACTAAGGCGAATCCAAGCAGATCCACAATCGCTCCCATATCAGTAGAGCCGATTGCCAAATCCCGACTCCCGGCCTGGGGCATGCATGCCCCGGGCCGAGCAGAATTGGATCTACCGAATATACCGGTCGCGGTCATCAGTTCTTGCGACCAAGCTTGTGAAGGGCCGCCGCCACGTCCTCAAGCAGTTCCTCCTGCTCCAGGACACCCTTTTTGATCAGAACTTCGGCTCGATGATTAAGCCGTTGATGATCCTCCGGCGCTAATTCCTTGGCCGTGACGACGATCACCGGGATCGATCGAGTGACCTCGTCGGATTTCACGGCCTCCAGGACGGCGAAGCCGTCGACCTCCGGCATCATCAAGTCGAGTATGATTATATGCGGATGTACATCTTTGACCAGCTCGATGGCCTCGCGTCCCCCGGCCGCCTCCACAACTTCCAGCCCTTCCTGGCTCTCGATCATTCGCCGCAGCAGAGCTCGGTCCTCCGCATGATCGTCCACCACCAGAATCTCGTGACTCCCCGGCTCGCGATCTAATCGATCCAGCGCCGCCAGCAGATCCTCTTCCATGATCGGCTTCACCAGGTAATCGGCCGCACCGAGGCTCATACCCCGTTCTTCGTCACTGATGATGCTGCAGATGATCACCGGGATATCGTTCGTCCGGGGATCGGCTTTCAGCTCGCGGATTACCTGCCAACCATCTTTCTGGGGCATCATCACGTCCAACGTGATAGCATACGGCTGGAGACGCTTGGCCACGTCAATCGCCCGGCTCGAGTCAGCCAGCCCAAACACGCGATAGCCCCGCAGATGGAGATAACGACGATAGAGGTTGATCACCCCGGTGTCGTCATCGACGCAAAGGATAAGCTTCTCGGGTTCGGGCTCGACAGGTTCTCCCATCGGAGAAGGCCCCTGACCCGGGGCTTCCCTTTCCAATGTCTCTGCCTCCGAAGGTGGCCCTTCGATCGGCAAGGCGAAGTAGAACGTGGACCCTTCGTCCGGCTCGCTCTCGAACCACATCCGCCCCCCATGCAGCTCCACGAAGGAGTGGCTGATGGTCAAACCGAGGCCGGTACCACCGTGCTCGCGAGTCGAGGAGCCGTCGACCTGGGTGAACGGTTCAAAGATGTCTCTCTGCTCCTCGCGGGGTATTCCCGGGCCACTGTCGGCAACCGCCAGCACAACCTCATCGCCTACGGCTCTGGCCTGCACGCGGATGAAGCCTTCCTCTGTGAACTTTGCCGCATTCGAGACCAGGTTGAGCAGGATCTGCCGAACGCGACGCTGATCAGCCGTAATCGGGGGCAGATCGTCGGGAACAGATTGCTGGAGCTCAATCGGTTTGTCCTTTACCAGGGCGATGGCTGTGGACATCACCCCTTTGACGATGTCCCGGAGATCCACACTCTCAAAATCGAGCTCCATCTTGCCAGCTTCGATCTTCGATACGTCGAGAATGTCGTTGATCAATCCTAACAGGTGTTGTCCGCTGTTGTGGATCGCCTCCAGATCCTCGCGCTGGCGGTCCGTTATGGGACCGTCGATACCCTTCAACACGACCCTTGAGAACCCAATGATGGAGTTGAGAGGTGTACGAAGCTCGTGGGACATATTCGCCAGGAACTGGCTCTTGAGCCGATCCACCTCGCGCAACCGCTCCGCCGTCTCCACCGCCTCCTCATACAAACGCGCACTCTGAACCGCAATGGCCGTCTGATTGGCGACAGCGGCCAATAGCTCAAGGTCCCGCTCGTCATAGGCGCGTGCTTGCGTGTAGTTCTGAACGGCGATCACGCCTAATACCTCGCCACCCACCGTCAGCGGGACGCCCAACCAGGAGAGGGCAGGCTCCCCGATCATCTGAATGCCAAGCTCGGATAGTCGCTCCGGCAGGTTCTCCCGAATGAGAACCGGCTCGCCCGTGCGAACGATATATCCGGACAGCCCCCGGTCAGCAGAGAGGACCGTCACTTCCTGGTCTAACTCACCGCTGGTCGCGTTGAAACGGATGTTGATCACCCCGTCTTCGGGATCGCAGAGCCCCACGTAGAAGCTCTGCGCGTCGATCAGCTGCGACGCCCCCCGATGAGCCGCAATCAGAATCTCGTCGACGTCCAGTTGAGCCGAGAGCGTTCGTCCGAGGTCGCTCAGCACAGACTGCTGCTGAGCGCGGGTGCGGGCTTCTTCAAAGAGACGGGCGCTCTCCAGGGCCTGCGCGACTTGCTCGCTGACCTCCGCCACCAGCTCAACCGCGTCCCCGGACCACGCACCCGTCTCGTCTACGCCCTCCAGAGAGATGACGGCGATGGGCTGATCACGGAGGCGAATCGGCGCCGCGAGCGTCGATCGTCCGTTATCAGAGCCCCGCATCGCGACCACCTCGCCGGAACCCAGAGCCTGGTCGACGAGCGGGATGGATCCGGAATCGGCAGGTCTGACGTCGACTCGATCGTACTCGAAAGCCGGCAGACGGCCCATACGCTTCCAGGACGCTCGCACGTGCTCCTCCTGGGCTATCTGGAGCTCCTCCACGATACGCTGGCTTTCCTCCAGGAGGCGAGCGTTCTCAATAGCCACGGCGACCTGGTCAGCCATCGTCTCCAGAATCGCCACATCCTCGTCGTCGAATGCCGCCGCCTCGACAGACTGGACGTCCAGCACACCGACGACCTCATCCTGTACGATCAGTGGAATCGCCATCTCGGAACGTGTGTCCGGCAGCTGTGGATTGTCGAAGAAGACCGCATCCTCGCCGACATCGAGGGCGATACGGGGGCCGCCAGAGGCTGCGACATCGCCTACGATACCCATCTCACCAACTCGAAGCCGGTGGCCGCGATCCAGCATCCTGTGTCCACCCTCAGACGACGCGGCCTTCAGCACTGCGTACTC
>Ga0207752_1001028_pt1 | contig 12989 bp, 7 predicted proteins | sample Pon2CUnioCityCA_6_FD_187272 | JGI IMG/M metagenome (GOLD analysis project Ga0207752, IMG submission 187272) | Marine sediment microbial community from Union City, CA, USA - Pond 2C Sediment 2 (SPAdes) | ecosystem: Environmental > Aquatic > Marine > Intertidal zone > Salt pond sediment ... | reverse complement strand
CGACGTTGGTCAGCTCGATGAACTCGGTGTTCGGATCATCCGGATTGCCGGTGCCGGCCGGATGGTACATGATCTCGCTGATGCGGAGGCTCTCGGCGATCGGCCCGACGGCGTAAACCGCCTCGTTCACCGCGCTCCAGTTCGCGCCCGCCAGAGCCCGGGCCTTGACGCACACGCTTTGATTCAGTGGGACCGGCCCGGTGTATCGCACGGCCGAGGGGGACGCGCCGCTCTGGGCTCCACCTGCCGGCGCCTCGGCGCCGACCAGTTCGGCAGAGATCAGGAAATCGGAGCTTGTGCTGCCCTGGTTCATCCCATGGATAGCCAGCAGATTGGTGCCTGTGTGGAGCGTGTTGATATGACCGCTGATATTGAACGGCTCCAGATTCACCGCTACCGAGTCGGAGTGGCTGCCGTCGGCGGACGAGTTCCAGGCGGGCGTGCCGCTGAATCCCGCCCGCTGGACCTCGATGCCGTTGATATAGGCGACAAAGCCGTCGTCGTAACGCACTCTCAAGGTCAACGACGCGAGGTCCTGCAGGGCCTGGGCCGTGACACTGAACGGGATGCGGATGTAACAGCTTGTATTGCCGCCGTACATCTCGCTCTGGACGTCGATCTTGAACAACGCCTCATAGCCGCTGCTTCGTTCGTAGCCCACGCCGCCCGTGCCGCTTTGCCATCCCGAATCGTTGAATCCCAGGCTGGCCCGCCAGGTCTCGCTGACCGGCCCTGTCGGCACCAGTACGCGCTTCGTGGCGTTCTCCGTGACGAACTTCACCTCATCGGCCGGCTCCGGCGACGTGCCCGACAGGCGAGGATCACTTCCATCGAGGGTGTACCAGATCGTTCCGCCCGCGGCCGGCATCGAGAGCATACTGCCCGACGCAGCCCGGCCGCCGTGCTGATATGTCCCGCCGATGTGGAACGTGGGGGCAGTCGTATTCGGATAGAGTCCACGCGATTTGAACTGATCGAGGGCGACGTCCGTTCGGCGTGGGAAGTAGTTGTTCAGAAGCTCGTTCTTTTCCGGAATCCAGAACTCGTCGCGCGTGTAGAGATAATAGGGTCCCGACTGGTAGGAGTGCGTGTCCCGGCGGTAATCCCCCCACCGCGCCGACTCGCCAATCACGGCCATCTCAATCTCATCGGCGCGTTGGAGCCAGCGCTGGGCGGTTCTCTCGGCGGTTAGGGCTCCTCCGTTGAACAGGTGCTTATGAACGCGATCGCCGAATCGGATGCGGAACTCCTCGATATCATCCAGAAGGCTGAACAGACGCGTAGGATCGGAGGAGGGACGCGTGCCGTTCTGATACAGACTCTCCATGACGTGCTCGGCATCCCAATGGTAGATGCGCCACGGTCGGCCATCCGGCCCCCCGCCGGCGGCCCGCCAGTTTCCGTTGTCCTTGAGGTCCGTGTTTCCCGCGAACAGGTTCAGCAGCGTCCAATCGATGAAGTTGTCGATATCGATCACTTCCTGGATTCGGGCCCAGTCTCTGGTCGCGACGATGTTCCGGGTCTGGGACCAGGCCGCGGTCGTCCCGTCTGTGGCGGAACCGCCGTTGATGGCGTCGATTCGTTCGGGGTCGCCGCCGTGGTAAGCCGCGTAGTGGGAGGCCACAGGGCGTTCGTGGAGATCGTACAGTCCCCAGTAGATGCCGTTGAGATACAGGTGCACGTAGAATCCGCGTCCGGCGTCGGCATGTCCCATCTCCAGCATGGCGTCGCGCATCCACTGGTCGCGGATGTACTGGGTCCGCTCGCGCTGGTCGGGCGCCCAGTGCGTCCAGGCATTGTTGAAGAAACCGCGTAGCTGAACGGTCTCGAACGATTCAACCGGCGAACCGGCGAACAACTCACGCTCCAAGCGACTGGGCCCGTATTTCGACCTGAATCTCAAGCTGAAACTATGCTTGGGACACTTGTTAGGTCTCCGGCCTTCCCCACCCTGGATTCGAATCCCGCAAGTGACCTGGAACGCCTCGGAGCCGTCGGCGCCGAACATCTCAACCGAGACGGGCCGTTCCCAGTCCTGACCGCCAGTGCTGGAGTGCCCGGTATAGATGTAGATGCCGCCAGTCTCAGGATCCTGCACGCGGTTGAACAGGTGGCCCTTGTTCGTGACGAGCGAGACGGTCGGAATGGCCAGCATGGCGTCGTCCATCAGATCGGCGTACGTCGGGTCGGTGTAGACCTGGGGGTCCATCTCGTAGTCGGCCGGATAGCTGCTATACCATTGACTGGGGTAACCCCGGGCGGTGACTTCGGCTTGCGTGCGCGTGATGACGTCGTCGAGGAAGATGTACGTCTGCGTATCCACGTTGCTGGCCAGCCAGCCGTTCCTGACGGCCGCCGCCCGCAGGCAGGTGGTCTCGGTAATCGGGATGGGGCCGCTATAGAGCTGGCCCATTGGCAGTCGGCTTGATGCAGAGGTCGGCTCGCTGCCGTCGAGCGTGTAATAGATCGTCGCACCGGGTGTGGCGCAGGTAATCGTTACCTCGAAGGGTTCATCATAGAAGCCCCGGTCGCGGCTGAACTTTGTATCGGCCACCACGTCTTCGTAGGCCGGCGCATTGGCCGCCCCCGGCGTCGGCATGGTCAGGAATCGCCACGCGTCGGCGCCGTCCGGAGATCGGCCGTAAGAGATATTCCCCCTTTGGTCCTCGAAGGTGATCGCGTCGATCAACCTTGTGCCGTTTGTATCGAATAAACCGATTTCCTCGCCCATGGAGTTGAGCTCGAAGGTCGCGTGCAGGCCGAAATCCGTCGTGTCGTTGTCGAGCCAAACGATGAGGTAGCCCTTGGGCGGGATGAGAGTGAGGTGGGCGGCGTTGTCCGGAATCCTCCACTTCGTGGGGGTGTCGAGATCGTCCGTCAGGTACATGCCGCCGGCATCTACGATCTGGCTGCTGGTGTTATGGATCTCCAGCCAGTCGTCGGTCTCGGCCTGCGGGTCGGGAACGAGGTCGCTATTGGCCGCCATGAACTCGTTAATCACCAGGGCGGCCCCGGCACTGTTCACCGAGGAGCCGATGCCAAGGGTACATACCAACAGGAACGCCAGAACCTTTGCCGGTCTCAACATGTTGTCTTTCCTCACTCCTGTGCCTTTGATGTGGTATACCGGACAGATAGGTGCAGTCTAAGCCGGTAGGCTGAGCACGTGAGACTCCGCCGGGCCATCACAGTACGGAAACTCTTCAACACAGCCTCCATGATACCATATAGGACGCCCAAACCCAAGATATTGTTGCGGGATTCCCTTCTGGCCGGGCGGCGCGGGCCCGGATGGGAATGAACGCGGCCGGCAGCGGCGGGTACAAACCCATCGCTGCCGGCCGCGATGCTGGATTCGGTGCCGGTAGCTCGACGCCCCTTCGTCACACCTGCTCGGGAACGACGAACGGTTCGCGATAGAAGCGGCTCAGGAGCAGATCGGCTGCAGGATTGTCGATGAACCGCTCCTTGGCCGGATCGATCCGCAGCTTGGGTCCGAGGCGGTACGTCGCCTTCTCCGGGTCCACGCCGATGGCCTTGGTGTTCGCGAGGACCGTCATCATGCTGTCCGTCACGATGTCGGACGCGCCCAGCGCCTTCGTCTCCGTGGCGAATGGATATTCCCAACCCAGCCGGTAGGAGATGTTGCCCAGGTGACACAGCGCGCTGGAGAGGTGCCCTTCGAGGATGTCCGCATTGAGCTCTTCGCGCTTGCGGCTGCGGACGCAGTTGATGAAGTTCTCGAAGACACCGCCGGGATAGCGATGGTGCTCGACGTCCGCCAGCGGCTCGCCTTCGCCCTTGCCGCCGGGATAGAACTTGTCGCCCCGGATGACGCCCTCCTCACAATAGAGCTCGTTATCGACTTTGTTGGGGAACCCTTCGAGCTTATTGCCGACGAGGCCGCGGGTCTCGAAGACCAGGAGGGTTTCGCCAAAGTCATACACCGATAGCTCCATGTTCGGCGTCTGGCCCTGGTCCTTGAAGTTGGGTCCGTCCACCCAGCGGCCGCCCATGCTGATCACGCTCCTGGGCAGTGTGGCCCCTTTGATCGCCCAGCGGGCGATGTCCATCTGGTGGACGCCCTGGTTGCCGATGTCGCCGTTGCCGAAATCCCAGAACCAGTGCCAGTTGTAGTGCACGAGGTTGGCGTGATAGGGCTGCTCGGGGGCGGGTCCGAGCCAGATATCGAAGTTCAGATGCTCCGGCGGCTCCGCGTAGGGCTGGTAGCCGATGCTCCATCGGGGCTTGCAGCAGTAGCCCTTGGAGACCAGCAGCTTGCCGTACTTGCCGCTCTGGGCCGCCGCGATGCGCTTGGCCCAGCCCCTGCTGCCCCGGCTCTGCGTCCCGTGCTGGACGATGCGCTTGTATTTGCGGGCGGCTTCCACGCATTTTCGTCCCTCGAAGACGTTGTGGCTGCAAGGCTTCTCCACGTAAACGTCCTTGCCCGCCTGGCAGGCCCAGACCGTCGCCAGCGAGTGCCAGTGGTTCGTCGTGGCAACCGAGACGGCGTCAATGTCCTTGTTCTCCAGCATCTGGCGGAGATCGACGTATTTCTCCACGGCGTGTCCATACTTTTTCTCGAAGGCCGCAGCCTTGCCGTTCAGAACGTTCTGGTCAACATCGCAAAGGGCAACGACGCGCACGCCGTCCATTCCCTCGAACTCGCTGATGTGCGATCCGCCCCGGCCGTTGACACCGATCACGGCCACATGGACCTCATCGTTAGCCCCTCGCACCCGTGACATCGGCCCAGCCATCGCCATGCCCAGGCCGGTGTAGACGGAACCCTTTACAAACTGACGGCGCGTGATGTGTCTCATCGTCTGCCTCCTTCTGCTCGTGCGTTCGGAAGAATGATGCCTACATGAAGTGCGCGAACGCCGTCGTTCGTCACGATCAGCGTTCGTGTGTCGTCGGAGTACGGGAACAAGTCATCCGGTAACATGCGTGCAGGGTACCGCAACTCGCCGGGGATTACAACCGTGCGTTCTACGAAGAAAGCCGCGTGACGCTCCGCATCCTGTGAAGTCACGAGCCCAGGGCGGCGGCCCTCTTGGACGATTCGACGGTGTTGTAGAGGAGCATGGTGATGGTCATCGGTCCGACGCCGCCGGGAACGGGCGTGATCAGCGAGGCTTTTTCCTTGACCGCCTCGAAATCGACATCGCCGACCAGTCGATAGCCTCTTTTCTTCGTCGCATCCTCGACGCGGTTGACCCCTACGTCAATCACGACCACGCCGTCCTTGACCATGTCCGCCGTGATGGTATTGGGCCGGCCCGCCGCGGCGATGACGATGTCGGCCTGTCGCGTGTGGTAGGCGACGTCCTTCGTCCGCGTGTGGCAGACCGTCACGGTCGCATTGCCAGTGGGGCTTTTCTGGAGCAGCAGATTCGCGAGCGGCTTGCCCACGATGTTGCTGCGGCCGACGATGACGACGTGCGCCCCTTCGAGGGTGACGCCGCTGCGCAGGAGCAACTGGATGACGCCGTGCGGCGTGCACGGTACGAATGCTTTCTCCCCCACCACCATCTTGCCGACGCTGACCGGGTGGAATCCATCCACGTCCTTGTCCGGATTGATCGCCAGCAGCACCTCCGCTTCGTTCATGTGTTTGGGCAGCGGAAGCTGAACGAGGATGCCGTTGATCTTCGGATCGTCGTTCATGCGTCGGACCAGCGCCATCAGTTCGTCCTGAGTCGTCTCAACGGGCAGATGGTTGTCGTCCGAGTAGATACCAGCTTCCGCGCAGGCTCGTTCCTTGGCGGTCACATAGGATTTCGACGCCGGGTCCTCACCGACCAGGATTACGCCCAATCCGGGCACAATGTCGCGGTCCCTCAGCTTTGCGACTTCGTCCTTGAGTTCGGCCCGGATGTCGGCCGCCACCTGCTTGCCATCGATGATTTGTGCGGTCATCTGTCGTCCCCGGTTTGCCTTGTGTTTCAGATTGCTCGTACGTTGGATGTGATTGTCGTTAATGACATGCCTCTGTCAAGAATCGCTTTGGCGATGTTCCGGCACTTGTTAGAAGAGGCCTCTGACTTTGCCGGGATTAACGTCGACGTCGATTCGGCGGAACGCCGGATTGGAGCCCGTGCCCGGCATTAGTTTGATCGCGCCGGCCACGGGAACCACGAACCCGGCCCCTTTGTAGACGAGGATGTCGTTGATCGTCAGCGTCCAGCCTTGTGGGCGGCCCTTCAAGTCGGGCTGGTCCGACAGGCTCTGCTGAGTCTTCGCCATGCACGTGCCCAGACTCGTGCCGAGCGACTCGGCCTCCAGTTTCTTGACCTTCTCCAGAGCGCCGTCGGCATACGCCACGCCGTCGGCGCCGTACACCTCCCGAGCGATCAGTTCGATACGTTTGCTCAAGGGCATGCTCAGGTCGTAGAGGAATCGGAAATCGTGCTTCTCGTCGCAGGTCTCCATTACCGCCTCGGCCAATTCGACGGCCCCCCGGCCGCCCATGAGCCAGTGGTTGGAGGTGACGGCCCTGGCCCCATTCGCTTCGGCAATCCGTCGCACGACGTCGATCTCCGCTTGGGTATCCGTCTTGAACTGATTCACGCAGACGACCGGTCGCACGCCGCTTTTCCTGACGATGTCGATGTGAGCCAGCAGGTTCTCGCAACCCTTCTCGACCAGATCGGGATCTTCGCTGGTGTAGGCCGCGTCGAGCGGCATCCCGGGCTTGACGGCCGGGCCGCCGCCGTGCATCTTCAGCGCGCGGATCGTGGCCACGATGACCACTGCGTCCGGCTTCAGGCCCGACATGCGGCACTTGATGTTCCAGAATTTTTCGTAGCCGATATCGGCGGCAAATCCGCTCTCGGTGACGTGGTAATCCGCCAGTTTCGTGCCGAGCCGGTCCGCGATGATCGAGCTCTGCCCGATCGCAATGTTGGCGAAAGGCCCTGCATGAATGAGTACGGGCTGGCCCTCGATCGTTTGCACGAGGGTCGGGTTGATGGCGTCGATCATCCACGCGGTCATAGCGCCGTCCACGTTCAGGTCCGCCGTGGTGATCTCCTTGCCGCTCTTGCTGTAGGCCACGACCATCTTGGCGATTCGCTCGCGCAGGTCCGCCATGTCTCGCGCGACCGCCAGAATGGCCATCACTTCGCTGGCGACGCTCATCTGGAAACCCGAATCCATCTCAAAGCCGTCCATCCTGCCGCCGAGCCCGATGCGGATGTTCCGCAGGGCCTGGGCACAGAAGTCGATGGCCCAGCCGATTTGCACGCGATCCGGGTCGATATCCAGCCGCTTCAGGCCGCTCTTGGCCAGGCGGGCGTCGTCGTAGTTCCGCTCGTGCTGCATCCGCGAGGTCAGCGCCACCATGGCGAGATTGTGGGCGTTGGTCACACAGTCGAGATCGCCCGTCAGGCGGATGGAGATAGGCGTCAGCGGCACGCACTGGGCCAGTCCTCCCCCTGCCGCCGAACCCTTGATATTGAACGTTGGCCCGCTGCTCGGCTGGCGGATCGCCCCGCAGACCCGCTTTCCCAGCCGGCCGAGGCCCTCGATCAGGCCGATGGTCGTGGTCGTCTTGCCCTCGCCGAGGGGCGTGGGGGTGATAGCGGTCACGTCGATGTACTTGGCCGTGGGGGCATTATGCAGCCTCGTCAGCACCTTCTGGTAATCGATCTTGGCGAGTCTGTTGCCATACGGGATCAGCTCTTCGTCGCGCAGGCCCAATTCGCCGGCAAGCTGCTGGATCGGTTTCATCCGCTCTTCAGCCGCCTCGGCGATCTGCCAGTCCTGCATGATCCGGGGATCGAGATTCATCGGCCCATACCTGTTTCACACCTTGCTACAGCAAAATAGCACATACGACCATTATGCTTCAAAATCGACAAAATGGGTAACCCCGTAGAGCTTATTTTTGTAACTATCTTGCCATTCAGGCCGATTTTGGCATGAAAAAAGCGGTAGGTTCCCCCATCCGCGCGCACATTTTTCGCAGCGAGGACGGGATCTTGAAGCGAGGCGAGCCGCACTTTCGGCGGTTATCAGAGCACGATCTTCTCCTTCTCCGGATCGAATCTGGCCGTCTTGCCCTCGCGCAGGCCCATCATGCCCATCTGGAGGGCCGTCTGGGTGTGATAGGCCAGATCCATTGGGCTCTGCGTTTCCTTCGTACCGGCCCGGCAGCAGGCCAGGAACTTCTGCCAGTAGCCGGTGAAGTCCTCGCCGTGCTCGATTGGGAATCGCTGGGGCTTCTTGTCGGAGCCCTGGGCGGGCACGAAGACAATCTCATTTCCCTGGATCGTGAGGGTGCCATCCCAGCCGCGAATCAGGGGGATCCGGCCGGGGGCGCCGCGGCCGCCCGTGCCGAAGTAGTCGTTGCCCTGCGTGCCCAACACCGCGACCGTGACGCCTTCGGGATAGTCGATGAGGGTGTTGAACGTATCCGGGATCTCCCGCTCCTGGTAGCGGAACTTCCCGCCGGTGGCGACCACCGCGCTCGGCATCTTGACGCCGAGTACGTACAGGACCGGCGTAAGGCTGTGTGGGAACAGGTCCGTCGAGGGCCCGCCGGCGTAGTCCTCGTACATCCGCCAGCGGAAGAACCGGCTGACGTCGAAAGGCCGCTGAGGGGCGTCGCCCAGGAAGGCGTCCCAATTGAGGTCGGGCCCGGGCTTGGCGTTGGGGTCATCGATTGGCATGCCCCGCTCGCCCCAGTCGCCGACACGGAAGTAGCCGCATTCGGCATGGATCGGCCGGCCGATCAGCCCATCCTGTACGAGCTTCCTCATCTGGTGCCAAGCCGTATCGGCCATCCCCTGTGTACCGAGCAGGAAGGTGCGGTTCGATTCACGCACCACGCGGGCCAGGCGTTTCGTCAGCTCGAACTGCCGCCAGTGTGTCACCGGCTTTTCGCAGTAGACGTGCTTGCCGGCCTTGATGGCGTCGATGGCTTGGTAGCCGTGATGATGGTCCGGCGTGGCGATGCAGACCACGTCCACGTTTGGGTCATCCAACAGCTCGTGATAGTCCGAGTAGCCCTTGCCGCCGAAACCTTCGATCCGCTGATTCAGGCGAGGCCGGTAGACGTCGCAGGCCGCCACGATCTCAACCGGCTCTTTCGCCTGCGTCTTGAGCCAGTGCACCGCCTGGAAATGGGCGCCGCTGCGCCCGCCGCAGCCGATAAAGCCGACTCCGATTCGGTCATTGGCGCCTCGGACGGTTGACGTGCGTGACGAGGCAATCATGATCCCGGCGGTGGCAAGGCCCCCTGCTTCCTTCAGAAAATGCCGACGGCTGAATGAACCTGTACCGACTGGTTTATTCTTCTCGTGCATCCCGATCTGTTCCTTTCATTGGCTTGTGAGCCTGTGAGTCGTCGCCTACAAACCACTGGTAGGCCCGGTTGATTTGGTCCTGATCTACGTTGCCATCCCACGCCACTACCGCGTACCGCAACACGAGGCGTTCTCCTGTTTCTAACGACAGGGGCTCCTCGTGCAGATTCAACGTTGCGGATAGATAGGCGAACGGTCGGGCCATTGTGAACCACGTCGTCGGATGCCGAGGGTTGCCCGGGTTCCCGAGCATGGCGACCGTCACGGGCTTACCGTCGACCGCAGCGCTATAGGCACACCAGTCCGATCGGACCAGTCTCTCTTCGCCGCGGAAGACCGTCCTTTCTTTTCCGTCGGCGTTGAAGAAGTCGCCGTCGTCCATGGATCGCACAAACCTCATACCGAGCCCGAAATAGTGCGAGCCGGAAAGCGTTGCGCGTCGCCGGGGTCTCGGATTGGTCAGTTCGGTTTTCCAGGTGACGACTGTGGCGCGCAGCTTGCCGACCTGACAGACCTCGATGGCGCGCGATTCAAACAGCTCGGTTTCGCGGCCGGTCGCGTCGACTCGGGCCCAGGCCGGAGTCGTGTAGAAACGGACGCCGGGGCCACTGTTGTGACTGGCGTGCGCGACGGTGATAGAGCTGTCTTGCTCTTGCCGCCCGGCCGTGGGGGTTTCCTCCCAGAAATTCAGGTCATTGACGGCCACCGCGAACATGAGTCCGTGGTGATGCAGATGATCTGAAGGCGCGTCGAGCAGAACGTTCAACCCGCCGGGCGTGTACAGTTCCTTGACATACGGCTTGAACGGGACGTCGCCGTAGCGATACTGGAGCACGGGCGACTCGCCTGCCCGGATCCAGACACGGCTCGCATCCACCGTGACCTCAAGCGGCTGCTGCGCCCATACCCCCTGCATAGAGGCCGACGCAACAGCCAGCACTGCCGTGAACACATTCCTTCTCGTCATATTCGCACCTCCCATTCGCAACAGGGGCAAAGCGCCCCGGTCAGACAAACTGCCTGAGGTGCTTGATGCTGCGCTCCGCCTGCTCGACGGTGCCGCACTCGACACTGAAGACGATGTCACGCGAAGCGGTCTTGCAGATCTCCACCACCTTTTTCCAGTCGTTGACGCCATCGCCGCAGGCGCAGCCGGCCGGCGTGCCCGTCACCTTGCCTCGTTCGTCTTTCGATTGCTCGATGGAGATGTCCTTGGCGTGCAGGTGTACGAGCCGGTCCTTGACGTGCTGGAGCCATTCGAGCGGGTCCTGGCCGCATAGGTAGCTGTTGCCCGTGTCGAAATTGACTCCGATGGCCGGCGAGTCGACAAGGCCATAAATGCGGTCGAGCCCTTCCGGCGTCTTGCTGTACTGCTGGTGCGGCTCCAGGCCGATCAGGATGCCGCGGTTCTCGGCGAACGCCGCGGCCTCCTTGAGGACGTACCGCATCAGGACGTGGTCTTCCTCTTCCGTCGTCCAAGCGGGCTTGGGGCCTTCATCCGTGTTGACCACCGGCGCGCCGCACTCGGCGGCGAAGCGAATGGCCTGTTTCAGATAGTTGCCGCTGATGTCCGGCTTGCACAGCGGCGTATGGCAGGAAAGCCCGGAGATCTTGACGCCCGCCTTGTCACATAGCTTCTTGATGCGGATCGGGTCCTCCCACATCGAGATCGTGGCAAAGTACCCCGCCTCGCTGATCAGCTCGCGGCCCAGATGCACCCACGGCTCCACATACTCGTACCCCAACTCCGCCGCCTTGGCGACCGCCCAGTCAAGCGGTTTGTCCGCGTGTCGCACGAATTCCAGGTTCACCCCGATGGATACTTTACCCATTTCCAGACTCCTTCACTGACATGGTTGCATTACTGGTTTTCACTTGGATGGTCCGCATGTCACGGGCCCTCCGCGCCACCGTCGAACATCTTCGTTACGACCGGCAGCCAGCGGATAATCAGGAACATCAGCGACAAGGCGGCAATCAGCCACATCGCTGGCTGAATGTCCCTGAACCGACCCAACAAAAGTTTCAGGATGGCGAACGAGACGAAGCCCAGCGCCAGGCCGGTGCTGATTTGATAGCTGACGGCGATCATGGCCACGATGATCAAGGAGGGAATCAGCTCATCAACTTTCCGGAGGTTGATCTTGCGAGCCTCCTTCATCATGTACAAGCCCACCATCATCAGCGCCGGCGCCGTCGCATAAGCCGGCACCACCGCAATGACGGGCACGAACAACAGCGCGAAGAGGAACAGCAGGCCGGTGACCACGGATGTCAGGCCCGTGCGCCCGCCCTGCTCGATCCCGGCGGCGGATTCCACGTAAGAGGTCGTGGTCGAGGTCCCCAGCAGGGCGCCGGCCATCGTCGCGATCGCGTCGATACCCAGCAGGCGGTCCAGCCCTTTGATCTGCCCGCGTTCGTCGCGCAGGCCCGCCTTCTCGCTGCACGCCACGAGCGTGCCGATGCTGTCGAACATATCGATGAACATCAGCGTGAAAATACTTCCCCAGAGGCTGATCTTCAACGCGCCGAAGACGTCGAGCTGCAGGGCGACCTTGCCGACGGGCCAGTCCAGTGAGACCCACGCCGTCGGTTTGCTCACATAGCCGAACAGGGCCGCGACGAGCGTCGTTGCGAAGATGCCGATCAGCAGGGAGCCCGTGACTCGCAAAAGCCCCAGCGCGACCATCACCACGAGCCCCAGCAGTCCGATCCAGACGGTCGCCTTCGTGATGTCGCCCAACGCAAAGAGCGTCTTCTCATCGCGCAGAACCAAGCCGAGGTTGTTCAGGCCGATGAAAGCAATGAACAAGCCGATCCCCACCGCGATGGCCGAAATCAGCCCTGCGGGGATCGCTTCGACCAGTTTCTTTCGCAGACCGATGAGCGTCAGGATGAGAAAGACCAGGCCGGAGATGAAGACCGCGCCCAAGGCCGTCTGCCAACTGATCTTTTCCTGTGTCACGAGGCTGTAGGCGAAGAAGCTGTTGAGCCCCATGCCGGGAGCCATGGCGATGGGGGCCTTGCCGAAGATCCCTGTGCTGATCGTCGCGACGGCGCTGATGAGGCACGTCACGGCGATCAATGCGCTTTTGTCCATGCCCGCGGCGCTGAGGATATTGGGGTTCACGAAGATGATATAGGCCATGGTCAGGAACGTCGTGACGCCGGCCACGGTCTCGACCCTGAGACTGGTATGCCGCTTGTCGATCTCAAAGTATTCGTTCAGCATTTTGTCCCCTCACCAGCTTTTCAGCGGCATCCATCCGCGCCGTGCAGCGAAGCTACGGTCCCAGGTCCTCGATCATCCTGGCCACGAGGGTCGCCGAGTTCTTCGCGGCGGTCGCATAGAACTTCTGCTTATCCACGATGGCGCTCTCGTCGGCCTTGTCGGCGATGCTCCGGATGATCAGGCATCCGACGTCGCGCTGATAGCATAACTGAGCGACGGCGGCCCCTTCCATCTCCACGGCGTCGGCCCCGAGTTTCTCCGCGAATTCTGCGCACGCGCTTTCCGAGGCCACGAAAGTATCTCCCGTGACGACCGTGCCGCAGACAGCTCGCGGCGGCTGGTCGCCCGTCTTGCGCGAGACGGGCTCGAACGTCGCTCGCTCGGCGGCCCGGCGGGCGACGGCCAGAAGATTGGGATCGGCCGGGAAGAAGATAGGGTTCGTGTCT